>Ga0102832_1000791_pt1 | contig 35312 bp, 37 predicted proteins | sample EBPBio282013_DNA_FD_88942 | JGI IMG/M metagenome (GOLD analysis project Ga0102832, IMG submission 88942) | Wastewater treatment Type I Accumulibacter community from EBPR Bioreactor in Madison, WI, USA - Reactor 2_5/28/2013_ DNA (Illumina Assembly) | ecosystem: Engineered > Bioreactor > EBPR >... | reverse complement strand
CCAACGGGCGCCGTGCTTCGCACGTCGGGGCGCTGGCGCGCCCCGTTGGACGAACCTAACGGCCCGCTTCGCGGTCCGTTCATTGCGTACGTAATCGTGTCTCTATCGCCTTCACTATCGTGCGTTGCTCACACGGTCTATCGCACCGCTTCGCGGCGCGAACAGGGGGAACCGCAGGAGGGCTTCGATTCGGAGAGCCTCGGGAGCCGCTTTCAGCGAGCTTGTCGAGCCGCTGCTGACGCCTAGGGGAACGGATGGCCGAGCTGGGGGGATCGTTCACTCAGCTATGTACCGGCTTCGGATACTCGCGTGGGGGCAGGCCGAGGGGTACCCGGTCCCGAGGACGGTCGAGCCTGAACACGTACCGAAAGGCACCAGGGTGCTGGACGCGGCCGGCGCCGACCGCCGCGATCGCCTCCCGTAGCCACGCCGCCGGGTCTTCCTCAGGACGCCGCCCTCGCGCCCCAAGGGCCTCCAGCCGGCCCTCTACGTACTGGTGGCCCTGCTCTTGGCTGCGCACCTTCTGGGCGGCCCGGGCATTCAGCACCGTCCCGTCGGGGAGCATGACCAGGGATCGAGCGGTTCCGCGGCCGGTGAAGTCGGCGCCGCATGCTTGGTAGATGATGCCGAAGTGTCCCGGCTTGATCAGGACGCCGGCCGCGGTCCAGCGAGGCACGGGGTCGGCGAAGCTGCCCACTCCCCTGATGCCATGCGTGTTGGCCGGGCACTCGTCGAGGAGCACGAAACGCGACAGCTCGACGCTCTCCCGGTAGGGCTCCAGAGTCGGCAGAGGCCGCGTGAGGACCTTTGAACTGACTGGCGCGCCGATGACAGCCACGCCGACCAAGCGACCGTCTGCCCGGTCGATGAGGCCGTATCGGCGTAGCGCAGCCGGATAGCTCGCGCCGGCGTAGTGGTGGGCGGCGCAGAAGGCTTTCGCGTCGGCTTCGGCCAGCTCCGTCACCTGGTAGCGCCGGCGGTCGAAGCCACCCTCGCGGAGGTGGCGCCACGAGTGCCGCCCCGAGTTCCAGCGCTGGCAGGGCATGTCCATGCTCACCTGCGGGCCTGCTTGTTCCACTCTTCGAGGAGGGCCCACTTGAGCGCATCTGCGATGCGTTCGGCATCCCGGTAGGTGTGAGCGTTCGCCATGACCGGGCTGGCCGCCGCGATCACGCCCTGGTAGGCCGGTGAACGCTTTGCACGGTCCTCCGCGCGGCGAGCTGCGTCGGTTTGCTGGGCGTGGCGATCGAGCAGCTCCCAGGCTGCGGCTTGGGCCTGGTCTACACGCTCCCCCGTCCAGGAGCCCGGGCGAGACAGACGAGCGAGCACCCCGTCGACGACGGTGCCGTTCGCCTCGTAGATGCCTCCCACGACCCAGCCCCCCTTTCGGAACCGGAAGGCGCCTTCGGACGTGGGAGACGCCTCCGGGGCGAAGACGTGCGCGAGCCTGCCATCACCGAGCATCCGCCGGCCGCAGAAGACCACCCGAATGGGCCGCTGCTCCTCCTCAGTGCTTGCCATGTCGTTCTCCTCTCTCGTTCACAGAGTTGGGGTCGGGCGTTTCACCTCGCGAGTGAAGAAGTGAGGCGCCGCCGGCTGATCACCGTTGGCACATGGGGAGTCCGCTGGGGGTCTCACCCGGCAGCTCCCGCCAGATCGAGAAGGCGCGGCCGCGGCTCTTCGAGAGCGGCGAGGAAGGCGCGGCCGAGGGCGGTTGGCAGTATCGGCGGTTCCTGGCTGCAGTAGCAGCTGACCGTGCCCTCGCTGAGGAGTCTCGCGGCCCATTGCAGGGGTCCGTCGAGGGGTTGCGATGCGCGGAGAGCGGCATCGCGCCAAGTCTCGACCGCGCGGCCGAGCGCGTGGGCGTAGCAGGACGCCGCGTGCTGGCGGTAGCGGTGCGGCCGCGGGCAGCTCTGTGTGCTTCGGGCCAGCGAGCAGGGCCTTCCGTCTGAGTGAAGCGGGATCTCGACGACGTCCATTGGGGATGCCTCCTTTGGGTCCCACAGACAAAGCGGTTCGCCGAGGTAGGTGGTGTGACATCCCCATGGTGATCGGCTAGAAGGCTTGCTGGGGTGTGACACCATGCTTGGGGTCTAGCCACGGCCGGCCTCGCGTCTGAGGGATTGCTGTTCGAAGCCTTCGAGGTCGTCGAGATCGCTGTCGCCCCAGGCCGGGTTGTCGGTCCAGTCGTCGCGGAGGCGCTGGCCAAAGGCGTTGTACCAGGCGCCGCAGCCGCAGGTCTGGTCGCCCTGACCGCGATAGCGCACCAGATGCGCGCCGCAGCGGCCGCAGTGCCACCAGCGGGTGGGCCCGTCTGGGTCGGGCGCCGGCGCGCCGCCGAGGATCGCGTCCTTGGCCTCATCGAGGCGGGCACAGGTGCTGCAAGTGGTCATGGCAGATCCCTTTCCGGCGCCGAGGTGGACGAGGCTCTCTTCGCCGCGGTCACCTTGGCGAGAGCGCGGCGGAGGACGGCTTCGAACTGGTCCAGCGAGCCGTCGATCACCAGGGCGTAGTCCCCGCCGATTTCGAGGGCCCACCGGCGCGCCTGGCCGGCGACGAGCGGCGCATCTTCGTCGGGGTGGTCCTCTGCCTGGGGGCTGTAGAGCTCGGTACTGACGGCGTAGTCGGCATCGGCCCAGAATCGGTCGCCCATGACGTGTGCCCTTCCTCTCTCCTCCGCCTACCGCTAGTCAACCAACGTGCGGCGAGGCTCCCGCACCCCTCCCGGGGTGGCGCGGAAGCCTCGCGAACGCCCGGGAAGACCCCCCGGTTGCGCGTGCAGGCTCGGTTACCCGCCCACCAGGTCGAGGACGTCCGCGGCGCCGGTAACCAGTACGGCCTCGCCGCCGCGGATCAGGCGGTGGGGGGTCAGCGATGTGCAGCTGGTGACCGGGCCCGGTACCGCCATCACGGTCCGCCCCAGGGCGTTGGCCCAGGTCACGGTGTTGCATGCGCCCGAGCGGGCGGCGGCCTCCACCAGGACGGTGCCGCGGGCTATGGCTGCGATCAGTCGGCTCCTCGCCAGGAACCGGATCCTCGTGGGGTGCTCGCCGGGGGCGAGTTCGCTGACCAGGACGCCGCGTTCGGCGATCCGTTCGAACAGCGGATGATGCCCCGACGGGTAGGGGATGTCGGCGCCGCCGGCCAGGACGGCCACCGTCGCGGTGGGCCCTGACAGGCATCCTCTGTGGGCGGCCGCGTCGATTCCGTACCCGCCGCCGGACAGGACGCAGCGGCCGCTGGCGGACAGCCCAGCGGCGATGTCGGCGGCCACCTTGTCGCCATAGGCGCTCGAGGCCCGCGAGCCGACCATGGCGATCGATGAGGCAGTGAGTTCGCCGAGGCTTCCGCGGCCCGCCACCCACAGGCCCAGCGGGTCGCCGGTCAGGTTGTGGATCGGTTCGCATCCCGCCAGGTCGGCCAGCCGAGCTGGCCAGTCGTCGTCCCCGGGGATCAGGAACCGCAGGCCAGCAGCGCGCGTCCGGGTGACCAGGTCCCGGGGGTCGAGTCGCCGCGCGCGTGCAGCGATCGCACCCTCGCCGGACGCGCCGGCCAGGTCCGCCCACACCTTCGACGCCCCGTTGGCTGCGACCGCCGCAGCGATCCCAGGATCGCCCGGCTCCGCCACCGCGGCCAGGCACATCCGCGACACCCGGTCGCTGCTGGCCTCACTCCTGTTCGCGCTCATCGCCTGGCTCCCTTCGTTGCCGATCGCGCCCACCACGCCCTTCCCGTCCAGCCAAGCCGAACCAGCGGAGGGCTCCGCACCCCTCCCGGGGTGGCGCGGAGCCCTCACCGACCGAGGGCGGGGGGGCCGGTCAGCCCGCCAGCGCTTCCAGCAGCGCACGGTGAGCCGTCACGGCGGGAGTCGGATCGGGACCGGCCAGCACGTCGAGACTCGCGGTGTCGGTGACCACGATCAGGTGCGCCCGGTGGCGCGAGAGCATGACGCACGCCCGGCCAAGATCGGTCGCGAATCCCGAAGGGTCGCGGTAGCCCGCGAGCGGGTGGAGGGCGACAACGGCGGGCCGTTCCAGCCCCTGCAACTGGTTGGCCGTCCCAACCAGCACGTCGGGCAGATCGGCCAGAAGCGCTTGCACCGCCGCCGCTTGCCCGACGTGCGGGGTGACCACGGCCAGATCAGTGGCCTCAACGGGCCGGGACGCATCGGTGGTGACGATTGTGCGGCCCAACAGATCACGCGCCAGCCGGGCACAGGTTCCGACCAGCGCCGGGTCACCCGGCCCGGCGATCGCTGCAACGGGCTCGGACACGACCTCCGGCAGCCGCTCGCCTGCCGCGCCGATCAGGTACTCAGCAGGACGGCGCGACGTGAACGGAAGGGATGGATAGAACACCGGCTGGATCAGAGCGGTGGTCTGCGGCCCGAGCCGCCATGTGTGGCGAAGCTGCACAACCGACACGCCTTCGGCGTGTGCAGCCAGAAGCGCCTCCGGGGCGGGAAGGTGCGGCGCGGTTGCTGAGCCCTCCCAGCGGCGCGTCCTGCCGGTCACCACCGGGTCAATCTGTCCGGGGTCACCCACGCACACAATCTGGCCCGCGAACGCGCCCAAAGCGCCCAGATCGGCGTAGGTGGCCTGCCACGCCTCGTCCACGACCATGAGGTCGCAGGACAGCTTGCCGGGGTCGCTGACCAGCCAGCGGGCGGTGGTCGCCACCACGACACCACCGCCCGAGGGCGGGAATCGGACCTGCCAGCCCTTCGCCGTGCGCGCCGCGCCGCCCAACACCGGGGCCGGTGCGGTGGCCGACCACGCGAGAAGCGCGGGGTGGCCGAGCACGCCGAGGCGGCGTGCAATCTCAACGGCCTGGTCCCGCGTTTGAGCCGCGATTCCGACGCGGAGCTTGGCCCGTTCGGCAAGGGACGCGGCCAGCAGCACGACCAGCCGGGTCTTGCCCGCGCCGGGTGGGGACGGCACCACCAGCGCCGGGTCGCCGGACCATGCCGAGTGCAGCACGCCCGCCGTGGTGGGGTCGTCCATGATCGCTGAGGCGGTCCAGCCCACGCCGAGGCTCGGGTGTGGGCAAGTTGCCGGTTCCGGTGCCGCCGGGGCCGCAGCGGGCGATTCTGGGCGTGTGGAGGCCATCACAGAGCCCGAGGGAATGGTGCGCAACGTCGTGTCCTTTCAGTCGTTCTCAGCACCGGCCAGCAGCACGTCCAGTGGCACGGTTCGCCGGGTGGGCGTTGGGGTGCGACCTTGGGTGAGCCACGACCGGCGGGAGTACTGCAAGCTCCGGTAGGCCTGTTGGCCGCGCCGCTGTCGCTGGACACTCGGCGCAGCAGGCATCAGGGTCACCTCTTGCCCGGCACCGAGCGCGGGCCGGTTGTACGGGGTCGAGAGCGACAACACCAACCGGCCCCCGCTCACCGCCGTTGCCCGCACGGTGCCGGTGGTTCCACCGCCCGCCGGGAGCGCATCGGTCGGCGCGCCGAGCCACCACAGCACGTCCGCCCCGGCCCGCACCCTCGCGTCCAACCGGCCACAGGCAACCGCGACCACGCGCTGACCGGCGGGCGGATCGCCGCAAACCTCACCGACGACGACCTCGCCGGTGTGGACGCCGCGAGCACGCCACAGCGGGTCGCTGAGCAGTGCCCCGGCGTACAAGTCCGCCGCATCGCACCGCGTCCGCAGACCAACCGCCGCCCGGCTCGTGGTGTCGGGACGCCGCCAGTCCCACCCATCGCTGTGCGACTTACGCGCCTGCCCAAAGGTGTACCGGTCGTCGTCGGCCAGCGCGTCGAGCCACGGCAGCGGCTCACCCTCCGTGACCAGCCCGTGCAAGGCCAACACACCGGCCACCGAGGCGTCCCGGACACCGAGCCAGTCACGCCACAGCCCCGGCTCAGGCTCCGCCGAGGGCGCGCGCCCGGTGACCCAGCGAGCGCGGCAGCCCTCCACCACGTCGGCCACCGCGCTCCCGCCGGGGAAGTCGGCGCGCTCGGCCCACCAGCCGATGTGTCCGGCTACCGCGTCAGCGCCGCTGCCGGGAGCTACCGTGCGGGCCAGTGCGAGCAGGTTGCGCAAGGTGGCCGGATCGTCACTGACCAGCGTGGCGGGCTCGGACTCGTCCAGCGAGACACCCAGCCCGGCAAGGAGTTCCAGCCCGTCCAATCCCCCTGCCTCACCCCGGCCATCGGAGGATGCGGCAGCCACAGTCACAACGCCGTGGTGTTGCTCGGCCCGCACCGCGACCGGGCGCGGACCGAGCAACATCGGGGCGTGGAGCAGCCGGGGCTCGCAGCGTTCTCCGGTGGACGCCCGAAGCCGCTGGCCCAACTCGAACCACTCCACGCTCACCGGGACCGGCCCCCTTCACCGGTCCGCTCGGCGGCGGTCCACCCATCCCGCAGCGCCGAGGCCAACAGCGTCTCCCCGATCACCTGTCCCGAGGCCAGCGCCACGGCATCGGCCACGGTCAGGTCGGAGCCCAGCAGGAGTCGCCGGGCGTGCTCGTGCAGGTCCGAGGAAGCGCCGGTCATGCTGCCGACCTCCCCACCGGGATATGCACGGTGGTCGCCCACGTCGGTGTATCGCTCGGGTCGCCGTCGCGGATCACCGCACAGATGAGCTGTGCGTGGCCCGGTTCATCCGGCCATGGCGTGTAGCCATCGGTGAGCACGATCACCACGTCAGGAGCGGGCCGGTCGGCCTCAGCGGCAGCAATCCCCACCCGCATATCGGTCCCGCCGCCACCGACGAGTTCCACGCCCGACACGGACCTGACCCGCTTGGACGTTGCCGCCGCCGCGTCGCAGCTGACCAGCCGCAGCGAGGCCCGAGCCACCCCCGAGGAACGCAGAACGCCACCGACCTCAGTCAGTGCGGCGTCCAGATCGTCCTGGCCCATTGAGCCGGACGTGTCCACCACCACCGACACCCGGGCCTGCACGGCCCGCATCGCGGGGCGGACGATGCCGGGCACTTGTCGGCGCGCGGGTCGCCGGTAGGTGTAGTTGACCCTGCCCGCCACGTCGGCGATGCCCCGCCGGATAGCTGAGCGCAGTACGTGGTCCCAGCCGATCACGGGCGGGGCCAGCACCCCGTTGGCCCAGCGTTCCATCCCTGCGGGCAGCGTGCTGCGACCTTCGCCGCCAGCAGCATCCCGGACCGCCTGCGCGACCCGGCGGCGCACCATGTCGGCCTCCGCCGGGTCGACCGGAGCCCCCGCCCCTTCACCGAGACCGGTCGTGCCGGGCAGCTCCCCCGGTATCGGCCCGCAGCCTGCACCCGAGCCGCAACCCTCACCGCCGTCGTCGGGCAGGGAGGCATGGTCGCGACGCAGCGTCGCGTAGTAGGTCTCGGCCAGTTCCCCGTCCGGGCAGCCGAGCGATGCCGGGGTGACCGGCCCGTCCGGCAGTGGCACGGACGCCGCGATCAGGTCGTCGTTGATTTCGGCGTCCGTGGCGAGGTTCCACGCCAAATGGTGGCGCGGCAGCGGCAACAGTTCGGCCCGGCCAGCATGGTCCCGGATCAGGTGGCCGACCTCGTGCAGCAGGACCGCAGCCGCGCGCGGGGCGTCCCAGCGGGACTCCCCCACCAGCCGTGCCGGGTCAAGGTACAACCGCCACCCCGCATCGACCGCGAACGTGCCCAGCCCTTCGGCGGCAACCGGCGCGACGGCGAACAGGGCGTGCATCAGGTACGGCTGCCATTCGGCTGCAACCAGCCTCGCCAGCCTGAACGCCTCCAACTCAGCAGGCCGCAGAGGCCTCACCAGCACGCTCACCCCGCCACCCCCAGCCCGGCAGAAGCCAGTACCGGGGAGAACTGCTCACGCACCGCAGCCGGGATCCGCGCCGACGCCGGACGGCAGGCGCTCAATGGCCGGGCGGCAGCAGCAGCCACGTCCACCGCCCCACCCTCTGCGGCAGCCAGCAGGGGCCCCCACGCAGACCGCCACGCCTCCACCGTCCGCTTCGACGCAGCCCAGCCGACCACCGCCGACAGCACGGCCCAAACCCGATCTGGACGGTCCGTCCAGTCCACCACCGCCGGGTTGTCCACCACCAACGCGGGATCGGGCAGATCGGCCTCCGCGCACCACGTCAGGAATTCGACCCCGACGCCCTCCCCGACCAGCCCGAAGGTGATCGCCTGCCGGGCAGCGGCGTCCTCGTCTCGCACGTTCGCCAGCGCCGACGCCAACATGGCCCAGGTCCGCCGCGACGGCCACGGCCCAGCCGACCCGGCGGCGGTCATCGGGAAGGCGTGCAGATGCTCAGGCTTGCGGCGGACGAAGCCTGTCACCAGCGCCTTAACCATCTCGACCCGGATCGGGTCGGCGGTGATCGCCCGTGACGCCGGGGGCGCGGCCCATCCGACCGTCATGCCCTCCAACCAGTCGTCCACGGTCGGCGCGAACGTGACGTGACAGAACCGGTTGGCCAGCGGGGGCGACAACTCCCAGCCGTCAGCGGCCCGGTCTGCGGGGTTCGCCCCGGCGACGACACGGACACCGGCGGGCAGCACCAGATCGCCCACAACCCGGTCCAGTGCGACCGCCAGCATCGCGGCTTGCACCGCTGGCGGGCAGGTCGTCAGCTCGTCCAAGAACACGTAGCCGCTGCCCGCCTCTGCGAGCCTGCGCGCCCACGACGGCGGGGACAGCAGCACCGTCCCGTCAGGCTGTACCACCGGCAACCCGCCCACGTCGGCGGGTTCCCGGATCGAGCCCAACACCGTTTCACAGAGCACGCCCTGATTGGTGGCGAGGCCCCGCACCAGCGACGACTTGCCCATCCCCGGATCACTCAGCAACAGGACCGGTACGTGGGCGTGCCCGCAGGCGTCGATCAGGGTCACGGCGGTAGCTAGGTCTGTCATGGTTGTTTCTCCGTCTGGCTAGGGGTTTTACCCCAGCGTGGACGGTCCGCTCCCACTCCCCGCACCCCTCCCGGGGTGACCCGGCGCCACACGTTTCTGCCTGACCGGCAGGGCGGCCGCATAGATCAGCGCCGACGACAACCGGCGAAACGCGGCGGTGCCGTCAACCTTCCCGTCGGCAGCCGAGAAGCAGCCCCGCACGCACTGGTAGCGAGGCCGCCGGACCGTCGGCCACCAGCCCATCCGGGTTCTCAGCCCGGGCTCGACAGAAAGGGACATCACATGTCCAGGAGTTCCACCACCACCGGTCGCATCGTCTGGGTCTACGTGACCCGCGGCTGCGGCACCGTCACCCCCGAGGAGTACCGCCAGCTGTGGCAGCTCCGCGAGCAGCAGCTCGACCGCACGCTCGAGGCGGAGGACATCCCCTGGGACCTCGAAATCATCGGCGAGTACGCCCTGGAGGTGAGCACCGACACCGAGGATGACTACTACTCGTCCGACCTGGGCGACCCGGCCCGGTGGGGCTACTGCCGCTGCGGCGATCGCGGCGGGAACGCAGAACTGAACGTCGACGGTGGGCTCGAGTTCGAGTGCCAGCGCTGCGCCGAGGTGTTCGCGGACCCCTACGACGACCAGCGGCTCTACCGCTGACGTCCGCCCGTCCAGACCGCCGCGAACGGCGCGGTCTGGACGGGCGGTGAGTGCACTGGCTCGGAGTGTCAGGTTTGCGGAAACCGTCGCGAGCTCCGCCCAAGCTGTTCAACCGCCTTCTCGACGAGCACCAACATGGCTGGCGTCTCCTACGACACGGTTCAGACCGCGGAGTGAGGGTGCGAGGTGAGAGACGCGCCTCCCAGGCATCTAGCGCCAGGCGTCGTCGCGGCTGGCAAGATGTTCAACGGCTCCCTGCCACACCCAACAGCGGAGCCGATCGCCGGCTACTTCTACTTCCACCCCTACGGCGTCTGATGTCCAGCGCATCACGCGAACACAGGCCCGGACATCGGTGGTCCCGAACCGCAGCCACGCGCGCCCCCACATCTCCGCACCGTCCGGAACGATCGAGACAACCTCTCGGCCGAGTCTGATCTGAGCATCAGTCAGCGACTGCAAGGGCCCATTCTTCCGAGCCGCACGAAGCTCGCGCTCCTCAGCCAGCTGAGCACTCAGCTGAGGATAGCGGCGATTAGTACCCATGTTCTAATACTGACACCGCGCACGGGCAGCTCGTTACTGTCATGTCTTGAACTAGAGCCGAGGCCGCAGCCCGAGCTCGTCGGCTCATGGCGCGTGAGTGCTTCGCTACTGGTCGGGTGTGGCCTTCGGGGCCTCCTTGCCGCGCGCGCCGGGGGTCTTCCTCGTGGTTGTTCTGCGGCGGGCTGGCTTTGGGGCGGGCAGGTGCAGAGTGCGGGTTCTCAGCCCGTGCGGCACGGAGATCTCCAAGATGCCGGTGCTGGTGATCGCGAGCTTGATCGGCCCGAGGTGCGGCCAGTTGACGGAGATCTCGGCGGGCGTGCTGAGCGCGGCCACGGGGACGGCGGTGCGGTCGATCCGGCTGTGATGGGCGATCGCCGACGACCACGTGTTGGCTTTCCACGTGTTGATGTTCGGGCGTCCCTGGTATCGCTGGTACTCCTCGGTGGGGATGTACCGGATTCCGCGGGCCTCGCCTTGCTTCCACGGCCCGGCGGGCTGCGGTGCGCCGACCAGCTGGTGCCATTCCAGCGCAGGCTTCAGCTGGAACGTCACGGTGCCGTTCTGTGGGTGCTGGTCGTGGCCAACGATCTTCCAGACCGACACCGCTTCGCCGGCGTAGCCACCGACGAGCAAGTCCCCGAACTCCTCGATCGCGAGAGCAGACACCCGGTACCACTCCCCTGCGGTCGCTGCCGCCAACGGTGCGAGGTCGGCGACCTTCACGTACTTGGGCTCGGCGTAACCGAGTTCCGCCAGCTGCCGGGCGACCGCCGGGTAGCTCTTCGCGAGGTTGACGAGGATCATCAGGTGCCCTTCTTGGGGGTCGTCGACGCGACTCTACCGAGCCGTCGAGCCGTCGAGGTCGGAGCCGGAGCTGCAACGGTGGTTGCGAGCATGAGTTGCGCCGATCACCACTGGTTTCCTTCGTCGCTGTGCGCGACTCCTTCGAGCCACGCGCGGGCGAGGTCGTCGTGTTCAACGCAGGTGTCCTGGTCGAAGCAGCAATGGCCAAGATGGGTGTGCTGGCCACGTTCCCAGCACAGGCACGGGTTCGACCATCCGGTGGGGAGGTCGGCCCATCCTTGGCCGGCCTCGATCAAGGTGATCGGCGTTCCGTCGCAACGAGCACCTTCGTGACGCACCCGCCCGTCCTTCAGTTGCACCCGTCGGCGGATGGCCACCGGTGCGGTGTGGTCGCTTCCCCAGCAGGTGTGCTCGCAAAGGATCGTGTAGTCGACGATCTCCTCATTCATGCCGCACCTCCGACTGTCGCCGGGTACTCATCCCAGGTCTTGCCGTCCAGTTCCCGGCCCGCCTCCCGCCGACCGACCCGACGCATCCCCACGCCGTCGGGGAACCTGAATACGTCGTCACGGCCGGCCCCGGTATCGGGGCATGGCGCCCACTCGCCCCATTGCTTGAACAGGTATGCGACGCCGGACGCCTGGCAGGCCTGCTGGATACCCCGCGGCCAGGCGGGGTGCATGGGCCGGGCTCTCGGTCCTGACTCTCCGCCGACGATGATCCAGTCCAGCGGGACGGTGCCGTGAAGTGGGCAGCTGAGGTTCACCAGGAACGGGTGCCGCTGGATCTCGTAGGCTGCGCCGTCGCAGTCGCACAGTCGCACGTGGCTCAGCAGAGGTTCCATCGACAGGAACCGGACCGCGGCCGGCGTCCGCTGCAGGACGGGGATACGGACGTTGGCCCACTTCTGTGACTCCACCGACACCCCCGCCCACACGTTCACCAGCGGCCACTCGACCAGATCCGGGATCTCTTGCCGCACTGATCGATCTGACGGTGCGCGAACCGCAGAGGCCGCCTCGATGACGGTGGGCAGTTCAGTGACGACGAGTTCGCGGAATGCCGCTGAGGTCAGCAGTGAGGCCATCCGGCCGGGACGCTTGGTGAGGATCTGGAAGGTGTGCGCCGGCGCCAGCGCCATCGTTGCGAACACTTTGGCGATGTACTGGGTGGGCACCAGGTGGTGGAAGAGGTCACTCATCGAGTTCACGAAGACCCGGCGCGGACGTCGCCACCGCAGTGGGTCGTACAGGTGCTTCGGCCGAAGCGTGAGTTCGAAGCCGTTGGGGTAGGCAGCGGTGCCCGCGAATCGGGCAGCCAGGTCTCTGGCGTAGCAGTGGTCGCAGCCGGCAGACACCTCGGTGCAGCCGGTGACCGGATTCCAGCTCGCATCGGTCCATTCGATCCTGCTCCGCGCGCCCATCAGCTGCCCTCTGCGGCCGCGAGTCCGGGGATGAGGTCGACGAGTTCGCTGACCCGTTCGGTCACGACCCGCAGCGCAGCCAGCGCCAGCGGGATCGCGCGCTCTACGTCCATGGCGGTGACCTGGCCCAGACGCTGGCGCTGCGCGATCGCCTTGGCAGTCTCGACGATCACCTCGTCGGGGTCGAGCCGGCGTGCGGCCTCGAAGATCGGCGCGCAACGATCGCACAGGGCCGAGTCGTCGGTGGGTGCCTGGCACAGATCGCAGCGATCGGCGGCCTGTGCCGCCGGTCCACTGATGCTGATGGTTGTCATCGCTATCTCCTCAGAAGGTGCGAATGAGCCTTCTGATCAAGACAAAGCGCTCAGGTCTGCGGAGCCTGTGACGACGAACCTGCCCCGGTCGCAATCGGTGGCCGGTCCGATGGCTGCGACAGCGACTGAGTCGCATCGGGTCTCCATGCCGGCGGTTGGTGCCACTCGTGCTCGGTTCCGGCGTATCGCAGGTCATTGGTGGTGCGGAACGGCGACGCGGGTGCGGTGGGCCCGTGGATCTCGATCAGGCCCAGGTCTGCCAGGTACTGCGCCACGGCGAGGCGATCGGGGCCAGGTTTGTGGCCGACGAGATCCTCGACCCGGCCACGGCTCATGAGCATGGTGATGTACAACGCCCCCCAGCCCAGGTCGACCAGAGGCGAGGGAAGCCCATCGGCCCAGTGGCCGTCGATCCAGGCCGTGCGCCACCAGAAGTCGTCCGTCGCTGGGTGTGGTGACCACATGCTGCCGACCACAGGCTTGGCGGTGGGCCGGCAGCCGCCCATCGGATGAGCTGGCACTGGCCGTTGTGGAGGGGTGTACACCGGCCATTCCGTAGGCTCCTCCGGACTCGGGTGTGTGTCCTGCCGGCGTCTCCTCTTCTTGGCTGTGGCTTCTCGGGCCCGGATCCGGGCTCGCAGCTGGGCCAGCCTCTCGTTTTCGGCACTGCGGGTCCGCGCGCGCTCAACGGCGTCGGCGTGACCGGGCGCCCGGAGCCCTTCGGCCGGATCGAAGATGCACTCCGAGAGCGGCCACCACCGGACTTCAGCGGGCTTCTCCCGGTCGAGCGGCTCGACCAGGAGCCCGATGTCGATGCGGCGGCCGCCTGGTGGCGAGCCGAATACCTGACTGGACGGGAGTTCGGGTTCAGGACGGAGACGGACGATCTGCGCCAGGCCATCGGTTGCGAGCAGTGCATCACGGCTGGCGATGTGCCGGCCAGTGCCGAACAGCCAGGTGACTGTCCCTTCCCCTGATCGGCTGTAGCGGTCGGTGCGGTCCTGCATCGACCCGGCGGTCTCCCCCGACAGCTGTACCTCGATCGCGGCTTTTGGCGAGCACCAGACATCCACCCGTGATCGGGAGTCCAGCCAGCGTTCTGCTTGTGACTGGTAGCCGAGGTGGCGCAGCCATCGGACGAGTTCGGTCTGGATCAGACGGTGGGTGTAGATGTCGCGGGCCACCGCGGCGCTCGTGAGGAGGCACGCCGAGTTGGGTGGGTGGCGGAAGTGCGGTTTGCGGCGGGCGCCGGCGACAACGATGACGGGCTGCCCACAGCCTCCCATGCGAGTCGCGCAGAAGAACTCCTCACCGGCGGCATCAGCGGCCCGCTTGAGCTCGATCATCGCAGCTTGGGCTGCAGGTGCCTCAACGATCCGGTCACTGTCCCGATCACCCCGGACAGCGAACGGCACCCCCTCATCCCGACCATGCCCAGCCTGGCCGGACGAGCCATCGGGAACCTCAGGATCGGGCGTAGCCTCGCGCACCCTCAGTACGTTACCGATGCCCGCCGACAACGCCCTCGTGGCCGGTCGAACAGAGCTTGCTCAGGATGCGCGCTGTTCGACCGCGGGACCGTACTTGGCGGTTCGCGGTGTCCCGTCCACCCAGGACAATTCGGCCGCGAGTCCGTAGTAGTGGTCGGTCTGGGCCCATTCGAAGCACTCCCCACTCACAAGGAGCGGGCACCCCCGGCACTTCGCCAGCGCCGGCGCGGCCGCGGCGGCGGCCTCTTCCTCACTCGTTGCGACCGCCCAGGCCGCCTCGGCGCGGGTCCAAAGGGCCCCAGCTCGCCGGCAGTTCGCGAGCCATGCCCTCCGCTTGGCGAAGTTCATCGCCAGGATCCGCCGGCTGATTCCCCGCCTGTTCATCGGATCATCTGTCGTCTCAGCCACGCCCTCCGGGCGAGGGAGCCGGACAACACCACCACGCCCGCGAGAACGGCGCCGGCGATCGCCAGGCGGGGCAGATCGACGCCCGCCCCACCGGCGGACGGGAGCTCGAGCAGCGGGTGGGCTCGTGCAGGCACCAGCACTCCGACTCGGACGGCCCAGGCGACGACCTGTCGCCAGAAGACGACCAGCAGGCCGATCAGCGTGGGCCCGGCCAGAACGGCGAGCACCATCAGGATCAGCTGTTCGTCGGTGCTGACCTGTCCCCGGATCGGGGCGTTGGGGGTGGACATCTCCTAGACTCCTTCAGCCTCATAGATGGGATGCCGGGCACGGACGAGTTCGCTGTTGGGCACTGACCAGATACCGTCGTCGCCGACGTCATCGCGCCAGCCGATCGCGACATACTCCGGGTCGTCGAGATCCGGGTCCGGTTCCATGTCGACAGTCACCCAGCGGCCGTCGCCGAGGTCGACCAGGTCGCCGACCGTCAGCTGTTCTGGGTCCATATCGATGGCCGGTTCGTAGCCTTCGAAGATCCCGCGGTCCTCCCACTCCGCCCCCTCACCGCCGTCGCCGGCGTCGATGGCGGGCTGCGGAGTGTCCGGCATCCTGCTGAGCCCGGGCAGTGGCACGACCGAAGGGGCACCGTTGTCGAGCTTGAGCATGGCCATCGGACGTGAGATGCGGCGAGCTTCCTCGGGGGACAACGGGGCCACGTTCACGGGATCCAGCTCCGGGTGGTCGGCGGCCTTGACCCATTCCGCGGCCACGAAGTCGCGGTAGCCGTGGAAGACCGGTGCGTTCTCATCATCGAACTCGTCCTCGAGCGGGGTGATGAGGAGTCGTTCGTGGGTTGCCGACTCTGGTCGCAGCGCCGCCAGCACCTGCAGCTGGAGCTCATCACCATCAGGGACTCGGCGAGGATCAGGCACTCGGTAGGTCTGGACCTCCACTGGCCGGTTGTCGTCGTTGATCGTCGTGGCCCGTCCGGGGCACAGCCTCGGCACGGTGGTCCCGATCGTCGGGTCCTGCCACATCATCGCCGCACCCTGGGGAGACAGCCGGCCAACCGAGACTCGCATCCTGAAGTTGTCGCGGAAGTCGCCGCCGAAGTACTCGGCGTCCGGCCGCTGAGTCGCGAACAAGAGGTGCACCCGGCCGGTCCGACCAAGACGCGCGATCGAGGCCAACTTCTCCAGGACCGGCGGCTTCGACGGGTCCCCCTTGACCTTGACGCTGGGGTACCAGTCGGTGACCTTGGCCCGGAAGTCTGCGTACTCGTCAACGAACAGCATCAGCGGCTCGAACACGTCTTCGGTGACAAGGCCGCTCTGGACCAGCTTGTAGCGGTACTCCATCACCTCCCATGCCTTGTGGATGACCGCAACCTGGTCCTCCACCGAGGCTGCGACGACCTGGACGTTCGGCCATGAACGGAACCCGAGGAACTCCACCGACTTGCCGTCGACCACCCAGATCGGCCAGCCGCAGCGCGCAACGCCGGCCAGCACGGTGTGCTCCATTACGGTCTTGCCCGTGCCCGTTGAGCCCACAACCATGAGGTGTGGGTCGATAGCCGGCCTCCACACCATTTCCGTGCCATCCTCGTCGATCCCAAATGGGATCGACACCTGACGGTAGGAGGCCAGCACATCCAAGGACTGATCGATCTTCGACGGCGGCAGCCAGATCGACTTGGGGAAGGTGGGCCTAAGCTCGAAGACGATCTCGTCGCCCTCGAGATCCCACCTGGCCCTCCACCGGCCGGGATGGATCGCAGAGAAGGTTCTTTCGACGCGAGCCCGGTAGCCCGACGCGGCCAGCTTGTGGCTCACGTCATGGGTCACCGTGATTCGGACCGGATCACCGGATTCGCCGATCTCGAAGTCACGGATCCTGGCGGTCGGCCCGATGAGATCCTTCAGGGCCCGCTCCATCCTGCTCGCGACCGGCGTGCTGGTCGCGTGGTCGATCTCCAACACGACGCGGCACCGCTCCTGGTTGTGCGCGACCACCTTGTAGCTGGCCTGAAGACGCCTGTGGAGCGTGTCGAGAAGGATCGACCTCCACCCCTGCTCGCCATCCGGCGCACCGGGGGCGTACCGGATCACGACACGTCGCGGTGTGCCCGGCCAGCCGAGACTCCAGTGCGAGAGGACCACGGTTCGCCTGTCGAGCTCGCGGGTGCCGGTGATGCCGGCCAACGCCTCCACCAGGAGGTCGCGGATGCGGCGGCGCCTGGCTGACAGCCCCCCGGCCCAGACCCGGGCGGCGCCGCCGACCGCGGCCGCCGCGATCGAGAGGCCCGCCACCGTTGGCTGGCCAGCGAGCGTGAACCCTCCCCACCCGACTGCCCCGGCACATCCGAGAAGAAACGCGTCACGCAAGTGGGTTGGCGGCATCGCTGAGAGTCGCTGCGCGGGCAAGGTTGCCGGCGCAGTTACCGCAACGCCTGCGGCGCGGGATCTGGCACTCACGAGCACCTCCTCTCATGGAGAGAAAGCGCCCACGGGGAGACTCAATGTGACAAGACCACGAATCGTGATCCGTATCGCGGGTTGCGCGCTATCGCAATCGTGGCCCCCACCGCACAGTGTTGGGCGGTCCCTCGCCCTGCCGATCGCACCGGGTACGCCACGACAATCGGCTGCGACTCGACGGTGAGTCGCGCGGCCCCAACCACGAGCATCGCCAACACGATGGCTCGTCTATCGCCTGCCGCATCGCACGTTGCAACCCTCTCGACGCCAGGTTTAGGCTCAGGCCGAGACCGGGTTCTCGGAGAGGTTCTGGACTCGGCCTTCACCGCCACCCCGCGCCGGCGGGCAAGGAAGTGCTGGCGAAGCCACCTCCTCATCCAACCGACCAGGCCGCCGGACTGCGATCACTCCAGCAGTTGCGCCAACACCCCCAATCGTCGGGCAGGGACCGCCGGCTGCTTGACTAGAGTTCGTCCAGCGGATACCCCCCGCCGACCAAGCCAGTCGACCACCAACCCGAGGAAGCCCGTTGGACGCCAAGACCTACCCCCTCCAGGACATCCTCAAGCCGGAGCGCCGCTACGTCATCCCCACCTTTCAGCGTGACTACGAATGGACGCTTGACGGCCAGTGGCGGCTCCTCTTCGAAGACCTCGCATCCACCGCCGACAGACTCCTCGAGGTGCGCGCCGGCGGCGACGACAGCACGAAGCTCAAGGCGAAGGAGCAGGCGGTTTCGCCCCACTTCCTCGGCGCCATCGTCTGCGCCGGCCTGCCCTTCGCCACCGGTGGCGTCGCCCTCCGATCCGTGATCGACGGCCAGCAGCGACTCACCACTGTGCAACTCCTCATCCGCGGGCTGGCCGACGTTCTGGCCGAGACGTCATCCGAGCGGACGAAGTCGGTCCGTCGCATGCTGTTCAACCCCGACGACGTCGTCGAGTCCCCTGAGGAGATCTACAAGCTGTGGCCCCGACGACGAGACCGGGCGGTCTGGCCGACCGCCGTCGGAGAACCAACACCTGACGACAGCACCACGGCTGGCCACCTCTACCTCCAAGCGCGCCGCTTCTTCGCCGACGCGTCCCGGGACTACGCCACCGCCGATGACCAGATCGACCCCGCAAGGCTCCTCGCCCTGGCCGACGCGCTGTCCAGCCTGTTCAAGCTCGTCGTGATCGACCTCGACGACAACGACGACGCCCAGGTCATCTTCGAGGTCCTCAACGGCCGACAGACACCGCTGTCCGCCATCGACCTGGTCAAGAACCTGCTCTTCCTACGCGGCGAGCTCGCCGAGGACGACGTCGAACGGCTCTACGACACCTACTGGTCGCACTTCGACGAGGACTGGTGGAAGGAGACCGTCGGCCGAGGCCACGCCCAGCGCGGACGGCGAGACGTGCTTCTCTCCGTATGGCTCACGGCAGCCACCGGCACCGAAGCCAACGTCGGTCACCTGTATCGGGAGGCCCGCGCGTATCTCGCCGACGGGCCGTCGACCGAGGAGATCCTGAAGCAGCTCAGGACGTTCGCCAACGCTTACCAGACCATCTACGAGGCCCTGCCCGTCGAGGATGCGCGGCTCGCTGCGGCCTACCGGAACATCTGCGCGCTGGACATCACCACCGCGATTCCACTGCTGGCCTGGCTGCGGACGATCCCCGCCGAGCATCTCCCCCTCGAGGCCCACGTTCGTGCCGTGCGGGCGGTGGAGTCATGGGCGCTGCGACGCACCTTCGTCGGTTCCCAGACCCGCGGCTACGGCTCCCACCTGGCCCGGGTGCTGCGCGAGGGCAAGACCGCCGCCGAGGCCGGGGCTGACATCGCCGACACCGTGATCACCCAGCTGCAGAATGGCTCTCTGAGCTGGCCGTCGGAGGCTGAGATGGTCGACGCCTTCCAGACCCGCCGGTTCTACGAGGGCATGTCTCAGATGCGACTTCGTCTGCTTCTGGGTTCGATCGACCACCTGCTCCGGGTCGAGGATGCGCGTGAGCCGAGCGCCGTCATCAACTACGACAACCTCCAGATCGAGCACGTGATGCCCCAGTCCTGGCAGGAACACTGGCCGCTCGTCGATGAGGCCGGCCACACCGTTCCGCCCAACCCGAGCGACCCGGTCTGGGTCGCCCTCAGCGCCGAGCGGGCGCGCGCGGTGGATCGGATCGGCAACCTTACCCTCGTCACCGGCACCTTCAACCAGGGCGTCTCCAACTTGGGTTGGGCGGACAAGAGGCCCGAGTTCGAGCAGCAGAAATCGTTGGTGATCAACTATCCGGTGGCTCGCAGCACCGAGTGGAGCGAGGACGCGATTCGGGACAGGTCCGCGGTACTTGCCGCGGCCGCGATGCGGGTGTGGCCTTCACCTGACACCCTGCTGCAGGCCGCGTCCCAGCCTTGCCCGTCCGGGTAGGGCTAGATTCGCCACTGCACGTAGCTGGGCGGACCTGAGGAGAATCAGAGCATGGCCAAACACCTCGTCACGGTAGTTGTCGATGACCTCACCGGCGAACCACTGGCGGAGGGCGACCACCGCCAGGTCAGTTTCTCGGTGCAGGGCAAGAGCTACACGATCGACTTGGGCAAGAAGGCGGCCGCCAAGTTCCTCGCCCAGCTGGAGCCCTACATCAAGGCGGCGACACCGGTCGGCAGGCCCACCGCCGCGGCCGCCGCCGCAGATCGGGACGAGCGACGCCGGGCGCGACTTTGGGCGACCCAGCACGGCTACCAGGTCGCGCCGCGGGGCAGGATCAGCCAGGAGATCCTGGCGGCGTTCCGTGCCGCCCCGTAGACGTCGTCGTCACGCGGCCGAGCCGGCGAGGGCCGCCAGGTCGAATCGGGCGTAGCCCCAGATGTCGGCCGGCATCCGGTTGGCGATCTTGTTGTGCTGGACGTAGCGTCCCAGACCGGGTTCTTCGACGATTTCGCCGGGCCCGACCACGAGCGCCACATGGTAGATCGAGCCGGCTGAGTCACCGTGGGAGAAGAACAGGATGTCGCCGGCCTGCAGTTGGCTGTAGCTGTTGGTGCGAGTCACGAACCCTCGAGCCTGTAGGAACTTGGCCTGGTCGCGGGAGGTTCTGGGCAGGATCGCGCCGGACTTCTGGTAGACCACGTAGCGGACGAAGCTGGAGCAGTCGAAGCCGATGATGCCGGCGCCCTCCCCGAAGCCCTCGGTGGGTCCGTTGAGGCCGCCGCCGCCCCATGAGTAGGGGTATCTGCCGACCAGACTGAGGGCGAACTGGATGACGTCCGCCCAGGCTCCGGTGCCGCCGGTGTAGCTCTGGCCGGCGCAGGCTTGGTCGCCGGCCGCGCCGATCAGGGCGAGGGCGCTGGAGTCGCTGGTGATGGCCGCGACGACCTTCACGGCGTCGTCCCAGTACTTCGCGTAGTGGTAGGGGTCGGCGTTTCGTTGGGTCCGGTGTGCCGCGATGGTAGGAGCGAGGCTGTGGTAGCCGGGCACCTTGATCAAGGCCCTGAAGAACAGCTGTGATGCCTTGTAGGGGTCCATTCTGTCGGCGAGGGGTCCCCAGCCGGAACGTTGCTGGAACACTCCCCTGCTGTCGGGCCCGGCGGCGTCGCCGTAGTCGAGGTTTCGCAGGCTCGACTCGCCCATGCCGGTCATGACGCCGACGGTGAGGGTCCAGGTGTCGAGCCCCATCGACTTTCCTGCGGCGATGATCTGGGCGGCGATCTGCATCTGGGCGGAGTTCCATCCGGCGACTGACCCCGTGGTGGCGGTGGAGGGTTGGGTGTAGGAGAGGGTGCTGGCGCTGGAGCCGACGACAACGTGGGCGATGACGGGCCAGTGGTCGGAGGCGACCGCGGCGGTGAACGGTACCTGTGAGCCGTTGATCGTCTTCCAGGTGGCGGTGGGGCCGGTGTAGATCTGCCAGGTTGTTGCGGAGGCTTCCCCGCCCGTCCACACGTAGTCGATGTGGTTGCCTGCGCTCGAGCGGTTGATGGCCTTGTAGTAGAACTTGCCGCCGATGGTGTCTCCCCAGCCGTTGTAGGAGTTGACCCTGCTTATCGGTGCGATTGTCGTGGCGGTATCGGTGGACTGGACGAACCCGGCGGCGCCGAGCTTGACCAGGTGGTCGCGGAACACGGCTCGGATCTCGTTGTTGAGGGCGTTGAAGTCACCCACGATGATCGAGGGATCGCCGTTGCCCGGGTTCTGTTTGGCCAGACCCTTCACCAGCCTCGTCCAACCGACGCTGCGGGCCTTGGCCTGAGCCTTGAGCTGCGCGAACTGCGCGTGCAGGTTGACGAAGAACAGAGTCGAGCCGTCGCTGGTGGCCCTCAGCTTCACCCAGTTGGCGAACCTGTTCAGGGTGGCACCGTCACGGCCCTTGTAGTTGAGGCGGATCTGGCCCTTGTCCAGCAGCGCGAATGCTGAGGCCCGCCAGCCGATCGGGTCCGCGGTTGTGGAGTAGACCCAGGTGTAGCCGGGGTTGGCTGACTCGATCACTTCGAGCTGCCGGGACGCGCTGCCCGGGACCTTCGAGACTTCCTGCAACCCGAGTAGGTCAGGGTTGACATTGGCGATGTACTGCGCGACCACCGGGCCGCGGTTGGACCACTTGTAGTCCCTGGTGTGTGCGGACATGCCGGCTGACTTTGCGCTCGCTTTGGCGTGCTTGATGTTGTAGCTCATCACCGTGTAGCCGGCCCCGCCGATCCCGACGCCATTGGGGTCGAGCGAGGTGGCTTGGCATCGGTCGATGGTGGAGGGAACCATCAGCGACGCGGTCGCCATGATCACGATCAGAGGCACCACTGCGATCCCCACAACCAGAGTCACGGCCAGGGCGATGACCAGGTACTTGGTCTTGTTGTCCACGAGTTGAGCCTGTGGGGTCAGGGCTCGACGAGCTCGACGACCAGGAGCCGGTCGGACAGGCCTGGTGTGACGCGCTGGACGAGCACCTGGTAGGTGCCGGCGTCGGTCGGGACGGCTACCTTCTGCAGCCAGAAGCCGTCGCTCTCGTCCGTGCTGGCGAGGAGAGCTGCCGGACCGGTGACCTTCGTGAACGGCACCATGGACGGATCGGTGCCCAAATAGTCATCGACAGCGTCGTCGGTCAGCATCGCCGCCACCCGCTTCCACCAGGTGTGCGGGTCGAGCTTGCCCGTGGGACGTGCGAACGTCCTCATGAACCTTCCAGCAAAGGCCTCCAACTGCTGCTGTTCTCGGGCCGAAGTTCGGGGGGCTGTGGCGGTTGCGGTCTCCGCGGCGGATGTCGTGGCTGTGGCAGCGGAAGACGCCGCGGTGGCGACGGACGTGGGCTGGCTCGCTTGCGAGGCGACGGGTGAAGGGCTGCTGGCGACGGTTTCGGTGGCGGGCGGGGATTGCCGTCCGAAGATCCACCAGCCTGCGATCAGCAGGCCACCAGCCACCACGGCGATACTTCGTCGGTTCATCTACTGTCCTCTCCTGCCTTGCGGACGTCGGATGTAGGTCGGGTTCGTCTGAGTGGGGCGAGGCTGCTGCGGTCGTTCGGCGGCCTTGCGTACCGGCCACCCCTCGGGGCGTTCTGGCCGCTCGGCGGTCCGGCGCCACGCTGGCGTCTCGCTGGCCGCTGCGGGCTGCCCGGGCCGGCGGACGGTCACCTCGCTGGTCGCTACTGGTGGCGCCGCGGGGCCTCGAGGACCGGGGCGCCGCACGATGGGCGAGGACGCCGATGGTCCGGGGGGAAGCGCCAGTTGTTTCTTGCCCGGCCCGACCGGGGCCGGCCCGGCTCGGCGGACTGACGGGTTCTGTGAGGTGGGTCCTGGCGGTAGCGCCGGCCGCGGCTTGACCACCCGGTAGGCGGTCAGGGCCGCGGTAGATGCCCCTCCTGTGACGTAGGACAGACCCATCTGGGCCGCGCCGGTGAGAACCCTGCCGGTCACGGCCGGGATCCCGCCACCACCCGAGCCGGAGGGCCCCTTCGGGTAGGTCTGCCATGCGCGGCCGCCGGCGCCGCCCGGTCCTCCACCGCTGCCGCCGACGAACCCGTTGAACGGGGCACCGCCTCCGATGCTGCCGACCAGCCCTGTGGGAACACTGCCCGCAGCCGCGCCGGTGGCCGCCCCTACGCGGCTGCGGGCCACGGAGCGGACCAGGTGGGCGACGTTCGCGCCGGCCGAGATGGCCGCGGCCGTGTTCAACCGGGTCGGCGCCTGCCGGTGGCCGGAGGATCCACCGGGCCGCTTCGCAAGCATCTCCTTGAGGTGGTTCGCCGACTGCTGGATGCGCTTCTTGTTGAGCATGTAGATCACCAGACCGGCCACGAGCAGGATGTCGGTGAGGAAGATCCGCTGCGGCGCGGACATAGTGCCGCTGCCGCCGAGAACCAGCTGGATCACCTTCAGGAAGATGGCCAGGAAGAGGTAGGAGAACACGAACACGCTGATCGCGATCAGGAAGTCGGCGATCGTGCCCAGGAACGGGCGACGGCCGGCGCCTGGGAGTACCCCGATGATCGTGGTGACCGAGGCCTTGACCGCCTGGTAACAGGCCCGGATGCCGGCCAGCAGCACCGCGCCGCCGATGACGATAGCGAGGACGAGGACGATCAGGACTGCGGGGTAGAGGAAGATCACGGTGCCGAACATCGACGGGGTGGGGCTGCCTGCGTAGTCGCCGAGTTTCGAGGCGCACTCGTTGACCTTGTCGCGGATCGTGCTGTCCCAGGCGTGCGGGCCGGACTTGAGTGCTTCGTCGTAGCTGCTCTCGCACGAGGTGCCGTCGATGACGATCCCGAAGTTGACCATCTCCAGCGGTTGCCGGATGAAGGTCTGGATGAGGTCGGAGGTGATCGCGTCGGTCTGGTCGCTGCCTTTCAGGTCGGGAGTCTCGGCGATAGCCGCAACCACGCTCATTGATGCATCGCGGGCCTTGTAAACCAGCCCGTCGCTGGGATTCAAGATCATGCGGGCAGGGTTGGCCAGGAACGTCGTCAGCCCGGCCATGATCACGATGGCCATCAGGAACTCCCAGACACCGGTGGCGATCTTGCCGCGCACGATGTAGAACGCTGCGACTGTCCCGGCGAAGGTGAGGAACAGCGCGGCGAGGCCCATCTGGCTGACGACGTTGTGGAGTGAGTCGCTGACCGTCATCGCGGCGTCGCCGATGGGGGCGATCCAGCCGAAGTCGAGGATCCAGTGGAGGAGCCAGATCGCGGTGAGGACTCCGTCGCGGTAGAACTGCCAAGCCGAGTCGATGGGTTTGGCCCAGAACCACTTGTCGGTCGCGGTGATGGCGTTACCGCGGTCGATGGACAGTTCGTACTGCCACACGTTGATTCCGTGGGAATCGGTGAGCTGGATGAACGACAGCATCGGGTTCGCCTGGCCAAAGACCGCGCCTTTGATCGCGTCCCCGATCGGGTCGGCGAACGCGGGCGTGGCCAGGATGCTCATCAGAGCCAGGGTGAGAACCGTGATGAGCGGAAGGCGGCGGCGCAGGCTCATCGTGCCTCGACCAGGTCGCGTTTGCCGCCGGTGCGGGCTGCCTGGTTGCGGGCCGCGAGCGCCGGGCCCATGACCTTAACCCGGCCGATGTTGCCGGCGGCGTCTCTCATGAGGCCCTCGCCTCGCCGCCAGTTCGGCACGGAGTCGCCGATCTTCGGGCTGAGGTCCTTGGTCACCAGGTCGACGAGCATCTCGTCGTCAGGATCCTGCCCGAGCCACTGCAATCCTCGGCGTGCCAGGGTCTTGTCGGTGTGCCTCATCAGGATGCGTGTGGGGATCAGACCGCGCAGCACATCCGAGGGGAAGTCCTCGATCGCGTCTTGGGAGCCGAGGGCGATGATTGCGCGGTGCTTTCTGCCATCACGCACGAACCGGGTGACGACTCGTACGCCCTCGCTGGAGCTGGTGATGAAGTGGGCCTCGTCGACGACGAACGCGGCCAGGGTGTCGGGATCCTCGAAGCAGACCCGTTCGGCGAGGGCTGCGATGAACGCATACAGGGCGCGGCCGAAGATCTTCTCCACGCTCAGCTGGGCGAACAGGTGCTCGGTGACGAGCTCCTCGTTGGTGGGGAGTTCAAGGGAGTGGGTGAGGATGATGACGGCTCGGTCGCTCAGGGCGATCGCCGGCAAGGTGGCGTCGAAGATCACCCGGCACAGACCCTGGCGGGCGTACACGTTGATCTTGCGGGCGACATCGCGAGCTCCCTCAAGTTCGCAGTCGCCGGCGAGGTGGGAGACGAGGTCGCCCATGGAGTCGAGCTGGTGCGCGGTGAGGTAGGTGGGGTCGAGAACGTCGGCGAGGAGGACTCCTTGGTCGCTGGTGGGTGCGAAGTTGAGGAGCGGGGTGAGGAAGCTCAAAGCCATGCGTGAGCCGACACCGATGCCGAACAGCCGGAGCGGGTCGAGTGACAGGTCGGGGTTGACGACGTCGACGATCTTGGCCTGGGTGATGCTCCTGGCCCACTGGGCCCACTCCCCCATCTCCGTCCGGTCCGGGACGATGATCCGTCCCCCGCGATCGAGGACGTCGCCGGCGACGGTCTTCAGGGTGAAGCTCTTGCCGGAGCCGAGGTCGCCGCTGACCGCGATCGAGCCTGACTCGTTGCGGTCGGTGGCGCCGTCTGGGTCGTGGTAGACGACCGAAGACGGCCCACAGGTGACGCCGTCGGCGAGCATCGGGCCGTGGCCGATGTTGATCGCCAGAATCGATCCCTTGGCGTCGCCGATCTCGACGGTGGCGAGGGGGCATAACGCGGCGAGGTCGGTGCTGGTGGTGATCTGGGCGTACTCGCGCACGAACTGGTCTGCGGCGTGGCCGGGCACCATCGCCCACCACATGGTCTCCTGGTGTCCCAGAGGGGCGACGGCACGGTAGCCCCATTCCGAGATCCAGCCGGCGAGCGCCTTGGACTGGACGCTGGCAGTCTCGGCGTCCGGGCCGGCGCAGCACAGAATCATGGTGGCCTGGGCCTCGACCTCAAGCTTGTCGGATTCGAAGATCGACGCGTACTCGGACTGCAGCTCGGCGTAGCGGTCCAGCGCGGACACTGCGTGGCTCATCTCGCCGTCGCGCTGCAGCATCTGCTCGTTCAGGGCGGCGAGGGCACGCTTGTTCTCGACCATTACGTCCTGGGCTGAGCGGACGTGTAGCCGCATGGCCCAGTCGACCGCGATTCCGCACTCGTCGATCCGGCCGATCAACTCCCCGCCGGGGAACGGGATCCCGTTGTCGGGCACATCGCTGATCACAAGCAGCGACTGGTAGGACGCTTCGTCGACTCCTGTGGAGGGGTCCTGGACCTTGAGGAAGCGGCGTGTGAACGGGTTCACGGTCAGCCGCTCGGTCTTGTTCAGATCGGTCTGTCCGCCCTCATCCAGGAACGGCTCGACCATCGCGGTTCCGGTCTTGGACGTTGCGACCGCCACCGTGACCTGGTCGTTGCTGGGGCCCGGCAGGTTCCAGTCCTGGAACAGGCCGCGATCGAGCATGTGCTGGTGCAGCCACACCATCTGGGCTGGGGTCGCCGGCTGAATCCGGAAGCTCGCCGGAACCGATTCGACGGTCTTGGCCGCGATCGTGGTGAGCTCGGCAACCAGCTTCGCTGTGGGCGCCTGCCTTGGCATGCCGAGCCGGCTCTTCAGCCGCCACGTCGCGGTCCGGGTGTAGGTGGCGGCGGCCGCGAGCGGTGTGGTGTTCGCGAGTGGGACGGAGAGCCAGAAGATCCGCTGCCCGGGATGAATCTGCTCGAGGCTGGACAGGGTGGCCTGGCATTCCGCCACCCAGTCGGGGCAGGTCTCGGGGTCCAGGCCCTCCAGCATCTTGGCGACCAGCTGTTGTGGGTCGGCGATCGAGGCGAGGCCGAGCAGGAGCGATTCTCCACCCAAGGCACGGACGAGGGCCTGATGCAGCTGGCGGACCGCTCGTTTCTCCTTCTCTGGCCGCAGCCCGTAGCTGATGCCGCGGACCAGGTAGTCCGCCCAGACGGTGCCGGAGTCGGTGAAGCGGAGGTTGTTGACCATGGCGATCGTGGGGATGGGCATACTGCTATCTCCTTGCGCCCGCCGCGAGCAGCTGCTGCACGCCGGTGAGTGTCGCGGGGGTGTTGGGCGGATCCGCCGACGACACGGGAGGCCTCGGCGGGGCTGAGGCCGGCGTCTCAACGTGCGGCGGTGTAGAAGGGGCAGCTTCAGGCTTGTGCGGGCTGCGGTCGGCGGCGGTACTGGGGGCGATCATGAGGACGTCGCGGCCGAAGGCCTGGTGTGGTCGTCGGATCTGGGCCGGGATCGGCGCCGACCAAAGCCGAGCCAGCACCCGACCCCAGCCGGCACCGATCACGACCGGGTTGCGCATGCCGAAGGGCAACTTGCCCGCCGCATAGATCGCCCCATACACGATGGCGAGCCCGACGATGATGTTGCCGACCAAGCCGAAGTGGGCCCACAGCCAAGTGGTGTTCCACAGCAACAGCACGACAACACCACCCAGCACCAGCTGAGTGACGGTGTAGGGGCCTCCCCACAGCCTGGTGCCATCGGGTGTGCGCCCGATCAGCTGAGGGAACTTCCTGGCCTGGGTAAACCACTTCGCAGCCCGGCCGTCGCGACCTTCCACCGTCTCAGGCCGCCGCGGCGGCCTTCGCTGAGGCGGTGTGGGGATCGATAGTGACCACGATGGCCGGCGACGACTTGAAGTCCGCCTCCGCCCGCTTGGCCCACAGCGGCATCGTCAAGATGCCTCCAATCAGGACCGCCATAACGATGATGCTGATGATGACTCGTGACATCGCGAACTTCGCCTGCGCGCTGAACACGAAGGCCATGATCCCCGCGAAGATGACGAGCACCGTCTTGAACGTGCTGTCCGCCTGGGTCGCGTAGTTCCCGATCCAATCCAGGAAACCCATCTTCTCTCTCCTTACTGTCTTGTCGACGTGGCCGACGGGGTGGTGGGGGTGGAACTCGGGGTGAGGGTCTCGACCGGCGCCAGGGTTGGCGTGGCGGAGCCCTGAGGCTGCTTGACCGAGGTGAGCGGCACGTCGCGGATCGCGGCGACTTCCCATCGTCCGGCTCGCAAAGCGAGGGTCAGCGGGTACTGCACCGTGACCGTCTGATGGTCACCGGAAGCGGCAGAGGCAGTGACCAGGACGTCCAGCTTGTCGCCGTCCCTGGGTGTTGCCTGAACGTCGCTGTGGGCGGCGATGCCCGTGACGCTCACCTCGGTGTAGGGGGCGGGAGCAACGGCGCGGATCGCGGTATCAGGAGAGATGATCCTGGCCACGTCTCCCTGCCCTGCCAGGAACGCTCCAAGGAACTCGCTCGCCGTCGTGTAAAGCGGCGATCCCGACGGAACCAGCACCCTGTAATCGAGATCAGGTGAGGTGCCGGCCAGCAGGGACGCCGGCACCTCACCCGGCAGGGAGACCGCCGCCACGGTCTGGCCCTGGACCTTCACGGCCAGCTCGAAGAACCTCCGCGACACCATCCGCTGATCGGCAACGGTCGCGGCAACGGTCACCGCCCAGATACCGGCTCCGGCCGAGTGGGACTCGACGACCATCGCGTCGGCAACCTTGAGCCCGTCAGCGGGCAGGGTAATGCTCGAAGCCTGCGGCAGCAGCGCCCGCACCAGATCCTCCTGGCCGCGGCCGGCCGACAACCACGTGGTAACCACGCGGACGCCGAACTCTTCAGCCCGCTGCTGTCCCGCAGCTGCGGCCGCATCCACGCTCGCCGACACCGCGGCAACAGGCGCCGGGCTGGACACCTGCCAAGCCCAGCCCGCCAGAGCCACCGGACCGCACAGGATCCCGGCCCACAGCAGCACCGTCGCCCCGCCGGCGGCCAGCCGGTCACCCATCGTCCACGCGTTCCCGAACACCGCCGGCTCTTCCACCGGCTCGGCCTCGTCCCGAGCACCCTTTGCCCAAGGCAGTCTCATCGCGACCTCCTGCTGTCCGCGAGCCGAAGCGGCACCACCGACTCAGAGCTGGGTGGTGGGGCTGCCACAGAGCCGGTCGCAGCCCCACCACGACCTGAAGCAGGCCCGCGGCGGCCGCTCGAGGTGCGCCCCCCGGGCACCTTCTCGGCCAACGCCCGACGGATCTCCTGCGCGGCGGGCTCGCTCAGCGGGCGAGCGGCCAGCACCCCAAGCTGGTCCGTCTCCGCAGGCGACAGCACCCGATCCGGGTCGCCACGATCGGCCATCGGCACCCCTTCCTCCGCGGGCTCTGCTTCACCCAAAACAAAGCGCCGCGCGAAGAGCCGGGTGTGACACGACACCGCCACCAATCACCGACCGGGCTAGCCAAGAACCCCGAATCTCAGTGACTTCTCAGCCTTCACGGCCTCAGGCAACGAATCGGGCAAGAAATCGGGCAAGACCCCTTCGAGAGAGTGGGAGACACCCCAACACCGAGGAGAAGACCCCAATGACCTCCACACTCACCACGCCACGCTCAGCGTTCCGCGCCCACCACACCCGACCCGGCCAAGTCAGCTCACAGCTGTTCGGGGCGCTCATCGACGAATGGATCGGGCTCAACCAGAGCCGAAGCACCCTCACCGAACTCCACCGCTGGGCAAACCTCGAACCGCTCCTGGCCGGCTACACCCAGCCCGCCGACATCGTTGACGCGATCGACGCAGCCGAGAACACCGTCAAGGACGCCATGCTGCTCGCCCTGCTCCGACTCGCCCAGGCCGGCCACCAGCTCGCCGGGCGGATCCTGCTCCAACAGATGCTGCCCAGCATCGGCAAGCTCACCAAGACCTCACCGTCGCAGCCCACCAGCGACAACCGGTGGGCAGAAGACCGCCGCCACATCGCCGTCGCCGAGTTCTGGGACCTCGTCAGCACCCTCAACCTCGAACGCCACGAACACGGCATCGCCACCACCCTCCACATGCGGATGGTCTCGCGCATCTTCGGACGCCGCAGCCCCCACCAGACCCTCCCCGTCGGAGACGCCGACGACGTCTGGACCGCAGCCACCCCCCACCAGCCCGCCCAGACCGAGGACACCGGCCCGACACTCGCCGAAGTCCTCCAATGGGGTGTCCGCACCCAGATCATCACCACCACCGACGCCGAGCTGCTGACCCACATCTACATCGGCGATCACACCGCGGTCGAAGCAGCAGCCAGGTTCGACCTCACCCATGCCCAGGCCCGCCAACGCTGCTCACGCGCCACCCGACGCCTCGCGGCCGCCGTCGCGGCAGCCCGCGACCAGGTCGCCTAACCTCAGCCCTGCGACGGACCGACATACCCAACGCCAACCCCGACACCAGCCAGCTCGCACCCAGGGCCCGGGACTCACATTCTCGTTGGCCTCCGCGGCCCGCTGCACTCCCGCGCAGCCGGCGTACTTCTGGACGCCGACCTCACCACAGACGAAGCCGGCCGTGCGATCGTCAAGTTCGCTCCCCCGGGATCCGACACTGTCCAGGCCATCGAGCTCGCCCGACTGGGCGACACCTGGGGGCAGCTCCACGCCAGCGGATGGGCCGTCCGCGCATTCCCGCCCAACTCCCCCGCCCACCTGCTCTGGCAGATCACCGAAACCCAGAACCAGATCGCGCAGCTCGTCAACGCCAGATCCATCCAGGACACCCAAACCAAGACGATCCGGTATTGGATGCGACGCAGGAGTGGCGACATCACTTCGGAATCTCGCAAGAAATGTCGAGACGCTAGATCGGCGCGATCCTAAGCTCGAGTCGTGTCCGCACCCGTTCTTCCACTCACAGCTCAGCGGCATGCTGAGGGGGTCAATCGCGCCCTTCACTGGATGGAAGATCGACTCGAGGAGCCGCTCAGCCTCGCGAGTATCGCCGCAGTCGCCGGCCTCTCCCCGCATCACTTCCATCGCGTGTTTCGTGCGGTCGTCGGTGAGAACCCGAAGGCGCATCTGCGCAGGTTGCGGCTCGAGCGAGCGGTCTACCGGCTCAAGGTCAGCACCGACACGGTGCTTGACATCGCGCTGGAGTCCGGGTTCGCAACGTCTGAGACTTTCACCCGAGCCTTCATCCGGCGCTTCGAGATCAGCCCCTCCGAGTACCGGCGGATGCTGCGCTCCTATCGCGAGTACGCGGACATGGCCCAGCAGAGCAAGGTGTTCGAGGGCTTCACCGACGAGACTCCGCTGACACTTCACTTCGACCTCGACGCCGCGCCGGTCTGGGTGGAGCGCACCCCGGAACGCCACCTGCTGGTCCTACGGCATCGCGGGTATGACGGTCTCGGCATCGGACACGCCTCGATCGATCTGTGGAAGCAGGTGCGCGACTTTGCGATAGCGAGCGGCATTGCGCACGCATCCGATCGGGTGGTGGGAATCGCTCGGGACGACCCCTATGTGGTGGACAACGAGCAGATCCGCTTCGACGCCGGGCTGGAGATCGCCGGTCCGATAGACCCGCCCCATCCCTACACCTACCGCTGGATGCCGGCGCAGCTGTGCGTCGCGCATCGGCACACCGGCGGTGCCGAGCAGATCGCAAAGACGTTCGCCGCCATCGGCGTGCAGTGGATGCCCTCAGACGGGTGGCGACTGCGCTGCGCGTCGCCCTTCGAGATTCACCACATCGACCAACCCATCAACGGTGCCGCTCGCATCAGCCACACCGACGCCTATGTTCCCCTCGAGCACCAGCCCGTACCTAAACCAGGAGAAGCCTCATGATCGGATTCCAGTTCACCGAGCACATCGAACGACCTCCACTGGAAGTGTTTGCCGTGCTCGCTGATCCCACGCGATCGGTCGACTACGTCGACGGCGTGGTGAGAAGCGCGAAACTGACAGACGGGCCGCTCGCCGAGGGGTCCGTGATCGAGGAGACCCGCCGAATAAAGGGCAAGGAGTCGACGGGCCGTTTGCAGATCTTGGCCCTCGATCCGCCCTCGACCTTCGCTATCACCAGCGAGGCAGAAGGCATCACCGCGACCTACCACTACCGCCTCCACCCTGACAAAACCGGCACCCGAGTCGAGTGGACGTGCGAGCTCGAGGCCGGCGGACTGCGGCGAATGATGCTGCCCTTGGTAGCCGCGATCACCAAGAAAGAAGACGGCGAGCACCTAGTCCGCCTCAAAGCCTACGTCGAGTCGCAGCCAGCTTCGAAGGCCGCCTCGTGATGCCCTCCGACACCAGCGTCGGCGAGGCGCTGGATCGTGCAACCGGGCCGCGACGCGATGAAGTCGCCGAGCTCCTCGAGCTTTTCGAGGGGGTCGCGCAGCGGCCGCCCGTGGTGTGGGCGGATCGGATCGTCGGATTCGGCCAACACTCCTATGCATACGACAGTGGACGCGAGGGAATCGCACCCGAGATAGCCTTTGCCTCCGGGGCTACTAGGCACACGCTCTACCTGGTAGAGGGATTCGCCGAGCGATGGCCCGACCTGCTGGAAGTGCTCGGTCCTCATCGCACGAGCACCGCCTGCCTTTACCTCACCCGGCTGTCGACAGTGGACCGAGACGTGCTGCGGGATCTACTCGAGCGATCGCTCTGTGCCGTTCGAGACTCCCGCGGCGCCAGCAAGTGACTGGGCTCGCACTGATTCAGGTGGCACAGCGAGTCGACAACCTCGAGCGCGCAACGGATTTCTACTCCGCGTTGCTCGGCGCATCTCCCCTGGGTCGATTCGATCCACCGGGTCTGGTGTTCTTCGACCTCGACGGCGTCCGACTGCTGCTCGAGCGCGGAGCCCCGTCAGCGGTGCTCTACCTCCTGGTCGACGATCTCGAGTCAGCTATTCACCGGCCCGGCGAGATAGAGGTCGTCTCGCCCGCGCACCTGATCTTCACCCACACCACAAATGCTCTTGGGCCAGCAGGGCGAGAAGAATGGCATGCGTTCATTCGCGACCCTGAAGGAAACATCGTCGGCCTAGTCGAGTATCGAAATCCGTCCGCATAGCCGACTGCAGCAGTCGGGGAAACCGCCGCGGCGATCACCGCGCTCGCGACCCAACTGCGCCACCTCGTCCGCCGCCACCGCCTCGCCGTGCCGCCCGCCGGGGTCCCCTCCGCTGCCGCCTGAACCTTCACCGGGCCACCCCGGCGGTGGCTAGAGGGGCCGCATCTCATCACCCTCGAGCAGCCGCTCGTTCCCCGGCTCGCAGTGCTGCAGCACAACCTCGTGACCGATGAGCTCCGCCAAGTCCTCAGCAGCCCGATGCAGGTCGACGGCCGGCCGCTCGCGGAACTCCAACACGCTGACGAGGATCTCGATCGGCCAACCGCTGGGCATGTCAGAGCCTCGCGCGGCCAGCCCAACAATCCTCGGATGGCTCATGTCGTGACCGGCGAGGATGGAATGGACCTGCTCCCGGTAGAGGTACAGCAGGTCGAGAGGCGGGAAGTCGGCGATCGGATGAACCTCCTGGCCCGGTGTCGAGACGTGGTGAGGCCCCGCGCTCCCACCGACCGTGTGTAGGAGCGCTGCCATGCCGGGCCCAACGCCGCTGAGCGTAAGCCCCGCCAGTCGCGTGCACCAGTTCCTCATCGCCCTTGGTTCTATCTCAATGCTTGGCGAAGCCGTCACCCATGAGGGGTCTCACCTCCACCTACTACACGCCGTAGCATCAATACAGCCGTCCATCCCCCTGGACACATGTGCCTCGGGCTCGGGCGGGCGCTGACTTCGAGAGCTCAAAGGGCCCTTAGTCGGGCGCTGGAGTGGCCCGAGCAGCGAGAGGGGCGCGCCGCGGCCACTCCAGCAGAGCCGGGCCCGTCGCGCCAGGTCCGTCCCCTCCCACGCCGGCCGGCTACTCGGGCTGGTCCACGATCGCGGCAACGAGCTCGTCAAGCTCACTGCCAGCTGACGACGAGTTCACGAGTAGACGGATCTGCTTGCGTCGGGTCACGAAGTAGTCCGCGAGCGCGACCTCGCCGGCGACGAGATCCGTGAGCTGCTTGGCGAGTTCTGCGATGCGTCGGTGCGTGCTGTCCTGGGCGTCGTACTTCGGGATGGGCAGCTTCCAGACGTTCTTGTCGATGTGGCGTTCGTCCTTGCCGTAGGACATCAGCGGGCGGGCGAGCTCAGTGATCACCGGAGAGTTCAGGATGCCCGCGAGGTAGTTGGCCTCGTCGGTGGTGCTCACAGCGGCCCAGTACACGCTGTGCTCGACGACCACTCGGGGGTCCGTGAGCACGGCGGCGGCGATGTGCATTCCGGAGGCGGCATACACCACGCGGATCGCGGGGAAGGGGGCCTGCTGGGCAAGCTTGTTCATGTAGTTGATCTGGGTCACGACGTCGAGGCTGCCGGTCTGGTTGGTCTTCCATACCGTCTGTGCGTGGCGGGTCCAGTGCGCGACGCCTGGCCACCGGTCGATCTTGGTTTCGTCGGGGTGAAGAATCTCACCCTTCTCGGTCATCGGCAGCACGAACTTGGCAGGCCGGGTGATCGTGAACGGCGCGACCTGTTCGCCGAGAACGGTCGACCAGACGAACTCCGACTCCACGATCCCGGTCAGGTCAGACAGTTGCTTCCAGGGCTTCTTCTCTGCGCTGGACCGCTCGGATCGCACCGCGACCCGACCCTTCGGGACGCCGAGCTTGGCGCTGTCATCTGGGCGAACCCTGAACAGGTACCGCGGGAACAGGTTTGCTCCGTTGGCGAACCTGTCGGCGTACACCGACCGGTCCTCCTCCGAGCCGATCGCCACCTTGCCCGGGATCTCACGCTGTACCACCGGACACTCCGCTGCCTGGTGCTGGTCGTCCTCACAGTGCCGGGCCAAGACCCGTCCTACTCCCGCTTGGGCGCGCCACTGGCACTCCTTGGCTTACTGCTGTTCTTGCCTCTCAAGACGCCCGTGCAGTCGGTCGACCCCGGCGACCGGAACTAGCCACCGCCCACCCGTTACGCACCGAGCCGCCTGGCGGGGTTGGCCGGAAGCCTGTCGCTCGCGGCCGACCCCGCCGAGACCTCGCCATGCTCAACTACCTACGACAGCACCGCACCTTGGACTCGACACTCAAGATCGACCATTCGCATCGGCCGGCACGAACACGCACTCTGGGCGCCGGATGCGCTCTTCGGCCTCATCAACTCACTACGCAGCGGACACGGAGACGGAGACCCCAGCTGCTACGAGACGATCCAGCACAAGATCACTGTGCTCCAGCAGCCACCCCGAACCCGACAGGGCCCCCAGACAGCGCGAAACCCGGGCCCTGTCGTCCGGCAGGAGATCCCGGGTCCGCTGCCAAGCACTCACCGCGGTGGGCTGGCTACGTCTTCATGATGCCGGAGTACGTCGGCCGACGACACCCACCGGCCACGACCACGAGTATGGTTCTGTAACCCTGAATAAGTGGTGACCTTATACAGGCGTACACTTTGCTACATGGAGCCCGCGCTGAACCCCTAC
>Ga0102832_1000788_pt1 | contig 35365 bp, 37 predicted proteins | sample EBPBio282013_DNA_FD_88942 | JGI IMG/M metagenome (GOLD analysis project Ga0102832, IMG submission 88942) | Wastewater treatment Type I Accumulibacter community from EBPR Bioreactor in Madison, WI, USA - Reactor 2_5/28/2013_ DNA (Illumina Assembly) | ecosystem: Engineered > Bioreactor > EBPR >... | reverse complement strand
CGCGACCCAAGGCGACGGCCAGGTCGAAGCGGAAGCCGTCGACGTGGCACTCGGTCACCCAGTACCGCAGGGAGTCCAGCGCCATTCGGCACACGATGGGGTGCCGCAGGTCGAGGGTGTTGCCGCAGCCGGTCACGTCGATGTCCTGGCCGCGCTCGTCGAGCCGGTAGTAGGCGCGGTTGTCCAGGCCACGGAAAGAGAGGGTCGCACCCTCCCGGCTCTGCTCGGCGGTGTGGTTGTAGACGACGTCGAGGATGACCTCGATGCCTTCCCGGTGCAGCAGCTTGACCATGCCCTTGAACTCGTCGAGGGCGCCTTGCGGGTCCCGCGCCGCGGCATACCTGGCGTGGGGAGCGAAGAAGCCGACCGTGTTGTAGCCCCAATGATTGGTCAGCCCGCGTTGGAGCAGATGTGGCTCACTGGTGAAGGAGTGGACCGGCAACAACTCAACGGCGCTCACCCCCAGCCCCGTGAGGTGGGCGATGGTGTCCGGGTGGGCCAGCCCGGCATAGGTGCCGCGCAGGTGCTCGGGCACGCCCGGACGTTCCTTGGTGAGGTTGACGACGTGGGTCTCGTAGATCACCGAGTCACTACGGCTGACCAGAGGTGGAGCGTCGTCCTCCCAGTCGAAGTCGTCATGGACGACGACACAGCGAGGCATGGCGGCGGCGCTGTCGAGGGTGCTCCGCACATCAGGGTCACCGGCCCATTCGTCGTCCACCTCGTGGCCATAGACCTCCGGACCCCACGCGATGGAGCCCTCGATCGCCTTGGCGTAGGGGTCGAGAAGGAGCTTGTCGACGTTGTGCCGCAAGCCGTTCGCGGGATCCCAGGGCCCGTCGACCCGATAGGCGTAGCGCTGTCCGTCGCCCATCCCCGGCACGAATCCGAACCACCAGCCGAACGCACGCTCCTCGAGCGGGATCCTCCGCTCGGTCGCGCCCGAGTCGTCGCCCTCCTCGAAGAGGCACAGCCACACGGCCTCCGCGTGACCGGCATACACGCAGACGTCGGCACCGCCCCGGACCAGGGTGACCCCGGGGTCCGGAGGGAGGTCCCGACCCAGCGGGAGGGGCGCGGTCGTGAAGGCCTGCGAGGCCGGTGTCGCGGCGTGCGAGCGGGTCGACATGGTGACCAAGCGTAAGGAGTGGTTACCGTGGCACCATGACCGATCCCGCTTCGCTGCCCAACTTCCCCCCGCCGGCCGACGAGCACCCGCTGCGTGGCCGGGTCCTCGACGTCCTCCAGGACCTCGAGGTCCAGCCCGACATCGATGCCGATGGCGACGTGACCTTCACGGTCAACGACCAGAACCTCTTCATCCGCTGTCACGAGGGTGAGCTGCAGATCATGCGGATCTTCGGCCAGTGGCAGTTGCCCGAGCAGCTCATCGGCCAGGAGACCAAGGCGCTCGAGACCTGCAACGAGTTGAACCTCACCCTCAACTGCGTCAAGACCGGCATCGGCAATGGCACCCTCGCCGTCGCCTGCGACCACCTGATGACCGCTGGTGTCGACCTCGATGCCGCCGTACAGATCGGGATCCAGCTCGTGCTGTCGACGGTGTCCTTCTGGCATCAGCGGGCGCTCGGCCTGGACGAGAACGGCAACCCGGTCGACGCGGGCACCCGCGAGCGCATCGAGGCGCTGGTGCTGCCGCCGGCTTGGGAGGACGTGTGGATCTGCCCGTGGCCGCACGGGCACATCCAGGCGACCGGCGTCGATGCTGCCGGCCGGCGCCAGTACCGCTACCACGACGAGTGGCGCCGCCAGCGCGACGCCCGCAAGCACGACCACGTCCTCGAGCTCGCGTCGCGGCTTCCGTCAGCCCGTAGGCGGGCCGCGGCAGCCCTGCGCCGCCCCCTCCCCGACCGCGAGCGGGTGCTGGCGGGCTGCTTCCGGATGCTCGACGTCGGGTCGCTGCGCATCGGCAGCGAGACCTACGCCGACACCAACGAGACGTTCGGCCTGGCGACCCTGCGCCGCGACCATGTGCGCGTCGACGGCGGCCGGCTCGCCCTCGAGTTCCTCGGCAAGTCCGGCAAGCAGATCGTGACGTCGCTGTCGGACCGCCCGCTCTCCCGGCTCGTCGGAGAGCTGCTCGTGCGCGAGGACGACAACCCCGACCTGTTCGCCTGGCACGACGGCGAGGCCTGGCACGACGTCCGCAGCGCCGACGTCAACGCCTACCTGCGCACGCTGCTCGGCAGCGACGTGACGGCGAAGGACTTCCGCACCTGGAACGCCACGGTCCTCATGGCGCAGCGGCTCGCGCTCGCCGGGTGGGACGAGCGGGTCACCCGCCGCCGCCGGATCGTGGCCGGCTGCTATCGCGACGTGTCGGAGTACCTCGGCAACACGCCGGCGGTCGCCAAGTCGTCCTATGTCGACCCCCGGATCGTCGACCTCTACGACGACGGCGTGGTGCTCCCGACCGAGGTGCTGCCCGCCCGCGACACCCACCTGCCGATCCACGCCAAGGTCGAACGGGCCGTCGGCCGACTCCTCCTCCCCGACCTCCCCGCCCGCCGCCGCGCCGCCTGACGGAGCAAGGGGTAGAGGGCCCCGGCGCGTCAGACGCCGCAGGCGTCCTTGAGCATCTCCCACATGAGCGGCTTCACGTCGTCGGGCGGCTGCAGCGTGAGGTCCACCCGGCCCTGGCCGTCGCCGAGGTCGAGGCCGACGTCGAAGACGTAGGTCTTCTTGCTCTCGCCCAGGGAGTGCCCGTCGCACCGGCCGGTCGACCCGACGTCGATGGTCAGCGATCCGCTCGCGGTACCGGGCTCGAGCACCAGCAGCGGCGTCGCGGGCTGCACGGCGTCGAGCGTCAGCAGCACGCTGCCGTCGAGGTCGACGACGCTGATCGGCCCGTCGCCCTCGCCCCGCGACACCTGCAGCGACCCACGCAGCACCGGCTCGCCGTCGACGGTCTCGCGTGTCCACTCGCCGCCGAACGACAGGTCGACGGCGGCCTCCACGGCCTGGCGCTGGCAGTCGAGCTCCCACAGCTTCGACAGCAGCAGGTCTTCGGCCTTCAACGGGACGACGACCTCCTGGTCGGGCGTCGTGACGACGGCGTTCACCGGATCCGTCGGGCGCTCGGCGGTGTCGCACACGGCCTCGCCGTACGGAGCCTTGAGCCCGACGGTCACACCGGGCGGGATGTCGTACGCCGGCGTGGCGTCCTCGGTGCCGTCGAGCCCGGGCCATTCGACGTGCAGCGCATCGACCCGCACGGTCGTCGTCCCCATGTTCGTGAGCTCGACGACGAGCTTGTGGGTCACCTCGTCCTCGCGGTACTGCTGCAGGCGCCCGGTGAGCGAGACCGCCTGCGGCACACCGGTGTACGTCGGAGCCTCCTCCGGCTCGGGCGAGGATCCGCAGCCGGTGGCGAGGCCGAGCAGCACCGCACCCGCGGCCAGGACGGCCGCGCGGCGGCGGAGCCCGCGCTGCAGCACGCGCAGACAGTAGCCCCGGCCGAGCATCCGCTGTGCTGGGATGTCCGGCGTGCCCGCCGTCCTCGCCCTGATCTCGAGCGTGCTCTGGGGTGTGGCGGACTTCGTCGGCGGCTTCGCATCGCGACGGGCCACGGCGCTCCAGGTGCTCGCGATCAGCATGCCCGTGGGCTGGCTGCTGCTGGTGCCGATCGCGGCGATCGTCGGCGGCGACGTCGCGGCGTCGGCGCCGGCGGGCGTCCTCGCGGGCATGTTCGGGGCGATCGGCATCCTCGCGCTCTACGCGGCGCTCACCATCGGGCCGATGGGTGTCCTGTCGCCGGTGTCCGCCGTCCTCGGCGCGGCTGTCCCCGTGATCGCCGGCCTGGTCCTGGGCGAGCGCCCTGGCGCGGCGGCGTACGTGGGCATGGCGCTGGCGGCAGCGGCGATCGTGACGGTGGGGCTCGAGCCGCGCGCGCCGACCGACGACGCCGTCCATCAGCGCGTGACGCCGAGGGCGCTCGGCATCGCCCTGATCGCGGGCTTCTGCATCGGCATGTTCTTCGTCGCGATCTCGCTCGCACCTGAGTCGGGTGGCCTGTGGCCGGTGGCGTGGGCGCGCGGTACGTCGTCGGCCATCACGCTGCTCATCGCCCTGGTCGTATGGCTGCGCCGCCGCGGGTCGATGTTCGCGCGCGGGCGCTCGGTGGTGCTGCTGTGCGTGCTCGCCGGCGCCCTCGACGTCTCCGCGAACGCGATCTACCTCCTCGCGCTCAACACACCGGGCGCGCTGCTGTCGGTGGTGTCGGTCCTCGGCTCGCTGTACCCCGCTGCCACGGTGCTGCTCGCGCGGTTCGTGCTCGCCGAGCGGCTGCGCCCGCTGCAGAAGGTCGGCATGGGCCTGGCCCTGGCGGCGTCGGCGCTGCTCGCCCTCGGCGGCTGACCGGGCGGACGGCAGGAGGTCTGCGCGATCCGGCGGTATCCCGGCGGTGCGAGCGCGCCCCCGGCCGACATGATCGTCGCCATGCTCACCGACCCCGACGTCCTCGCGCTGATCGCCCGCTACCGCGCCGGCGTCGGCCTCGCCGACGCCGCGCTCGCCGGTGCCGACGAGGCCGCGCTCGACCGGCGTCCGGCCCGCGACGGCGCCTGGTGCGCCCGCCAGGTGGTGCACCACCTCGCCGACAGCGAGACCAACTCCTACGTGCGCATCCGCCGCTTGCTGGCCGAGCCGCTGCCGACGACGATCCAGGGCTACGACGAGGCGCGGTGGGCCGGGGTGCTGCCCTACGACGGGCCGATCGACGTCCCGCTCGCGGTGTTCCGCGCGGTCCGCGCCTCGTCGTCGCGCCTGCTCGACTCGCTCGTCGACGCCGACCTCGAGCGCACGGGGATCCACTCGGAGAGCGGAACGTACTCGCTGCGCGAGTGGCTCGAGATCTACGCCGACCACGCCGAGGCGCACGCCGCGCAGATCCGCGAGGCGCTGGCGTCCTGAGGGCGCACCCCCGGCGGCGCGCCGACGCCGGAGCAGGCAGAATCACGGCGTGACTGCAGCGACCTCCTCCGCTCTCCTCGCGTCGCAGTTCCCTGCCGCGACGATGACGACGGCGGTGATCGTGATCGCGCTCGTGCTGGCCGTCGCGCTCGGCGTGATGGCCTTCCTCGACAAGAGCGTGCCGATGTGGGGCCTGGCGGGTATCGCGATCCTCGAGCTGGCGCTGCTCGTGCTGGCCGGCATCTCCGTCGTGGCCTGGGTCGGCGGCAACCCGCCCGCCGAGCCGGTCGTCTTCTTCTTCTACCTGCTCAGCTGCATCGCGATCCCGCCGGCCATGGCGTGGTGGGGCCGCGGCGAGCCCGGGCGATGGGGCAGCGGCGTCGTCGCGGCCGCCTGCCTCGTGCTGGTCGTGCTGGTGCTGCGGGTGTCGCAGGTCTGGTCCGGAGGGGTGCCGCCGACGTGAGCGAGAACCTGCCCGACGCCGCCGAGGAGCGGCCCGCCACGCGTCGCGGGCTCGGCCGCCTGCTCATCGCGATCTACGCCGTCCTCGCGGTCGGCGCGACCGTGCGCTCGCTGTGGGAGCTGCTCACCAAGTTCGACGTCGCGCCCGTCTCGTACCTGCTGTCGGCGGTGGCAGCCGTCGTCTACTGCGTCATCACGTACTGCCTGCTCAAGGGGACCGAGAAGGCGCGCGCCGTGGCGCAGGGCCTCATGTGGTTCGAGCTCGTCGGCGTCGTCGTCGTCGGCACGCTGAGCGTCGTCGCGAAGGACCTGTTCATCAACCCGGAGACGGGCAAGGCGGTCTCGAGCGTCTGGTACCTCTACGGCCGCGACTACATCTGGCTGCCGCTGATCCTGCCGATCGCCGGCCTCTGGTTCATCCGCCGCCAGGCGCACTGACGAACGCGCCCTCGTCGGGCCGCGGTGTCAGGCGAGGTCGCGCAGCGTCTGGTGCGTGACGGCGCTCGACATGCGCAGGCGCAGCGGGTCGATGCGCATGATGCCCGGGCTGCCGCCGACGAGGCCGGGCAGCTCGCCGAGCAGCCGCGTGAACAGCGGCGCCGTGCGGTGGGCCTCGAGGGCGTCCTGGTCGCGGAACCACTCGTAGAGCCACACCACGTGCTCGTCGTCCGGGTCGACGCAGACGAGGAACGCCTCGGTGCCCGGCTCCTCGTCGAGGTCGTCGACGTAGCGGTTGAGCACGTCGAGCGCGGCGGGCCGCATGCCGGGCTGCACGGGGATGCGCACGAGCATGCCGATGCGGCCCAGCAGGACGGCGTCGATCGGCTCGGTCGGCTCGCTCACGCGCCTAGTGTGCGGCACGCCCCCGCCGTACGTCGTCGGGGGTGGCCGGGTCGCGGGACGGCGACGTCGCCGCCTTCCGCCGTCCGGCCCCGAGTCCGCCCGCGGACGCCGGTGCCGTGGCAGGCTCGTCGTCGTGCCCGAGCTGCCCGAGGTGGAGTCGCTGGCGGCGTACCTGCGCCGCGAGGCGGTGGGGCTGCGCGTCGCGCGCGTCGAGCTCGCCGCGATCAGCGCGCTGAAGACGTTCGACCCGCCCGCGACGGCGCTGGTCGGCAGCCGTGTGGTCGACGCGCAGCGGCGTGGCAAGTTCCTCGACGTCGTGCTGGCCGATGAGGACGGCGAGGTGCTGCACCTCGTGACGCATCTGGCGCGGGCCGGCTGGCTGCAGTGGCGCAAGGAGCTGTCGACGACTCCGCTGCGCCCCGGCAAGGGGCCGATCGCGTTCCGCGTCGGGTTCGTCGACGACGACGGCGTCGCGGCCGGCGGGTTCGACCTCACCGAGGCGGGCACCCAGAAGCGGCTCGCGGTCTACGTCGCGCGCGACCCCGACGGCATCGAGGGCGTGGCCCGCCTCGGCCCCGAGCCGCTCGCCGACGACTTCACCGTCGACGCGCTCGCGCGCATCCTCGAGGAGGCGGGCGGCAAGCAGCTCAAGGGCGTGCTGCGCGACCAGTCGACCATCGCCGGCATCGGCAACGCGTACAGCGACGACATCCTGCACGCCGCGAAGCTGTCGCCCTTCAAGCCCGCGAAGTCGTTGTCCGGCAGCGAGATCGCGACGCTGCACCAGTGCATCCACGACGTCCTCACCGACGCCGTCACGCGGTCGGAGGGCCTCGGCGCCGCCGACCTCAAGGCCGAGAAGAAGCTCGGCATGCGCGTGCACGGCCGCACCGGCGAGCCGTGCCCCGTCTGCGGCGACACCGTCCGCGAGGTCTCCTTCGCCGACAGCTCCCTGCAGTACTGCCCCACCTGCCAGACCGACGGCAAGCCCCTCGCTGACCGCCGCCTCTCCAAGCTCCTGAAGTGATCCCGGCCAGCGGGAGGGGCTGCGTGCTGCTCGGGCGCGGCGGCGGGAGGATGGGGCTGTGACTGTGGCGGACGGCCGGATCCCGGACGACGTGCGGGCGGCGCTCGCGGACGTCGTCGGCGACGCCCACGTGCTGACCGACCCCGACGTCGTCGCACCGTACGGCGAGGACTGGAGCCGCCGCTTCAGCGGGCCGGTGCTCGCGGTCGTGCGCCCGGCCACCACCGACGAGGTGGCCGACGTCGTGCGCATCTGCGTCGCCGCCGGTCTGCCCGTGCTCCCCCAGGGCGGCCGCACCGGTCTCGTCGGCGGATCGGTCCCGGGCCCGCACGACCCGCCGATGGTGGTGCTCTCGACCGTCCGGCTCCAGCGCCTCGACGACGTCGACACCACCAGCGGGCAGGTCACCGCCGGCGCGGGGGTGACCCTGAAGGACCTGCACGACCATGCGCGCCGCGCGGGATGGACGTACGGCGTCGACCTCGCCGCCCGCGACTCGTGCACCGTCGGCGGCACGATCGGCACCAACGCCGGCGGCATCCGCGTCTGCTGCTACGGCATGACGAGGCGCCAGGTCGTGGGCATCGAGGCGGTGCTGCCGGACGGCAGCGTGGTGCGCCACCTGCAGGGCTTCGTCAAGGACAACACCGGCTACGACATCGCCGGCCTCATGGTCGGCAGCGAGGGCACGCTCGGCGTCGTCACGGCCGCGCGGCTGCAGCTGCACCGGCCGCCGCGGGCCAGCGCCGTGGCGCTCATCGGAGTGCGCGACGCCGGCCATGCGCTCGACGTCGTCGACGACGCCGTCCCCGCGGGCAGCCGCCTCCTCGCGGCCGAGCTCGTGGAGGAGCGCCTGCTGCGGCTCATCTGCGAGCACACGTCGCTCCCCTGGCCGCTCGCCGCGGCTGCCCCGCAGGTGCTCGTGCTCGAGACCGAGTCGGCGGCACCGGGCGAGGTGGCGATGGAGCTCGACGACACCCTCGACGTCGTCGTCGCAGTCGACGCCGCCGACAAGGCGCGCTTCTGGACCTACCGCGAGGCAGCGGGCGAAGCGGTGACCGCCCGCTACGTCGCCCACCGCTTCGACGTCACGGTGCCGCCGCGGTCGTGGGACGCCTTCGTCGCCGAGGCGGTGCAGCGGCTGGGGGACGTGCCCGACGTCGAGACCACGTTCGCCTTCGGGCATCTCTACGACGGCAACCTGCACTTCGAGGTGATCGGGCCTGCTGCCGACGACGAGCGCGCCGACGCCGTGGTGCTGCAGACCGTCGCGGACTTCGGCGGCTCGATCTCCGCCGAGCACGGCGTCGGACGGGCGAAGGCGCCGTACCTGCACCTCTCGCGCACGCCGGCCGAGCTGGCCATGATGCGCTCGCTCAAGTCCGCCCTGGATCCGCACGGCCTGTTCAACCCCGGCGCCGTGCTACCCCCGCCATGACCGCTCTGCCCGACCCGCAGCCGCCCGAGCCCCTGGCCGCGCGGGACGCCGTGACCGGCCCGACGTCCACCGTTCGCCGGGCAGCAGCCGTGTCGTCACGACGTCGGGGCCCGGCGCTGCCACGATGAGCGCCGTGCACCACCCGCCCGTGCGGCCCGCCGTCGTCGCGCACCGCGGCTCGAGCGCCGACGCCCCCGAGCACACCCTCGAGGCCTACCAGCAGGCGCTCGAGGACGGCGCCGACGCGCTCGAGTGCGACGTGCGCCTGACCGCCGACGGCCACCTCGTCTGCGTCCACGACCGCACGCTCGACCGCACCGGCAGCACGCACGGCGTCGTGTCGACGATGACCCTGCAGCAGCTCGGCGACGTCGACTTCGGCGCCTGGCGCAGCGACCTGCGCGGCGGCCAGCCGATGCTCGAGGACGAGCCGCTCGTGGTCGACGAGCGGCGCCACCGGATCCTCACCCTCGAGCGGCTGCTCGAGCTCGTCGTCGACTCCGAGCGCGAGATCGGCCTGGCCATCGAGACCAAGCACCCCACGCGCTATGCCGGACTGGTGGAGGAGCGCGTCGTCCAGGTGCTCAAGCGCTTCGGGCTCGCGCGCCCGCGCAGCGAGCACGACCAGCGCATCCGGGTGATGAGCTTCTCGCAGCTGTCCGCACGACGGATCCGCACCATGGCGCCCGGGCTGCCGACCGTGTTCCTGATGGAGCGCGTGCCGCTGCGCTTCCGCAACGGATCGCTCCCGTTCGGCGCGCGCATCGCCGGCCCGTCGATCGACATCGTCCGCGAGCACCCGCGGTTCGTCGAGCGCGCGCACACGCAGGGCAACGAGGTGCATGTCTGGACCGTCGACGAGCCGGCCGACGTCGACCTGTGCCTGCGGCTCGGCGTCGACGCGATCATCACCAACCGGCCGCGGATGGTGGCGTCGCGCATCGACGACGCCCTGCGGGCCTAGCGCGCTTCGGCGTCGGGGCGCTGGCGGACCTCGCGTAGGCTCCCGGCCGTGGCCAAGAAGAAGACGCGCACCGCTGCCCCTGCGACCGCCTCCGCCGACGTCCCGGTCGTCGGGATGCGCGAGCCCTGCCCCTGCGGCAGCGGCCGCCGCTACAAGGCCTGCCACGGGCGCGAGGCCGCCGAGGCCTCGACCGCGCTGGTCCGGCGTCCGTTCCAGGGCCTGGCCGGCGAGTGCGACTGGGTCGCCCTGCGCGAGATCGTCCCGAGCGCCACCGCCGCGCTGTCGGTGCGGCCCGAGCACGCCGAGAAGCTCGGCGGCCGCGACCTCACCCTCGCCACCGTCCTCCCGCTGGCCTGGCCCGCGCTCGTGCGCACCGACGGCCACGTGTTCGTCGGGCTGCAGACCAACACCGGCAGCGGCGACGCGAGCCGCGACGTCGCGGACGCGCTGCTGCGCGCCCTCGACAGCGACCACGGCCTGCCCGTCCCGCCGACGATGCCGAGCGCCGGCCCGCGCCTGCAGGACGTCCTCGTCGAGGGCGCCGCGCTCGACATCGCCGTGCACTCCGGCTTCGACTTCTGGATCGAGGGCAGCGGCGCGGAGCCGACCGCCGATGTGCGTGCGTCGCTCGAGCGGGCCAACGCGTCGGTCGTGCCGACGGCACGGCTGGCCGGCGTCGAGGCGGCCTACTGGGCCCGCATCGGTACCAAGGAGCACCTGCGCTGGGTGCTCCCCCACGACGAGGAGCCGCTGCTCGACGCCCTCGCGCGGCTCAAGGCCGCGGGGTCGGACGGGCTCGGCGACGGCACCCGGCTGATCGGCACGTTCCGCGCCCACGGCCTGCTCGTGCCGGTGTGGGACCTCGTGCCCGGCACCGAGGCCGACGAGCTCGAGGGGCCGGCTGCGGCCTTCGCCGTCCGCCTCGACGAGGCGCTCGCGGAGACCGCCGACCTCACCTCGGAGGAGCGCCATGCGCGGGCCGGTCTGGCCAACCGCCAGGTCACGCTGCGTTAGTTGAATCTGACCGGCCGTCCACCCCGCCGGGTGAGCCGAGCGTGAGGTGTCCCCGGCCCGTGGGACGGGACTGCCGGCGGGCCGTTCCGCACGCCACGCTCCGCAATCTCTGGAAAACGTAAAGGATCACCCCCGGATGGCGGGGGATCGGTTGCCGGAGGACGTTCCGGGCCGTACGGTCTGAAGCGATCGGACGTCACTGCATCCCCCGTCGGTGACGTCCGATCGCTTTTCCCGGCAGGGTCCGCGACGCGGCCCTGCCGTCGTCGTTCCGGGGCCTGCAGGCCCGGGGCGACGCAGCGTCACGTCGGCCGCGTGGGCTGCGCGCGGCGGTCAGCCGTTGACCAGCTCGACGAGCGTGACGGCGGCGAGGACCGCCAGCAGCGCCCCGGAGATCAGGCGCACGCGCCACAGCGGGATCCGCTTCTGCAGCCACGACCCCGCCAGGGCGCCGATTCCGGCGACGGTCGCCAGCGCCAGCCAGCTGCCGAGGAAGACCGACAGCGGCTGGCCGGTGCGGGCGGCCTGGCCGGCCGTGACCAGCTGCGTGAGGTCGCCCCACTCCGCGGTGAAGATCACCGCGAACGTCGTCCCGAAGGCGGCCAGCCGAGTGCGCTTGCCGGAGGCGCGCGCCGCGATCTCCTCGGCCTCCTCCTGCTCCTCGGCCATCTCCTCCTCGCGGGCCTTGAGGCCGCCGCGCACGAGGATGACGGCGCCCACGGCGAACAGCGCCGCCGTCACGCCGAGCACCAGCTTCTCCGGCAGCAGCGAGAGCAGCTGGCCGGCAGCGACGGCGATCACCATCTGGATGCCGAAGGCGGCGACGGCGCCGAGCCACACCATCAGGCGCGGGAAGCGGGTGGCGAGCACGAGCGTGGCGATGAACGACTTGTCCGGCAGCTCGGCCGGGAAGATCACCGCGAAGGTCGCGACCACCAGCCCGATGTCGACGACCCAGTTCACGCCGTCATTGTCCCCGCACCGGCCGGCCGCTGCCGCCACCGGGGAGTCGGTTCACCTGCCGCAGCGGCTCCATCGCCTGCAGCGGCGGCGTCCGCGGGCCGCTCCAAACCACAGGGACGGCGTCGATGCGCCGCGCGAGCTCGTAGGCGGCCCCCTCGTAGTTGATGCGCCAGCCGCGGAAGTGCGGCCACGCCTCCTCGACATCGCGGGTGAGCGTGTAGCCGAGCGATTGCAGCCGCAGGACGGCCTCCGCGAACTCCTCGTACGGAAGGGCGATCGGGTCGTCCGGGCTGGGGTCGTCGTCCACGGCGATGCCCTCTGCCCGCGCGATGTCGCGGATGGTGGTGATGCCCTGCCGCAGCACCACGCGGGCCGGGCCCTGCGGCGCCTGCGGGTTGGTGGCCAGCTGGATCGCCGCCGAGTCGAGCACCGCGAGGAGGGCGACGAGCCAGTTCCGCTGCGGCTGCGCGGATCTCACGTGGATGAGGACGGGGTAGTTCACGTGGCTCTCGGAGAGATCCGCCGCCCAGCGCTCCCAGTCGCGCCACAGCGGCTGCAGCTCGTCGAGGTTGTCGACCATCGCGTGGCGGCCGATGATCTCCGGCCCCCAGCTCGGCTCGCCGCCCCGCCCCGCGAGCAGGGCGACGTCGACCTCGCGGCGGTTGTACGCGCCGTAGAGGCTGGGCAGGTATCCCACGAGGAGGCCCACGACGATCGGCCCGGTGGCTGCGGCGATGAAGTCGACGATGGTGAGCTGGCCGCGGTCGGTGGAGGCGAAGCCGAGCGTGAACAGGCTCGATCCTGCCTCGCGGAACGACGCGGCCCAGTCCAGCGGCGAGAACGAGAACAGCAGGCAGGCGAAGCCGACGAACAGCAGGCCGAGCCAGACCGCGAGGGTGAGGATCAACGAGAGCGGCGCGGCGTAGGCGAGGACGGCGTCGCGCGCCTCGTAGCTGCCGGTGCGGCGCGCGACCGCGCGGAAGGCGGCCATAGTCGCGCGGAGGACGCCGTACGACAGCTTGCTGCGCACACCGCGCGGCACCACCAGGGTGCGCAGGATCGACGAGCCGACGGCCAGCACGAGCGTGAGCCCGACCAGGAACCACAGGATCGAGATCGGCAGGGATGTGGTCACGCGGGGCCTCCGTCCGACGCAGCCTGGCCGTGCGCCGACACTAGCCGCGGCTCAGGGCCCCTCCCCCCGTCCGCCGCGCCCACTGGCCGCCGGGACGGGACCCCGACGTCGCCGAGTCGGCCGCACGGCTGCGTCGGGCCGCACCCGCGCTCGGTCCGCGATGTCCGTGCTGGTGCGGTTGCTGCTGAAGCCGGGCACGAGGTCGCGCGTGCGAGTGCTCAGCGCCGGAGCGCTGCGAGGGGTCCGGCGTCCTCGGTCTCCGGCGTCCTCGGTCTCCGCTGTCCTCGGTCTCCGGCGTCCCCGTGCCGACCTCGGGCCCGAGGGGGAGCAGGCCGTGCCGTCCCGCCAGCGCACCAGTGGCTCCGGACGGCCGCTGCCCGTGGTCGGGGGTGCGGCGTCGCGCGACTACCCTGCTGCTGTGTCCCTCGACCCCGCCGCCCGCGATGTGCTCGTCGTCGTCTCGCTCGCCGTGGGGGTGCTCGGCCTCCTGATCGGCCTCATCGCGCTGGTGTCGGTACGCCGGATGCGCCGCGACGTCACCCTGCTCGCGGCCGACGGCGACGCCGACTCGTTCCTCGCCGCCGTCGCGCGCAAGACCGAGGAGGTGCAGGGCCTGCGCCGCGAGGTCGACGACCTGTCCGCACTGCTCGCCCGTACCCGCACCGAGCTCGCGGACGCGCTGCGCCACGTCAGCGTCGTCCGCTACGACGCCTTCGGCGACATGGGCGGCCGGCTGTCCTTCAGCGCCGCGCTGCTCGACGACGGCGGCGACGGCCTGGTGCTGACCTCGATCCACGGCCGCGCCGAGACGCGCTCCTACATCAAGGGCATCAAGTCCGGCGCGAGCGAGGCCTCCCTCTCACCCGAAGAGCTCCAGGCCATCCAGTTCGCCCTCCGCGGCACCTCCTGACCCAGTCCGCAGCACTCCCACTTCGCGGGACACATGTCACGGTGAAGGTGCCCCCGCTTGCGATAGAAGCAAGAAAGGCGCCCCAGGCTCTCCACAGGCGGTGCTGGCGGTCGGCCCTCATCCACAGCTCGACGACAGTCGCGGCATCGCAGAGCCGCCAGGTGTGATCGCTACCAGTCCTCGCCGTTGCGCTCCTCGCAGGCGATCGCTGCACTGAGGTCGACGTCGGCACTGGGCCCGTGGCGCAGGACGAGCACTCCGCCGTCGTCGCCCTGGCTGCGGTCCCAGGCGCCCGCGCGGACGACGTACGTCGGGCCGAGCCAGACCGACCAGCCGAGCCGCTCGTAGAAGTGGGCGCTGGCCGTCGAGAGGCCGCCGAGGTCGTACTCGGCGCGTACGACGTCGCCGAGCGCGGTCATCACCTGTGTGCCGAGCCCCTGGCCGGCGAACGAGGGGTCGGAGCAGACCGCCTCGACGAAGCCGGCGCGCCAAGCGAGGGAATCGCCCGGCACCCCGATGTGCAGAGTCCGGGGCACGACCGAGGCATGCGCGACGAAGCGGCCGTCGTGGACGAGGACCGCATGCACTCCCCCGAGCGCGTGCTCCCAGTCGGTGTCCTCGAAGCCCGGATCGTCGGCGGTCGCGAACGAGGCGTCGACGAGCGCGCGGATCTCCACGAGCTCGGCGGCGGAGAACTCCTCCGTACGGCGGGTCTGCAGCTGCATGCGGCGACCCTGCCACGACTGATGCCCGACGTGCCTCTACCGCGCGGCGCCGACCCGACCGGCCCTACGCGGCACGCACCTGTGGAGCCACGCGGCGGCTGTGGACAGCCTGGGGCGCATTGCTTGCTTCTATCGCAAGCGGGGGCACCTTCACCCGTAACAGGGCGGTCAGTGGAAGTGGCGGAGGCGGAGGGAGTTGAGGACGACGGACACGCTGCTGGCGGCCATGGCGATGCCGGCGACGACGGGGGTGAGCAGGCCGGCGGCGGCCAGGGGGATCGCGGCGATGTTGTAGCCGAAGGCCCAGGCGAGGTTCTGCTTGATCGTGCGCAGCGTCGCGCGGGAGAGCCGGACCGAGTCCGACGCCGTGCGCAGGTCGTCGCGAAGCAGCGTGATGTCGGCGGCCTCGATCGCGACGTCCGTGCCCCCGCCCATGGCGATGCCGAGGTCGGACGCCGCCAGCGCGGCCGCGTCGTTGATGCCGTCGCCGATCACCGCGACGACGCGGCCCTCGGACTGCAGCCGGGCGACGACGGCGACCTTGTCCTCCGGCCGCGCATCGGCGACCACCTCGCGGATGCCCACCTCCGACGCCACGGCATGGGCCACATCCGCGGCGTCGCCGGTGACCATGACAGGCTCGATCCCCAAGCGGCGCAACGACTCCACGGCCTCGGCCGTCGTCGGACGCACCTCGTCGGCGATGCCCACCAGGGCACGGAGGACGCCGTCGACCTGCACCGCGACGACGGTCACAGCATCGCGCCGCCACCCGCCGACGTCGGTGCTCCAGTGGTGCGACGGCTCGACGCCGGCCCACTCGGGGCGCCCGACCCGGACGTCGTGGCCGGCCACGCGGCCGACGACGCCGGAGCCGCGGACCGCCTCGTGCGACTCGAGCTCGGGCAGCCGGCCGTGCGCGGCCGCGTACTCGGCGAGCGCCCGTGCCACCGGATGGTGGGAGCCCGACTCGAGTGCGCCGGCCAGCAGGATCGCGTCGTCGTCGCCGAGGCGCCGAACGACGGTCATCACGCCGGTCGTGAGGGTGCCGGTCTTGTCGAGGACGACGGTGTCGACGCGGCGCGTCGACTCGAGCACCTCGGGGCCCCGGACCAGGATCCCGAGCGCGGCGCCGCGGCCGGTGCCGACGAGCAGCGCGGTCGGCGTCGCGAGGCCGAGCGCGCACGGGCAGGCGATGACGAGGACGGCGACCGCGGCGGAGAACCCCTGCTGCCAGCCGGTCGTGAGGCCCCACCCGAGCAGGGTGAGCAGCGCGATCACGAGCACGACCGGCACGAACACCGCCGACACCCGGTCGGCGAGCCGTTGCACCGGTGCCTTGCCGCTCTGCGCGGCGGTCACCAGCGCGGTGATGCGGGCCAGGGCGGTGTCGGCGCCGACGCGCGTGGCCTCGACGACGAGCAGGCCGTCCTGCACGACCGTGCCGCCCGACACCTCGTCGCCCGGCCCGACCTCGAGCGGCACCGACTCGCCCGTGAGCATCGACGCGTCGACTGCCGACTCCCCCTCGACGACGACGCCGTCGGTCGCGATCCGCTCTCCCGGCCGGACGACGACGAGGTCGCCGACCCGGACGTGGGCCGCAGGCACCTCCTCGTCGCTCCCCTTGCGGCGCACCCACGCAGTCGTCGGGGCGAGGTCGAGCAGGGAGCGCAGCGCCTCCCCGGAGCGCCGCTTGGCGCGGTGCTCGAGCCACCGGCCGAGCAGCAGGAACGTGGTGACGACGGCGGCCGACTCGAAGTAGATGTCGGGATGCACGCCGGCCGTGTCGGCCTTCGGCAGCCACGACATCTGCATGGTCATGCCGAGCTCGCCGGCGGGGGTGAACAGGATCGCGATGGTCGACCAGGAGTACGCGGCCAGCGTCCCGATCGACACGAGCGTGTCCATGGTGGTGGTGCCGTGCCGGGCGTTGACCCACGCGGCCCGGTGGAACGGGGTGCCTCCCCACAGCACGACGACCGTGGTGAGGAAGAACGACATCCACTGCCAGCCGACGAACTGCAGCGGCATCACCATCGCCGTGAGCAGAACCGGAACCGTGAGGACGGCGCTGACCCTCCAGCGCCGGCCGTAGTCGGCGATGAGGTCGTCCTCCCCGCCGCCGTCGGGCTCCGCGACGCCGTAGCCGGTCTGCTCGACCACCCCGACGAGATCCTCGTAGCTGACCGACTCCGGCACGACCACGTGCGCGGTCTCGGTGGCGTAGTTGACCGACGCCGAGACCCCGGGCACGCGGTTGAGCTTCTTCTCGATCCGCGCAGCGCACGAGGCGCACGTCATGCCGGTGAGCCTGAGGTCGAGCACCGACGTGGCATCCCCCGTGCCGAGGCTGGTGCCTGGGCGTGCGTCGGGGGTCGTCATGCGCGGAACTCCTTGCGGCTGAGGGTTTGTCGGGTGAGGAGGATCGATCAGGCGGTGACGAGCGTGTAGCCGGCCTCGTCGACGGCGGCCGTCATGGCCTCGACCGACGGGTCGGCGTCGGCCGTCACGGTGACGGCGCCGGACTCGAGGTCGACGACGACGCCGGTGACGCCGGCGATCTCGGAGACCTCCTCGGTGACGGCCTTGACGCAGTGCTGGCAGGTCATGCCGGAGACGGTCCAGACAGTGGTGCTCACAGTGCTCTCCTCGTGCGGTGGTTATGGCGGGTGGTCGGTGCTGCCCTCAGGAGCGGACGAGACGCGCGATGGCGGCGCTGGCCTCGGCGATCTTGGCGTCGGCCTCGGCCCCGCCCTGGACGGCGGCGTCGCGCACGCAGTGGTCGAGGTGGTCCTCGAGCAGGAGCAGGGCGACGTTCTCGAGCGCCCGGGTGGCTGCGGACACCTGCGTGAGGACGTCGATGCAGTAGGTGTCCTCGTCGACCATCCGGTGCAGGCCGCGCACCTGGCCCTCGATGCGCTTGAGCCGCGCGAGGATCGCGTCCTTGTCGCCGGCGTACCCGTGCTGGTGCTCCATGGTCATACCTCCTGGGGGTATGGAACGAGGGTACCCCCAGGAGGTATTCCGATGAAGGCCGGCGAACGTGCCGTACGTCACGGACGACGAAGGCCCGGACGTCCGAGGACGTCCGGGCCTTCGTGCCGCTGGTGGGCGGGGGTCAGAGCTTGATGCGGGCAGCGCCGGAGTAGCGCTTGCCGTACCAGCCGCTGAAGACCTTGTCGATCTTCACGCCGCTGCGCGGGTTGGTCGCGTTCACCATCTTGCCGTTGCCGATGTAGAGGCCGACGTGGTGCGCGCCGTGCTTGAAGAAGAACACGAGGTCGCCGGGCTTGAGCGCCCAGCGCTTCACCTTGACGAACTTGCCGCTGGCGAACTGCGCACGCGAGTAGTGGGGGATCGACTTGCCGTAGGCCTTGCCGACCACGTACTTGGTCAGGCCCGAGCAGTCGAAGCGGTTGGGGCCGGCGGCACCGGCGACGTAGCGGTCGCCCACCTGGGCCTTGGCGACCTTGACCGCCTTGAGGCGCATGGCCTGCACGCGGGCACGGAACTTCTGGCCCGGGGTGAGGACGGTCGGGGTGGCGGAGGACGCCGAGAACGTCGAGACAGCAGCAGCCGTGGCAGTGCTCGTCGCGAGCGCGGTGCTGGTGGTCGCGGTCGAGACGACGACAGCGGACGGGGTGGAGACCGTGGTGGGTGCGGGGGCCGCGGAGGCCGACGTCGCACCGAGGAGGCCGGCCGTCAGGGCGACGGAGACGACCGCCGAGGCCGGGATGAGCCGGCGACGGGCATGCAGGGACAGCACGAAGCGAATCCGATCCTCTTCACGCCTACCGGGTTAGCTGACGGGCTCGGGCCAAGAGGTGCCCTACGCCTGCGCCGTCGGTGACGGCCTCGGCGATTCGCCCCAGAAACACGTGGGTCCCCGGCTCGCCGTCGGGCCCCGGTCGTGCGTGCACCGGTCGGTGCAGGGGGGCGGGCCCTCGAGCGATTGAGCGCGCCGTCCGCGCCCGGGGTTCCGGGCTGCTTCAGACGGCTCCATGACGGTAAGGAACGGTCCGGAACGGCTCCAAACCCGCTGTCCGGTCACGGGACGGTAACGATGGTGTCCGATTCGCCCGTTTCAGCAGGTCAGACGGCGACTGAGAGATCCGTTTCAGCAACAGTCTGTGACGAGGGTCTCATCGGCGACGGGCGCCGAGCCCGTCGAGGGCCGCCTCGACCACCTGGGCCACCCCGTCGTCGGCCGGCCCGGGCACCAGGGCGTCGGCAGCAGCCAGCGCCGCCGGGTGGGCGGTCTCGACCGCCAGGCCGACGCCGGCCCACTGCAGCATCGGGACGTCGTTGGGCATGTCGCCGACGGCCGCGACGGCCGCGACCGGGATGCCCAGCCGCGCTGCCTGCCGCTCGAGCGCGGCGCCCTTGCTCACCTCGGCCGCACCGATCTCGATGAGGACGTCGCTGCTCACCGAGTGAGTCGGGTTCACCAGGTGGCGCACGTGGGCGAGCGTGAGGTCGAGCAGGGTGTCGGCGTCGTGGTGGGCGGCGGGCCCGTCGAGCTCGACGCGCGCCAGCACCTTGACGACGTCGACGCCGTCGGCGAGGTCGAGGACGTCGTCGGCCACGAGGACCGCGGGGTCGTCGGGGAAGACGACGCGGTAGGCGGTCTCGTGCGCGAACGCCGTCGTGCCGTCCGGCCGCACGTACTCGACGCCGAACGCCAGGCCCGGGACGGAGTCGCGGAGGATCCCGACCACCTCGCCGACGACGTCGGGCGCGATCGGGTGCACCTCGAGCAGCTCGTGCGTCTCGAGGTCGAGCACGATGGCGCCGTTGGCGCACACGCCGATGCCGCTGTGGCCCGTGGCCTCGAGCACCGGCGGGACCCACCGCGGCGGACGGCCGGTGACGAAGACGACCGGGAACCCCTCGGCCCGAGCGCGGGCCAGCGCGCCCACCGTGCGCTCGGACACGGTGTGGTCGCGGCGCAGCAGGGTGCCGTCGAGGTCGGTGGCGACCATCCGCACGCCGGCGCCGGCGACGAGCGACCGCCAGCCGGCGTCGATCCGTCGGGCGGGGGAGGAGGTCATGTGCCCAGCCTGCCAACCGCCCCCGACCCCCGCGACGCGGGGGAGGGCTGCCTGGCGGGTGTCACCCGCGCGACGGCGCCCGGAAGGAGGGCCGCGCGTAGCCGTCGGCCCGGGTGCCGAGCGCGCGCTCCACCGCCTCTCCGACGGCGAGCAGCGAGGCCTCCGAGTGCGGCCGGCCGATGAGCACCAGGCCCACCGGCAGGCCGTCGACGAGCCCCATCGGCAGGGCCAGCACCGGCCAGCCGGCGATCGACGGCGCCGGCGAGGCGTTGCCCCCGCCCGCGAACTGGTCGCCGTTGGTGAGGTCGCTCTTCCAGGCCGGCGCGTAGGCGGGCGCGACGAGGGCGTCGATGTCCGGGTCGGCGTCGAACGCCCGCTGCAGGTTCTCCTCGACCGCCCAGCGCAGGCACTCCGCGCGCGACTCGGCGTACTTCTCACCTGCCCGCCCGCCGGTGTCGAGCGCCTGCTCGAGGAACTCCTGCCCGAACCAGCGCAGCTCCTCCGCCGCGTGGTCGCGGTTGAACGCCACCACGTCGGCGAGCGAGCGGACGCCCTCGCCCGGCCGCGCCGCGAGGTAGGCGTCGAGGTCGTCGACGAGCTCGGCGAGCAGCACGTTGAGCTCGGGGTCGTCGAGGAACGGCGTGGCCGTCACCGACGACGTCACCAGGGTCATGCCCGACTCGAAGAGCCGCTGGGTCGAGGCGAGGAACACCTGGTCGGTCTCGGGGTGGCCCGACAGCCAGCCGTCGGCGACGCCGAGCCGCACGCTGGCAGCGACGCGAGACCCCACGGCGTCGGCGTACTGCGCTGTGCCGGCCAGGGCGTCGAGCCCCAGCGCGACGTCGAGCACCGAGCGGCCCAGGGGCCCGGGCATGTCCTGGCTCGCGCTGATCGGCACGATCCCGTCGGTCGGCACGAGACCCACGGTCGGCTTGAGGCCGACGATGCCGTTGAGCGAGCTCGGGCAGGTGATGGAGCCGTCGGTCTCGGTGCCGATGGCGAGCGGTGCGAGGCCCGCAGCCACCGCGGCGCCCGAACCCGACGACGAGCCGCCGGCGCTGCGGTCGAGCGCCCACGGGTTGCCGGTGAGCCCGCCGTACGCCGACCAGCCCGACGTCGAGCGGTGCGAGCGGATGTTGGCCCACTCCGAGAGGTTGGTGACGCCGAGCACGACGAGCCCGGCATCGCGCAGGCGCGCGATGATCGGCGCATCGCGCTGGGCGGGCCGTCCGGCGAGAGCGAGCGAGCCGGCGGTCGCCGGCATGCCGAGCACCTCCACGTTGTCCTTCACCAGGACCGGCACGCCGTGCAGCGGCCCGCGCACGCGACCCGCCGCCCGCTCGGCGTCGAGCCGCTCGGCCTGCTCGACGGCGTCGGGGCAGACGGCGATCACCGCTCCGAGCGCGATGTCACCGGGGCCGTCGACCGCCGCGATGCGGTCGAGCAGCGCGCGGACGACGGCGACCGACGTCGTCCTTCCCGACGCCAGTTCACCGGCCAGTGCGCTCGCATCGGTGTAGGCGAGGTCGGCGGTGGCGGGGTGCGGGTCGGCAGGCGCGGCGGTCACGACGGCGACTCTGGCACGGCCGACCTCGGCGCGCAGCGAGAGCGCGCCCGGCAATGCTGTGGACGGCGTCGCGGGCGGGGGCGAGGATGCGCGCGGAGGCGATACCGATGGAGCCGTACCGCACGGCAGAGCCCGACGACGGGGCGGCGATCGCCGAGATCGTGACGCTGGCCTTCTCGACCGACCCGCTCTGGGGCCCGGCGCTCGCCCGGCCCGACGGCGGCCTCGACCACCAGCAGGCGTACTGGGACGTCTTCGTCGCCGGCGCACTGCGCTACCCCGCCACCGGCGTCGCCGTCGACGACGGCCGGATCGGGGCGGTGACCGTGTGGATCCCCTGGGGCGGCACTGAGCTCACCCCGGAGCAGGAGCAGCAGGTCGACGACCTCATCCGGGCCGAGCTCCCGGATCGAGACGCCGGGCTCCACGAGCTGTTCCGCCGGTTCGAGGACGCGCGGCCAGACGAGCCACACCACTACCTGTCGCTGTTCGCCACCCATCCCGAGCATCGTGGCCGCGGTCTCGGGATGGGCCTGCTGCGCCACGACCTCGAGCGCCTCGACGCGCTCGGCATGGCGGCGTACCTGGAGTCGTCGAACCCGGCCAACGACGCGCGCTACGCAGGAGTGGGCTTCGAGCCGGTGGGCAGCTTCGAGTCCCCGATGACGGGCGCACCCGTCACGACGATGTGGAGGTCGCCCCGATGACCGACGTGAGGCTCGAGCCGATGACGCGCGAGCAGTACGACGCCTACCGCCTCACCGCCGATGAGGAGTACGCGCAGAGCATCGCGAGCTCCGGGTCGATGCCGCTGGCCGAGGCCCGGGAGAAGAGCGCCGCAGACTTCGCGCGGATCCTGCCGGACGGCTTCGACAGCGAGGGCCACCTGTTCTGGACGGCGTACGACGGCGACGCCGCGGTGGGCATGCTCTGGCTCAAGCTCGACGCCACGAGCGAGGGCATGACGGCGTTCGGCTACGACTTCTCCGTGCTGCCCGAGCTGCGCCGCTCCGGCTACGGCCGGGCGATCATGGCGGCGGCCGAGGACGAGTGCCGTCGCCGCGGAGTGGTCTCCGTGGGGCTCAACGTCTTCGGCGACAACCTCGCGGCGCAGGCGCTCTACGAGCAGATGGGCTTCGAGGTCACGTCGATCCAGATGCGCAAGCGCCTCGGCTGAGCGCTACTGCTCGACCCACCCGGCGACGGCGCGCCACCCCCGGTGCACGCGGACGGACTCGTGGGCGACCTGCCAGCGGTCGGCACGCATGCCCTCGTGCACCTCCGGAAGCACGGGGCGCGGCAGCTCGTCGAGCACCCCTGCCGGCGTGCGGCCGTCCTTCCCGGCCATGAGCAGCAGGAAGGTGCCGGGCACCCACACCAGCAGGACGTTGCGGCGAAGCCCGGGCGGCCCCACGGTGCCGGGCACGGCGTGCTCGACGTCGTCGCGCTCGAGCCAGGCGCCGACGTCGTGGCGGGTGGCCATGAGCTCGGCGCGCAGCCGGTCGTCGCCCACGGCTAGCGCTTCGAGCGCTCGAGGTCGGCGAGGACGCTGGGGGAGTAGCGGCGCAGGTGATCGCCGATGGGTCCGGTGCGCGGGTCGCGGGTGAACATCGCCAGCGCCGTCTGGTGCTCGAGGCCCACCTTGTTCGCCCGGGCGAGCGTCTTGGCCGGCACCTCGGTCTGGCCCTCGACCGGCTCGAGCGGGTGCTCGGCGTGGTGCAGCAGCCAGAAGCGGTCGCCGACGCCGCCGGCGCGCTCGAGGGTGAAGACGTCGTCCCAGGGAACCCGCGTGCGGTACACGGCACCGATGCGCTCGAAGCCCATGGGCGACAGGCGGATCTCGTGGCCGCGGGTGCGCAGGAACGCCCACACCCACAAGGCGATCTGCACGACGAGCCAGAGCCACAGCGCCAGCACCAGGAACGAGTTCCGGTAGACGATCAGCAGGGCGATGTTGGCGCCGAGGAAGAACCAGTCGCGCCACGTGATCATGAGCGACGCCTTGGCCGGCACGACCACGACGTCCTCGTCCCACGACCTCGGCATGACCGCATCATGCCCCACGCCCGCGGCGAGCCCCTACAGCAGATCGGGTCGGTGCTGGCGCAGGTAGGTGCCCAGCGGGGCGCTGCGCGGATCGCGCGTCCAGGCGTCGAGCAGCAGCCGGCTCCCCGCCTTGCGCAGCGCTGCATCCTCGAGCGCCTTCGTCGTCGGCTCCCCGCCGTCCGGCCCCTCGATGGTCCGCTGCTCGTGCTCGATCGTCCACGACGACCCGAGCAGACCGTTGCTGTCGCGGCGCAGGCGCTCGACCGCGCTCCAGGGGATGCGCACGCGCCAGGCCGAGGTGCGCCGCTCGAGGCCGGCCTTCGACAGCGCCAGGGTCCAGCTGCGCGTGCGCCACCACAGCAGGGCGAGGACGCCGGCGACGCCCGCCAGCATGATGGCGAAGAAGATCCGGAACGAGCCGCCCGCGATCGTGCCGACCACCAGCACTCCGAGGAACACGAGCGGCACCGTGCCCATGGAGCCGAACGGGCGCGCCCTCAGGACGACGAGGTCCTGCTCCCACTGATCGGCCACCTGGCCAGCATGCCAGGCGCGTCCGCCGCTCTCCGACGTGCTCCCGCGCGGGTCAGACCGGTACGGCCGCGGGGAAGGACCAGCCGCCGTCGAGGATCTCGGCCCGCGGCCGGTAGAGGCGGACGACGTAGTTCCACCCCGGCACGATCGGGATGAGGTTGGGCCCGTCGCCGCCGAACGACACCGTCACGCCCCCGTCGGCGTCGCGCTCGGCGGTGACGTCGTTGACCGAGTACCGGCCTTCGTCGTTGGGCACGAAGAAGCCCTCGGGCCCGTAGACGCTGATCGACCAGAACCCGTCGACGGGGACGTCGTGGACCGTCAGACGGTGCGCCGTCGTCCCGTCGGCGTGCGGGGGGAAGACGCCCTCGTACACGGCGTCGCGCGCCGTGTTGCCGCCCCAGCCCGCGGCCGTGCCGGCCAGGTGCCTCGCGGGGTCGACCTCGCCGCGTGCCCCGAACGCGCCCGGGCCGCCGAGCAGAGCCGGTGCCACGGCGAGCAGCGTCTCCCGGACGAGCGTGAGCGTCTCGTCGTCCCACTCCGGCAGGTCGAGGTCGGCGGTCGGCGCGGTGAGACGCACGGCGTCCTGGAGCAGGTGCGCCGCCTCCACGTCGGCGGCATCGTCCGGGTCGGCGAACGTGCGGAGCAGCAGCACGGCATACCGCGTCGGGAAGTCCTCGCGGCGCAGCTCGGTGGTGAGCGGACCGTAGACGCAGCCGGGAGTGAAGTGGTCCTGGTCGATGATCTGCAGGCTCTGGTACCGCGTGCCCGGGTCCGGCAGCGCGACGACCGCAGGACCGGCGTCGAGATCGACGACGCCGAGCGAGTAGAGCGTGTCGCGGTTCATCCGGATCACGTCCTGATGGGCCACGTCGGCCGGCGCCCGCCGGTGCAGCAGGTGCCCGGCCCCCTGGACGGCGACCGTCCGGATGTAGTGGTCGGTCTCCGCGCGCAGGAACGTCTCGACGCTCACCTTCTGGGCCATGCGCCGACCCTGCCACCGGCGGGCCCAGGTGCGCGCTGTTCCTGCACGATCAGGGGACCGGTCACTCCGAGGGGGTGAGCCGCACCTGCGACGCCGGGGCCTCGAGCACGAGCTCGAGGCCGTCATCCTCGTCCCACTGCTCGCCGATCTGCACGAGGCCCGCGCCTCGGACGATGGCCAGCGATGCGTCGTTGTCGGGCGCCACGCTCGCGCGCAGCACCCGCACATCCGGGTGCGCCACGGCCGCCCGCCACAGCGTCTCGGCGATCTCGCGGCCGTAGCCGCGCCGCCGGAACTCCGGGAGCACCGTGTAGCCGATCTCGACCATGCCGCGCTCGTCGGGCCGCGCATGGAAGTTGCCGTAGCCCACGAGCCCGCCCGTGGCGCGGTCGACGGCGAGCCGCAGCAGCCAGGGGTTCTCCGACGGGTCGGCCCGCACCTGCGCGACGCGGAAGTCCAACGGGCTGCGGTCCGGGTGCAGTACGTCCGTCGGGTCGTCGAAGCCGAGCGGCACCGGGCCGTCGGATGCCGCCCGGGCGAGCAGCTGGTCGACGGAGACCAGCACGAGGTCGAGGCGCGGGCCGTGCAGCACATCAGGCAGGTCGACGGTCACGCGGCCATCCTCCCCAGCCCGTCCAGCGGGTTCGGCCCGTTCCCTCGACGGCGACGGCCCGTGCCCCTCAGGGGCACGGGCCGCGCACGACGACCGATCAGGCGAGCGGGGTCAGCAGCTCGCGGCCGCCGAGGTAGGGCCGCAGCGCCGCCGGCACGCGGACCGATCCATCCGCCTGCTGGTGGTTCTCCAGCAGCGCGACGATCGCGCGCGTGACGGCGACCAGGGTGCCGTTGAGCGTGGCCAGCGGCCGGACGCCGTCGTCGTCGCGCAGGCGGATCCGCAGGCGCCGCGCTTGGAACTCCGTGCAGTTCGACGTCGACGTGACCTCGCGGTAGCGCTCCTGCGAGGGGATCCACGCCTCGATGTCGAACTTGCGGGCGGCGGAGGCCCCGAGGTCGCCCGACGCGACGTCGATCACGCGGTAGGGGATCTCGAGCGAGTCGAAGAACTGGCGCTCCCATGCGAGCAGACGGCGGTGCTCCTGCTCGGCGTCCTCCGGCGCGCAGTAGGAGAACATCTCGACCTTGTCGAACCAGTGCACCCGGAAGATCCCGCGGGTGTCCTTGCCGTGCGAGCCCGCCTCGCGCCGGAAGCACGGCGAGTAGCCGACGTAGCGGCGCGGCAGCGAGCCGGCGTCGAGGATCTCGTCGGAGTGGTACGCCGCCAGCGGCACCTCGGCGGTGCCCACGAGGTACATGTCGTCGGCCTCGAGGCGGTAGACGTTCTCGGCCGCCTGGCCCAGGAAGCCGGTGCCCTCCATGGCGGCGGGCTTCACCAGCGCGGGCGGGATCACCGGGGTGAAGCCGTTGCCGGTCGCGAGCGCGATCGCGTGGTTGACCAGCGCGAGCTCGAGCAGCGCGCCGACACCGGTGAGGTAGTAGAAGCGCGAGCCGCTCACCTTGGCGCCTCGCTCGATGTCGAGCGCGCCGAGCAGCTCGCCGAGCTCGACGTGGTCGCGGACGGCGAAGCCCTCCGCGGCGAAGTCGCGCCGGGTGCCGACCTCCTCGACGACGACGAAGTCGTCCTCGCCGCCGACGGGGGCGTCGGTGTCGATGACGTTCGACAGCTTGGCGAGCAGCTCCGCCGCCTCGGCCTCCGCCGCCGAGCGGCGGGCGTCGGCCGACTTCACGCGCTCGGCGAGGTCGGACGTGCCGGCGAGCGCCTGCTCGACCTCGGCCTGGATCGCGGGGCGATCCTCGTCGGATGCCTTCTTGAGCCGTCCCTGGAGGTGCCCGATGTGCTTGGACAGCGCGTTCTGCTCGCTGCGCAGCGCGCCGAACGAGGCCTCGGCGGTGCGCCGCATCTCGTCGGCGTCGAGCAGCTCGTCGACGATGCCGGGGTCCTCGCCGCGACGGCGCTGCGACTCGCGGACCCGCTCGGGGTCCTCGCGCAGGATCTTGAGATCGATCACGCCCTGCAGCCTATGCCGCGCAGCGGCCCCGGCTCTCGCCAGTAGGCGTCGCGCTACAGGTAGAGGCCGCCGCCGCGCTCGCCGTCGCCCTGCCCTGGCATCCCCGGAGCGCCCGGCATGCCCTCGCCGGGCCCGATCGCCCGGCGCCGCATCTGCTGCAGCTGGGCCTGCGCCGCCATCTGCTGGGCGAACAGCGCCGTCTGGATGCCGTGGAAGAGCCCCTCCAGCCAACCGACGAGCTGGGCCTGGGCGATGCGCAGCTCGGCCTCGGTGGGCACGGAGTCGTCGGTGAAGGGGAGGGAGAGCCGCTCGAGCTCCTCCACGAGCTCGGGTGCGAGCCCGCTCTCCAGCTCGGTGATCGACCGGCGGTGGATGTCGCGCAGCCGCACCCGCGAGGCCTCGTCGAGCGGCGCGCTGCGCACCTCGTCGAGCAGCTGCTTGATCATGCTGCCGATCCGCATGACCTTCGCGGGCTGCTCGACCAGGTCGGCCACCGACGGGCCGTCCTCGTCGTCGCCGCCCTGCTCGGACGGCGAGACGACGCCGATCGGCCGGCCGTCCGGGCCGATGACGACGATGCTCTGCTCGGCGCCCTCGTCGGCACCCTGCGGCTGCTCGCTCATGCCCTCCACCTAAGCACCCGCAGGGCCCGAGCACAGCCCGGCGGAGTGCGCGTGCTGCGCATCGGCGCTCACCCGGTGCGGATGATCGCCGTCCGCGTGCGGGCGCAGCGGTGCACACCTGCAGCACGGCGGTTTCATGCCGTTCACCCGAGCGTGGTTCCATATCCGCTGCACGACGTGCCAGAAGGGCACGCACCGGCGTTTCACCGTGAGGGGTGAGAGCACCGGACCCGCTGGGGCACCGGGCTGCGCGATCGTCTGTGAAGGAGACGACACGTGGACTACAACTGGCTGTTCCCGGGTGCGGAGGCCCGCCCCGTCGGTGCCAAGGGCTGGGGATCGTTCGCCACCGAGCGCATCCCCGCCGGCACCACAGTCGCCGGCTTCGGCGGCTGGGTCGTCACCCGCGCGACCCTCGAGACCTTCTCCGACGACCGGCAGGGCCGCTCGATCCAGATCGACGAGGACCTCTACCTCGTCTCGGACGAGACCCCCGAGCCCGGCGACATGCTCAACCACTCGTGCGAGCCCTCGTGCGGCCTCATCGGAGCCACCGTGCTCGTCGCGATGCGCGACATCGAGGTGGGCGAGGAGCTCACCTTCGACTACGCCACCTGCGACTCGTCGGACTACGACGAGTTCGAGTGCCTCTGCGGCGAGCCCACGTGCCGCGGCATCGTCACCGGCCTCGACTGGACCAAGCCCGAGCTGCAGGCGAAGTACGACGGCTGGTTCAGCCCGTACCTGGCCCGCCGCATCGCGGGCCTGCCCGATCCCCTGCGCGGATAGCCAGCCCTCTGCGGCGTCCGGTGGCGGCAAACCCGGATGACAGCCGGCGCCGCGGGGGCGGACCCTCCTCGGCATGGGTGATGCGACGACGCCGATGACAGTGCGGCCGCTGCGGTGGGACGGCGACGGCGTCCACGCCGCCGACCTCGATGCGGTGGCAGGTCTCTACGCGGCGTACGAGACCGATCGGCTCGGCGTCGTCGACACGGCGCCCGCAGACATCTCCGAGTACATCCTCAATCGTCCGCATGTCGACCGTGACCGCACGGTGCTCCTGCTCGAGGGCGACGAGACCGTGGCCACGGTGTACGTCTCCCTCGACCCGTTCGGCAAGGACGTCTACGGCGACATCGCGGTCCTGCCCGGCCGTCGGAGCGCGGTGACGGAGTCGGTGCGATGGCTGGTGGAGTCGGGCCGCGCGATAGCGGCGGAACAGCCCGATGCCGGCTGGATGCTGCGGATCAGCCACTGGCTGCCCGACGACGCGATGTCGGCGGCCCTCGCGGAGCACGGTCTCGAGCCTGTCCGGCGGTTCTACCGGATGCGGATCGAGTCCGACTCGCCCGAGATCCCCGAACTCATGCCGCAACTGCCCGACGGCGTCGAGATCGTCGTCCGGGACGACGAGGAGACCCGCCGCCGCATCTGGGCACTCGACATGGCGTCGTTCAGCGACCACTACAACTTCACGCCCACGCCCTACGACGACTGGTGGTCGCACTTCCAGGGCGGAACGCGTGACCCCGAGGGCTGGTGGCTGCTGACCGTCGACGGCGAGGACGCCGCGTTCTGCCTGCTGGCGGAGGCCCGCGCCGAGCTCGGCGAGGGCTATGTCAGCGTGCTGGGCGTGAAGGAGGAGTTCCGCGGCCGCGGGCTCGGCTCGCTGCTGCTGCGGCGGGCCTTCGTGCGCTACCGCGACATGGGCCGCACCGCGACGCTCCTCGGCGTCGACGCCGAGAACACCACCGGGGCGGTCGGCGTCTACGAGGCGGTCGGTATGCGCGCCGCGCACACGATGCAGGGCTGGGCGCTCGGGCTGTCGTAGGCGCTGAGCCGGTTATCCGCGCGACACACCGCCGGCCATCAGGGAGGGTCGACGACCGTGACCGCTGCACCCCGCTCCGACACCGTGCTCGCTGCGCTGCTGGCCGACCTGCCCGACGGGCTGGACGTGCGCGCCGCGACCTCCGACGACGCGGACGACTTCGTCGCGCTCGTCCAGCGCTGCGACCTCGCCGCCGTCGGCGAGCTCGACAGCGGCAGCGAGGAGATCGCGGGTATGCTCGAGTCGCCGGACATGGACCGGGACGCGTCGGTCGCCGTCCGGGATGGCGACGAGCTGGTGATGCTGGTCTGGATCGAGCGCGACGGCACGCAGCGCGAGACCTGGGTCGACGTGTACGTCGACCCGCCGCGCAGCCGCGAGCTGGCTCCCGCGGGGTTCGCGCACGGCCTGCGCGTCGCGCGGTCGCACCGCGACGCCGCCGGGACGGAGTGGACCGCGCGGACCGGCTGCTTCGCCACGGACGAGGCGCTGATCTCCGCAGTGGAGGGCGCCGGGTTCGTCCGTGAGCGGCGGTTCTGGCGCATGCGCATCGACCTGACGTCGGCGCCGCTCCCCGAGCAGGCGCCGCTGCCGGCCGGCGTCGTCGTGCGCACCGTGGACGACGAGGCCGGCAGGCGCGCGGTGCACGCCGTCGCCCAGGAGTCGTTCCGCGACCACTGGAACCACGGCGAGCGCGACTTCGACAGCTGGATGCAGGTGCTCGAGTCGCTCGGCTCGGACGACCCCGGCGGCTGGTGGCTGCTCGAGGTCGACGGCGTCCCCGCAGCCGTGTGCCTGCTCGACGAGAGCAGGGCCGAGCTCGGCGACGGCTTCGTCCGCACGCTCGGGGTGCTGCGCGAGTACCGGGGCCGCGGGCTCGCCCAGGAGCTCCTCGAGCGCAGCTTCCGCTACTACCGCGACCGCGGCCGCGCCGGCGTGCAGCTCTCCGTCGACTCCGACAGCCCCACCGGCGCCAACCACCTCTACGAGAAGGTCGGCATGCGCCCGGTCCGCATCATCGACGCCTTCGCCCAGACCCTCTGAGGGGACGCGAGTAACTGGCGTTGTCTTCGGTTTCGACGCCCCGGAACCGATGATTGCGCCAGTTACTCGCGCCTCTCAGACGACGAGGAGCACCTTGCCGACGTGATCGCCCGATTCGATCGCGCGGTGTGCATCGGCGGCGTCGGCCATGGGGATGCGGCGGTCGACGACGGCGGTGATGCGGCCCGCTGCGACCAGCGGCCACACGTCGGACGCCACGCGCGCGCAGATCGCGGCCTTCTCCTCGACCGGACGCGCGCGCAGCGTGGTGCCGCGCACCTGGGCCCGCTTGCCCATGAGCACACCGAGGTTGATCTCGCCCTTCACGCCGCCCTGCAGCCCGATCACCTGGATCCGGCCGCCGGTCGCGAGGACGTCGACGTTGCGCTGCAGGTACGCCGCGCCCATGTTGTCGAGGACGACGTCGGCCCCATGCCCGCGCGTCGCCTCGCGCACGACCTCGACGAAGTCCTGCTCGCGGTAGTCGACGAGGACCTCGGCGCCCAGGGCGGCGCAGCGCTCGAGCTTGGCGGGCGACCCCGCCGTGACGGCGACGCGGGCGCCGAGCGCGACGCCGGCCTGGATCGCGAACGTGCCGATGCCGCCGGCTCCTCCATGTACGAGCAGCACATCGCCACCGCGCAGGCCGGCGTCCATGACGACGTTCGACCACACCGTGCACGCCACCTCGGGCAGTGCGGCCGCGGTCACGAGGTCGAGCCCCGGCGGCACCGGCATCAGCTGGCCGGCGGGGACGACGACCTTCTCGGCGTAGCCGCCGCCGGCGAGCAGGGCGACGCACTCGTCGCCCACTGACCAGCCCACGACACCGTCGCCGACCTGTGCCACGACACCGCTGCACTCGAGGCCGGGGTACGGCGGAGCACCGGGAGGGGGAGGGTAGAAGCCTTGGCGCTGAAGCAGATCCGCGCGGTTGACCGCGGAGGCGGCGACGTCGATCACGACCTCGCCGGGCCCGGCGGCAGGGTCGTTCACCTCGGTCCAGACGAGCGCCTCCGGCCCGCCGGGCTGGTCGACGACGATCGCACGCATCACGCCTCCGCGCGTGTGGCGCGACCGGACGGTCGGATGACGACGATCCTGTCGCCGCGCTGCAGCAGCGAGACCCGGCCTTCGTCGAAGCGGTGCACCTCGCCGCCGCGGACGACCGCGAGCACGACCGTCTGCTCGCTGATGAGCGACTCCGGCGGCACGCCGAGCTCGGCGGGCGTGATCTCGCGCTCGACGATCTCGAGCCCCTCGACCGGCTCGAGGAGGTCCTCGACGATCTGGCCGGCGACGTGCGACTGCAGCGAGAGCCCGAGCATGCGCCCGGACGCCTCCGCGGTCGGGATGACGATGTTGGCGCCGCTCTGACGCAGCACGATGATGTTCTGGCTCTCGCGGGCGCTCGCCACGATCGTCGCGCTGCTGTTGAGGCGCCGCGCCGTGAGCACCACGAGCACGGACGTGTCGTCGCGGTCGGTCGCGACGACGATGCGCGCCGCGCGGGAGATCTCGGCGAGCCGCAGCACGTCCTCGCGCGTGGCGTCGCCCACCACCGCCACGCAGCCGATCGCGGTCGCCTCGTCGAGCGCCTCCTGCGTCGCATCGACGACCACGATGTCGCCCGGAGCTGTGCCCTGGTCGATGATCGCGCGCACGGAGCTGCGGCCCTTGACGCCGTAGCCGACGACGACGGTGTGGTCCTTCACGCGGTTCCTCCAGCGGGTGGCCCGCAGCTCGTCGCGGCTGCGCTTGGTGAGCACCTCGACGGTCGTCCCGACGAGGACGACGAGGAAGAGGATGCGCAGCGGCGTGATGACGAAGACGTTGACGAAGCGGGCGGTGTCGCTGACCGGCGTGATGTCGCCGTAGCCGGTCGTCGAGAGCGAGACGGTCGCGTAGTAGAGCGCATCGAGGTAGGTGAACTCCGGGCTCGCGCCCTCGACGTCGGACACCTCGTTGACGACGTCGCGGTAGCCGTCGCGCTCGATGTAGGTGATGGTCGCGACCGACAGCAGCGCCGCGAGGGCGATGCCCACCCGGATGAGGATGGACGCGAGCGGGCCGACCCGGCGGGCCGGCAGCTGCAGCAGCGACATCACAGCATCGACCGTAACGGGCCGCGCACGATCGCACCGCCCCGCATCCGAGGGGGCAGGGCCCGGCAGCTCACGGCAGGGGCAGCACCGCGACGCCGGAGCCGGCGCGCCCGGCGCCGGGCAGCACGACCGCGATGCCGTCGGCGAGCGCAAGGCCCCGCAGCGCGCCGGGTCCGTCGTCGGCCAGGGGCGACGCCTGCACGACGAGGCCGCCCCGCCGCCTGACCACCGGCACCAGCTGGGTCGCCTGCTCGTCCACCCCGCCCGGCAGGTCGACGTCGAGCACGGCCTCCTCGGAGCGCGCCTCGTCGGCGCCGAACTCGCCGCGCAGCACGGCCACCAGGGGCACCAGAAGCGTGAGCACGCCGGCGACGGCCCCGCGCGGCGACGACGGGACGGCCACCAGGCGCTTGCCGTCGGGCAGCACGGCGAGGCCGCACTCGCGCCCGGGGCGGACGGCGACGCCGTCTACCGCCCAGCGGCCGCCGAGCCGCGCGACCGCGCGATGGATGTCGTCGCCGTCGCCGAGTGCGCCCGTCACCAGCACGACGTCGGCGTTCGCGTCGTCGACGGTCTCGACGATCTCGTCGATCCCGCCGATCGCCCGGTGCGGTGGGAAGGCGCGCGCGCCGGCCCACGCGAGCCAGCCGGGGAGCACGGGGCCGAGCAGGTCGCGCCCGCGCTCGGTGAGGACGACGGCGACGTCGGGCGGCCGGACGACGGGCAGTGTGTCGAGGCCCGTCGATGCCGCGAGGCCGGCCACCGCCGGGGTGACGATGCCGCCCGCCTGGAGCAGCACCTGGCCCGCGGCGGCGTCCTCGCCGCGCGGCCGGATGTACGTGCCGGGCTCGACATACCCGGCGTGGGGCGCGAGCCGTCCGGTCGCCGCGTCGCCGACGTGCAGCCGGCCGTGGGCGCCGCCTTCGAGCACGAGGGCCCGGTCGTGGCGCAGCACGGCGTCGGAGCCGTACGGCAGCGGCTCGCCCGCGGCGACCTGGGCGGCGCCGCCGTCGGAGAGCCGGTCGGTGTGGGGGACGACGTCCCAGGGACCGGGCCCGCTCACCGCCCAGCCGTCGACCATGGCGGCGTCCGAGGCGGGCAGCGCGGTCGCGGCGACGAGCGGCTCCGCGAGCACGGCGCCGACGGCGGCTGCCAGGGGCACCTCGACGACGGGGAGCGCGTCAGCAGCCTCGCGGGCCGCACGGCGGGCCAGCCCCCAGCCCACCAGCCCGTCGATGCCCACAGCTGCATCCTCCCTGCGCAGCGGCCCTCCCACCCCGCGCCACACCGCCGTCGCGCCGCCCTGGGTCTTGACGCCGACATCAAGTTGATGCGACCGTCAGATGACGGCGCCGTCAGGTGTGCGGGCGCCGTGCGGCCGGCCAGCCCGGCCGGACCGGGACGGACGGAGGCGGCGTGGGCCGGATAGCGAGCCGGGCTGACGTGCGCGGGAGCGCGTACGCCGACAACCGCGCCGCCATGCTCGAGGCGCTCGCCGAGATCGACCGGCTCACCGCCCAGGTGGTCCGCGGTGGCGGCACGGCCGACGACGCCAAGGCCGCCAAGGCCGTGGCCAAGCTCCGCGGCCGCGGGAAGCTGCTCCCGCGCGAGCGCATCGGGCTGCTCGTCGACCGGGGGAGCCCGTTCCTCGAGCTCTCGCCCCTCGCGGGCTACGGCACCGACGACCCGCTCGGCGCCGGCATGGTGTGCGGCATCGGACGGGTCCGCGGCGTCGAGTGCGTCATCAGCGCCAACGACCCCACGGTCAAGGGCGGAGCCCAGGGCCCGTCGTCGGTGGCCAAGGGGCTGCGCGCGATGGAGATCGCGCGGGTCAACCGGCTGCCGCTCGTCAGCCTCACCGAGTCGGCCGGCGCCGATCTGCCCAAGCAGGCCGAGATCTTCGTGCCGGGCGGCGCGTCCTTCAAGAACCTCACCCGCCTGTCCGCCGCCGGCATCCCCACCATCACGCTGGTGTTCGGCTCCTCGACCGCCGGCGGCGCCTACGTGCCCGGCATGAGCGACTACGTCGTCCTGCAGAAGGACGCCGCGAAGGTGTACCTCGGCGGGCCGCCGCTGGTGAAGATGGCGATCGACGAGGACGCCGACGAGGAGCAGCTCGGCGGCGCGGAGATGCACGCGCGCCAGAGCGGCCTCGCCGACTACCTCGCCGCCGACGAGCCCGACGCCGTGCGCATCGGCCGCGACATCGTCGGCCACCTCAACTGGCGCAAGCTCGGCCCTGGACCGTCGCGCACGTCCGCGCCGCCGGCGTACGACCCCGAGGAGCTGCTCGGCATCGCCAGTGCCGACGTCCGCGTGCCGTTCGAGGTGCGCGAGGTGATCGCCCGAGTCGTCGACGGCTCCGAGTTCGAGGAGTTCAAGCCGCTCTACGGCACGACGCTCGTCACGGGCTGGGCGCACCTCGACGGGTTCCCGCTCGGGATCATCGCCAACAACGGCATCCTGTTCAGCGAGGAGGCCGAGAAGGGCGCACAGTTCATCCAGCTCTGCGAGCGCCACGACGTGCCGATCCTGTTCATCCAGAACATCACCGGGTTCATGGTGGGCACCCGCTACGAGCAGGGCGGCATCATCAAGGACGGCGCGAAGCTCATCAACGCCGTGTCGAACTCGACCGTCCCCCACCTCACGCTGATGGTCGGGGCGTCCTACGGCGCCGGCAACTACGGCATGAGCGGCAGGGCCTACGACCCGCGGTTCGTGTTCACCTGGCCCAACCACCGCATCGCGGTGATGGGGCCCAAGCAGCTCGGCGGCGTGCTCGAGATCGTCGCGAAGCAGCGCACCGAGGCCGCTGGCCAGCCCTTCGACCCCGCCGCCTTCGCGCCGATGCGCGAGGCGTTCGAGCAGCAGGTCGAGTCGCAGTCCACCGCGCTGTTCGCCACGGGGCGCCTCTGGGACGACGGCATCATCGACCCCCGCGACACCCGCACCGTCCTGTCGATCGCGCTCTCCGCCGTGCACTCCGCGCCGGTGCAGGGCGCGAACTCCTACGGCGTCTTCCGGATGTGACGGCCATGGCATCCATCACCCGCCTCCTCGTCGCCAACCGCGGCGAGATCGCCCGACGCGTCATCCGTACCGCTGACGAGCTCGGCATCGAGACCGTCGC
>Ga0102832_1000786_pt1 | contig 35372 bp, 32 predicted proteins | sample EBPBio282013_DNA_FD_88942 | JGI IMG/M metagenome (GOLD analysis project Ga0102832, IMG submission 88942) | Wastewater treatment Type I Accumulibacter community from EBPR Bioreactor in Madison, WI, USA - Reactor 2_5/28/2013_ DNA (Illumina Assembly) | ecosystem: Engineered > Bioreactor > EBPR >... | reverse complement strand
GCGCCGTCGCCGGCGAAGTACAGGCCGGGCCAGCGCGACCAGTACGTCTCCTTGTAGCGCTCGGGGTCGCCCCAGATGCCGCGCAGCATCGACGGCCACGGCTCGGTGAGCACCAGGTAGCCGCCGGACCCGTTCGGGACCGAGGCCGCCTCGTCGTCGACGACGTCGGCCGCCACCCCGGGCAGCGCCTTCATCGCCGAGCCCGGCTTGGCGTGGGTCACCCCGGGCAGCGGCGAGATCATGATCTGCCCGGTCTCGGTCTGCCACCAGGTGTCGACCACGGGGCAGCGGTCGCCGCCGATCACGTCGCGGTACCAGACGTAGGCCTCCGGGTTGATCGGCTCGCCCACCGACCCGAGCAGCCGCAGCGAGCTCATGTCGAAGGCGTCGGGGATCTCGCGCCCCTGCTTCATGAAGGTCCGGATCGCGGTCGGGGCGGTGTAGAAGATCGTCACGCCGTACTCGGCGATGATCTCCCACCAGCGCCCCTTGTGCGGCGTGTCCGGCGTCCCCTCGTACATCACCTGCGTCGCGCCGTTGGCCAGCGGCCCGTAGACCATGTAGGAGTGCCCGGTGACCCAGCCGACGTCGGCGGTGCACCAGTAGACGTCGCCGTCGTGGTAGTCGAACACGTACTGGTGGGTCATCGACGCGAAGACGATGTAGCCGCCGGTGGTGTGCAGCACGCCCTTGGGCTTACCCGTCGAGCCCGAGGTGTAGAGGATGAACAGCGGGTCCTCGGCGCCCATCGGCTCGGGCTTGCAGTCGGCCGGCACCTTGCCGGCGATCTCGTGCCACCACACGTCGCGGTTGGCGTCCCAGCCGATCTTGCCGCCGGTGTGGCGCACCACCAGCACCTTCTTGACGCCCGGGCACTTCTTCAGCGCCTCGTCGGCGTTGGCCTTGAGCGGGATCGGGCGGCCGCCGCGCAGGCCCTCGTCGGCGGTGATCACCACCTCGCTGTCGCAGTCGACGATGCGGTTGGCGAGGCTGTCCGGCGAGAAGCCGCCGAACACCACCGAGTGGACGGCGCCGATGCGGGTGCAGGCCAGCATGGCGTAGGCCGCCTCGGGGATCATCGGCAGGTAGATGGTGACGCGATCGCCCTTCTTGACGCCCAGTTCCTTGAGCGCGTTGGCCATGCGGCACACCTCGGCGTGCAGCTCGCGGTAGGTGATGTTCTTGGCGCGCGACGGGTCGTCGCCTTCCCAGATGATGGCGGTCTGGTCGCCGCGCTTGGCGAGGTGGCGGTCGATGCAGTTGGCCGACACGTTCAGCATGCCGTCGTGGTACCAGCGGATGCGGACGTCGCCGGTGTAGTCGACGTCGCGCACCGCGCCGTCGCTGTATGGCTTGATCCAGTCGATGCGCTTGCCGTGCTCGCCCCAGAACCCGGCCGGATCCTTGACCGACGCCTCGTACATCGCCTTGTACTTGGCCTCGTCGACGTAGGCCTTCTTGGCCCACTCCGGGCTGACGTCGATCAGGTCATCGGCCATGGCTTTTCCTCCAGAAACACGTCTTTTAGATCGGTTGACCGATTTCTAGCCCGTGCCCGCCCGGGCGGTCCATTCGACTTTGGCGGGGTTCCCGAGGTGCTGCCAGGCGATCGCCCCGAACAGCACGAGAACCGGCGGCACCAGCGGCAGGCCGTGCACGTTGAGCTCCCAGACGAGGAACGGCATCAGCCACAGGACGGCGTGGACGGGGCGCTCGGCGAGCAGGAAGCCGCGGGCCGCGCTGCGACGAAACATCGCCACGACCGCCGGCATCGCCAGCAGCAGTTCGTAGTTCAGCCCATAGGGCGAAACCAGCAGGGTCGCCGTCGCCAGCACCGCGATCGCCGCCTCGTCGCCGCCGGCGCGGCGGAACGCCAGCGCCGTCGCGGTGACCGCCAGCAGCGAGACGGCGAGCTGCAGCGCGCCGCCCGGGCCGGGCGGCAGGCCGAGCAGGCGGGCCATCGCCCATGGCGTGATCATCTGCATGTGGAGGCGGTCGAACATCTCGTTCATGAGGCGCGGCTCGCCGGCGCGCCGCATGGCGTCCCCGTAGTCGAGCCAGAGTTCGGGGCCAAGCACGGCGGCGCTCAGCAGCACCAGCCCGCCGGCCGCGGCGATGGCCCATCCCAGGGCGTGCCAGCGGCGCGCCGCGGCCAGCGCCAGCGGCACCAGCAGCCAGACCTGCGGCTTGTAGCTCAGGAGGCCGAGCAGCAGGCCGGCGGTCGCCGGGGCGCGCGTCGAGAGCCGCAGCCCGCCGTAGAACAGGCCGAGCGTCAGGAAGCTGTTCTGGCCGGCCAGCACGGTCCACGCGGCGGCCGGCGACACCAGAACGGCGAGCCAGCCCCAGCGGTCGTGGCGGACCAGCAGCCCGGTGGCGACGATCGCGGTCGCCGCGACGAACAGCGCGGCCGCGACGCCGAACGGCAGGAGCCCGAAGGGCAGGACCAGCAGCAGCCAGGTTGGCGGGTAGAGGAAGGGCCGGAACACCAGCGGGCGGAACAGGCCGTCGGCGTACAGCGCGTTCTGGAAGTCGGTGAGGCCCGCGATGTCGTAGACCAGCGCCGCCTCGCCCGTGAGCCAGGCCCGCGATGCTGCATGGAAAACGAGAAAATCGGGAAAAGGGTGGGAGAGCGAAAGGCTGATCAGCGGGCTGCGCGCGAGGCCAAGGCAGACATACAGGACGTCGAACAGGCCGATGGCGAAGCAGAAGACGAAGGCGGCGGCCGCGCGGGGCGGCCGCCCGCCGGCTAGGTCGTGAACCAGGTCGTGAAGTCCTCGATGGGGGCGCGTTCGGTGATGAGGTTGTTGGGCACGGCGTCGGGATCGGCATGGCCGAGCGCCAGGCCGCAGATCACGACCTGGTCCTCGGGAATGTTCAGCTCGCGCCGGACGACGTGCTGGTAGCGGCTGAAGGCCGCCTGCGGGCAGGTGTGCAGGCCCTTCTCGCGGGCCAGCAGCATCAGCTGGTCGAGGAAGATGCCGCAGTCGATCCACTGGCCGTTGCCCATGCCGCGGTCGATGCACAGGATCATGCCGACCGGGGCGTCGAAGAAGTCGTAGTTCTTCTTGAACTGCTTCAGCATGCCGGCGGCATCGCCCTTGGGCACGCCGAGCAGCGTGTAGAGCTGCTTGCCGACCAGCTTGCGCCGCTGGTCGTAGACCGGCGCGAAATGCTTCGGGTAGACGTCGTATTCCGAGCCCGGGCCGTTGTCGCCGCTGTCCATCGCCTTGTGGATCGCCGCCGACAGCCGCTTCCGCGCCTCGCCCATCGTCACGTACAGCTTCCACGGCTGCAGGTTGCCGTTCGAGGCCGAGCGGTTGGCGTTGGTGACGATCCACTCGAGGTCGGCCTTAGACACGGGATCCGGCTTGAACGCGCGCATGGAACGGCGGGAATTGATGGCCTCGGACACGCGCATGGAAGGATCAGCTCCGGTTGAGATGGCGGCGCAGGAACTCGAACAGCTTGCGCAAGGCAATGCCATATTCCTGCTCGGTGAAGTAGTGGCTGGCGCCGGCGAGGATCAGCGTTTCGACATCCTTGCCATGACCCTTGAGCGACTCCGCCATGGCCAGCGTCTGCTGCACCGGCACGTTCTCGTCGCGGTCGCCGTGGATCAGCAGCACCGGCACGTCGATCTGGGCGACGCGCAGCAGCGGCGAGCGCACCGGCAGGCCCTCCGGCCCGCACAGGTCGTCGAGGTAGTCGCGGATGAATGGGTTGGCGTCGCGCCAGCGCGCCAGGTCGGTCGGCGCGAAGTACGAGGCGACGGCGCGGATCGGCGGCTTGTGCGCGGCGGTCAGCAGCGCCACCTGGCCGCCCATCGAGGCGCCGACCAGGCCGATGCGGTGGGCATCGACCATCGGCCGCTTGGCCAGCCAGTCGATCGCCGCCAGGACGTCGAGCGGCTGGCGCAGCCCCTGGTCGTTCTCGCCCTCCGAGCCCAGCCAGCCGCGCAGCGACAGCGCCAGCGCGACGTAGCCGTTGGCCGAGGCGCGGCGTGCCAGCCCGACCAGGTTGTGGGCATGGCCGGCGAAGCCGTGCAGCAGGATCAGCGCCGGGTGCGGCGGCTGGCCGGCCTGCGGCCGGAACAGGTAGCCGCCCAGCGTGACGCCGTGGCCGGGAACCCGGACCTGCTCGGCGTCCGACACCTCGGGCAGTTCCTCCCAGCGGTGCGCCACCTCGATCGGCACGCCGTCGGGGTCGCGGAAGGCGACCGAGTAGTAGCCGGGCGCGAAGTAGTCGAGCTCGGTCGGCGGCTGCAGGATCTCGGCGCCGGCGTCGCGCAGCTCGGCGAACACCTGGTCGACCTGGGCGCGGCTCTCGGCCGCCACGGCGAGCCACAGCGCGCCCGGCCCGTACGACACGCCGTCCTTGGCCTGGCGCATCACGAAGTGATCGTAGCCGCGCGACCACATCACGCGGTCGGCGCTCGCCCACACCCGGCGGAAGCCGAGCATCGGCAGCCACAGCCGGTGGAAGGCGATCGAGCGCCCGAGGTCGGAGACCTCGACCGCGGCGCCGGCGAAGGAAGCGCGCGGCCGCATCAGCGTTCCGGCAGCCCGAGCGCGCGCAGCTCGTCGCGCCGCAGGTCCTCCTCGCCGGCGAGGAAGAACTCGTCGAGCTGCGGCGGCTTCACGCCGGTGCCGCTCAGCATGGCATGCGCCTGGCCGCGATGGTGGACCTGGTGCTGGAACAGGTGCTCGAGCACCGAGGCCACCGGCGACGGTGGCGGCGTGCGGTTGGGGCGCGGCAGGACCAGCGGCTCGGCGAGGCTGGCCTCGGTCTGGCGTTCGCAGAACGCGACCAGCCGGCGGTCGCTGGCGCGCTGCGCCGCGTACAGGCTGGCGGCGTCCGGGAAGTCGGGCGGCGGCTCGTGGTAGCGCTGGAGCACCGTCGGGTCGCGGTGCAGGGCGTCGATGTAGTAGCGGTCGACCCACAGGATGTGGTTCAGCGTGGCGCGCAGCGACGGGAAGAATCCCGTGCGCGGCGCGGCGAACGCTTCGGGCGACAACGCCTGGCAGGCCGTCAGCAGACGGTGGTTGGACCAGGCGTTGTTGCCCGCCATGGCGACGAAGTGAGCGCTGAGCCCCGTCGCCATGGCCGGTGCGAGGCTCAGGCCGCCTGCGCGAGGTTGCGCAGCACGTAGTGCAGCACGCCGCCGTTCTTGAAGTACTCGATCTCCTCGGCGGTATCGATGCGGCAGGTCAGCGTGACGGTCTGGCTCTTGCCGTCGCGGTAGTGGATGGTCAGCGGCACGTCCATGCCGGGCTTCAGGCCGGACTCGATGCCGCCGACGTCGAAGCTCTCGTGGCCGGTCAGGTTCAGCGACTTGCGCGTCATGCCGTCCTTGAACTGCAGCGGCAGCACGCCCATGCCGACCAGGTTCGAGCGATGGATGCGCTCGAAGGTCTCGCAGACCACCGCCTTGACGCCCAGCAGGTTGACGCCCTTGGCCGCCCAGTCGCGCGACGAGCCGGTGCCGTACTCCTTGCCGGCGATCAGGATCTGCGGCGTGTGCTCCTTCTTGTAGCGCATCGCCACGTCGAAGATCGGCTCCGGCTGGTCGGTCTGGTAGTGATGCGTGAAGCCGCCCTCGACGCCCGGCACCATCTCGTTCTTGAGACGGATGTTGGCGAAGGTGCCGCGCATCATCACCTCGTGGTTGCCGCGGCGCGTGCCGTACTGGTTGAAGTCCTTGGCCTGGACGCCGTGCTCCATCAGGTAGGCACCGGCCGGGCTGTCCTTCTTGATCGAGCCGGCCGGCGAGATGTGGTCGGTCGTGATCGAGTCGCCGAACTGGCCGAGCGGGCGGGCGCCCTTGATGTTGCCCAGCGCGACCGGCGTCTTGCCCATGCCCTCGAAGTAGGGCGGGTTGCGGACGTAGGTCGACTTGTCGTCCCAGGCGTAGGTCAGGCTGGGCTTGGTCTTGATGCCGCGCCAGAACCGGTCGCCCTTGAAGACGTCGGCGTAGCGCTTCTTGAAGGCCTTGGCCGTGACGAACTTGTCGACCGCCTTCTGGACCTCGGCATTGGTCGGCCACAGGTCCTTCAGGTAGACCGGCTTGCCGCCCTTGCCGGTGGCGATCGGGTCCTTGGTGATGTCGATCTTCATCGAGCCGGCCAGCGCGTAGACCACGACCAGCATCGGCGAGGCGAGGTAGTTGGCGCGGGTCAGCGGGTTGACGCGGCCCTCGAAGTTGCGGTTGCCCGACAGCACGGCGCAGGCCACCAGGTCGGCGTCGTTGATCGCCTTGGTCACCGGGTCGGGCAGCGGGCCCGAGTTGCCGATGCAGCTGGTGCAGCCGTAGCCGACCAGGTTGAAGCCGATCTTGTCGAGGTCCTTCTGCAGGCCCGAGGCCGCGAGGTACTCGGTCACGACCTGCGAGCCCGGGGCCAGCGAGGTCTTCACCCACGGCTTGGCCTTGAGGCCGAGCTTGGCCGCGTTGCGCGCGATCAGGCCGGCGCCCAGCATGACGTAGGGGTTCGAGGTGTTGGTGCAGGAGGTGATCGCCGCGATGACGATGTCGCCGTGGCCGAGGTCGTAGCTGGCGCCCTCGCACTTCACGCGCTTGCCGTCGTCGCGCCGGTCGAACTCCTTCTCCATGTTGGCGATGAACTGCGCCGAGGCCTGCGACAGCGGCACGCGGTCCTGCGGGCGCTTCGGGCCGGCCAGGCTGGGCTCGACCTCGGACAGGTCGAGCGACAGCGTGTCGGTGAACACCGGGTCGGGCGACTTCTTCGAGCGCCACAGGCCCTGCTTCTTGGCATAGGCCTCGACCAGCTTGGCGACGGTGCCGCGGTTGGTCGTCTTGAGGAAGCCGATGGTGGTCTCGTCGATCGGGAAGAAGCCGCAGGTCGCGCCGTACTCGGGCGCCATGTTGGCGATGGTGGCGCGGTTGGCCAGCGGCAGGTCGGCGAGGCCGTCGCCGTAGAACTCGACGAACTTGTTGACCACGCCCTTCTTGCGCAGCATCTGCGTCACGGTCAGCACGAGGTCGGTCGCGGTCGCGCCCTCGCGCAGCTTGCCGGTCAGCTTGAAGCCGATGACGTCGGGAATGACCATCGGCTGCGGCTGGCCGAGCATCGCGGCCTCGGCCTCGATGCCGCCGACGCCCCAGCCCAGCACGGCGAGGCCGTTGACCATCGTGGTGTGGCTGTCGGTGCCGACCAGCGTGTCGGGGTACACGACCGTGTCCTTGCCTTCCTTCTTCGTCCACACGACCTGCGCCAGGTACTCGAGGTTGACCTGGTGGCAGATGCCGGTGCCCGGCGGCACGACGCGGAAGTTGTCGAACGCCATCTGGCCCCAGCGCAGGAACTGGTAGCGCTCGAGGTTGCGCTCGTACTCCAGCGCGACGTTGGCCTTGAAGGCGCTCTGGTTGCCGAAGTTGTCGACGATCACCGAGTGGTCGATCACGAGGTCGACCGGGACCAGCGGGTTGATCTTCTTGGGGTCGCCGCCGAGCTTGCTCATGGCGTCGCGCATCGCGGCGAGGTCGACCACCGCCGGCACGCCGGTGAAGTCCTGCATCAGCACGCGGGCCGGGCGGAAGTTGATCTCCTTGGTCGACTTGCCGTTCTTCAGCCAGCCGGCGAACGCGGCGATGTCGGCCTTCTTGACGGTGGCGCCGTCCTCGTTGCGCAGGAGGTTCTCCATCAGCACCTTCAGCGAGAACGGCAGGCGGCTGAGGTCGCCGACCTCCTTCTCCACCGCCTTGAGGCTGTAATAGGTGTAGCTCTTGCTGCCGACCTTCAGCGACTTGCGGGCCTTGAAGCTGTTGGGATGGGCGGCGGCCATTGGTTCTCACTCCTGGAAGAAAATTCGTTTGGGCGGGGGCAAAATAGGGGTACCCGCACCGGCAGGCAATCGGCGGATGCGGGGGCGGCGCCATTGTGCCAGATTGCCGGCATGCAGCCGAAAATCGCCCGGATTCTGGCGGCTTTTGCACTGGCGGTGTCGGTCCCGGCCGGGGCCTCGGCGCAGCGCAACGCCGTCGAGTCGTGGGACTCCTCGACCCGCGATATCGGGCGGCTGCCGGTCGAGCCGGCGCTGCCGGCCGACGCCCGGGGCGCCAGCCTCGACGCCCTGAACCGGATCCTGTCGAGCGGCAAGCTGTCGGCCTTCGACCGCTCGGTCTACCTCTCGATCCGGGCCTACCAGCTGAGCCGCGAGGGCCGCCAGGCCGACAGCGACAAGGACATCGCCGAGATGGGCAAGGTGCTGCCCAGCGCCTGGCAGCTGGTCCTGTCCGGCACCCTGCCCGAGCTGGCCGGCGGCGGCGACCGGGCGGCGGCCTTGCGCACCCTCGACAGCGCCCTGCAGCAGAAGCCGGGCGACGCCTGGCTGACCATCGCCCAGGCCCAGGTCTACATGCAGCTGGCCGATTTCCCGCGCGCGCTCGGCCTGCTCGACCGCGCCGAGGCCTCGGCCAGCAACCCGGTCAACCGCCGGACCGCCCAGTTCTACCGCGGCCTCGTGCATTTCAACCTCGGCCGTTACGCCGAGGCGGCGGCCGAGTTCGACGCCACGCTCGAGGGCCGCACCTCGCTGCGCGGCCGGCTGGCGCCGCTGCTGTGGCGCACGGCGGCGCTGATGCGGGCCCGCCAGGATGCCCGCGGCCCGCTGGCCCGCGATCTCGGGACCGAGGCGCTGGTCGACTGGCCGGCGCCGATCGCCGCCTTCCTGCTCGGCCGGCTGACGCCCGGCGCGCTCGAGGTGGCGGCCGAGACCGAGGAGGCGGCCAAGCGGGCCAACGGCAAGTGCGCCTCGGCCTTCTTCCTCGCCATGGACGCACTGCGCCGCGGCGACAAGACTCGCGCCCGCGAGCAGCTGCAGCTCACCGAGGCGCGCTGCCCGACCATCTCCGAGTTCAACTGGGCCGCCACCAGCGAGCTGAAGCGGCTGTAGGTCACGTCTCGCCCGTCATTCTCCTCTCCCCCGCAGGGGAAGAGGCTGGGTGAGGGGTCTCGAGCCAGGCATCGATCGCCTGCCAGATGCCTTCCGGATTGGCGACAACCTCGTTCGCCCAGAAGCGGATGACGTGCCAACCCGCAGCTTCCAGGAAAGCCGTCCTGCGAGCGTCGGCCTCGACCTGGAAAGCGTGATGCTCGCCGTCGATTTCGACGACCAGCTTGCGCGACTTGCAGGCGAAGTCGGCGAAGTAGGGTCCGATCGGGTGCTGGCGGCGGAACTTCACCTTGGCCATGCGCCGGTCGCGCAAGAGTTCCCAGCAGATCTTCTCCGCCCGGCTGCCCTCTCGGCGCAGGGAGCGCGCTCTCGATGTCGTGTCCATGCCGTAGGATTCGATGCCGATTGGGCGGCAATAAGTCTGCGCAATTGCTGACGTCGCTGGTCCCCCTCACCCAGCCTCTCCCCCTGCGGGGGAGAGGAGCATGAAATCGAGACGAGGCCCTCTTGTCTTCCTCCTCTCCCCCGCAGGGGGAGAGGCTGGGTGAGGGGTCAGCCGGCCAGCGCCAGCGGGGCGATGAAGCGGGCGATCTCGCCCAGCACGTAGGCCGGCTGCTGCAGGTGCGGGCTGTGGCCGCAGTCGGGGACCAGGCGGGTCTCGCAGTAGCCACCGACCTTGCCGGCGATCAGGCCGAGCTGGAGCTCGCTGCCGTATTCGTCGTCCTCGCCCTGGATCGCCTGCACCGGCACCGCGATGCCGGGTAGGCGGGCGTTGCCGTCCATCGGCTCGAAGCCCGGCGCCAGCCACGCCTCCGACCACAGGCGGAACGCGCCCTCGGTGTTGTCGCCATGGTACTTCGCCAGCCGCTGCCGCAGGTCGCCGCCGTCGAACGCGGCCCGGGCCGCGGCGATGCTCGACACGCAGACCGGCTCGTTGATGACGTGCGCGGCCAGCGTCACGACGGCGCGCAACGGCTCGGGATCGCGGCTGGCGTAGTTGAGGGCGATCGTGCCGCCGTCGCTGTGTCCGACCAGCACGCAGTCCTCGATGCCGGCGGCGGACAGCAGGCGCGGCAGCACCTCGTCGGCCTCGATCTCCATGTAACGGACCCCCGGCGGCGAGGACCAGGCGCTCGAGCGGCCGTAGCCGGTACGGTCGTAGACCAGCCCGGTGCAGCGCGTGGCGTCGCACAGCTTCTGGGGGAAGTCGCGCCACATCTCGATGCAGCCCAGCCCCTCGTGCAGGAACACCAGCGTCGTGCGGTCGAGCCCGTCGGTGGCGCGGGGCTGCAGCCGGCGCACGCGCAGGCGGCGGTCGCCGAGGTCGATGAAGTCGTCGGTCGCGGTCACCGGAAAGGTGTAGCGGTCTGCAGCGCGTGTGAGAAGCCGGGCGTGCTAGGATGGCGGCATGAGGGTCCTGCTGGTCGAGGACAGCGAAGAGCTGGTGGCGCTCCTGAAGAAGGGGCTGACGCAGGGCGGCTTCCTGGCCGACGCGGTCGGCACCGCGGCCGACGCCGACCATGCGCTCAGCGCCATGCGCTACGCCGCCGTCGTGCTCGACCGCGGCCTGCCGGACGCCGACGGGCTCAGCCTGTTGCGCGACTTGCGGCGGCGCGGCGATTCCACGCCGGTGCTGGTGCTGACGGCGCGCGACGGCGTCAGCGACCGCGTCACCGGCCTGCGCGAGGGCGCCGACGACTACCTCGCCAAGCCGTTCGCCATGGAGGAGCTGATCGCGCGGCTGCAGGCGCTGCTGCGCCGCTCCGACAACCTGCTCGGCCGGCAGCTGACTTTCGGCAACGTCGCGCTCGACACCGAGGGCCGCCAGGTCAGCGTCGCCGGCGTGGTGCGGCCGTTCCCGGCGCGCGAGACGGCGGTGCTCGAGATCCTGCTGCGGCGCAGCGGCAACGTCGCGCCCAAGCGGCTGTTCGAGGACCACCTGTTCGGCCTGTCGGGCGACGTCGGCTCCAATGCCGTCGAGGTCTACGTCCATCGCCTGCGCAAGATGCTGGCCGATGCCGGCGCCACGGTGAAGGTCCACACGGTGCGCGGCGTCGGCTACCTGCTGTCGGAGGACAAGACGGCGTGAGGCGCTTCCGTTCGATCCTGGGTCGCGTCGTCGCCCTGCACGTCGTCGCGGTCGGCGTGATCTCCGTGCTGATGCCGCTGGCGCTCTACTGGCTGCTCAACGAGGCGGCCAACGGCCTGCACCGCGACTCGCTGATGGGCCAGGCGGTGACGGTCAGCGGCTACCTGCGGCCGCAGGCCAACGGCGGCGTCGCCTTCGACATCCCGGCCGAGATGCGGGCGCTCTACACCGGCAGCTACGGGCTCTACGCCTATGCCGTGATCGATCCGGCCGGCAAGGTCGTGTTCAGTTCGCGCAACGACGGCACCGCGCTGTTCCCGCCCGGCGAGACGCATCCCGGCGACTGGACGATGCGCCGCCGCAGCACCGGCTCGGTGCTGTTCGGCGTGACGGTGCCGCGCACGATCGACGACCGCACCTACCAGGTCCAGGTCGGGCAGGACCTGTCGCACCGCGACGTCATCATCGACGACATCGTCGCCTCGTTCTTTCCCAACGTGATGTGGATCACCTTCCCGCTGCTGCTGGCGCTGCTGCTGATCGACATCCTGATCTTCCGCCGCGCGCTGGCGCCGGTGCGCGACGCCTCGACCACCGCCGCCGCGATCGGCCCGACCCGCACCGAGGTGCGCCTGCCCGAGGGCGGCCTGCCGAGCGAGATCCTGCCGCTGGTGCACGCGGTCAACGCCGCGCTCGACCGCCTCGAGAAGGGCTTCCGGGCGCAGCGCGACTTCACCGCCGACATGGCGCACGAACTGCGCACGCCGCTCACCATCATCCGCGCCCGCGTCGACTCGCTCGATCCCGGGCCGCTGCGCGACGCGCTGCGCGCCGACCTCGAGAACATGACGCGCGTGGTCAACCAGGTGCTCGACATCGCCGAGCTCGAGAGCTTCGTGGTCGGCAACGCGCGCGCCGACCTCCAGGCGGTGTGCGCCGACGCGGTCGCCCTGATGGCGCCGCTGGCGGTGGCGCAGTCCAAGACGATCGCGCTGGGCGGCGTCGAGCACCCGGTGTGGGTGCATGGTCATGCCGAGGCGCTGTTCCGCGCGGTGCGCAACCTGGTCGAGAACGCGATCCGCCACACGCCGGCCGACGGTTCGATCGAGGTCGAGGTGCTGGACGGCGGCATCGTGCGCGTGCTCGACGACGGGCCGGGCGTCGCCGAGGCCGAGCGCGACACGATCTTCCGCCGCTTCTGGCGCCGCGACCGCACCAAGCCCGAGAGCCGCGGCCTCGGCCTCGCCATCGTGGCGCGCGTCGCCGAGACCCACGAGGGCCGCGTTGCGGTCGAGAACCGCCCGACCGGCGGCGCGGCGTTCACGCTGACGCTGAAGCCGGCGGAGACGGAAGGTCAATCTCCCGAACGGCAGCCCTGATGGTCTGCAACGGGATGTACATCCAGAGTTGGCCCGGCTCGAAATACTCGAAGCCCCACGCGGCATATCTCCGGGCGAGGTCCGCGTCGATGGCGTCGAGCGTCAGGGCGTAGACGCCGACGATCTCGGCGACCGCCAGCGTCTGCCGCATGGCATGGACCATCATGGTGCGCCCGATTCCACGTCCGGCGAACGCCGCATGGGTCGCGATCATGCCGAGGTAAATGCAGGGCGCGTCGTCGATGTATTCTTCCGGGAACTCGTCCCGCAGGTCATCTCCGCGGGTGAACGCGGCCGGTGACGCGCTCTGCACCGCAAGCCAGTAGAACGAGACGATCCGCCCTTCGTAGAGACCGACGGTCACCCGCGCCTTGTACTGGTCGTGGAAGTCGCCGGCATGGACCCGGAAAAACTCATCAAGACTGCGTTCTCCGCACGAAAAAGCCGCTCGATCCATTCCTGGATCGAGCGGCTTGATCTCGAGCCGGGCGAGTTCGACGCTACTTCGCGTACTTTCCGTACTCACGGAAGATCTCGATCAGCTTCTCGGTCGGGGCCGGCGGATTGCGGATCTTCTGCAGGAACCGCGCTTCCGCCGATGTCCTGGTGACCGGCTTTCCCGGTTCCTTCGGCAACTGCTCCAAACGCTTCTTTCTCGACAGCATGGCACCCTCTCTTTGAAGACGGATCGGGAGCGTGACCTGTTACGGGCGAGAATAGCCGGCCCTGGCCGTCAGTTCACGTCGAGCTGCAGGCCCTCGCGGTCGATCACGCTCTTCCATTGCGCGATCTGCGCGGTGACGAAGGCGGCGAACTGCTCGGGCGTGCCGTAGGCCGGGAAGCCGGCCATGGTGCTGAAGCGCTCCTTGGTCTTGGCGTCGTCGAGGAAGGCCTTCAGCTGGCCGTTCAGCGAATCGAGGATCGGCCGCGGCGTCTTGCCCGGCAGGAAGACGCCGAACCATGCCGAGACGTCGAACGGCTTGAGCTCCGGCATGGTGTCGCGGATCGGCACCAGGTCGGGGGTCAGCGGGTTGCGCTGCGCCGAGGTCAGGCCGAGCGCGCGCAGCTTGCCGGCGCGCACGAACTCGATCGAGGTGGTCAGGTTGTCGAAGAAGAACTGGGTGACGCCGGCGACCAGGTCCTGCAGCGCCGGGCCGGCGCCGCGGTAGGGAATGTGCTCGGCCTTGGTCCCGGTCAGCTGGAGGAACCAGGCGGCCGACAGGTGGGGCGACTGGCCGGTGCCCGACGAGGCGTAGGACGCCTTGCCGTTCTGGGCCTTCAGCCAGGCCACGAACTCCGGCACCGTCTTGGCCGGCACCGACGGGTGGACGACCAGCACGTTGGGGGTGTCGATCACGTTCGACACCGGCAGCAGGCCGGCCGCGGTGTAGGGCATGTTGCGGTACAGCGAGTAGGCGATCGACTGCGGCCCGATGTTGCCCATCAGGATGGTGTGGCCGTCGGGGGCCGCCTTGGCGACCTCGGCCGAGCCGATCACGCCGCCGGCGCCCGACTTGTTCTCGACCACGCAGGACTGGCCCCAGGCGGCCTGCAGGTGGCTGGCCAGCATGCGGCCGACGATGTCGGTGGTGCCGCCCGGCGCGGCCGGGACCACGACCTTGACCCCCTGGGTCGGCTTCCAGTCGGCCTGGGCGGCGGCCGGACGGACCCCGAGGGGGCCCAGCAGGGGGGCGGCGGGCAGGGCGAGGGCGCCGGCAAGGGCCGCCCGGCGGGTCACTTGGCTGGTCATCGAAGCTCCTCCCGATTCATTGAATATTTTCAATGCTGCCCGTAGCACGGGCGCACTGGCAAATCCGCCACAATTCCCGTATCAATTCGACGTGCGGTTGCCCCCGGTTTCCCCGCCAGTTTTGGGGTCCGCGCCAAGGAGGATATCTTGAAGAGACGCACCTTCGTCTCCGGTAGCGCGGCGCTGGCTGCGGCCGGCCTGGTCTCGACGACGGCTTCGGCCGCGGCCATCCAGCCCTACAGCTGGGACCTCAACCCGCCCACCGACACCCGCGACAACTTCATCGCCTGGGGCAAGGCCCGCGGCGAGGACCCGGTGTTCCTCGGCCAGCGCTGGGACCGCTTCCAGGCCCTGGTGAAGAACAAGGACATCTGGGGAGCGGCGACCATCCGCGCCTTCCTCCTGACGCCGCGCGAGGAGTTCGCCTCGATCAACCCGGCGATCCACAAGCGCGCCTACGAGCACGCGTTCCTCGACATCGGCTACGGCGTGACCATGTCCGGCCCGCACATCCAGGGCCGCATGACCAACGTGATCGACGTCAAGCGCGGCGAGAAGGTGCTCGAGATCGGCACCGGCTCGGGCGTGCAGTCGGCGTACATCGCCAACCTGACCGAGAACGCCTACACGATCGAGATCATCGCGCCGCTGGCCGCCCGTACCCGGGCGCTCTACGACAAGCTGATCGACAAGGGCTACACCGAGTTCAAGCACATCAAGACCAAGGCGGCGGACGGCTACTACGGCTGGGCCGAGGCCGGTCCGTTCGACAAGATCATCGTGACCTGCGGCATCGACCACGTGCCGCCGCCGCTGCTGCAGCAGCTCAAGGCGGGCGGCCTGATGGTCATCCCGGTCGGCCCGCCGGGCGCCCAGCGCGTGCTGAAGGTCACCAAGACCCAGGCCGCCGACGGGTCGATCACGACCAGCCGCGAGGACATCTACGGCGGCAAGATCGTGCCGTTCGTGCCCTTCACGAAGCTCGAAGGCGACAAGATCGTCGGAACGCACAACCGCTAAAGCGGGTGCGTCGAGGGGCTGCGCGACCCCGCGCGCAGCCCGTCTTGGCCGCAACGCCGGCCCAAAAGAACGGAGCCCCCCTTGACCGTCACGGTCGATCTCGACCATCGCCCGCCGCTTTCCTTTTACCTTTCCGTAGGCCTGGTCGCCGGCAGCATCATCGCGTTGCAGATCGGCATCATGCGCGTGTTCTCGGTGGGCTCCTGGGCCCACTTCGGCTCGCTGGTGGTCAGCCTCGCGATGTTCGGCTTCGGCCTGACCAGCGCCGTGATGTGCGTCGGCAAGGGCTGGTTCGAACGTCACTGGCAGGGCGCCGTGAAGGGTGCGCTGCTGGCCTTCGGGCCGCTGATGGTGGTGTGCAACCTCGCCGCCCAGCAGGTGCCGTTCAACGCCATCTTCCTGGTCTCCGACCCGATGCAGAAGTGGCGGCTGTTCGCCAACTTCGTGCTCTACTTCCTGCCCTTCCTGGCCGGCGCGCTGTACCTCGGCGTGGTCTTCCTGAAGGCCAAGACCTCGTTCAACCGGGTCTACTTCGCCGACCTCGTGGGCTCGGGCCTGTGCGGCCTGTCGGTGCTGCTGGCGATGTACATCTGGCGGCCCGACGACCTCATCATGGCGCCGCTGCTGCTGTGGCTGGCCGGCGGCCTGCTGTGGTTCGTCGCGCTGTCGGACCGCAAGGGCATGCTGGCGATCGTCGGCGTGGCGATCCTGTCGGCGGCCGTGCACTACGTCGCGCCGGACGCGCTCGGCATCCCCAAGCTCGCCGTGTCGGACTACAAGGGCGTCGCCTACGCCCGCAAGTTCCCCGACAACCAGCGGACCTACGAGCGGACCTCGCCGTTCGGCTACATCGAGGTCTATTCCAGTTCGTACCTGCACTTCGCGCCGGGCCTGTCGGACAACGCCGCCTTCAACCTGCCGAAGATGCCGTCGAACGCCTACCTCGGCCTCTACATCGATTCGGAAGGCCCGTCCGGCGTCATCAAGGACCTGCCGGCCGACGAGACCGCGTACTTCCGCTACCTGCCGATGATCTACCCGTTCCTGCTGAAGCAGGACCCCAACACCTTCGTGGTCCAGTTCGGCGGCGGCCTGTCGACCGCGGTGGCGCTGAAGTCCGGTTCGTCCAAGGTCACGGTGGCCGAGGGCAACCCGGCGATCCTCGAGGCGTTCCGCGCCGACAAGGGCCTGCGCGACTTCACCGGCGACATCCTGAACAACCCGAAGGTCCGGGTGATCGACTACGACGGTCGCCTCTACCTCGCCCACACCACCAACCGCTACGACATCATCGACCTGTCGCTGGCCGACTCGGCCGGCCTGTCGAGCCCCGGCGGCTTCTCGATCGTCGAGAAGTATTCCTACAGCCGCGAGGCCATGGAGTCGTACATGCGGGCGCTGTCGCCCGGCGGCATCCTGTCGGTCACGCTGTGGAACAAGGAAGAGCCGCCGAAGTCGGTGCTGAAGCTGTACGCCACGATGGCGGCGGCGGCGCGCAACGTCGCCAGCGGCGGCAGCATCGCCAACGAGTTCTACGTCGTGTCGTCCTACCTCTCGACCGCGACCGTGCTGTACAAGCGCGGCGGCTTCACGCCGGCCGAGATCGAGAAGCTGAACGCCCACACCAAGGCGATGTCGTTCGACCTGATCTACGCGCCGGGCCTCAAGGTCGACGAGTCCGAGCTGAAGCAGATCCTGCAGGACTACCACGACCAGTTCTTCTTCAGCGGCACCCCGCCCGATCCGACCGGGCCGGGCGCCGAGAGCGAGCCCAACGACAAGCCGCCGCCGGGCGTGACGACCGGTGCGACCGAGACCAAGGAAGAGGTCAAGGACGAGACGCCGCCCGCGCCGCGCGTGCCGGCGACCGTGCTGGGCCGGCTGGCCTGGCACTACCTGGTCAACGGCGGCTGGCAGAAGGTGGCGGACGAGTACGTGTTCGACACCCGCATCCTGACCAACCACCAGCCGTACTTCGCCGCCTACATCAAGGTGAAGGACCTGCTGAACTTCACCGACCGGCTCGAGCTGGTGCAGGACGAGTGGGGCTACCTGCTGCTGTGGGCGACGCTCGGCATCGCGGCGGTGTTCGCCTTCACCCTGGTGCTGTTCCCGCTGGTGTTCGGCTGGCGCACGATCTTCAGCCGCTATCCCGGCAAGTTCGGCACGATGATCTACTTCCTGTGCCTCGGGCTCGGCTACATCATCGTCGAGGTGGGCATGATCTCCCACTTCATCCTCGCTTTGTCGAACGCCACGGTCTCGGCCTCGGTGCTGATCACCGGCATGCTGGTGTTCTCCGGCATCGGCAGCTTCGTGTCCGAGCGCTACCTCGACCGCGCGCGCAGCGTCATGCCGAAGGTGTTCCTGGCGATCTTCGCGATCCTCGCCTTCTACGCCTTCACCATCGACTACGCGCTCGACTGGGTCGGCACGCTGCCCTACGCGCTGCGCATCGTGCTGTGCCTGCTGCTGATCCTGCCGCCGGCCTTCCTGATGGGCTTCCCGATGCCGACCGCGATGACCACGCTGGGCCGTCTCGGCAAGGACCACATGTTCCTGTGGGCGTGGGGCATCAACGGCTGCTTCTCGGTGATCGGCGCGGCCCTCGTGCCGATCATCGCGACCAGTTTCGGCCTGCCGGCCGTCGTGCTGGTCGGCGCCTTCGCCTACCTGGTGGCGTTGCCCGCCTTCTACTTCGTCCTGATGCCGCTCGGGCCGCAGGCCGCGGGGCGGCCGGCGGTCGCGTGAAGCGCCGGGCGCTGCTGGCCGGACTGCTGCTGATGCCGACCGCCGCGCACGCCCGCCCGAAGAAGCCGGTCAAGGCCCGGCAGACCGTCCAGAAGGCTGCGGCGGCGCCGCCGCGGCCGGCCGGGCCGCAGCCGCTGGTCGACGGCAAGAGCCAGCTGGTGCCGTTCAACGCCTCGGCCTTCCCGTACCGCGGCTTCCTGCCCGACAGCCGCAAGCCGTTCCTCGACGTGCGGACCGGCAACCGGCGCGGCCACACCAGCCTGCGCGGCGACGTCTACTGGGAAGACCCGACCTACAGCGACCGCCGCTCGCTGCTCTACCTGCCGCCCGGCTTCGACCCGCAGCGCCCGGTGCTGCTGGTCGTGTTCTTCCACGGCCAGGGCGCGACGCTCGAGCGCGACGTCATGCTGCGCCAGGCGGTGCCGCGCCAGGTCGCCGAGTCGGGCCAGAACATCGCGCTGATCGCGCCGCAGCTGGCGCTCGACGCCGGCGATTCCAGCGCCGGCAACTTCTGGCGGCCGGGCCACTTCGCGGCCTATGTCGACGAGGCGGCCGAGCGCATCATGCGGCTGTACGGCGACCGCGCGATCGGCCGCCGGCTCAACCTCGCCGGCGTGGTCATCGTGGCCTACAGCGGCGGCTACCTGTCGACCGCCTACGCGCTGGAGCGCGGCGGCGCCAACCACCGCGTCAAGGGCGTGATCCTGCTCGACGCGCTGTACGGCGACGAGGACAAGTTCGCGGCATGGATCGCGCGCGAGCGGCGCGGCGCCTTCCTGTTCAGCGCCCACACCGAGTCGACGAAGGACGAGCACGCCACCCTGCAGGGCCTGCTCGACAAGAAGCGCGTGCCCTATTCGCGCGGCCTGCCGACCGCCCTGACGCCCGGCACGGTGGCCTTCCTGCCGTGCGGCGGCATCGACCTGCACGGCGATTTCGTGACGCGCGCCTGGCGGGCCGACCCGCTCAGGACGGCGCTGGCGATGATTCCCGGCTACGCCGCCCCGCCGCGTGATAAGAAGGGCGCATGAGCCGCTCCCTGCGCCAGGAACTCCTGGAGATCTATGCCGGCCGCGCGACGCGGCGCTACGGCCTCAGCGACATCAACCAGCTGCAGCACGCGCTGCAGTCGGCCGCCTGCGCCGAGGCCGACGGTGCGCCGCCGGCCACCGTGCTGGCCTCGCTGCTGCATGACGTCGGGCACATGATCCACGATCTCGGCGAGGACCCGGCCTCGGCCGGCGTCGACGACGTGCACGAACAGCTGGGCGCGGCCTGGCTGGCCGAGCGCTTCGGGCCCGAGGTCAGCGAGCCGGTCCGGCTGCACGTCGCGGCCAAGCGCTACCTCTGCACCGTCGAACCCGACTACTACGGCAAGCTGTCCGACGATTCGATCAAGAGCCTCAAGCTGCAGGGCGGGCTGATGTCGCCGGACGAGGTGGCCGCGTTCCGCGCCAACCCGTGGCATGCCGAGGCGGTGCGGCTGCGCCGCTTCGACGAGGAAGCCAAGGACCCGCGCGCCACCACGCCCGACTTCGACCACTACCTGCGCCACGTCGCTGCCTGCCAGCGCGCCTGACGGATTGTCGCCCGCCATGATCGGACCGAAAGACGTCGAGGCCGCCTGGCGCCTCATCAAGCCGTACATCCGCCGCACGCCGTCGATCGAGCTGGTCGCCGGGTCGCTGGGCTTCGCCGGCCCGCTGGCGCTGAAGCTCGAATCGCTGCAGGTATCGGGCTCGTTCAAGGGCCGCGGCGCCTTCCACAAGCTGCTGTCCTCGACGGTGCCGGCCGCCGGCATCATCGCCGCCTCGGGCGGCAACCACGGGGCCGCCGCGGCCTACGCGGCGCGCACGCTGGGCCACCGCGCCGAGATCTTCGTGCCGACCATCGCCTCGCCGGCCAAGGTGGCGCGCCTCAAGGCCTACGGCGCCGTCGTCCACCAGGTCGGTGCGGTCTATGCCGAGGCGCGCGCCGCGTCGGAGACGCGCGCGGCCGAGACCGGCGCGCTGATGGTCGCGGCCTACGACGATCCCGGCGTGTTCGTGGGCGCGGGGTCGGTCGCGCTGGAGTTCGCCGAGCAGGCGGCGTTCGACACGCTGCTGGTCGCGGTCGGCGGCGGCGGCCTGATCGCCGGCTGCGCCGCGGCGATCGGCAAGGCCACGAAGATCGTCGCGGTCGAGACCGAGGGCACGCCGACGCTGCACGCCGCGCTGCAGGCCGGCCAACCGGTCGAGGTCGCGATCTCCGGCGTCGCGGCCGACGCGCTGGGCGCCAGCCGCATCGGCACGCCGAACTTCGAGGTCGCGCAGAAGCTGGTGCGCCAGGCGGTGCTGGTCACCGACGACGCGGTGCGCGCCGCCCAGCGCACGCTGTGGGAAGAGTTGCGGGTGATCGCCGAGCCGGCCGGCGCGACCGGCCTCGCGGCGCTGCTGTCGGGGGCCTACGTGCCGGCACCGGGCGAGCGCGTGGCGACGCTGGTGTGCGGCGCCAACACCGATCTCAAGACGTTCGGCTGATCGCGCGCTAGTGCTTGACCTCGGTCACGCGGGCGCGCGTGGCCTTGCCTTCGCCGTTGGTGAAGTCGAAGGCGATGGCGAACTTGTCCTTGGGCGAAATCCACCAACGCGACAGCGAGCGACCGCCCTTGTCGGCCTGCTCGATCATCTCGACCAGCCAGACATCGGCCAGGGCGCCGCCGGGGCCGGTGCGCTTTTCCTGCTTCGCGACCGACATCGTGTAGTTCCAGGTGCGGCCTCCGCCGGTGAAGCGCGCCTCGATCTTGCGCCCGATTTCCAGCGGCCACAGTCGCTCGGGCTTCAGCGTGTCGATGAACGTCGTCATGTCCCGGCCGTCGGGCGCCGGGTTGTCGAACAGCAGCGCGCGCAGCTTGTACGGCTTGCCGCCGACGATCTCCATCAGGCAGTCGTTGCCCTCGCGTCCCTTGGCGGTGACCTTGACGCCGCTGTCGTAGGTGAAGGTCGTACCGGGTTCGGGGCAACCGAACTCCATGGTCTGGGCGCCGGCCGCGGCAGGCAGCAGGAGCGCGGCTGCCAGGGCCGCGGCGAGTCGCTTCGTCATGGCCCGATCATAGTCCAGCCGTACGAAATGGCACGCGGCTTAAGCCAGGTGGCAGGCGGCCATCGCGCCGCTGCTAACCGGTCGCAATAGCGGGCGCTCGGCGCGGCACCGGTCCTGGGCCAGAGTACACCGCGAGTGAAATGGGCAGCCACTGGGGGGATCGAGAGGGCTGGGCAATTCCCCCTGCAGCACGGTGCGTTGCCGGGTGCGGGCCAGCTTCGGGTTGGCGACCGGCGCCGCCGCCAGCAGCGCCCGGGTGTAGGGATGCTGCGGGTTGCGCCAGATCTGGTCGCGGCCGCCCAGCTCGACCAGCGTCCCGAGGTACATCACCGCGACCCGGTCGGCGATGTGCTCGACCACCGACAGGTCGTGGCTGATGAACAGGTAGGACACGCCGAACTGGCCCTTGAGGTCCTCCAGCAGGTTGATCACCTGGGCCCGCACCGAGACGTCGAGCGCCGACACCGGCTCGTCGCACACGATCAGCCGCGGGCTGAGCGCCAGGGCGCGGGCGATGCCGATGCGCTGGCGCTGGCCGCCCGAGAACTCGTGCGGGTAGCGCTGGCGGGCGTCGGCCGGCAGCCCGACCCAGCCGAGCAGCGTGTCGACCCGCTCGGCCACCGCCTGCGGCTTCCAGCCGGCCAGCACCAGCGGCTGCGCCACCGAGCGGCCGACCGTCGAGCGCGGGTTGAGCGAGCCGTAGGGGTCCTGGAATATCATCTGCACCTTGCGGCGCATCTCCGCCAGGGCCGCGCCCCGCAGCGGCGCGATGTCGGTGCCATCGACCACGATGGCGCCGCTGGCCACCGGCACCAGCTTGAGGATGGCCTTGCCGAGGGTCGACTTGCCGCAGCCCGATTCGCCCACCAGCCCCAGCGTCTCGCCGACCGCGAGGTCGACGCTGACGCCGTTCACGGCGTGGACGGTACCGGCCGCGGTGTTGAAGCGGACATGGACATCGCGCAGGGACAGCAGCGCCATGGTCAGGGCGCTCCCGGCGCGAAGCAGGCGACGGCACGGCCGGGCCCGGCCTCCTCGAGGACCGGCGCCTCGGCGCGGCATCGCGGCAGGGCGCGCGGGCAGCGCGGCGCGAAGGCGCAGCCGGCGGGCAGGGCATTGAGCGGCGGCACCATGCCGGGAATGTCGGCCAGCCGCGCGGCGCGTTCGGCGCCGGGGATCGGCGTCGCGCCGATCAGGCCGGCGGTGTAGGGGTGCAGCGGCCGCTCGAACAGGTCGTCGACCGGCGCCTCCTCGACCTTGCGGCCGGCATACATCACGACCACCCGGTCGGCGATCTCGGCCACCACGCCGAGGTCGTGGGTGATGAAGATCATGGCCATGCCCGACTCGCGTTGCAGCTTGCGCAGCAGCGCCAGCACCTGGGCTTGCACCGTGACGTCGAGCGCCGTGGTCGGCTCGTCGGCGATCAGCACCGCGGGATTGCAGGCGATCGCCATGGCGATCACGACGCGCTGGCACATGCCGCCCGACAGCTGGTGCGGGTAGGCATCGAGCCGGCGGCCGGCATCGGGCATGCCGACCTGCTCGAGCAGCTCGTGGGCGCGGACCCGGGCCTGGCCGCGGCCCAGCTCGGTGTGGGCCGTCAGCACCTCGGAGATCTGCTTCTCGACCGTGGTCACCGGGTTCAGGGCGCTCATCGGGTCCTGGAAGATCATGCCGATCTCCCGGCCGCGGACGTCGAGCATGGCTTCCTCGGACAGGGCCACGATGTCGCGACCGTTCAGCCGCACCGCGCCGCCGACGATGCGGGCCGGCGGGTCGGGCAGCAGGCGCATGATCGACAGCGCCGACAGCGACTTGCCACAGCCCGATTCGCCGACCAGCGCCACCGTCTCGCCGGCGCCGACGCGGAGCGACAGGCCGTCGACCGCCTTCATCTCGCCGCGCCGCGTGAACAGCGTGGTGCGCAGGCCCTCGACCTCGAGCGGAACGGCGGAACCGGGCATCAGCGGTCCCGCAGCTTCGGGTTCAGGGCGTCGTTCAGCCCGTCGCCGATCAGGTTGAGGCACAACACGGTGACCATGATGGCGACGCCGGGGATGGCGCAGATGTACCACGAGCTGCGGATCAGCTGCCTTCCGTCGCCGACCAGCCGGCCCCAGCTCGCGACGTTGGGATCGCCCAGCCCGAGGAACGACACCGCCGATTCGAACAGGATGGCGCCGGCCACCACCAGCGACGACAGCACGATCACCGGCGGCAGCGCGTTGGGCAGGATCTCGCCGGTGATGATGCGGGCATTGCCCATGCCCATCGAGCGGCAGGCCTGCACGAACTCGCGGTCGCGCAGCGACAGGAACTCGGCGCGGGTCATGCGGGCGATCGGCGTCCAGCTGACGATGCCGATCGCGATCACGATGTTGCCCAGCGTCGAGCCGAGGATGACGACGATGGTCAGCACGAAGATCAGGTTGGGAATGGTCTGGAACAGCTCGGCGGCGCGCATCGCGGCATCGTCGATCCAGCCCCCGAAGTAGCCCGCGACGGCGCCCACGGTGACGCCGATCCCTGTCGCCACCGCCGAGGCGAACAGGCCGATCAGCAGGGTCGCCCGTGCGCCGTGCACGATCATCGCCAGGATGTCGCGGCCGAGCGAATCGGTGCCCAGCGGGAAGTCGGGATCCTCGCCCGGCCACAGCTCGGGCGGTCCGACGATGCGCAGCGGGTCGGTCGGGAACAGGACGGGCGCCAGCAGGGCCAGCGCGGCGACGCCGAGCATCAGCACGGCGCCGACCAGGGCGCCGCGGTTGCGCGCGAAGCGGCCGAGGAACTCGAAGCGGTTCATCGGATCTCGATCCGCGGGTCGAGCCACATGTAGACGAGGTCGACCGCGATGTTGGCGGCGATCACCACCAGCGAGCCCAGCACCATGATGCCCAGCACCACCGGGTAGTTGCGCGAGGAGACGCTGTCGAACAGCAGCGAGCCGATGCCCGGCCAGCTGAATACGCTCTCGATCACCACGCTGCCCGCCAGCACGGTGCCCATCTGGACGCCGAGGATGGTGACCACCGGCAGCAGCGCGTTGCGCAGCACGTGGCTGACGGTGACGCGGTTGCGGCTCAGCCCCTTGGCCCGCGCCGTGCGCACGAAGTCGAGCTGGGCGACCTCGAGCATCGAGGAGCGCATCACGCGGGTGTAGGTCGCGGCGTAGAACAGGCCGAGCGCCAGGGTCGGCAGCACGAGGTGGTGCAGGATGTCGAGAACGCCGCCGCCCCCTCCCGAGTCACTGGCCCCGCCAATCGTGACCATGCCGCCGACCGGCAGCCAGCCCAGCTTCACCGCGAACAGCACGATCAGCATGATGCCCAGCCAGAAGCTCGGCGCGGCGAAGAAGAACATCGCGGCGACCGAGACCATGGTGTCCCACGCCGTGCGCACCTTCACCGAGGCGACGACGCCCGCCGCCACGCCGACCGAAAGCGCCAGCACGATGCTCGACAGCATCAGCAGCAGGGTCGCCGGCAGGTGGACCCAGATGGCCTGGATGACCGGGATGTTCTGGCGATAGGAGAAGCCGAAATCGAGCCGCGCCAGCGCCCAGATGTACTTCACGAGCTGCAGCCACACCGGGTCATCCAGCCCGTAGGTGGTGCGCAGCCGCGCGATGGTCTCCGGGTCGCTGACCTGGTTCTCGGCCGTCATCAGCTCGAGGAAGCTGCCCGGCGCCAGCTGGATCAGGCAGAAGTTGATGATCACCACGCCGAGGATCAGCGGCACCGCCTGCATCAGCCGTCGCCGCAGCAGGCGGAAGGCCGCCGTCCGCCGGTTCAGCTGGCCAGCCATATGTCGTACCAGCTGGCCGCCAGGTAGTTCGGGTCGTTCGAGTGGTTGCGCACCTTGTTGCTGGCCACCGTGATCGATTCGAGCTCGAGCAGGGGCAGCAGCGGCGCCTCGACCGAGATCGCCTTCTGGAAGGTCGCGACCAGCGCCTTGCGCTTGGCCGGGTCGGTCTCGACCTTGATCTGCTCGACCAGCGCGTCGACCGCGTCGGTGTGGAAGCCGTTGGCGTTGCGGAACGGCACGCCCTTCTTGATGCCGTCCGACGTGAAGTACTGCGTCGTGGTCGGCACCGGCTCCGACGGGTTGGCCTGGTTGGAGATCGCGAGGTCGAAGTCGTAGTCGGTGTAGATGCGCTTGATCGAGGTCGGGCGGTCGGGAACCGTCAGGTTCACGCCGACGCCGATGTCCTCCAGCCCCTGCTTGACGATGGCGCCGACCTTGCCGTTCTCGGTGAACCAGCCGGCCGACAGCAGGTTGACCGTGAAGCGCTTGCCGTCGGCCTTCTTCGGGTAGCCGGCGGCGTCGAGCAGCGCCGCCGCCTTCTTCGGGTCGAAGGCGGTGCTGAAGGTGTCCTTGCTGAAGAACTCGACATTGGGCGAGTAGATCGGGCCGGTGCCCGGCCGGGCGTAGCCGTAGTAGACGGTCTTGGCGATCAGGTTGCGGTCGACCGCGAAGAACATCGCCTGGCGCACTTCCTTCTTGGCGAAGATCGGGTTGCGCACGTTGCATTCCAGCGTGGTCGACCAGACCGCTTCCTCGTAGCCCTTGTTGGTGGCGACGAACTTGCCGGTCGCGGTCAGCCGCTTGATGTCGGGCGGCGCCACCGGGTTGAACACGCCGAGGTGGATGTCGCCCGCCTCCATCGCCGCGGCGCGGCCCGCCGGGTCGCGGACGTAGCGGATGATCAGCCGGTCCATGTAGGGCTGGTCCTTGCGCCAGTAGGCGTCGTTGCGCACGTACTCGAAGTGGCTGCCGCGCACCCACTCCTTGAACTTCCACGGGCCGGTGCCGATCGGTGCGTTGTTGGCCGGGTTGGTGACCGGGTCGCTGCCGGCATAGACGTGCTTGGGCACGATGTAGTTGACCGGGCCGCACAGCAGCGAGGCGAAGAAGAACTCCGGCACCGGCTTGCTGAAGGCGACCACCACCGTCTCGGCGTCGGGAGCGGTGACGCCGGCATAGTCGGTCATCGCCGAGGCGGCGGCGTATTTCTTCCAGATCTCGTCGATCGAGTAGATGACGTCGTCGACGGTCATGTCCTTGCCGTCGTGGAACTTCACGCCCCTGCGCAGCTTCACCGTGTAGGACTTGAAGTCGGCGGCGGGCTTCCAGCCCTCCGCCAGCTCGCCGACGAAGCGGCCGTCCATCAGTCGGTTGCCGAGCCGCTCCAGCAGCTTGGACGACGAGAAGGTCGGCGAGGAGCCGCCGCCGGCCGGGACGTAGCAGGCCTGCGGTTCGCCGCCGCCCCAGGTCGCGACCAGCGTTCCGCCGCGCTTCGGCGTCTCCTGCGCGACGGCTGCCCTCCCGAGAAGGGCCGGGCCGGCGATGCCGATGGAAATGACCCCGGCGCCGAACGTGCGGCGCGAAACCTTGCCCGTCATGTGTCCCTCTTCGTGTCGGTAGCCCCTCAGCCCCTGTGCAAACTTCGTACCGCGCCGCTCAGGTCGGCAGGGTCGAGTAGGTGGCGCGGCCGACTGCCAGCAGCGCCTTCTGGTCGTTGAACACGTCGACGTCGACCACGCCGACGCTCTTGCCGGCGCGGCGCACGGTGGCGGTGATGACCAGGCCGGTCTTGATCGCCGGCCGCAGGTAGTCGACGCGGAAGTTGATGGTCGGCAGGCCGCGGCGCAGCGCCATGATCAGGGCGTAGTCGCCGACCGTGTCGATGATCGCCGCCAGCGGGCCGCCGTGCCACTGGCCGGTGCCGGCGCCGCGCTCGAACTCCGGCCGCATGGCGCAGGTCATGGTGAGGCGTTCGTTCGCCGGGTCGGCCTCGGTCACCTTGAGGCCGAGGAAGGCGATGAACGGCGAGCGGTCGAGCATCTTCTGCAGCTCGTCCGCCGTCAGGGGGACCAGCTTCTCCTCCGCCTTGGGCGCGCTCATGGCGTCACCACGACCTTGCCGAACACCGTGCGGTCCTCGAGCCTGGCCAGCGCGGCGCGCGCTTCCTTGAGCGGGAAGACCTGGTCGACCAGGACCTTCAGCTTGCCCTCCTGCACCATCTTCAGGAGCGTCTCGATGTCGGAGCGCATCCAGCCGTTCGAGCCCAGCACCTTCAGCTCGAAGGTCCAGATGAAGCGGATGTCTTCCTTCGGGTCGTACCCGGCCGTGGCGCCGCAGGTCACCATGCGGCCGCCGACCTTCAGCACCTTCAGCGACTTCACCCAGGTGTCGCCGCCGGTGTAGTTCACCACCAGGTCGAAGCCGCGGTCGGTGCCGCCGCCGCGCCGCGTCGGCTTGCCATACAGGTTGTAGGCCTCCTGCTGGAAGTCGCTGGTGACGTAGTTGATCGTCTTGTCGGCGCCCAGCTCGATCAGCCTCTTCGCCTTCTCGTCGGTGCCGGCGCAGGCGACGACCTCGGCGCCGGCCAGCTTGGCGATCTGCAGGCAGCACACGCCGACGCCGCCGGAGGCGCCGAGGATCAGCACCTTCTCGCCCTTCGCGACGTGGCCGTTGGTCGTCATCATGCGCAGCGCCGTGCCGTAGGCGCAGGGCAGGGCGGCGGCGTCGGTGAAGCTGACGCCGTCAGGGATACGGACCAGCTGGTGGGCGCGCGCCTTGCAGAGCTCGGCCAGGCCGCCATGCACGGTCTCACCCATCAACCCGCCCTCGACGCGGTTGATCGGGTCGACGACGACGCGGTCGCCCTTCTTCCAGCCGGTGACGCCCGGACCGACCTCGGCGATCTCGCCGGCGACGTCGAGACCCATGATCGCCGGCATCGGCACCTTGATGCCGGGCATGCCGCGCCGCGTGAAGACGTCGTGGTAGTTCAGCGACGTCGCCTTGACCGCGACGATGACATCGCCCTCGCCGGCCACCGGATCGGGAAAGTCGGTCTCGTAGTTCAGGCGGTCCGGTCCGCCATGTTCCCGGACGACGGCTGCTTTCATGGCGACGTGGCTCCTGCGGTTGGAAGGCGTTGGGCGAGCGCGCGCTTGTCGATCTTGTTGGTGCCGGCCAGCGGCATCTCGTCGACGAAGAAGACCTGGCGCGGATGCTGGTAGGCCGGCGCGTGGGCCAGCGCGAAGTCCTTGACCGACTGCTCGTCGAGCGCGGCGCCGGCGGCCGGCACGACGAAGGCGACCGGCTTGTGGCCCTTGAGCTCGTCGGGCACCGGCAGCACGGCGGCCTGGTGGATGCCGGGATGACGCTCCAGCATCTTCTCGACCTCGCCGGGATAGATGTTCTCGCCGCCGCACACGAACATGTCGTCGGCGCGGCCGACGAAGTAGAAGAAGCCGTCGTCGTCGCGGCGGAACACGTCGCCGGTGCGGTAGTAGCCGTCCGGCGTCATCACCTTGGCCGTCGTCTCGGGCAGCTTGTGATAGTGCGTCATCAGCGCGCCGCACTTCATCTCGAGCACGCCGCCCTCGGGATCGCTGCCCGTCACCTCGCGTCCGTCGCGCACCAGCCGCAGCTGGACGTCGGGATGCGGGTAGCCGGTCGACAGCTCGGGCTGCGGGATGCCCTTCGGATGGGGGCCGAACACCACCGGCCCGGCCTCGGTCGTGCCGTAGCCGTTGCTGATCACGGCCCGCGGGAAGACCGCGCGCACCTGGTCGATCAGGGCCTGGGTGATCGGCGCCGAGCCCATGCGCACCGCCTCGACCGCCGACAGGTCGGCGGTCGCCAGCAGGTCCTTCTCGCGCAGCATCATGGCGATCATGGTCGGCACCGAGGTCAGGAAGGCGACCCGGTGGCGCGCCGCCGCCTCGATGTAGCCGCGGGCCGTGAACTGCGGCAGCAGCACGATGGTGTCGCCCTGCGAGAAGGTGGTCTGGCACATCGCCAGCCCGTTCATGTGGTAGAGCGGCGCCGCCACGAGGGCGCGCTGGCCGATCGCGCCGGGCCGGCGCACGCGCTGGCTGATCGCCCAGAGGTGCGAGTAGTGCGACAGCACCACGCCCTTGGGCCGGCCGGTCGACCCCGAGGTGTAGAGGAACATCGCCGGTTCCCCGGGCTTCATCGCCAGCGGCGTGAAGGGTCCCTCATCCAGCAGGCCGTCGAAGTCGCGGTCGAACGAGATCCGGGGCAGGTCCTTCGGCGCCAGCGCCAGCCGCGCGTCGTCGCCGATCACCAGCTTGGCGTCGCAGTCCGCGAGGATGTAGGCCACGGTCTCTGCCGGCAGCTTCCAGTTGACCGGCACCGACACCAGCCCGGCCTGCATGGTGCCGAGGAAGGTGACCAGGAACTCGGCGCGGTTGGCCGACAGGATGGCGACGCGGTCGCCGCGCTGCAGCCCGCGCGCCAGCAGGCCGCGCGCCACCGCGCCGGACAGCCGGAACAGGTCGTCGTAGGTGTAGCTTCGCTCGCTGCCGTTGCCGCCGGCATCGATCAGCGCCAGCGACTCGCGCGGCACCGCGCGCGACAGGGCGTCTCCCTGGTTGTCGTACGGGATGGTCGCTCCCATGGTCGCCATGTCGCCGCCGAACCTCCTACTCGACGAATTCCAGCACCGCGTTGATCGCCGAGCTGGCCGGCACCAGCACGCGGCCCGGCGTCGTCGTCACGCCGGCGATCTGGCCGGCCTGCAAGGCGCGTGCCGCCTTGTCGAGCGAGGTCGTGCGGAAGGTCAGGCCCGCCATGTAGGCCTTGCGGCCCTCGGCGGCCGGCGCCGCGGCGGCGCCAACCTGCGCCACCAGCTCGGCCTCGGTGACGATGTCGAAGCGCGAGTTGCCGATCACCACGCTCTTGCCGTTGCGGATGTCGCGCACCGCGTCGCTGCCGAACATGTCGGCATAAAGCTTCGAGGCTGCCGCCGGATCGGGCTCGACGATCAGCGCGCGCACCACGGCCACGGTGCCGTTGGCATGGTGGCGCCACTCGTCGCGCCACACCAGGTCACGCGTGAAGTGATGGCAGTAGTAGATGCGGCCGTAGGGCACGACGCCGGCCTTCATGCGCACCGTTCGGAAGCGCGCGTCGTGGTCCTCGGCCCCGACCTTGACCGGGCGGGTGAACTCAACCGGCGGGTCGAACGGCAGCCCGGCCTTGGCCAATGCCTCGTAGGTCACCGCCGAATCCTCCGACCCGAACACCAGCCCGTTCAGCCCGAACGGGTAGTTCAGCAGGTCCATGCGGCCCGACGTGGCGCCCTTCGGGATCGCGATCAGCTCGAGGTAATCGGTGCCGAACATCGCGAGGTGGTTCATCGAGCCGAGCGAGTGGTAGCCGCGCTCGGTCAGGGTGAAGCCCAGCCTGCGGTAGACGTCTGCCGCGCGATCCATGTCGTCGCGCGCGTTGATCACCACGTGGTCGAGCGTTGCCGCGGGCAGTGTCATTTCGCATCCCTTCCGTCGCTGTCCATATAGGGTGACAGCGATCGATCCGGGGCGGAATTGATTTTCCCGTGTGGTCGCCGCGGCAGCACGAACGTGCTGCCGCGGTGTGCCGAAAATCGGCTCGCTAGGCCTCGTTCGACAGGACCTCGCCGAACAGGCGCCAGGTCTCGCCGTCGAAGCGCTGCAGCTGGACCGACTGGATGGGATAGAAGTCCGTCGGGCTGGTGTTGATCTTGATGCCGGGCAGCAGGATCGGCACGACGAGGTCGCGCATGCTGGCCGCCTGCTTCATCAGGTTCTCGCGCGTCAGCGTGTCGCCGCAGCGCGTCAGCACGTGGCGCATCGTGGCCGACACCGCGTAGGCGTAGGTGTAGGACGCGTCCGACAGGTTGCCCTGCGGGTTGTACTTGGCCATCCACGCCTTCCACTCGAGGAAGTCCGGCGCGTTGGCCCATTGCGGGTCGGTCGGGTCCTTGAGGTAGGCGGCGGTGATGATGCCCTTGCTGTTCTCGAGGCCGGCCGGCTTCAGCGTCGAGGCCACCGAGGCCGCGACGTTGGCGAGGTAGTGCGCCGGCTTCCAGCCGAGGTCGGCGACCTTGCGGATCGCCTGGGCCGCGGCCTTGGGCGCGGCGTCGTTGAAGAACACGTCGGCGCCCGAGTCCTTCAGCTGGATGATCTGGCTGTCGACCGTCGGATCGGTGACCTCGTAGCTCACCGTCTTGACCAGGAACTTGTCCTTCTGCTTGCCGAAGCCGGCGATGAAGCCGTTGAGGTAGTCCTTACCCGAATCGTCGTTCTGGTAGAGCATCGCCACCCTGGCGTTCGGGTGGTTCGCCATGATGTGCTTGGCGTAGATCGCCGCCTCGGTGGCGTAGTCGGGCTGCCACCCCATGGTCCACGGGAACTCCTTGGGCATGCCCCACTTCGAGGCGCCGGTGGCGACGAACAGCTGCGGCACCTTCTTCTGGTTCAGGTACTTCTGCACCACCGTGTTGGTCGGCGTGCCGAGCAGCTGGTAGATCGCGAAGACCTGGTCGTCCTCGACCAGCTTGCGCACCATCTCGACCGTCTTGGGCGGCGAGAAGCCGTCGTCGTAGGTGATGAAGTTGACCTTGCGGCCGTTGATGCCGCCCTGGTCGTTGACCATCGCCCAGTAGGCCTGGATTCCCTTGCCGATCACGCCGTAGGCCGACAGCGGGCCGGAGTACGGGTTGGTGTGGCCGAGCTTGATCTCGCCGTCGGTGACCCCGGGATCGTACTTCTTCTGGGCGCGCACGATGGCGGGTGAAAGGGCGAGCGCGGTTCCGGACGCGACGAGCGCCCGGCGGGTGATCTTGGCCATGCGTTTCCTCCTCGCTCCGTTATTCGGAGTCGCGGGGAAAGTGTACGCCCGCCCGCAGGCGGCGAAAGGCCGATGTTTCGCTGGCCGCGTCGGCCGTCAGAGCGTCTCGGGCGCCGTCCAGGGCAGGCCCAGCGCCTCGGCGACCGGCCGGCAGGTCAGCTTGCCGTCGTGCACGTTCAGGCCGTTGCGCAGGTGCGGATCGTCGGCGATCGCCTGCTTCCAGCCCTTGTCGGCCAGCGCCAGCGCGAACGGCAGCGTCGCGTTGTTCAGCGCGAAGGTCGAGGTCCGGGCCACCGCGCCGGGCATGTTGGTGACGCAGTAGTGGATCACGCCGTCCTCGACGTAGGTCGGGTTCGAGTGCGAGGTCGGCCGCGAGGTCTCGCAGCAGCCGCCCTGGTCGATCGCGATGTCGACGATCACGCTGCCGGGCTTCATCGACCGGACCATCTCGCGGGTCACCAGCTTGGGCGCCGCCGCGCCCGGCACCAGCACGGCGCCGATCACCAGGTCGGCGCGGCGCAGGATCGCGCCCAGCGCGTCGCGGGTCGAGAAGATGGTGCGCAGGCCGGGCAGCTGCGCCGCCAGCCGGCGCAGCACCTCGGCCGAGCGGTCGACCACGAACACCGTGGCGCCCATGCCCAGCGCGATGGTGGCCGCGTGCGTGCCCGAGACGCCGCCGCCCAGCACCACGACTTCCGCCGGCGGCACGCCGGGCACGCCGCCCAGCAGGACGCCGCGCCCGCCGGTGGTGCATTCCAGCCAGTGCGCGCCGACCTGCGGCGCCAGCCGGCCGGCGATCTCCGACATCGGCGTCAGCAGCGGCAGCGTGCCCGACGGCGAGGTCACCGTCTCGTAGGCGATGGCGGTGACGCCGCTCTTCAGCAGGTCGAGCGTCTGCTGGCGGTCGGGTGCCAGGTGCAGGTAGGTGAACAGCAGCTGGCCGCGGCGCAGCCGCGCCCGCTCGGGCGGCAGCGGCTCCTTGACCTTGACGATCATCTCGGCGGCGAAGACGTCCTCGGCGGTGGCGACGATGGTCGCCCCGGCCGCCACGTACTGGTCGTCGCCCAGCCCCGCGCCAGCCCCGGCGCCCTGCTGGACCAGCACCTCGTGCCCGTGATGCACCAGCTCGGCGACCGACGAGGGCACAAGGCCCACCCGTTCCTCGTGGTCCTTGATCTCGCGGGGGACGCCGATGCGCATGGGGACTCCTGTTACAGCATGTGGCCGGCGCGCTGGGCCTTGGTGCGAAGGTAGTTCTCGTTGTGGCCGTTGGCCGGGAAGGCGTGCGCGACGCGCTCGGCGACCTCGATGCCGTGGCGCTCGAGCTGGCTGATCTTCTCGGGATTGTTGGTCAGCAGGCGGACCCGCGTGATGCCCATGCGCGACAGCATGGTGGCGGCCGGCGCGTAGATGCGCTCGTCGGCGTCGAAGCCCAGCTGCTCGTTGGCGTCGATCGTGTCGAAGCCGTCGTCCTGCAGCTCGTAGGCGCGCAGCTTGTTGACCAGGCCGATGCCGCGGCCCTCCTGCGCGAGGTAGAGCAGCACGCCCGAGCCGCGGCGCGCGATCTCGGCGATGGCGCCGCGCAGCTGCACGCCGCAATCGCAGCGCAGCGAGCCCAGCAGGTCGCCGGTGAAGCACTCGGAATGGAGACGGATCAGCACCGGCTCGGTCGGGTCGATCTCGCCGACCACGATGGCGAGGTGCTCCTTGCCGCCGTCGCTCGGTCGCCACGCGAGGATGCGGGCGTTCTCGGCGCCTTCCAGCGGCACGCTGGCCTGCGCCACCTGCTGCAGGTTCTCGGCGGCGTTGCCCTCGTAGCCCAGCACGTCGTCGGCCTCGACGTAGAGCAGGTCCTGCTCGCGCGCCCAGGCGCGGCGATTGTTGTTGGGGTCGCGGCTGAGCGGGCCCAGCACGACGGCGGGCAGCAGGCGGGCCAGCTTGGCCAGCTCGATCGCGGTCTGGGAGATGCGCGGGGCGTGGCTGGCGACCGGGCGCGACAGGTGGCGCAGCGCGGCGTGGCGGCCGGCCTGCTCGGTCTCGTGCGGCTGCAGGATGACGTCGGCCGGCACGCCCTCGGGCAGGTCGAGGGTGATCGGCATGTTGGTGATGCCCATGCCGGCGGCGATGTGCGGCGGGATCTCCATGCCGATCGCCTCGGCGCGGCGGCGGGTCGTCACCAGGACCGGCGCCTGCTGGGCCAGACCCTGCAGGCGCTGCAGCGCCGGCGCGCTGCAGGCCTCGGCGGCGACCACCAGGCCACCGGCCCCGTCCTCGTCGCGCAGCACAACGATGCCGCCGCGGCGCAACTCCGCCATGGCGCGCTCGACGGCGGCGAGGGCGTTTGCCGCGCGGGAATGGACCGGACCGGTACTCTTGCTCATGCTGAACCTTGGCACATCCTTAGCATGGCGGTGGCGATTTTGCCGAGGTGAACCGCTTTTGCCGCCGTTTCGTAGCAGATATGGTACCTCCCTGGAGCCATCGCCATGCGGAGCGATCGCCCGGTTCGCCTCGGTTTCGCCGAATCGGCCGTGCAAGGCAGGGTAAGAGCGGCATGTCAGTGAACAATCGCGGCAAGAAAATCCTGCTGGTCGACGACGACCAGAACCTGCGGACCGTGCTGGCCGAGCAGCTGGACCTGTACGACGGCTTCACGACCATCCAGGTCGGCAGCGCCGCCGAGGGGCTGGAGAAGGCCAAGCAGGCCCATTACGACGCCATCCTGCTCGATGTCGGGCTGCCCGACATGGACGGCCGCGAACTGTGCAAGCTGATGCGCCGGCAGGGCGTGCGCGCCCCGGTGATCATGCTGACCGCCGCCGATTCCGACGCCGATACCATCCTGGGGCTGGAATCGGGCGCCAACGACTACGTGACCAAGCCCTTCCGCATCAACGTCCTGCTGGCCCGCCTGCGCGCCCACCTGCGCCAGCACGAGCGCAGCGAGGACGCGGTGATGACGATCGGTCCCTACGAGTTCCACCCGGCGGCCAAGATGCTGACCGAGAAGGGCGGCAAGAAGAAGGTCCGCCTGACCGACAAGGAAGCCTCGATCCTGAAGTACCTGTTCCGCGCCGGTGACCGCCCGGTGGCGCGCGACGTGCTGCTGAACGAGGTCTGGGGCTACAACGCCGGGGTCACCACCCACACGCTGGAAACCCACATCTACCGGCTGCGCCAGAAGATCGAGCGCGACCCGGCGGCGGCGGCGATCCTGGTGACCGACCGCGGCGGCTACCGGCTGCAGCCCTGAGGGCTGCTCCCGCGTTACCCTTGCCAATCGGTGACCTGAGCGTCATCTTTTCAGCCCAACGAGGTCGAGAACAATCGCCCGGGAGGGGCCCATGACGACCCAGCGGCACTATGCCTTGCCCGTCGACGTCACGGAGTGGAAGTTCGACGGCGCCACCGAGATCCAGTTCACCTGGGAGTACGACGACGGCTCCGACGCGCTGCTCGAGCTCTACGAGAAGGGCAAGAAGCAGCAGTGGGACGCCGCGACGCGGCTGGACTGGTCGCTCGAGCTCAACCCGGACAACCCGATGGAGCTCAAGGACGAGGCGATCTCGATCTACGACACCGACTACTGGCGCAAGATGTCGGAGAAGGAGCGGGCCTGGCTGCGCCGCCACCTGCAGGCCAACTCGATCTCGCAGTTCATGCATGGCGAGCAGGGCGCGCTGATCGCGACCTCGAAGATCGTCGCCACCGTGCCGGACATGAACGCCAAGTTCTATGCCGC
>Ga0102832_1000785_pt1 | contig 35404 bp, 32 predicted proteins | sample EBPBio282013_DNA_FD_88942 | JGI IMG/M metagenome (GOLD analysis project Ga0102832, IMG submission 88942) | Wastewater treatment Type I Accumulibacter community from EBPR Bioreactor in Madison, WI, USA - Reactor 2_5/28/2013_ DNA (Illumina Assembly) | ecosystem: Engineered > Bioreactor > EBPR >... | reverse complement strand
CCCACCACCATCCTTAAAGACTTCAACTCCACAGGAGCCAAGTCCTATCGGGGCGACAACTATTCTGCCGCGGGGGGCCCCTGCTGCGGCAGAGCAAGCGCAAAGCTGCTCTTGTGACACAGTAAGACTAGCCGCAAAGCGACATCAGTTCACTCTAGGGATGTAGCGCATGTTGTGCCTCCGACTAGGAAGCGTATAACGGCAGCGCTATTGGCGGAGCAAGAGGACGGACGATTGACTTCGAGCGCATTGGGGTGACTGCCTCCGGCGCAGAGCTTCTTTGCATGAAGTCGCGAGGCCCCCACGATGCCCTTCACATAATGCCCTATTGGAGGCAACGCTATGCCCGAGGAATCCAATTTCGAATCAGGGCCAGGACAGTATGAGGAAATGCGTCTCTTGGCTGAGGCGTTCTCTGGCCTTCAGAGCATGGTGGCGGTGATTGTTGAGCATCGACTTGAGCTCTTGCCTGGGGAAGCAGCGGATGAACTATCTTCCGCTTGGAATTGCAGCCAGAAGGCGTTTTCTCAACTGGCCCAAGAACTTCGCGTACTAGCTGATACGCCGCGTTCAGCGAAGGCGGGCGCCCGCAGGGATGCGATCACGCATACCTTGCTGGAAGACCATCAGTTGCTTGGCCCCGTCGGACATGCGAAGAGGTCTCTGCTCGGAAGGCTAAGGAGTGCGTTCTACGAATACTGGAACTCAATTCCGCGCACCGATGAGAAGCGCCACGCGGCAGCACACTTCGCGATTGAAACTTGTGAAGCTGGAGCTTCTATTGCCGGGAGCATCGGTGGAGCGCTTGGTGGCGCCGTCGAGGAGGCTCTCCTTCTGATAAAGCAATCGCTCTCGGTGCGGCTGCAGCGCGGCCACTAGAGGAATGGGAAGTTCCTGCGGGCATCCGGCGCACGGCTAACCTTTTGCTTTGGGTCGGATCGAGTCTGACGGGCGGACAGGGACCACCACCACCCCCGCCTCACTTCAACAAATCCCCCAAGCACAAGTACTTGACCTCCACGTAGTCGTCGATCCCCTGCCGCGCCCCTTCGCGGCCCAGGCCGCTTTGCTTGACGCCGCCGAAGGGCACCTCGGTGGTGCTGATGAGGCCGGTGTTGATGCCGACCATGCCGTATTCCAGCGCCTCGGCCACGCGGAAGATGCGGCCCACGTCGCGGCTGTAGAAGTAGCTGGCCAGGCCGAACTCGGTGGCGTTGGCCAGGGCGATGGCCTCGGCCTCGGTCTTGAAGCGGAACACCGGCGCCACGGGGCCGAAGGTCTCTTCCTTGGCGCACTTCATCTCGGCGGTGACGTCGGCCAGTACGGTGGGGGTGTAGAAGCGCTCGCCGATGCGCTTGCCGCCGACGACCACGCGCGCGCCTTTGGCGACGGCGTCGGCGACGTGGCTCTCGACCTTGGCGATGGCCTCGTCGTCGATCAGCGGGCCCTGGGCCACGCCGGCCTCGAAGCCGTTGCCGACCTTGATGGTCTGGCTCTTGGCGGCCAGCTTGCTGACGAAGGCGTCGTAGACCTTGTCCTGCACGTACAGGCGGTTGGCGCAGACGCAGGTCTGGCCGGCGTTGCGGTACTTGCTGACCATCGCGCCTTCCACCGCGCTGTCGATGTCGGCGTCGTCGAAGACGATGAAGGGCGCGTTGCCGCCCAGTTCCAGGCTTAGCTTCTTGACGGTGGGCGCGCATTGCGCGGCCAGGATCCGGCCGACCTCGGTGCTGCCGGTGAAGGAGAGGTGGCGCACCACGTCGCTGGCGCACAGCGCGCGGCCCACTTCGATGGAAGCGGCGCCGTCGGCGGTGACGAGGTTCAGCACGCCGGCGGGCATGCCGGCGCGCTGCGCCAGCTCGGCCACCGCCAGCGCCGACAGCGGCGTCGCCTCGGCCGGCTTGATGATCACGGTGCAGCCGGCGGCCAGCGCCGGCGCCACTTTGCGCGTGATCATCGCGATCGGAAAATTCCACGGCGTGATGGCCGCGCAGACGCCGATCGGCTGCTTGATGACGAGGAAGCGCTTGCCGGGGTCGGTGGCGGGAATGGTCTCGCCGTAGATGCGGCGGCCTTCCTCGGCGAACCACTCCAGGAAGCTGGCGCCGTAGACCACCTCGCCGCGCGCCTCGGCCAGCGGCTTGCCCTGCTCGGCGGTCATGATGCGGGCCAGGTCGTCGGCGTGCTGGTGCAGCAGCTGGAACCACTTCATCAGGATGCCGTGGCGGTCCTTCGCGGTGCGCGCGCGCCAGGCCGGCCAGGCCTGGTCGGCCGCGGCGATGGCGGCTTGCGTGTCGGCCGCCGTCAGGTTGCCCACGTCGGCCAGCTTCAGGCCGGTAGCCGGGTCGGTCACCGCGAAGCGCGTGCCGCCGCCGGCCACCCATTGGCCGCCGATCAGCGCGTCGGTCTTCAGCAGGCCGGGGTCGGCCAGTGCCGACAGCGGAGAGGTCTTGGTGTCCATGGCGTTTCAGTCTCGTCGAACGTTGTGGATCAGCGCGCGGTCCAGCCCTGGCCGGCGCGGATGGCGTCGCCGTGCTGGTCCAGCTCGGGCGGCGGCGCTGCGGCCAGCGCGCGCTGGCCGTCGAAGCGCATCGGGTTGGCCACCAGCGGCATCGCGCGGCCGTGGCGGTCGGCCAGCGTGGTCTTCAGGCCGCGGTGCTGCACCTGGCGATGCGCAAACACCTGCGGCAGGTTGAGGATGGGCGCGCAGGGCACGGCGTTGGGCTCCAGCAGGTCGCACCAGCCCTGCGTCGTGCGCGTCAGCAGCCAGCGCGCGATAAGCGGGATCAGCTCGTCGCGGTGCTCGATGCGCGCCGAGTTGCTGGCGAAGCGCGGGTCGCGCGCCATCTCCGGGTGGCCGGCCAGTTGGCAGAAGCGCTGGAACTGGCCGTCGTTGCCCACCGCCAGCACGATGTGGCCGTCCTGCGTGGGCAGCACCTGGTAGGGCACCACGTTGGCGTGCGCGTTGCCCATGCGCTGGGGCGTGATGCCGCCCACCAGGTGGTTGCTGGCCTGGTTGGCGAGCATGGCGACCTGAACGTCGAGCAAGGCGGCGTCGATGTGGCAGCCGTGGCCGGTGGCCTCGGCGCGGCGCAGCGCGGCCAGGATGGCGGTGGCGGCGTACAGGCCGGTGAAGAGGTCGGCCACCGCGACGCCCACCTTCTGCGGCTCGGTGCCCGGCGTGCCTTCCTTCTCGCCGGTCACGCTCATCAGGCCGCCGGTGGCCTGGATCGCGAAGTCATAACCTGCCGCCTGCGCGTACGGCCCGTCCTGGCCGTAGCCGGTGATCGAGCAGTACACCAGCCGCGGGTTCAGCGCCGCCAGCGCGGCGTGGTCCAGGCCGTACTTGGCGAGCTGGCCGACCTTGTAGTTCTCCAGCACCACGTCGGCATCGCGCGCCAGGCCGCGCACGAACTCGGCGCCTGCTGGCGTGGCGATGTCCACCGCCACCGATCGCTTGCCGCGGTTGCAGCTCAGGTAGTAGGCGGCCATCTTGTCGGCCTTGTCGCCCCACCAGGGCGGGCCCCAGGCGCGGGTGTCGTCGCCGGCGCCGGGGCGCTCGACCTTGATGACCTCGGCGCCGTAGTCGGCCAGCAGTTGCGCCGACCAGGGCCCGGCCAGCACGCGCGAGAGGTCCAGCACGCGCACGCCGGCCAGTGGTTTGTTCGCGTCGCTCATCTCATCAGTTAGTTGGCGAAGGCGGCGATGCCGGTGATGGCTCGCCCGAGGATCAGCGCGTGGATGTCGTGCGTGCCTTCGTAGGTGTTGACGACTTCCAGGTTGACCAGGTGGCGGGCCACGCCGAACTCGTCGCTGATGCCGTTGCCGCCCATCATGTCGCGCGCCAAGCGGGCGATGTCCAGCGCCTTGCCGCAGCTGTTGCGCTTAAGGATGCTGGTGACCTCCACCGAAGCGATGCCTTCGTCCTTCATGCGGCCCAGGCGCAGGCAGCCCTGCAGGCCCAGCGCGATGTCGGTCAGCATGTCGGCCAGCTTCTTCTGGATCAGCTGGTTGGCGGCCAGCGGGCGGCCGAACTGCTTGCGGTCCAGCGTGTACTGGCGGGCGCGGTGCAGGCAGTCTTCGGCGGCGCCGAGCGCGCCCCAGGCGATGCCGTAGCGCGCGCTGTTCAGGCAGGTGAAGGGGCCTTTGAGGCCGCGCACTTCGGGGAAGGCGTTCTCCTCGGGGCAGAACACCTCGTCGAGCACGATCTCGCCGGTGATGCTGGCGCGCAGGCCCACCTTGCCGTGGATGGCGGGGGCCGAGAGGCCCTTCCAGCCCTTTTCCAGCACGAAGCCGCGTATTTGTCCGCCATCGTCCTTGGCCCAGACGACGAAGACGTCGGCGATCGGGCTGTTGCTGATCCACATCTTGCTGCCGCTGAGGGCATAGCCGCCGTCGACCTTGCGCGCCCGCGTGATCATGCTGCCGGGGTCGGAGCCGTGGTTGGGCTCGGTCAGGCCGAAGCAGCCGATCCATTCGCCGGTGGCGAGTTTGGGCAGGTACTTGCGCTTGGTGGCCTCGTTGCCGAAGGCGTTGATCGGCACCATCACCAGCGAGCTTTGCACGCTCATCATGCTGCGGTAGCCCGAGTCGACGCGCTCGACCTCGCGCGCGATCAGCCCGTAGCAGACATAGTTGAGCCCGGCGCCGCCGTAGGCCTCGGGGATGGTCGGGCCCAGCAGGCCCAGCGCGCCCATCTCGCGGAAGATGGCCGGGTCGGTCTGCTCGTGGCGGAAGGCCTGCTGCACGCGCGGCGCCAGCTTCTCCTGGCAGTAGGCGCGCGCGGCGTCGCGCACGGCGCGTTCATCGTCGCTGAGCTGCTGCTCCAGCAGCAGCGGGTCGTCCCAGGCGAAAGCGGCAGCGCGGGCCATGGTCGTCGTCTCCGGTTCGGCTTTGAAAACCCGCCACGATAGCAAGGCCCGGCGGCCGCCCGCCGCTGGCCTACAATCTGGTTGATTCAACCAACTGAGCGGGCGCGCCGTGGCAGCCATCGGACTGTTCGAAGCCAAGACCCATTTGTCGGAACTGGTGGCGCGCGCCGAGCGCGGCGAGGAAGTGGTGATCACGCGCCACAACAAGCCGGTGGCCAAGCTGGTGCCCATCGTCTCGGCCGAGACCGACGCCGCGGCGCGCCGCGCGGCGATCAACGGCCTGTTGCGCGGCGCGCGCGGCCGCGTGCTGGGCCTCGACTGGCGCGTGCTGCGCGACGAGGGCCGCCGTTGAGCGCCCACGCCGGCTTCCTGCTCGACAGCTCGGTCGCGCTGGGCGCGTTCTTCGAGGACGAGCAGAACGACTATTGCGTCAGCGTCTGGCGTTCGCTGGTCGACGTGCCCGGCTTCGTGCCGGCGCTGTGGCACCTGGAGATGGGCAACATCCTGTCGCGCGCGCTGCGGGCCGGGCGCATCGGCACCGACGCGCTGGACGACTGCTGGGCCCGCATGGCCGCCATCGGCCTGCAGGTGCTGCCCTTCCATGGCGACGCCCGCCACTGGACCCAGCGCGCGTCGGACTGGGGCCTGAGCGCCTACGATGCCTGCTACCTCGACACCGCGCTGCAGCAGCGCCTGCCGCTGGCCACCAAGGACAAGCAACTGGCCGACGCGGCGCGCCGCGTGGGCATCCCGATCTACCTGAATTCAGCAGAAAGCCGCCGATGAAAGCCGCCGAGATCCGCTCCACCTTCCTCAAGTTCTTCGAGTCCAAGGGCCACCAGGTCGTGGCCTCCAGCCCCGTGGTGCCGGGCGACGACCCCACGCTGCTGTTCACCAACGCCGGGATGAACCAGTTCAAGGACGTGTTCCTCGGCTTCGACAAGCGGCCCTACAGCCGCGCGGCCACGGCGCAGAAGTGCATCCGCGCCGGCGGCAAGCACAACGACCTGGAGAACGTGGGCTACACCGCGCGCCACCACACCTTCTTCGAGATGCTGGGCAACTTCAGCTTCGGCGACTACTTCAAGCACGACGCGCTTCAGTACGCCTGGGAACTGCTGACCGTGCACTTCAAGCTGCCGGCCGACAAGCTGTGGGCCACCGTCTACGCCGAGGACGACGAGGCCTACGACATCTGGAAGAACGTCATCGGGCTGCCGGCCGAGCGCATCGTGCGCATCGGCGACAACAAGGGCGGCCGCTACATGTCGGACAACTTCTGGATGATGGGCGACACCGGCCCCTGCGGCCCGTGCAGCGAGATCTTCTACGACCACGGCCCCGCGGTCGCCGGCGGCCCGCCGGGCAGCCCCGAGCAGGACGGCGACCGCTACATCGAGATCTGGAACAACGTCTTCATGCAGTTCAACCGCAGCGAAGACGGCACCATGCACCGGCTGCCCAAGCCCAGTGTCGATACCGGCATGGGCCTGGAGCGGCTGGCCGCCGTGCTGCAGCACGTGCACAGCAACTACGAGATCGACCTCTTCGAGCACCTGCTGGCGGCCACGCGCGACGCCGTGGCGGCCGCCGGCGCCGCGCCGCTGGCCGACCTGCAGACGCCCAGCCTGCGCGTCATCGCCGACCACATCCGCGCCTGCAGCTTCACGGTGGCCGACGGCGTGATCCCGGGTAACGAAGGGCGGGGTTATGTGCTGCGCCGCATTGCGCGCCGCGCCATCCGCCACGGCTACAAGCTGGGCGCGCGCAAGCCCTTCTTCCACACGCTGGTGGCCCCGCTGGCCGCCGAGATGGGCGAGGCCTACCCCGAGCTGCGGCGCGACCTGGTGCGCATCACCGAGGTGCTGAAGGTCGAGGAAGAGCGCTTCTTCCAGACCATCGCGCACGGCATGGAGATCCTGGAAGCCGCGCTCGCCGGTGGCACCAAGACCATCGACGGCGAGACCGCCTTCAAGCTGCACGACACCTTCGGCTTCCCGCTCGACCTGACGGCCGACGTCTGCCGCGAGCGCGGCGTGACGGTCGACGAGGCCGGCTTCAACGCGGCGATGAACCGCCAGCGCGAGCAGGCCCGCGCCTCGGCCAAGTTCAAGATGGCCGCCGGGCTCGACTACAGCGGCGACAACACGCAGTTCCACGGTTATGAGCACCTGGTCTGCGAGCACAGCAAGGTGGTGGCGATCTACGCCGACGGCACGCCGGTGGCGCGCGCCAAGGCCGGCGACGACGTGGTCATCGTGCTCGACCACACGCCGTTCTACGCCGAGAGCGGCGGCCAGGTGGGCGACACCGGCGAGCTGCGCAACGCACGCGCCCGCGTGCTGGTGGAAGACACGGTGAAGGTGCAGGCCGCGGTGCACGGCCACCAGGGCCGCATCGTCGAAGGCGAGGTGGAACTGGGCGACGTGTTCACCGCCCGCGTCAACGCCGAGCAGCGCGCGCGCACCATGCGCAACCACAGCGTCACGCACCTGATGCACAAGGCGCTGCGCGAGGTGCTGGGCGGCCACGTGCAGCAAAAGGGCAGCCTGGTGACGCCCGAGCGCACGCGCTTCGACTTCGCCCACAACACGCCCGTCACCGACGAGCAGATTGCGCACATCGAATCGCTGGTCAACGCCGAGATCCTGGCCAATGCCGCCACGCAGGCGCGCGTGCTGCCGATCGACGAAGCGCAGAAGCTCGGCGCCGTGATGCTGTTCGGCGAGAAGTACGGCGACACCGTTCGCGTGCTGGACATCGGCAGCAGCCGCGAGTTGTGCGGCGGCACCCACGTGCAGCGCAGCGGCGACATCGGGCTCTTCAAGATCGTCGGCGAAACCGGCATCGCCGCCGGCGTGCGCCGCGTCGAGGCCGTCACCGGCGACAACGCACTGGCCTACCTGCAGCAGTTGGAAGGCACGGTGCACGGCGTCTCGGCGCGGCTGAAGGTCACGCCGGCCGAGGTGGGCGGCCGCGTCGACGGCCTGCTGGAGCAGTTGCGCGCGCTGGAAAAAGAGGTCACCGCGCTCAAGGGCCGGCTCGCTTCGTCGCAGGGCGACGAGCTGGCGGCGCAGGCGGTGGACGTCAAGGGCCTGAAGGTGCTGGCCGCGCGGCTGGAAGGCGCCGACGCCAACACCTTGCGCACGACGATGGACCAGCTGAAGAACAAGCTCAAGAGCGCGGCCATCGTGCTGGCCGCGGTGGACGGCGGCAAGGTGCAGCTCGCCGCCGGCGTGACGGCCGACGCCACGGCCAAGGTGAAGGCCGGCGAACTGGTGAATCATGTGGCCGGCCAGGTCGGCGGCAAGGGCGGCGGCAAGCCCGACCTGGCGATGGCCGGCGGGACCGACGCCGCCGCGCTGCCGCAGGCCCTGGCCTCGGTGGCCGGCTGGGTGAGCGGCAAGCTGGGCTGAGAGCCGGCGCGCGGCGCTTCAGCCGAGCCGGCGCAACTCGGCCAGCAGTTGCTGCCGCGCCGGCCCTTCGGGCAGGTGCTCGGCCAGCAGCACGAAGAAGGCCTGCGCGTCGCTGCTGCGGCCGGCGGCCTTGCGCGCCATCACCTGCGCGATCGGGCCGACGCGCTGGGCCAGCAGCTTTTGCGCGGCGTCGACCAGGGCCTGCGGCAGCGGCGCGGCGTTGCCGGCCGCGGCCGGCGGCGGTGCATTCGAGGCCGCGTTCGGGGGCGCCACGCCGCCGCCGCCGCGCGGAATGATCGCGGTGGTCTCGCCGACGAAAGCGCTGCGCGCCGCCGGGTTGCCGACCTGCTCGGCCAGCCGCGCCAGCAGCGACGGCAGGTCGGCGCATTCGCGCGCCGCGCGGCGCACCATCACGCCGGCCAGCGGGCCCACGTGGCGGGCCAGCGACTGCTCGGCGCGCTTGAGCGCCGCCAGGTCCCAGTGCGCCGGCACGCCCGACCAGCCGGCGCTGCTGCCGCCGGTGCCGGCGCGCCCGGCGGCCGGCGCCGCCGGCTTGGCGATGCGGCCGGCGGCCTTGACCAGCGTCTGCTCCCACGCCGTGGTGTCGAAGGGCTGGCCCACGCCGTGGCGGATGGCGTCGCTGAAGGCCGCGGCGCTGGCGTAGCGCTCGTCCGGGTGCTTGGCCAGCGCGCGCGCGAGGATGGCGTCGTAGAAGCGCGGGCGGTCGGCGTTCTCGATCTGGCTGGGCATCAGCGGCGCCTCGTGCACCACCTTGTAGGTCAGCTGCTCCTGGTTGCCGAGGAACGGCGGCCGCCCGGTCAGCAGCAGGTACAGCAGCACGCCGGCGCTGTAGACGTCGACGCGGCGGTCCATCGGCGTGCCGAGGAACTGCTCGGGCGCCATGTAGGTCGGCGTGCCGATCATCACGTTGGCCTGCGTGAGCTGGGTGTCCTCGATGCGCGCGATGCCGAAGTCGGCCACCTTCAGCCGGCCGTTGCTGGCCATGATGATGTTGGCCGGCTTGACGTCGCGGTGCCACACGCCTTGCTCGTGCGCGTGGTCCAGCGCGTCCAGCACCTGGCACATCACGCCGGGGATGTCGGCGTCGGTGAAGCGCACGCGGTTCAGCAGGTAGTGCGCCAGCGTGTGGCCTTCGACGAACTCCATCGCGATGAAGGCGACGTCGGCATCGACGCCGAAGTCGTATACCGCGACGATGCCCGGGTGCGCCAGCCGGCCGGCCGCCTGCGCCTCGTTGCGGAAGCGCGCCTGCGCGCTGCCGCTGTCGGCCACCTGGCTGCGGATGGTCTTCAACGCCACCGCGCGCCGGATGTCGGGGTCGAAGGCCTTGTAGACGATGCCCATCGCGCCTTCGCCGAGCACGTCGGTGATGCGGTACTTGCCCAGGCGTTCGGGGTGGTTCATGGCGGCGCGCTGCAAAGGGCCGAGGCGCCCCTCAGGGCTCGAGCATCTTCATCGCCTGCACGACGCTCGTGCGCATGCGCGAGAAGCTGGCCGCCAGCACGCCGATCTCGTCGCGCGAGCCGGTGGCCGGGAACTCGGGCGCCGCCAAGTCGCCCTGGCTCACGCGGTCGGCCAGCGCCGACAGCTGCGTCACCGGCCGCACCACCACCAGCCAGATCATCAGGTTGAGCACGATGCCGACGACGACGAAGACGCCGACCAGCGAGCCGATCAGCACCTTGAACGACTTCTCGGCGCGCTGCATCGGCAGCGCCAGCGGCACCGAGACCAGTTGCGCGCCGATCACCTCGTTGAAGTTCCAGCCGAAGCCGTTGGCCGCGCCGTAGCGGTCGACCATGGTCTTGGGCGCCGCGTCCACGCTGCTGTGGCATTGCAGGCAGGCCGGGTTGGTGATGCGCAGCGGCTTGGCCAGGTAGATCGAGGCGCCGGTGGCCGTCTCGCGCCGGCCGCTGTATTCCGGCAGATCGGGGTTGGCGCGGAACTGGTTGACCACGTCGACCTCCCAGCCGACCGCGCGGTCGCGCGGGTTGGTGGGGTTGAGCGCGGCTTCCTTGTACAGGTAGTCGGGGTAGGTCTTCTGCAGCGTGCCCAGCACCTCGGTGGCCGAGTAGCTGGGCACCGACTGCGGCAGGAACTCGTACTTCATCTGCGTGTCCAGCAGCTTGGTGATCTGGTTGGTGGTGTAGCCGCGCACCGCGTTGGCCTTGTCGATCAGCATGCGCGCGGTGTTGAGCACCTCTTCCTGCGCGTTGTCGACGAGCAGGCTGCGCGCCATCAGGCCGCTGACGGCCAGGCCGAGCGCCATCACGCCGACGTAGATGAGGTTGAACTTGACGAGCAGCTTCATGCGATGGGGCTTTCTGCGCGGCCTTCAGCGGGTGGCGGTGGCGGGCTTGGCGGGGGATCGTTCGGGGAACAGCAGCGGCTCCCACTCCGGGTGGCGCGGCAGGTCGGCCAGCAGGCCGCTGCGGAAGTCGGCCTCGCGCACGCGGGCGGCAAAGCGCCGCGCGAAAGGCCGCCGCAACGCGGGGTCGGTGGCCACCAGCCAGTCGCGCAACTCGGCGTAGCGCGGCGCCGGCGCGGCGCGCGGCGTCACGGCGCGGCCGGCGACGGCGGCGCGCCGCAAGGGCAACGATTCACGAAAGCCGCGCGGCACGCGCTGCATCTGCGCCGGCGTCGGCCGCGGCGCCACGGCGCCGGCGGCCTGGCCGTCGCGCCGGTAGACCTCGCCGGGCTTGAGCACCGGCCGCGCGGGCGACGCGGCCTCGCGCTCCTGCAGCGGCGCGCGGCCCGATTCGGCAAAGGCCCAGGTCTCGCCGCCGGCCACCATCAGCACCACCGCGCCCTGGTGGGCCAGCAACTCCAGCGCCGGCGTCGTGGCGCCCGGGGACATCGAAGCAGGCCCGCTGCCCAGGCTGCTGAGCTTCAGCCAGCCGCGCAGCAGGTACACCGCGGCCGGCTTGGCGCGGCCGCCGAGGGCCGGCGGCGCCACCATCGCCTGCGTGTCGGGGCCGAAGTCGGCGGCCGTGCCGTCGGGCCATTCGACGCGCAGCAAGCGGCTGCCGACCGCCGTGTGCACGAGGGTGGCTGGGCCCAGGCCCAGGCCTTCGGCGGCCTGCCAGGCGCGGCTGCCGTCGACCAGCAGCGCGTCGCCATCGACGATGGTGATGCGCGGCCCCTCGGCCGCGTGCACGGGTGTTGGCATCAGCCCGACGAACAGCCCCACGAACAGCTCGACGATCAGCCCGGCGAGCAGGCTGGCCACGACCCCCAGCGCCTGCAGCCAGACGGGCGAAAACCGGCGGTGGTGGCGCATGGCGGTACTGCTTGGGGCCGGAGGCGCTCGCTTGACAAGGGTGGCAATGGTAGCGGCAGCGGGGCGGCGGCCGCGGCCGCCGGCGCGCTGCTATCGTCGGCTGCGTTGGAGGACCCCGAACGTGAAACCTTTTCGCCACGCCCTGTTCACCGCCGCCTGGCTGGCCCTGGCCGTTTCTCTGGCTGCCCCCGGCGCCGCGCAGGCGCAGTCCCGCAGCCTGGTGATCAGCACCTACGGCTTCAACGGCGAGCTGCTGAAGAAGCATGTCTACGAGCCGTTCAAGGCGATGTGCAAGTGCGACCTGGTGATCGAGACCGGCAACGTCGCCGAGCGCATGGCCAAGCTGGAAGCGCGGCGCGCCAACCCCAGCGTGGACCTGATCCAGATGCCTGACTTCACGGCGCTGGAAGCCTCGAACAAGGGCCTGCTGCAGCCGATCGCCTTTGCCAAGCTGAAGAACCTGGGCGAGGTCTACGACTTCGGCCGCGACCCCTTGCGCAACCAGGAAGCGGTGGCCTATACCGTCTACGCCGTGGGCCTGGTGGTGCGCAGCGACAAGCCGGCCAGCGCCGGCATCACCAGCTGGAAGGACTTGTGGAAGCCCGACCTGAAAGGCCACCTGATGCTGGCCAACATCAGCGGCAACCAGGGCCTGGCCACGCTGTTCATGGCCGACAAGGCCTGGGGCGGACTGGCCACCGACATGAGCACCGGCATCGCCAAGATCGCCGAGATCAAGGGCAACGCCGTCACCTTCTACACGCAGACGGCGCAGATGACGGCGCTGTTCGCGCAGGACGAAGCCTGGGTCGCGCCCGTGGGCCGCTTCGCCTGGCCCAACCTGAAGAAGACCGGCAAGCCGCTGCAATGGGTGGTGCCCAAGGAAGGCCAGCTCGGCATGATGAACGTGCTGGCGATTCCGAAGGGCGCGAAGAACGCCGACCTGGCGCAGCAGCTCATCGACTTCTGGCTCAGCCGCCCGGTGCAGACCGCGCTGGCCAACGACCAGGTCGACAGCCCGATCAACCGCAACGTGCAGCCGCGGCCCGACGCGCTGGACGGCCTGACGGTGGGCACCGCGCAGATCAATTCGCTGGTCTTCATGAAGCCCGAGGTGGTGGTGCGCGAGCGCACCGGCTGGGTCAACCAGTGGAACCGGATGATCAGCACCAAGTGACGCCGCCGTGAGGCGCAAGCTGGCCTGGGCGCTGCTGGCGCCGGCGCTGATCTTCATCGCGGCCTTCTTCGTGGCGCCGGTGCTGGCGCTGCTGGCCGGGGCCTTCCGCGTCGGCGACGGCTTCGGCCTGTCGCCGCTGGTGGCCTTCTTCGACGAGCCGCTGCACCGCGAGGTCTACTGGCGCACGCTGCGCATCGCCGGGCTGGCGACGATCGCCAGCGCGCTGGTGTGCTACCCGGCGGCGCTGGCGATGGTGCGCGTCTCGCCGCGCTGGCGCGGGCTGCTGACGGGGCTGGTGATCCTGCCGCTGATGGTCTCGCCGATCGCCCGCACCTACGCCTGGATCGTGCTGCTGGGCCGCAACGGCGGCGTCAACGCGCTGCTGCAGGCCACCGGGCTGGCCGACGAGCCGCTGAAGCTGCTGTTCACCGAAGGCGCGGTCTTCGTCGGCCTGCTGCAGTTGATGATGCCGCTGATGCTGCTGTCGCTGGTGTCGGCGCTGGAGAACCTGCCGGCCGACGTGCTGGCCGCCGCCGCCACGCTGGGCGCCAACCGCTGGCAGGCCTTCACGAAGGTGGTGCTGCCGCTCACGCAGGAAGGGCTGATCGTCGGCGGCACGCTGGTCTTCACCGGCTGCGTCACCGCCTACATCACGCCGGCGCTGCTGGGCGGGCCGCAGGTGCTGATGCTGGAGACGCTGCTGTACCAGAAGGTCAACGTGATGTCCGACCCCGCGGCGGCCAGCGTCATCGCCGTGCTGCTGCTGGTGACGACGCTGGTGGTCAACCAGTTGCTGAAGCGGGTGGCGCGATGAACCGCCTCTCCAAGGCCACGCTGCTGATGCTGGTGCTGGCGCTGCTGTTCCTGCTGGGGCCCTTCGTCGTGATCTTCGTCGCCGGCTTCTCGGCCGACGAGACGCTGCGCTTTCCGCCGCAAGGCTATTCGCTGCGCTGGCTGGCGCATGTCTTCACGGTCGAGGCCTTCCAGCGCAGCCTGCTCACCAGCCTGGTGGTGGCCTTCGGCAGCACGCTGCTGGCGCTGGCCTTGGGCGTGCCGGTGGCCTATGCGCTGTCGCGCGCGCGGCTGCCGGGCGCCGAGGCCGTGCGCCTGGTGCTGACGCTGCCGCTCATCGTGCCCGGCATCATCGTCGGCCTGGCGCTGCTGAACCATGGCGTGCTGGCGTTGAACCTGCCCGTTACGTTGAGCCTGCTGATCGGCCACACCACGCTGCTGATTCCTTATGCGGTGCGCGTGGTCTCCTCCAGCCTGGCCAACCTGCGGCTCGACATCGACGACGCCGCAGTGACGCTGGGCGCGACAAGGCTGCAGGCCTTCTTCCAGGTGGTGCTGCCCAACATCCGCGGCGGCGTGGCGGCCGCCTTCGTGCTGGCCTTCATCACCAGCTTCAACCAGGTGCCGGTGTCGCTGTTCCTCACCGGGCCCGGCGTCAGCACGCTGCCGATCGAGATGATGGCCTACATGGAGACCAGCTACGACCCGTCGATCGCCGCGCTGTCGACGCTGCTGGTGCTGTTCACGATCGCCCTGGTGGCGGCCACCGAGAAGCTGCTGGGCATCTCCAAATACGTATGAGCCATCTCACCCTCGAACAGCTCAACCTCGCCTACGGCAAGGCCGCCGCGGTGCGCGACCTCGACCTCGCCATTGACCAGGGCCAGCTCGTCAGCCTGCTGGGCCCATCGGGCTGCGGCAAGACGACGACGATGCGGGCGGTGGCCGGGCTGCTGCCGCCGGTGTCGGGCCGCATCCGGCTGGCCGGCGAGGACATCACCACGAAGCCGGCGCACCGGCGCGACATCGGGCTGGTGTTCCAGTCGTACGCGCTGTTCCCGCACCTGAGCGCGCGCGACAACGTGGCCTTCGGCCTCAAGCTGCGCAAGCGCCCGGCCGCCGAGATCGAGCGCCGCGTGGCCGCGGCGCTGGCCTCGGTCGGTCTGCAGGGCTTCGAGGCGCGGCTGCCGGCCAACCTCTCCGGCGGCCAGCAGCAGCGCGTGGCGGTGGCGCGCGCCATCGTCATCGAGCCGCGGCTGCTGCTGCTGGACGAGCCGCTGTCCAACCTGGACGCGCGGCTGCGCGTGGAGATGCGCGCCGAGCTGCGCCGCATCCAGCGCGAGCTGGGCATCACCATGCTCTACGTCACGCACGACCAGGAAGAGGCCTTGAGCCTGTCGGACCGCATCGTGGTGATGCGCGAAGGCCGCATCGAGCAGGACGGCACGCCTGAAGCCGTGTACCACCGGCCGGCCACCGCTTTCGTCGCCGCCTTCATGGGCTACCAGAACCTGCTGGCCTGGCGCGACGGCGCGCTGCACGCCGGCGACGCGCGCGTGCCGCTGGCGCTGCCGCGGCACGCGTCGCACCTGGCCTGGCGGCCCGAGCACGTGGCCGTGGTGGACGCCGGCCGCGGCACGCTGGACGGCCGCGTCGGCGCGCGCAGCTACCTGGGCGAGCGCATCGAGTTCCTGGTGCAGACGCCGCTGGGCGCCATCAAGGGCAGCGGCGCGCTCGACTCGCCATGGCTCGAAGGCACCAGCGTCGGCGTCGTGCTCGACCCGGCGCGCGCCGCGTTGATCGCCGAAGGAGGCCGCGCATGATGGAAATCTGGTACGACACCGACCCCGGCTTCGACGACTGGATGGCCTGGGCGCTGATCGAGTCCGAGCCGGCGTTCAAGCTGCTGGGCGTCAGCGTGGTGGCGGGCAACGCGCCGCTGCCGGTGACCTTGTCCAATGCGCTGGCGATCAAGGCCTTCCACGGTTTCCAGGCGCCGGTGCACGCCGGCTGCGACCGTCCGCTGGCGCAGGCCCAGGTCACCGCGCAGGACGTGCTGGGCGCGCAAGGCATGGAGACCACCGGCCCCGCGCTGCCGGCGGCCAGCGGCGCCGCCGCGCAGCCGGCGCCCGGCCACGGCGTGCAGGCGCTGATCGACGGCGTGCGCGCGCGGCCTGGCCGCGTCACGCTGCTGGCGGTGGGGCCGCTGACCAACGTGGCCGCCGCCTTCGCGCTGGCGCCCGAGTTGCCCTCGCTCCTGGCCGGCCTGGTCATCATGGGCGGCTCCACCGTCGGCGGCAACGCCACCGCGGCCGCCGAGTTCAACATCCACGCCGACCCCGAAGCCGCGGTGCGCGTCTTCGAGTGCGGCGTGCCGGTGGCGATGTTCGGCCTCAACGTCTGCCGCCAGGTGCCGATCGGCCAGGCGCAGGTCGACCGGCTGAAGGCGCTGGGCGGCGATCGAGCCGCCTTGTTCGCCGGTTATGTCGACGGCTACGTCGAGATCGGCCGCCGCCGCGGGCGCGCGGTGCAGTCGCTGTACGACCCGACGCCGGTGATCTGGCTGGCGCGGCCCGAACTGTTCGAACTGCAGCCGGCGCGCGTGGACGTCGAACTGCAGGGCCGCTTCACCCGCGGCATGACCGTCTGCGACCTGCGCGCCCCGGCGCTGCCCCGCGCCAACGCGCAAGTGGCCGTCAAGGCCGACGGCACGGCAGCGATGGAATGGGCGATGCAGCGGCTGGAAGCGTTGCTGCGGCGTTGAGCGAAGTTCGCCAGGCCCTTTGCGCGCAGCGCTGGCGGGGGTGCGCAGGCTTCCGATAGAGTGGCCTCTTGGTCAACCCTGGGAGCCGGCCCGATGAAGAGCATTTCCGTTGCTGAAGCCCAGTCCCGCCTTGCTGCCCTGCTGGCAGAGGTCGAGCAGGGCGAGGAGATTGCCGTCACTCGCCACGGCAAGGTGGTGGCCCGCTTGGTGCCGGACCGTCCGCGGCCTGCCGCCGATGCCTTCCGAGACTTCTGGCGGGCCGGCGACATCGAGTTGCAGTCTCCGCCGGACATGCCGGTCGAGGACGTGGCCAGCCTGGATGATTGAGGCATGGCGGCGCTGTACCTTCTGGATACCAACATCTTGATCGCCGCCCTCAAGGGGCATCCGGACGTGCGCAGTCGTCTGGAAGCCACTGCGCTGGCCGCTGTTAGGTTGTCGGCCATCGTGCTGGGCGAACTGGCCTTCGGCGCGGAGAAGAGCGCCCACGGCGACCGCAACCGCGCACATCTGGCGGCGCTGGTGCAGCGCTTGCCGCTGGTCGGCGTGGACGACGGTACGGCGCGGCACTACGCCACGATCCGCGCGCATCTCGAACGCCAGGGAACGCCGATCGGCGCCAACGACTTGTGGATCGCTGCGCAGGCGCTGCAGATGCAGGCGACCCTGGTGACGGACAACCTGCGCGAGTTCCAGCGTGTGCCCGGGCTGCAGTTGGACAACTGGCTGGCGCCGAGTCCAAGTGCCTGAGCGCCGGCTGCGCGTGCACGCCACATTGCATTGCTGGGCATGGCCGCTGATTTGATGGCCACCGAAAGCACGCCTGCGGCCCTCGACGCTGCCGCCGCGCTGTGGCGCGAGGCCGGCTTGCCGCCGGCGGCGCTGGACCCGTTGCAACTGCCAGGCCCGGCTGCCGATGGTCCGCCGGTGCTGCCGTCGTCGTTCGCGCTGGCCACGGCGCTGCAGGCCGCGCTGGGCGCGGCGGCGCTGGCGGCGGCGCAGATCGGGCTGGCGCGCGGCGGGCCGGCGCAGCAGGTGAGCGTCGATGCCGAGGCCGTGGCGGCCGAGGCCAGCGCGCATTTCAGCGTCGACGGCCGCGTGCCGGCGGTGTGGGACAAGCTGTCGGGCCTGTACCGCGCGGCCGACGGCTGGCTGCGCGTGCATGCCAACTTCGCGTACCACCGCGACGGCGTGCTGCGCCTGCTGGGCCTGCCGCCGGGCGATGCCACCGAGCGCGCCGCGGTGGCCGCCGCGCTGGCCCAGCGGCGCGCGCTGGACTTCGAGCAGGCCGCGGCCGATGCCGGCCTGGTGGTGGCCGCGGCGCGCCGCCTCGACGAATGGGACGCGCATCCGCAAGCCGCGGCGGTGGCGGCGCAGCCGCTGCTGCATTTGCAGCGGCTCGATGGCGGCCCGCCGCGCCCCTGGGCGCCGCTGCCGCCGGGCGCGCCGCCGCTGCAAGGCCTGCGCGTGCTGGAGCTGACGCGCATCCTCGCCGGCCCCACCGCGGGCCGCGTGCTGGCCGCCTATGGCGCCGACGTGCTGCTGGTCAACTCGCCGACGCTGCCCAACATCGAATCGATCGCCGACACCAGCCGCGGCAAGCGGTCGGCGCATGTCGACCTGAAGACGGCGGCCGGCCGCGAGCAGCTTCGCGCGCTGCTGCGCGAGGCCGATGTGTTCGTGCACGCCTATCGCCCCGGCGCGCTGGCGGCGCTCGGCTTCGGCCGCGCCGATCTGCAGCGCCTGAACCCGGGCCTGGTCGACGTGGCCTTGTCGGCCTACGGCGACAGCGGCCCCTGGGCCGGCCGGCGCGGCTTCGACTCGCTGGTGCAGACGGCCAGCGGGCTCAACCTGGCCGAGGCCGAAGCCTTCGGCAGTGCCGAGCCGCGCGCCTTGCCGCTGCAGGCGCTGGACTACAGCGCCGGCTTCCTGATGGCCTTTGCGGTGCAGGCGGCGCTGCTGCGGCGTGCGCAGCAAGGCGGCTTCTGGCAGGCGCGGCTGACGCTGGCGCGCACCGCCTCGTGGCTGCGCAGCCTGGGCCGCGTGCAAGGCTTCGAGACGGTGGCCAAGCCGGCGCTGGAGCCGCACCTGGAGACGCTGGACAGCGGCTTCGGCCGCCTGGTCGCGGTGCGCCACGCGGCGCGCTTCTCGCCACCGTGGTCGGCGACGCTGCGGCCGTCGATGCCGCCGGGCTCGCACCCCGCGGCCTGGCCGCCGCGCTGATCGCCGCGCTGATCACCGCGCTGATCGCCGCGCCGATCACCCACCGCGCCCGCTACAGCGGCCGCAACGCCCCGCTGCCGCACATCTCGCGCAGCCTGAACTTCTGGATCTTGCCCGAGCCGGTCAGCGGAAAGGCCTGCAGCTCGAACCACAGCCGCGGCGTCTTGTGCGGCGCCAGCTGCTCGCGCAGCCAGGCGAACAGCTCGTCCTTGTCGACGCGCTGCCCGGCCGCCGGGCGGATGAAGGCCGCCACCTGCTCGCCCCAGCGCGCATCGGGCAGGCCCAGCACGGCCACCTCGCCGACGCTGGCGTGGCGGTACAGCAGGTCTTCGATCTCGCGCGGGTAGATGTTCTCGCCGCCGCGGATGATCATGTCCTTGAGCCGGCCTTCGATGGTGCAGAAGCCGCGCGCGTCCATGCGGCCGAGGTCGCCGGTGTGCAGCCAGCCCTCGGCGTCGACGGCGGCGGCGCTGGCCTCGGGCATGTCGAAGTAACCCCGCATCACGTGGAAGCCGCGCGTGCACAGCTCGCCCAGTTCGCCCTGCGGCAGCGGCCGGCCGTCCAGCGGATCGGCCACCTTCATCTCCACGTGCGCCAGCGGCCGGCCGATGGTGCCGGCCTTGTCTTCGATGCGGTCGCCGGGGTGCGTCATCGTCGCCACCGGCGAGCATTCGGTCTGGCCGTAGACGATGGTGAAGGGCGCGCCCAGGCGCTGCTCCAGCCGGCGCACCAGCTCGGGCGGCACGGTGCTGCCGCCGCAGCAGATGGCCTTGACGCGGCTGAAGTCGGTGCGCTCGAAGTCGGGGTGTTCGAGCATGGCGATCAGCATGGTCGGCACGCCGGTCACCACGTGGCCGCCGAACTGGTGCGTCAGCGCCAGCACCAGGCCGGGCTCGAAGCTTTCCACCAGCACCAGGGTGCCGGCGCGCGCCACCGTGCCCAGCACCGCCAGCGCGCAACCGCCGGTGTGGAACAGCGGCATGGTGCCGATCCACACCGGCGGCTCGGTCAGGCCCATGCGCTGGTGCACCATCAGCGAGTTGTTGACCAGGCCGCGGTGGTGCAGCAGCGCACCTTTGGGAAAGCCGGTGGTGCCCGAGGTGTACTGGATCATCGCCGCGTCGCCGGGCTGCACCGCCGGCAGCGGGCGCGGCGCCGCGCCGGCGATGAAGGCGTCCCACTCGGCGAAGCGGATCACGTGGCGCAGCGCCGGGCAGCGCGGCTGCAGGGCCTGCACGGCCTCCAGCATCGCAAAGCCGCGCAGGCCGTCGAGCGTGAAGACGCCGGCCGCGCGCGATTGCGACAGCACGTATTCGACCTCGGCCGCGCGCAGCGCCGGGTTGACGGTGACCAGCACGACGCCGGCCAGCGCGGCGCCGAACTCGAGCACCAGCCACTGCGGGATGTTGTGCGCCCACACGGCCACGCGCTCGCCGGGCTCGAAGCGCTCCAGCAGCGCGTGGGCGCAGCGCGTGGCTTCGTCCAGCAGCTCGGCATAGGTCCATTGGCGGCGCTGCGCGGGGTCGGGGCTGCCGGCCACCAGCGCCAACGCCTGCGGCGCCTGTGCCGCGGCGCGCTGCAGCAGCGCGCCGATCGTCAGCTCCAGCAGCGGCGGTTGATCGGGGCCGCGGGCCAGCGACAAGGCCGTCATGCTCAGCTCCTTCAGGCCGGCAGCGGCGCCGGCGGCCGGCCGCTGCGGCCGCCGCGCCACCAGGCGAAGCCGGTCTGCACGATGCCGGCCGTCAGGCCCAGCGCGACGCCGGCCTTCCACGCCAGGTCGTAGGAGCCGGCGGCGTCGTAGATCAAGCCGCCGCCGAAGGCGCCGACGAAGCTGCCGAGCTGGTGGCAGACGAAGGCCGTGCCGCCCAGCATGGCCTGCCAGCGCAGGCCGAAGGTGTCGGCGATCCAGCCCGAGACCAGCGGCGCCACGCCCAGCCACAGAAAGCCCATCACGGCCGCGAAGGCCAGCGTGCCCGCCGGCGTGGGCGGCGCGACGAAGTACCAGGCCAGCGCGGCCGAGCGCAGGCTGTAGATCAGGCCCAGCAGCATCAGCTTGTTGAGGCGGCCGCCGGCCCAGCCGAAGAACAGGCTGCCCAGCACGTTGAAGCCGCCGATCACGCCCAGCGCCTGCGCGCTGAGCATCGGGTCCATGCCGCAGATCTCCAGGTAAGAGGGCAGGTGCGTGGTCAGGAAGACGAGCTGCATGCCGCAGACGAAGTAGGTCAGCGACATCACCACGAACAACGGGTTGCGCAGCGCCACGCCGAGCGCCTGGCGCGCACTGTCGCCTTCGCCGGCCTGGTGCGGCAGCGGCAGCGCGTCGACCTTGCCGGCCGTCCACGCGGCCGGGATCATCAGCAGCGACAGCGCGACGAAGCCCCACACGCCGACGCGCCAGCCCTGCGATTGCGCCAGCGCCTGGCCGATGGGCGCGGCGATCATCGCGCCCACCGAGCCGGCGGCCGAGACGATGCCCAGCACCGTGCTGCGCATGACCACCGGCACCGGGCGCGAAGCCGCGGCCAGCGCCAGCGCGCTGCCGTTGCAGGCCAGCGCGGCGCCGATGGCCACGCCGGCGCCCAGCACCACGCCGAGCACGCCGCCGGCGGTGGCCAGCAGCACCAGCCCCAGCGCGTAGAGCAGCGCGCCGCCGACCATCAGCCGCCGCATGCCCAGCCGCACCGCCCAGGCGCCGGCCAGCGGCTGCAACAGGCCCCAGGCCAGGTTCTGCACGGCGATGGCCACGGTGAAGTCGGACACGCGCAGCCCCAGGTCGCGCGTCAGCGGCGGCATGAAGATGCCCAGGCTCTGGCGCAAGCCCATCGCCAGGCTCAGCATCACCGAGGCGCCGATCAGGATGGCCAGGCCCGGGCGCAGGGCGCGGAAAGTCGACATGATGGGGTCGATTCTGCCGGCATCGTGTCGAATCCGCGGCGGCTGCCGCGTCGTGGCCGTGATGCCGCAACGTCCACTTCCAGGAGATCCGCGATGTCACCGATGTCCCCGATGTCTCGTTTGCGCGTTGAAAGCGTCTCGCTGTCCGTCGACGGCTTCGGCGCCGGCCCCGACCAGAGCCTGCAGCAGCCGATGGGCCGCGGCGGCATGGCGCTGCACGAATGGGCGCTGGCCACGCGCACCTTCCACCAGCGCGCGCTGGGCAGCGATGGCGGCGCCACCGAAGGCGTGGACGAGCGTTTTGCCGCGCGCGGATTCGAAGGCCTGGGCGCCTGGATCCTCGGCCGCAACATGTTCGGCCCGGTGCGCGGCCCCTGGCCCGACGAAAGCTGGCAAGGCTGGTGGGGCGACGAGCCGCCGTACCACGTGCCGGTGTTCGTGCTGACGCACCACCCGCGGCCGCCGCTGGCGATGCAGGGCGGCACCACCTTCCACTTCGTCACCGAAGGCCTGAGCGTGGCGCTGCAGCGCGCCCGCGCCGCGGCCGGCGCGCTCGATGTGCGGCTGGGCGGCGGCATGGCCAGCATCCGCCAGGCGCTGCAGGCCAGGCTGGTCGACCGCATGCACCTGGCGCTGGCGCCGGTGCTGCTGGGCCAGGGCGAGCCGCTGCTGACCGGCCTGGACCTGCCGGCGCTGGGCTACCGCTGCGCCGGCGTGGAAGCCGGCGAGCGCGCCACGCACGTGGTGATCGAGCGCGCCTGAGGCTTGCCGTCAAAGATCGGTGCGCAGCTTCCAGATCTCCGGGAACAGCACCGTGTCGAGCATCTTGCGCAGATAGCCCACGCCGCTGGTGCCGCCGGTGCCGCGCTTGAAGCCGATGATGCGTTCCACCGTCGTCACGTGCCGGAAGCGCCACAGGCGGAAGGCGTCTTCGAGGTCGGTGAGTTCCTCGCCCAGCTGGTACAGGTCCCAGTGCGCTTCGGGGTTGCGGTAGACCTGCAGCCAGGCGGCTTCCACCGCGTCGCTGGCGACGTAGGGCTGGGTCCAGTCGCGCTGCAGATGGTCTTGCGGCACCGGCAGGCCGCGGCGCGCCAGCAGCCGCAAGGCCTCGTCGTAGAGCGACGGCGACTCGTAGGCCGCGCGCACCTGGGCCAGGCGCTCGGGCGCATGCTCGTGCGGGCGCAGCATCGCGGCGTTCTTGTTGCCCAGGCTGAATTCGATGCAGCGGTATTGCCAGCTCTGGAAGCCGCTGCTTTGCGCCAGGTAGGGGCGGATGGCGCTGTACTCGGGCGGCGTCATCGTCGCCAGCACGTCCCAGGCGTGGACCAGCTGCTCCATGATGCGCGAGACGCGCGCCAGCATCTTGAAGGCCGGCGCCATGCGGTCTTGTGAAACGTTGGTGATGGCGGCGCCCAGCTCGTGCAGCATCAGCTTCATCCACAGCTCGCTGGTCTGGTGCTGCACGATGAACAGCATCTCGTCGTGGCCGGGCGACAGCGGGTGCTGGGCCGAGAGCACCTGGTCGAGGTGCAGGTAGTCGCCATAGCTCATGCTGCGGCTGAAGTCGAGTTGGGCGTGCTCGGCACGCACCACGTCTTCGCCGCGTGCGGCGTGTTCGGCAGGTTCGGCGCCGGGGCTGGGGTTGGACATCGGTGGCTCCTCGTTCAAGTGACCGCGTGGCGCTGGTTGAAGCGCGGCTCGTGCCATTCGCCCGACGCCAGCACCTGGCGCAGGTGTTCGACGGCATCCCAGGCGTCGACGAAGCGCGTGTACAGCGGCGTGAAGCCGAAGCGCAGGATGTCGGGCAGGGCGGCGCCGTCGCCGGCACGGAAGTCGCCGACCACGCCGCGCGCGATCAGCGCCTGCACGATGGCGTATGCGCCTTCGTCGCGCGCCAGGCAGACCTGCGAGCCGCGCTGCGCAGCGGCCTGCGGCGACACCAGGCGCAGCCCGTGGCCGCCGCAGCGCGCGGCCACCAGGCCGGCGAACGAGTCGGTCAGCGCCAGCGACTTGGCGCGCAGCGCGGCCATGCCGCCAAAGGCTTCGGCGGCCAGCACGCTGTCGACGCCGCATTCCAGCGCGCTCATCGCCAGCACCGCCGGCGTGCCGCACAGATAACGAGATATGCCGACGGCCGGCCGGTAGCCGGGGTTGAACTCGAACGGCGCGGCATGCCCCATCCAGCCGGCCAGCGGCTGCCAGAAGCGATCGGCATGCCGCGGGTGCGCCCACACGAAGGCCGGCGCGCCGGGGCCGCCGTTGAGGTACTTGTAGCCGCAGCCCACCGAAAAGTCGGCGCCGTCGCGCAGCAGGTCCACCGGCACCGCCCCGGCGCTGTGCGCGAGGTCCCAGATCACCAGCGCGCCGGCCGCATGCGCCGCCTGCGACAGCGCCGCCATGTCGTGCATGCGCCCGGTGCGGTAGTTGACGTGGGTGAGCATCAGCACCGCGACGCCGCCGCGCGCCAGCCGCGCCGGCAGCTCGTCGGCCTCGGCCAGCTCCAGCGTGCAGCCGCGCTCGCGCGCCAGCGCCTCGGCGATGTACAGGTCGGTGGGGAAGTTGCTGCGCTCCGACACGATCGCGCGCGCGGCGGGCGCGTCGGCCGCCGCGATGGCCAGCGCCGCCGCCAGCACCTTGAAGAGGTTGACCGAGGTCGAATCGGCGCAGACGAGCTGCCCGGCGCCGGCGCCGACCAGGCGCGCGATCTTGTCGCCCACGCGCTGCGGCAGCGCCATCCAGCCGGCCTGGTTCCAGCTGCCGATCAGGCCGCGGCCCCATTCGTCCTGCACCACCTGCTGCACGCGCGCCGCGGTGGCGCGCGGCAGCACGCCGAGCGAATTGCCGTCGAGGTAGATCAGCCCCGGCGGGATCTCGAACTGATCGCGCAAGCCGCGCAAGGGGTCGGCGGCGTCCAGCGCCAGCGCGGCGTCGCGGGTGGTGGGCAAGGGCAGGGCGGTCATGGCAGTTCCCTCAGGACGGCGCGCACCGGCGAGGCGTCGGCGGTGCTCAGTTTCAGCGGCAGGGCGATCAGCTCGTAGTCGCCCTCGGGCACGGCGTCGAGCAGCAGGTTCTCCAGCACGCGCAGGCCGCGGCGGCGGATCACCTGGTGGCTGGGCAGCGCCTTGCTCGCGGCGGGGTCGATGCTGGCGCTGTCGATGCCGATCAGCCGCACGCCGGCGTCGGCCAGGCGCTCGATCGTCTCCGGCGCGAAGGCGGGCAGATCGGCGTCGAAGCGGTCCTGCGGCATGCGCTGGTAGCAGCGCAGCAGCACGCGCGGCGGCAGCTCGTGCAGCGCCGGGATGGCATGCGCCAGGTCGTCCCACTGCAGCAGAGGCCCGCGGCCGATGGCGTGGATCACGCGGCAGCGGCCGAGGTAGGGCTCGAGGTCCAGCGCGCCGACGGCCGCGCCGTCGGCGCTGTAGTGCAGCGGCGCGTCGGCATGCGCGCCGACGTGCGGCGACAGCGTGATCGCGCTGACGTTCACCGGGCAGCCCGGGCCCAGCGTGGCGCTCCACGTCTGGCGGTATTCGGTATCGCCGGGAAACACCGGCGAGCCGGCGTGCACCGGCGGCGAGATGTCCCACAGTCGTCGTGCCGAGCGCACCGCGGTCTCCTGCAGATAGTTGACAACTAAACTATATCGCCAAAGAATGCCGCCGAACGCCTTGCCCCGGAAGCGATTGCTGCATGGCCGATAGCGCCCACGTCGACACCTTCGCCCGCGACCACCTGCCGCCGCCTTCGGCGCTGCCCGAATTCCTGTTCGATCGGCCCGAGTTGCAGCTGCCGCCGCGGCTGAACGTGGCCGCCGAACTGCTGGACGCCTGGGTCGCGCAAGGCCAGGGCGACCGGCTGTGCGTGCAGGGCGAGATCGACGGCCAGCCCGTGCGCTGGACCTATGCCGAGCTGCAGCAGCGCGCCAACCGCATCGCCCGCGTGCTGGTGCACGAGATGGGGCTGGTCAGCGGCAACCGCGTGCTGCTGCGCGGCGCCAATTCGCCGATGCTGGCGGCCTGCTGGTTCGGCGTCATCAAGGCCGGCGGCATCGCGGTGGGCACCATGCCGCTGCTGCGCGAGCGCGAGCTGCTGCCCATCGTCGACAAGGCCGAGATCACCCACGCGCTGTGCGATGCCCGGCTGGCCGACGCGCTGCACGCCGTTCAGGCCGCCCGCCCGCGGCTGGCGCAGGTGCTGCACTTCAACGGCGGCGGCGGCGCCGGCAGCCTGGAAGCGGCGATGGCCGCGCAGCCACCGAGCTTCGCCACCGTCGACACCGCGGCCGACGACTGCGCGCTGATCGCCTTCACCTCCGGCACCACCGGCGTGCCCAAGGGCACCATGCACTTCCACCGCGACGTGATCGCCGCCTGCCGCTGCTGGCCGCGGCACGTGCTGCGCGCGCGGGCAGACGACGTCTTCATCGGCAGCCCGCCGCTGGCCTTCACCTTCGGGCTGGGCGGGCTGCTGATGTTTCCGCTGGCCATCGGCGCCAGCACCGTGCTGGTGGAAAAGGCCTCGCCCGACGTGCTGCCGCAGGCCATTGCGCAGTACCGGGCCAGCGTGTGCTTCACCGCGCCCACCTCGTACCGCGCGATGGCGGCGCAGGCCGCGCAGCACGACTGGTCGTCCTTGCGCAAATGCGTCTCCGCCGGCGAGGCGCTGCCGGCGGCGACGCGGCTGCTGTGGAAGCAGGCCACCGGCATCGAGCTGATCGACGGCATCGGCTCCACCGAGCTGTTCCACATCTTCATCAGCGCCGACGAAGCGCAGGCCCGGCCCGGCGCCACCGGCGTGCCGGTGCCCGGCTACCGCGCCTGCGTGCTGGACGAGCAGGGCCGCGAACTGCCGCCCGGCCAGGTGGGCCGCCTGGCGGTGAAGGGCCCCACCGGCTGCAAGTACCTGGCCGACGAGCGCCAGGCGCATTACGTTCAAAATGGCTGGAACCTGACCGGCGACGCCTACCTCGTCGACGCCGACGGCCAGTACGTCTACCAGGCGCGCACCGACGACATGATCGTCAGCGGCGGCTACAACATCGCCGGGCCGGAGGTCGAAGGCGCGCTGCTGCTGCACCCCGCGGTGGCCGAATGCGGCGTGATCGGCGCCGCCGACGAAGCCCGCGGCCAGATCGTCAAGGCCGTCGTCGTGCTGAAGCCCGGCTTCAACGGCGACGCCGCGCTGGTCAAGGAACTGCAGGACTTCTGCAAGCAGACCATCGCCCCCTTCAAGTACCCGCGCGCCATCGAGTTCCGAACGAGCCTGCCGCGCACCGAGACGGGCAAGCTGCAGCGGTTCAGGTTGCGCGATCCGGCCTGACGCCTTGTGCTACGGTGCGCCTCATGACCCTGCCCACCACCATCACCCCCACCCGCCTGGGCGCCAAACTCGATGCTGCCGCCGCCGCCATCGAACCCAGGCTGATCGCCTGGCGGCGCGACTTCCACCAGCACCCCGAACTGGGCAACCGCGAGACGCGAACCGCCGGCATCGTCGCCGAGCACCTGCGCGGGCTGGGTTTCGACGAGGTGCGCACCGGCGTTGCGCACACCGGCGTGGTGGGGCTGCTGAAAGGCGCGCTGCCGGGCCCGGTGGTGGCGCTGCGCGCCGACATGGACGCGCTGCCGGTCACCGAGGAGGTCGACCTGCCGTTCGCGTCGAAGGCGCGCAGCACCTGGAACGGCGAGGCCGTGGGCACCATGCACGCCTGCGGACACGACTGCCACACCGCCATCCTGATGGCCGTGGCCGAGGTGCTGGCCGGGCTGCGCAGTGAACTGCGCGGCAGCGTCAAGTTCATCTTCCAGCCCGCCGAGGAGATGCCGCCGCAGGGCGAGAACGGCGGCGCCAAGATGATGATCGAAGAAGGCGCGCTGCAGAACCCGGTGCCGCAGGCCATCTTCGGGCTGCACGTCACCTCGCGCCAGAACGCCGGCTTCCTGGGCTACCGCTCGGGGCCGACGATGGCCAGCTCCGACCGCTTCAGCATCACCGTGCAGGGCCGCCAGACGCACGGCGCCGCGCCCTGGCTGGGCGTCGACCCCATCGTCACCTCGGCCCAGGTGGTGCTGGGGCTGCAGACCGTGGTCAGCCGCGGGCTGGACATCTCACGCGAGCCGGCGGTGCTGACGGTGGGCATGATCAAGGGCGGCGTGCGCGAGAACATCATCCCCGACAGCGTGGAGATGCGCGGCACCATCCGCACCTTCGACGAAGCGATGCGCGACGAGGTGCACGAGCGCGTGACCACGCTGGCCGAGGCGGTGGCCCGCGGCTCGCGCGCCGGCTGCAAGGTGTGCATCGAGAAGAACTACCCGGTCACCGTCAACGACCCGCAACTCACCGCGCTGATGCTGCCCACGCTGCAGCGCGTGGCCGGCGGCGACCAGCAGGTGCACAACGTGCCCAAGGTCACCGGCTCGGAGGATTTCTCGTACTTCCAGCGCCTGGTGCCGGGGCTGTTCTTTTTCGTCGGCGTCACGCCGCCCGGGCAAGACCCGGCCAAGGCCGCGTCCAACCATTCACCGCGCTTCGCGGTCGACGAGAGCGCGCTGGTGCTGGGGCTGCGTTCGCTGCTGCATTTGAGTTGCGATTTTCTGGAAGGCGGCGGCTGAGCGGCGGACTTCCTTGGCGGGTCAGCGGCCCCGGTCGGCCAGCGCATCCAGCGGTGACCGCACGGCGCCGCCGGCCAACCCCAACGCCGCCATCGTCGTCACCGCACGGCCCACACCGATCCAGGCCAAGGCCTTCGAGCTGCTCGGGCTGAACCCGAACGGTTCCCAGTAAACCCCGCTTGCCTGAACCCGCTTTCGCAGCGGGAGCAAGGACTTACGCCGAGGATGCCGTCAAAGTTCGGGCTCGCCTGGCGCCCGCCGGCCAGCCCTGGGGGCCGAGCGCCCGCAGCAGGCGCAAGTCGTCGTCGCCTTCGGCGGCGGCGGCCTCGAAGTCGTGGCGATGCAGGAAGCCCTGCACCTGTTCGTTGTCGTACCGGACGTTGGCCACCAGGCGCGAGATGCCGGCGCCGCAGGCGCTGGACAGCAGCGGCGCCATCAGTTGGTCGGCCACGCCGCGACCCTGCCAGGTATCGGCCACGGCGATGGCCATCTCGGCCTGCGCGGGGTCTGCCCGGTCGCGCACCCAGCGCGCCTCGCCGAGCAGGGCGCAGGAGGCGGCCTCCTCGGCGACGACCACGAAGCGGCGCACGCCGTCGCTCGCGACGAGCTGCTCGGCCCATGCGGCTGAGCAGCGCGCGACACCCGCATGGAAGCGCCGGTGCCGGCTGGCGGGCGACAGCCCGTCGATGAAGCGCCATGCGAGACGCTTGATGCACGTTTCATCGCGCCTTCATGACGGGGCGCGCCCGCAGGCCGACAGTGCGGCTCAGCCAGCCCATCCGCTGGCAGAACAGGAAGGAGCCGCACGATGTTCATTCCCGACGTTCTTGGCCTCGGCCTGACCGCCTACGCGGCGTGCAGCACCCTGGTCGGATCGCGTTTCACCCGGCCGCGCCGCCAGCGCCTGCCGGCGGCCTCGGACGGCCAGGCGGATGCGCGGGCGGTCGGCTTCCCGTCACGCGACGGCCTCACGCGCATCGAGGGCAGCTATCTGGGCGCCCGGCCCGGCGCACCGGCCATCGTCATCGTGCACGGCAAGGACGCCTGCCGCGGCAACGCGCTCGGGGCGCCCAGCGCCGCGCTTGCCGACAGCGCGTTCGCCGACCTGGGCGAGGTCCTGCAGCGCAACTACCGCCGCCTGACGCATCTGCCGGCGGCGCTGTTCCCGGCCTCGGCGCTGGTGGCGCAGTGGCTCACCGGCGTGAACCTGCGGCGTTTTCGCCCGCTGGACCTGGCGGCCACGCTGGCCGCGCGGCCGGTGCTGCTGATCCACAGCGAAGGCGACCGCGTCGTGCCCTGCGAGCACGCGCACCGGCTGGCGCGCGCGTTCGGGGCGTCGCTGTGGACGACGCCGAGCACCGGCCACCTCTCGTCCTACCGCAGCGATCCCGACGGCTACGTGCGCCGCGTGCGCGACTTCTTCACCGGCGCGCTGGCGCCGGCCGACGCTTTTTCCGCCGCCGCGGCCTGAGCCCGGCTATCCGTCCCCTGAGCACCGAAAGGAAACCTCATGAACCGCCAAGCCACTCGCCTGCACCGCATCCTGCGCCGCGCCGCCACCATCGCCGTCATGGCCGCGGCCCCGCTGGCCGTGTTGCCGGCCCACGCGCAGACCTACGACGCGACCCTGCAGGACATCCGGGCCACGCTGGGCATGGTGCCCGACTTCATGGCCAAGCTGCCACCGGCGGCGCTGCCCGGCATCTGGTCGGCCTACAAGGGCCTGTACGGCCCGAACACCCAGCTGCCGCCCAAGTACCGTTCGCTGATCTCGCTGGCCGTTGCCGCGCAGATCCCTTGCGAATACTGCGTGGCGATGGACACGGCGGACGCCCGCCGCGCCGGGGCCAGCGACCAGGAGATCAGCGAAGCCATCACGGTGGCGGGGATGACGCGCCAGTGGAGCGCCATCTTCTACGGCCAGCAGGTCGACCTGAAGAAGTTCAAGCGCGACTTCGGCGGGGAGAAGTGACCCGGCCGCGCTTCAGCCGCGCAGCCAGCCGATGACGCGCTCGAGCGCCGTGTCGGCCGGTTGCGCCGCCGCCTCGTCCACGCGCCGCTGCACGCCGTCTGCGCCCAGCCGCTGCTCCAGCGCCTGCCGCACGCGCAGCCGGCGCTGCCGCGGGGCGGGCTCGCAGGCGACGGGCGGTTGCTCGGCGCGGGCGCCGAAGTCGATGCGGCGTGCGTCCAGCCCGAGCGCAAACGCGGCTTCGTCGAGGCGCCCCTGCGCCAGCAGGGCCTCGGCCGCCAGGTCCAGCGACTGCGCCGCCGCCGCCGTCGGCGACAGCACCTGCGGCAGCGCGCGCAGCGCGGCCTCCACGTGCTCGCAGGCCGTCGCCGCATCGCCGCGCTTGAGCTGGATGGCCGCCAGCGTGCGGCAGGCGTTGGACCAGCAGTTCACGTCGCCCAGGCCGATGAGCTTGCGCATCGCGCTGGCGAGGTAGCGGCCGGCGGGCTCGCCGTCGCCACGGGCGGCGAGCACGCGGCCGAGGATGAGCTCGCAGTGGCCCTCGATGTGCGGCGACGGCGAGGCCGCGAGCATGGCCAGCGTCTGCTCCAGGTTGGCCACGATGGTGGCGGCCTCGACGCGGCCCGCCAGCATCGCGCTGTAGGCGAGCGCGAGTGCCGCCATCGCCACGTCGCCCGCACGCTGAAAGCCCTGCAGTGCCGCGCGCTGATGGCTTTCGTACTGCGGGTGCGCGCTCCACTCCGAGCTCACGAGCAGCAGGTGCAGGTAGGCGGCGTCCCAGGCCGGCTCCCACCACGGCGGGCCGGGGTGCTCGGCGAGCGCACGTTCGGCCGCGTCGAGCTCGCGGCGGAAGGCCTCGAAGTCCGTACTGGTGCGGTGCAGCGACGCCGCGAGTTCGAGGCGCAGGCGCGCGGCCTCGGCCGGCAGGCCGGCGGCCGAGGCGACCCGCAGGCCCGCGCGCGCATGCTCGACCGAGCGTGGGTCGCTCAACTGCGCGGCCAGCTCGGCGGCCACGAACCAGGCCCGTGCGCGCACCGCGGCGGGCGCATCCTCGCCCGCCTCGCGCAGGCCCTCCAGCAGCACGCCCAAGCCCTCCACGTGCAGCGCGGCATGGCACCAGAAGCCGAACAGGTCGAAGGCCAGGCGCAGCTGGCGCTCGTGCTCGCCGTGGGCCAGCAGCGCGCGCAGCGCCACGCGCACATTGCCGAGTTCGCGCTCGATGCGCTGGCGCGCCTGCACCTGCGCCGGCCCGCGCAGCCCCGGCGCGGCGGCGGCGACGAAGGCGGCGAAGTGCCGCGCATGCGCGGCGGCCACCGCGCGCTCCTCGCCCGCGGCGCGCAGGCGTTGCAGCGCGTACTGGCGCGTGGGCTCCAGCAGGTGGAAGCGGGCATGCCCGGCGGCGCCGGCCAGCGGCAGCACGAGGGACTTGTCCACCAGGGCGTCGAGCAGGCCGACCACCGCCTCGAGCGGCACCGCGCGGGCCTCCGGGTCGACGGCGCCCACCGCCTCGGCGGCCTCGAGATCGAAGCCGCCCGCGAAGACGGACAAGCGGCGCAGCAGCGCCTGCTCGTCGGGCGCGAGCAGCGCGTGCGACCAGTCCAGCGCGGCGTCCAGGCTGCGCTGGTGCAGTGGCGCGTCCTTGGCCGCCGTGCCGAGCACGCGAAACGATTCGTCCAGCCGGTCCGCGAGCTGTTGCGGCGTCAGCGTGCGCAGCCGCGCGGCGGCCAGCTCCAGGCCCAGCGGCATGCCCTGCAGGCGCCGGCAGGCGCGCAGCACGCCCAGCAGTTCGTCGCCCGACAGCGCGGCGCCCGGGCGGACCGCCTGCAGCCGCTCCACGAACAGGCGCACCGCGTCGCTGTCGGTGTCGGCGCAGCCCTCGGCCGGCAGCGCCAGCGTGCCGACGCGAAGCTCCACCTCGCCGGCCACGCCGAGCGACTCGCGCGAGGTCGCCAGCACCGTCACGCCGGGCGCTTGGCGCAGCACGCGGCGCACCAGCGCGGCGGTGCCCTCGCGCAGGTGCTCGCAGTTGTCCAGCACGAGCAGCAGGCGGCGCGGCGCCAGGTGGCGCAGCAGCACCGCCTCGATCGACGCGCCGTCACCGGCACGCAGGCCCCACAGCGACGCGGCCTGCGCCGCCACCAGCGAGGCCTCGAACAGCGGCGCGAGCTCGATCCACCAAACGCCGTCGACGAAGGCCCCGGCCTGACCGAGCTGGCCCGTCGCCGCCTGCAGCGCCAGCCGCGTCTTGCCGATGCCGCCCGGGCCGAGCAGCGAGACCAGGCGGTGGTCCTGCAGCAGCCCGGCGATCTGGGCCAACTCGGCCGCGCGCCCGACGAAGGAGGTCGTCGCGGCAGGCAGGTTGTGCGGCGCCGGCGCTGCGGCGGGGCGCGCCGGCTCGGCCGGCGCAAGCGGTTCGGCGGCGAGGGTGAAGCGATAGCCATGCCCGGCGATCGTCGCGATCGCGTCGCCGCCCAGGGCCTTGCGCAGCGCCATGATCTGCGCCGCGACATTGCCTTCCTCCACCACGAGGCCGGGCCAGGCTTCGTCGAGCAGTTGGCTCTTGGGCACCAGGCGGCCGGCATGCGCGGCCAGCACCACCAGCACGTCGAAGGCACGCCCGCCCAGCGGCACCGGCAGGCCGCCGTCCAGCAGCACACGCTCCGCCGGCCGCAACTCGAAGCGCCCGAAACGCAGCGGCGACGGCGAAATGGTTCGCGCCTCCATACGCGGCAAAGTCTAGCGGCGACTTGAAGGATTGCTTGGCACCCAGGCGCAAGCCAGTGATCCTGGATCCGGCAGTTCCCTGCCCGTGATCGAGCGCTGAGCGAGCACTGGCGCGGCCTTGCTCGGTCTTGGCACACTCACCCGATGGGTGAGAGCAAGCGCAAGCGCGAGGTGGCCCTGGCGGCCGAGGCGGCGGGCAGCGCGCCGCAGGTGGTGGACACGCTGGGCGGGCGCATGCACGTGCGCTGGAACGCACGGCGTGCTGAGGACCCGCCGCAGGCTTTCCACGTCGAATGCGCCGGTGTGCCGGCGGCATTCGACGGCCACAAGCATGTGGGCCGCCCCGTCGGCGTCAAGTGTTCGCTGCGCCGGGCTTCGCCCGCACTTGCCGCACGCCGGCGCTGGGCGGCAAACTGCTGCGCTGCGACGGTTGCCAGACCGAGCAATGGCGCTGGCATGCCTGCCGCAACCGCCACTGCCCGCAGTGCCAGACGCGCCAACGCGAGGCCTGGCGCCGCGCACGCGGGGCCGAACTGCTCAACGTGCCGTACTGCCACTTGGTGTTCACGCTGCCGCATGAGCTGAACCGCCTGGCCGCCGTGCGGCCGCGCTGGGTGTACGACACGCTGCTGGACACCGTGGCCGACACCTTGACGACGTTTGCGGCCGATCCCAGGTGGCTGGGCGGCACAGGCGCGTTCACGCTGGTGCTGCACACCTGGGCGCAGGACCTGAGCCGCCATCTGCATGTGCATGTGCTGATGGCCTGCGGCGCGCTGAGCACCGATGCGCAGGGCCAGCCGCAATGGCAGGCGCCGCGGCGCAGCCCCACCTTCCTGTTCCCGGTGCGCGCTCTGTCGCAGGTCTGGCGCGCGCGATTCGTCGACGTGCTGATCCAGGCGCAGGACAGCCAGCGCCTGCGCGCCGATCCATCTGCGCCGCCGATTGCGCCGCCGATTGCGCTGCCCTTGCAGGAACTGCGCGCCAAGCCCTGGGTGGTCTATGCCAAGACGCCGCTGGCAGGCCCCGCGGCGGTGCTCGACTACCTGAGCCGCTATACCCACCGCACCGCCATCGGCAACGAGCGGCTGTTGGGCATCCATGGCGATCAGGTCTGGTTCAGGACGCGGGTGAACCGCAAGCACCCGTCATCAGACGCGACCGCCGACGCCCCGCGCAGCCGCATCACCCAACTGCCAGGCGTCCAGTTCATCGAGCGGCTCATGCAACACGTGGTGCCGCGCGGCTTCAAGCGCATCCGCCACTACGGGCTGTTGGCCCCCGCAGCCAAGACCGAGCGATTGGCCTGCGCGCGAGCGCTGCTGGGCATGCCTGCAGCCAACCCCGCCGTGGCCGAGGACGTGGCGCAGTTCATGCGCCGCGTGGCCACCATCGACATCCAGACATGCACGCACTGCGGCCACGGCCGCTGGCAGGCCGTGGCGTGCCAGGCGCCTGCGCGCGCGGCCAGCGCAACGGCGTGCGCCCACGCACCAAGGGGGCCACCATGACGCCCTTGCGCATTGCCACCACCGCAGACGGACATCGCGGCGGATCGTGCCGTCGCTGGGCACCTCTGCGCGTGCGGCACCGCGCGCCACCTTGGCCACTGCAAGCCGCAGCCGGCGATCACCGCAACGCAGCCGCTCAGCGAAGCAAAAGCCACACCATCCGGCGTCAGCCGCCACTTCCATCGATCGCCTGCCACCCCCGCGCAATTGCCCGATCAGGCCGCTGACCTTACATTCCCCTTCAACCGTCGGCGCGGCGGCCAAGTCCAACGAGGTTTATCCGCCGCGACCCACACCGCGCCCCGGGCAAACTCGGAGACGCGGCTGATAAACGCTATTCGTTTCACACACTACCGATTGGAGACTCTCGATGCCAGGAAGGCCACCTGAGGTTGATCCCACACGCGATGAGCTGTACTACGAGATCGACAAGGCCAGCTCGCTAGTGGCCGCAATTCGAGCGCTTCCGGTACAGGTCAACCCAAATGCCCCGGCCGGCATCCACCCGAAACACCAGTTGCAGGTGGTTGAGCTTGCATTCATGGCAATGGTCGCGTCGTGGGAAGAGTTCTTGGAGCGAGCCCTGGTCCGATATGTTGCTGGCGCAAAGGCCAAGAATGGATACGCGCCCACGCCAAAGTTCGGTCAGGCAAACAACATTGCGCACGCCTACGCCTTACTGTCCGGCAACTCCAACTACGACCCCCTCAAGCACTACTTGAAGGTCACCGATACAAAGTGGGTGAAGAACAACGCTGACTATTTCTTTAGGCAGCATCAGTTTTCTGTGCCGCACGCCCAAACAGTCCTCCTAGAGCATGCAACATCCATTCGAAATCGTGTTGCGCACAGTTCGGAGAAGTGCCGCGCGGACTTTAAGGCCACAGCACTAGCATTCCTGCAGCCGCCAAACGGCAAGCTGACCAAAGGCTATATGCCAGGCAACCTATTGCTGGCTCCAGTAACCCAGCTGTTCCCACATGCCTTCAAGCAAGGCAATCACAACCACTTCGCGGCCTATGCGGAGTTGTACAAGAACATGGCTCTAGCCATCGTGCCGAAGTGAGGCCTAAAACGATTAAGGATAGATCGCGCGCAGCCGCGATCTGATCCGTTTGTTGGACAAGCCCGTCGATGTAATGGGTTTGCG
>Ga0102832_1000620_pt1 | contig 35473 bp, 39 predicted proteins | sample EBPBio282013_DNA_FD_88942 | JGI IMG/M metagenome (GOLD analysis project Ga0102832, IMG submission 88942) | Wastewater treatment Type I Accumulibacter community from EBPR Bioreactor in Madison, WI, USA - Reactor 2_5/28/2013_ DNA (Illumina Assembly) | ecosystem: Engineered > Bioreactor > EBPR >... | reverse complement strand
CGAAGGCGTGACCTGTTCGGTGCAGACGTCGAAAGCACTGATCGAAGCGGGCCTTCATCCCGCGACGCATGTAAAGGCCCATCAGCACCGCGATCGGGATCGACATCGCGACGGTGAACACGCCCCACGGGCTGTCCGCCAACGCTTTGACGATCACCAGGCTCAGCACCGCGAGCAGGATGATCATGATGGAAAGGATGCCGACGATGGCCACGATCCCGGCGTCCTTGCCGAGGTTGTCGCGAATCATCTGACCCAGGGTGTTGCCGTTGCGGCGCGTGGAGAAGAACAGGATCACGTAATCCTGCACGCAGCCTGCGAACACGGCCCCCACCAAGATCCAAATCGTTCCCGGCAGATAACCCATCTGCGCGGCGAGCGTCGGACCGACGAGCGGACCCGCGCCGGCGATGGCGGCGAAATGGTGGCCGAACAGCACGTACTTATTCGTAGGGACGTAATCGAGACCGTCGTTCTTCAGAACGGCGGGCGTCGGGCGGTTCGGGTCGACGCCCAGAACCGTGTTCGCCACATAGGCGCTGTAGAACCGGTAGCCGATCGCATACGTACAGACCGCGGCCACGACGAGCCACGCGGCATTGATCGACTCTCCTTCATGGAGCGCGAGAACACCCATACAGGCAGCGCCAAGTATGGCGACACCTCCCCAAAGCACCCATTGTGCTGTCTTGCCCATAGAACAAACCCCCTCCGTTGCAGATTGATTCTGCGACTGAAACAAAAGACGCCCTAAATAGCAAGCGAACGCGCGCACCTTTGATCAACCGCACAGCTTTTTCTTGTAAATGGAGTTGGTCTTTAGTCCGCTCACCTCGTTGTGGTTTTGCTGCGCTGCACAATGTGCGGCGGATGACCGCGGCGCCGCGCTGAACCGTGCGCGCGTCACTTTGGACGGACGTGCCGCGGGCATCGCCGGTGGTCTGCCATCGACTTGGTGATTTGTGGCGCGGTCACCGCATAAAAGGGCCGCCACGACAAAAAATGCCCGCCGGTGATGTGGTTATATTGCACGTCGGCGCCCCGCTTGAGTTTTAGCATCGCCGGCTTGTCTTACGGTGCCCGAGGTAACGCCGACGTGATCGGACTCGCCATCGCTTCACCGGCGTGCGCGTAATGCGCGTGGCGTAAACTTCAAAACCGCGACGATTTTGGGAAAAGAGCGGCCGAACGTGTTGTTGGGCTGCGAAATGAGATCGACTTTGAGGCCGTCACGATGAGTGAGGCCGCGAAGGCCGCCCCATTTCGGCGCGCGCGGCTAAAAACCGTCGCCCGGCAGGTCGTCAACCTGCCGGGCTTTCCTCGGCGTCAAATCTTTCGTGGGTTCAGCGCGAAAGGCACTGGTCGTTAGTCGATGATGGCCCACGCACCGTCAGGTTGCTGACATGCGCGCCCCGCCGGCGGCGGCCGGCATTTTTTGTTTAGAGGGCGCGCTGTTTCACACACCGTTAGTCGATGATGGCCCACGCACCGTCAGGTTGCTGACATGCGCGCCCTCGAGCTTCTTGCGGACGGCCGTCGATCCAGATCTTCTGGCTGTAGACGGTGCAGTTGAAGTTGTCTTCGTCCTCGTAATAGTCGAGCACATGCAGCTGGCCGCGCGTGCCGGACTGTGGATTCCGCCAATCATAGTAGGCATTGGCTTTGCCTGCGTTGAAACCGGTGGTGTAGGTCTTATAGGCGTAACTGCGGTCGTTGCAGTCGAGCTTGCTGGTCAGCGCCGCGCCGATGGCGCCGCCGGCGACCACGCCCACGATCGTCGTCGTCGTTTCATTGCGGCGGTTCCCGGCGGCGTTGCCAAGCAGCCCGCCGATCACCGCGCCGACGAGCGCGCCGGCGGGGTCGGGCTTGCGTGAGCACTCGCGATAGTACTGGTCGTCATTCAGATTGTACTGGCGGGCATAGCGAGCACGCCACTGTGCTTCACGTTCGGCGCGGCTGTATTCACGCCGCGCACGGCGTTCCTCACGGTCCGCGCGGCGTTCCACACGCTCCACATCGCGCACCTCCCGTACCCGGCCGTTGAAGATCGAGGCGAGCACGTATTGGTCGCCGATCATCAGCCACTGATAACCCCGGGGCGGGCGCGGCAGATTGCTTTCACGCCAACCGTAATAGACGTGATGTTTATCGCGCAGGCCGCGCGGCAAACGGTCGCCGCGTTTGAAATCGTGGTCGTCGCGGCGGCGATCGTAATCGCGACGGTCGTCGCCGCGATATTGCACCAGCTGAGACAGGGTTGCGTTCTGTACGGCGGGATGCGCCTTCGCCACAGGCATGGCCGTCGCGACGGAACTGGCCAGGAAGGTCAGGGCGGTGGCGCTCAAGATGAGCTTTTTCACGGGGGTTCTCCTAAATCGCCGGTGTGACTCGGGGGAAGCCGGCACGTACGAACCGAGTCCGGGTGTAAACGTTACAGAAGGAACTCCGGTTCCGTGCGCGAACAATCCGCGTCACTTCGGCAACAAGCTGAACGCGACATTGAGGAGAAAATGCGACCGGATTGGATCGAATGAGAGGTCGTAGGCACAATCGCGTGAGAAATACGCGCATCGCGCGAAGATGCCTCGATTGTCGAAGGCATAAGGTTGCGCACCCGCCGGCGAAGGCCGGCAAACTGAAAGACGATCAGGTCGCCGGGAGCATGAGGTTGCGCACCCGCCGGCGAAGGCCGGCAAACTGAAAGACGATCAGGTCGCCGAAAGCATGAGGTTGCGCACCAGCGGATAAATTTGAGTCCGCCATTTGCGGCCGCTGAAGACACCGTAGTGACCCGCGCCCGGTTGAAGGTGATGGCGCTTCAGGAAAGGCTTCAGGCCCGTACACAAGTCATGAGCCGCTAAGGTCTGTCCCACCGCGCAGATGTCGTCATGCTCGCCTTCGACCGTCAGCAGCGCGGTCTTCTTGATCGCTGATGGGTCTACGGGCTTACCTTTATAAGTGAGGGCGCCGCGCGCGAGATCTGCGTCCTGGAACACACGCTTCACTGTCTCGAGATAGAAACGCGCAGGTAGATCGAACACCGCGAAATATTCATCGTAAAACGTTTTGATGTCGTTGGCGCGTTCGACATCGCCGGTGGCGAGGTGCGAATAAAGATCGCTATGCGCTTTCATATGGCGTGCGCCGTTCATCGACATGAACGCCGTCAATTGCAGGAAGCCCGGATATACCTTGCGCCCCGCGCCGGCGAGGGGCGCGGGCACTTCGGTGATCAGGTTCTGCTCGAACCATTCGATCGGGTGACTGAGGGCGAGTTCATTCACTTTCGTCGGCTGCACGCGGGTGTCGATGGGGCCGGCCATCAAGGTCATGGACAACGGCGTCGCCGGATTTTTGCTCTCGGCCATCACCGCGACGGCGGCCAACACTTGCACGCACGGCTGGCACACCGCGATCACATGCGCTTTTGGGCCGATGGTCTCCAGGAAGCTGATGATGTGTTCGATGCAGTCGTCGAAACCGAAGTCGCCGTGGGTCACGGGGATGTCACGGGCGTTGTGCCAGTCGGTCAGGAAAACGTCATGATCGGCGAGCAGCGTGCGCACGGTATCGCGCAGAAGGGTCGCGAAATGGCCGGACAGCGGCGCGACCACCAGAACCTTCGGCTGGCCGGTGATGCTCGGTTTTCTGAATCGCAACAAGGTACAGAAGGGGGATGTCGCCGCGATTTCCTCAGTCACCGGCACCGGGTGACCGTCGATCAACACATGATCGATATCGTAACCGGGATGCTCGTGGGTGAGTGCGGTCCGTGAGAGGAGGTCGAACGCCGCGGTCACATGCGACATGCCGACGCCGCCGGGCCACATTGTAAGCGGCATAAGCGTATCGCGCGCTAGCCCCGCCATCTGGCGAAGCGGCTCGCTCCACGTACGCTGTTGTTCATAAAACGAATAAAGCATCTATCCCCAGCTCGTTGCATTCTGGCTTCTCCCCAGAAAAAGCCTAGTGCAATTTTTGCTGCGGTGCGAGATGATCCTTTTGCGGCGCCGAACCATAGGGTTGAGGAACTCCGGGGCCGCCATGAGGTCCAATGGCGGCGACACTTACGATTTCCAGTAAAAACTACTCATCCTGGTCTTTCCGGGGATGGCTCCTATGCAAAATGGCGGGCCTGGAGATCGCGGAAAAGATCGCCGGGATCGATGATCCCGCCACCCGCGCGGAACTCCTTTTATTATCGCCGTCGTTCCTGACGCCGAGACTGGAGCACCGCGGCATAACCGTCTGGGACACGCTCTCCATCGCCGAATATCTCGCCGAGCTGAGGCCGGATGCGGGGTTGCTGCCGTCCGATCCAAAGGCGCGTGCGCATTGCCGTTCCATCAGCGGTGAGATGCACTCCGGATTCATGAACCTGCGCTCGGCGCTCCCCATGAATCTCAAGGCTCAATTTCCCGGTTTCAAGGTTTGGACGGGCGCGAAGCCGGACATCGAGCGCGTATGCGAGATTTGGCGCGATTGTCTCGCGCGCTATGGCGGACCTTATCTTTTCGGCAAAACGCCCAGCATGGCCGACGCGATGTACGCGCCGGTGTGCACACGCTTCGTCACCTATGACATAAAACTCGATCCCGTGTGTCGCGCTTATTGCGATACAATCCGCGCGTGGGAACCGGTCGTCGCTTGGACGGAAGCCGCCAAGACCGAACCGGACGAGGTCGAAGAACTGGAAGCGGAGTTCTAAGCGCGCGATTCGGAAACGTGCGAAGCGGGGTTCCGAAAACGTCGCCCGCGAAAAAGGAGAAATACATGAGTGTGGTCGGTAAGGTCGCGGTCGTCACCGGCGCGGCCAGCGGCATAGGCCGCGGCATCGCCGAGGTCTTCGTGAAAGCCGGCGCGAAAGTCGTCATCGCCGACCTCAACGCCGCGCAAGCCGAAGCGACGGCGCGCGAACTCGGGCCGAATGCGCTTGGCGTCGCCATGGACGTCACCCAGGAATCCCAAGTGGACGCGGGCATCGACCGCGCCGTGCAGCATTTCGGCAAGATCGACATTCTCGTCAGCAACGCCGGCATCCAGATCGTCGCGCCACTCGTGGACTTCGCCTATAAGGATTGGCAGCGTCTGATGGCGATCCATCTCGACGGCGCGTTCCTCACCACGCGCGCCGCACTGCGTCATATGTATAAACAGGGCACCGGCGGCGCCGTCATATACATGGGGTCCGTCCATTCGAAGGAAGCCTCGCCGCTGAAGGCGCCCTATGTGACCGCGAAGCATGGTCTCATGGGGCTTGCGAAAGTCGTGGCCAAGGAAGGCGCCGCTCACGGCGTGCGCGCCAACGTCGTCTGCCCGGGGTTTGTACGCACGCCGCTGGTGGACAAACAAATTCCGGAGCAGGCGAAGACCCTTGGTATTTCCGAAGAAGACGTCGTGAAGAACATCATGCTCAAGGGCACCGTGGACGGAGAGTTCTCAACCGTCGACGACGTCGCACAAGCAGTGCTGTTCTTCGCCGCGTTCGAGACCAACGCGCTGACCGGCCAATCGCTCAATGTAAGTCATGGCTGGTCGATGACCTGACGCGCGGTCCCATAAACGCCGCGTCGGGGGCGGTATTGCCGCCACGAACACACCACCGCACTTGCCTGTCATTCCGGCCTATGCTTCTGATCGCTGTCCGGTGTTCGCCGATATTTCGCTTCAGAGGTTCATGTGCCCGTTCCGTCCGATCTGATCGCCGCTTATCGTGCGGCTATTTACGAAATTGATGTGGACGGCGAGCCGCTGGCCTTCCAAGTGGATGAACAAAATTCGGCTTTGGACGGATACCTGGTAAAGCGCGGCGCGGCGACGGGCGTGTTCGTGACCGCCTACAACCCGCATAGTGAAGTCCAGGCCGAAGAAAAGAACGCGGTGGCCCACGGCGCGCTGCTTGAGGCTGTGCGGCGTGCGGGCAAAGAATACGTGCTCGCGCGCGGCCGTGACGCGGACGATAGCGGTCCGACCGAGGCCGGTCTTTTTGTGTTCGATCTTCCGCGCGACGATGCGCTCGCGCTGGCCCGCCGCTTTGGGCAATATGCTGTCGTTGTTGTAGAACGGGGCAAGGCGCCCGCGCTTGTTTTTGCGGAGTGACGCGCGCGTAGAAGGCGCGGATCGCCGCCGGCCCTCGCGACGGCGCCCTCGCGATGATAAGTCCGACGCCTTTCATGACCCGTCATGGGTTTGACGGGGATATCACATTAGGAATGTGGGGCCGGTTCCGCCGGGATTCGATGAATCCCTCGCGCGGTGCGCGACTATTTGTGCGGGCAGGCGCCGAACTTTGCGGGGCACAATCTGGCGCCGGTGTCTGAACAAGGCGTGGTGCGCCCCTTCAGGAAGCCGATGAAGCCAGCCAGCGTCGCGACGAAGGTCGCATCGGTGCGCACCGCGGGGATGCGCTTGTAGTCCGGTACACCGGACTCCTTGGCCAGATCGCGCATGGTCTCGTCGAGTTCCACCAACGTCTCGACATGTTCCGAAACGAACGAGATCGGCGCGACGATCAGCGAAACGCCGTCCTTGCCCGCGCGCTGGATCTCCGCTTCGGTCGACGGGCCGATCCATTTCGCAGGGCCAACGCGGCTCTGATAGCAGATCGCCCAATCTAGATTCTCGATCTTCAGCCCTGCGACCACCGCCGCGGCGGTTTGTTCGACTTGCCACTGATAAGGATCGCCGCTGGCGATGGTCTTTTCCGGCAGACCGTGCGCCGTCAGCAGCAGGCGCGGCCTTTGTCCCGTGGCGGCCGCCTCCGCGTAAGCTTTGCCGATCATCGACACCATCGGCGCGATGAAGCCCGCGGCCGTGGGGAAGCAGCATATGACTTCAAAGGGCGTCGTCAGCCCTTGCGCGCGCGCTTCCTTGGCCAGCGCATCGACCGACGTACCGGTGGTCGTGGTGGAATATTGCGGATACATCGGTACGACCACGATGCGCGTCGGCGCATAGGCTTTCAATTGCGCCACAACCTCCGGCGCCATCGGGTGCCAGTAGCGCATGTAAACGAAAGCGCGCACGTCCTTGGCGTAATGCGCCGCGGCGTTTTCCAGGGCTTTGGCCTGCGCGGTCGTTTCCGGAAGCAGCACCGAACGTCCGCCGAGACGGGCGTAATAGCCCCGGGACTTCTTGGCGCGCAGGCCCGAGATGGTGCGCGCCAGCAGCCAGCGGAACGGCTGGACCCAAGGAATGATGTAACGGTCGTTGAAAAGGTTGAACAGGAACGGGCGCACGGCCTCGGGGCTATCCGGGCCCCCCAGGCTGAACACCACAATCGCTAGCCGCTCGTCCATCCGCGCTCACTCGCTCTAGGCCGTTACAACGTAAGGTGAAACGGCGGCCTCTTGTCCCACGTCTCGTCCGCCTTGTCTCCCGGTTTCAATAATCGATAAGCACCGTTATGGTGTCAAAAAAAACACTACTCTATCGGTCTGTGGGGGCCGAAAAGATGGCCGGACCTTTAAATGTCGCTGAGCACCTCTCGGCCGAAATGGCGTCGGAGGATCCCTGGCGGCTGGGCACCAATCTGTTCGAGGCGCGGCGTTACGCCATCATTCTCGACATGATGCGCGCGCATGCCGGCGTGGGCGCGCCCGCGTTCGAGCGCGGGCTCGAAATCGGCTGCGCGGCCGGTGTCTTCACTTCGCTGCTTGCCCCGCAATGCAAATCGCTGCACGTCGTCGACGTCATGCCCGCCGCCGTCGAGCGCGCGGCGGCGAAATTGAAGGACCATGGTAACATCCAGTGGGAGGTCAGCTCGGTCACCGACGACTTCGCCGCCGGAAAGACCTTCGATGTAATTGTCGTCGCCGAGGTGCTTTGTTATTTGCCCGATCACGAGACTCTCGCGCGAGCCGTCGATCGTATTGCCTCGAAGCTCGCGCCGGGCGGCTTGCTCGTTTTCGGGTCGGCGATCGATAGCGTCACCAAGCGCTGGGGTCTGCTCGGCGCCGGCGCCGAAACCACCATGCGCGAGTGGGAGCGGACGCTCCGCGAAACCAACCGCGCGTCCTGTCAGGGCTCCTACTGGGGCGAGGACACGCGCATCGTTAGCTATACGCGTGACGCGAACAGCGCGCTGCCCGGCGCAAGCTTCAAGACGCCGGAAGATGCCATCGTTCCGCATAAGTCGGTCAGCGAAATTCCCGCCACATCCGTGCTCGTGCTCGCGCCGCATCCCGACGACGAGGTGTTCGGTTGCGGCGGCGCTATTGCTCGCCATGTGGCGGCGAAAGTTCCGGTGCAGGTGATCGTCGCCACCGACGGTGCTTATAAGAAAGGTGAGATCGGCGCGACGGACATCGAACGCCAACGCGCGCGCACGCGCGAGGACGAAGCCCGCGCGGCCGCGCAGGTGCTCGGCTACGGCGAACCGTTGTTCTGGAATCTGCCCGACCGCGCGCTGGCTTATGGCGAGCCTTTGATTGCCAAGGTCCTCGCGGCCATGGACGGCATCGATCTTGTCTATGCGCCGGCCGTTTCCGAACAACATCCGGATCACCGCATCCTCGCCATGGCGGCGGTGGAGGCGGTGAAACGCAAGCCCGGCACGCGCCTTGCTTTCTATGAAATCGGCGCGCCCCAGCGTCCCAACCTGCTGCTCGACATTTCGCCGGTACAGGCCCTCAAGCAGAAGGCCATCGCTTGCTTCCGCTCACAGCTCGAAACCCAGCGCTACGACGAACAGATCGCGGCGCTCAACCGCTACCGCACCTATACGCTGCTCGGCAACGTCACGGCGGCCGAGGCGTTCTTCATCGTCAGCGCGGAAGAGCTGAACGCCGATCCCTTGAAATTCCACCGGCCCGAGACCGAGCGCTATCTCGCCGAAACCGCCTATGCCCAGCAGGAAATCCAGAAGATGCGCCGACTCCTGCACGACCGCGAGCAGGAGCTCGACGCCATGCGCCGGTCGACCTCATGGAAAGTCACCGCGCCTTTGCGTAAAATGATGCGGCTTTTCCGTCGTTAGTTGCGAGCCTGATGAAAACAGTTCACGTCTTCACCGTTGCCGCGGGCAACTACCTGCCCAAGGCGCGCGTCCTGCTCGCCTCGCTGCGCCGTCAGCACCCGACCTGGCGCCTGCATTTCGCTGTCTCCGACGCGTCGCCGCCCGCCGAAGCCTTGGCCGGCCTCGGTGCCGACGAAATCCATCAGCTCGACTCTCTCGGCATTCCCAACCTGCGCCGCTGGGCCTTCTCGCACACGCTCATCGAGCTCGCGACCGCCATCAAGCCGTTCGTCTTGAAGAAACTGCTGGCGCGCGAGGATTGCGAAGCGGCGATCTACCTCGATCCCGATATCGCGGTGATGTCGCCGATGATCGAGGTCGCGGAGACGCTTCAGACCGCCGACATCGTGCTCACGCCGCATATGACCTCGCCCGAGCAGACGGTCGCCGGCATCGTCGCCAACGAAATCTCCACCATGCAGCACGGCATCTACAACCTCGGCTTCATCGCCGTGGCCGCGCGCGACGAGGGGCAAAGGTTTGCGCAGTGGTGGTCCGACCGCACATATAGATACTGCCGCGAGGATATCCCGGACGGCATCTACACCGATCAGCGCTGGGTCGATTTCGCGCCGGCTTTTTTCGACCGCGTGAAAGTCCTGCGCTCCCCCGGCCTCAACGCGGCGCCGTGGAATCTGTCGACGCGTGAGATGGGCGGAAGCCTCGCGGGCGGATTTACGGTCGATGCGAAACCTCTGGTCTTCTTCCACTTCAGCCAGCTCGGGGTCATGCCGGACGCGCGCACCACCGGTGGGCAGGCGGCGGCCGCCGAACTCGTCGCGTGGTACCGCGCGGAGACCACGCCCACCGCCGCCGAGAAAGCCGTCTCGCCGCACTATGCGTTCGGCCGGTTCGACGATGGTTCACCCATCTTGATGGAACAGCGGCTTGTCTATCGCGCACGCCCCGATGTGCAGCGCGCCCATCCGGACCCCTTTGCGTCGGGTGACGGGACATATCTCGCCTGGTGGAAAGCACACGCACGCAACGAATACCCGAAGCTCTTCAACCCGGAGACGCGCGCGGCCGAGATGCAGCACCTGATGGCGTTCCTCGCTTACCGGCGCGACGTCGAGGATATCGTTGGCGACAATGAAACGCAGCCCGCGGCGCCGGGCGGCGGCGTTACATCGCGCGCGTTGAATTTCATCCGCAAGATCGCCGGCTAATTCAAAACCACGATCGCGACATTCAGGATGCCCGCGAAGCTGACCCAGAGAAGATAAGGGGCGAGCAGAAGTGCGGCGGGACGGTCATGGCGCGCGAACAGGATCATGTTCGCGCCGATCGTGATCCACAGCACGATCAGATCGACCATGGCGATGGCCGGTTGTCGAAAACCGAAAAACAGCACTGACCACAGGAGATTGAGAAGGAGCTGTCCGCCATAGGCTGCGAACGCTTTATGGTCGGAGAAGCCGGTCTTCCGCCACACCCGCCAACCTGAAATCGCGATCAGGACGTAAAGCGTGGTCCAGACCGGTCCGAATATCCAGTCCGGCGGATTGAAAGAGGGTTTGGCGAGGGTCTGATACCAGGTGCCGACGCTGTTGGCCGTCGCCAGCGCACCCAGCGCCGAGACGGCGAAACAAGCCGCTATGAAGCCGATCAGGGCGAGGATATTGCGCATGGCCATACAACGCCGCGGGGCTAGCTCGGTTGCGGCAGTTGGACTTGCTTATATTTATTGAAGTCGATTTTGATGGCGCGTTTGCGCCCCTGTGAAATAGCCGCCCGCAGTTTCTGCGGGGTTACGGGTTTCACCAGATAGCCCGATACGTCCAGGCGCGCCGCTGTGGCCACCGTGTCGTGGTCGCCCGAGGCGGTCACCAGCACGAAACAAGCGTCGGGGCGAAACGATTTTACCTGGCCGGTGCGCACCACCCACAACAGCTCCAGGCCCGTGCCCTCGGCCATGTTCTGGTCGCACAGGGTCACGTCGACCACGCGCTGGCCGCCCATGAGGATTTCAAACGCCTCGCGGCCGCTATGGGCGCGGCTCACGTTCGCCACGCCGATGGCGTTGAGCATGGCGTGTACCAAATCGAGGAAGGCGTTGTCGTCGTCGACCAGGAGAACGTGCAGGTTACTCAGGTCCTCGTTGTCGCCGACTTTACTCTGCGTCTGGTTCATGGTCCCGAATTCTCAAACCGGTGGCCAGCCGGCCATTTCAAGCAAATTCATCATAGGTGAGCCAATATTTCAATCTTCTAAACGGCGTAATGACGTTGTTTTTATTAATGATTATGCGCCCCTCGCGCTTCTGCTAAAGTTGAGGCCTTCACCCTGGATGCGCGATGCAGGACCTGCCCGAGACCCTTGGAACGTCCGAACACGCTGACCGGCTGCCGGCCAGCGCGCGCCTCATGCTGGTCTCCTTCGTTCTCCTCGCGCTCGTCATCGGCGCCGCGTTGTGGGGCGAGCGTCAGGCCAGCCTTTACGCCAAGGAGGCCTTCGAGACGCAAGAGCGTGAGCTTGAAACCGTGCGAATGTTGTCGCTTCTGCAGGACACGGAAATCGGCCAACGCGGGTATCTGCTCACGCAGGACGAGATGTTCCTGAAGCCTTACGCGGACGCGGTGACCGAGATCGCGCAATTGCGCGACAGCTTCAAGACCAGCGTCTTCGCCGACGAAGCCGCGCGTAGCCGCGCCGAGCGTTTGTACACGCTTATCACGGAACGGCTCGCGCTTCTTCGCGAGGCGCTCGATCTTCAGGAAAGCGGTCAACGCGAGGCGGCCATCGATTTTGTCAAAAGTGGGCGCGGCAAGGCGCGCATGGACGAGATCCGCGCCATCGTTGGCGAAATCAATACGGCGCGTGAAAAGCTGCTGATCGATCAGCAGGCGCGTCTCGACGGCACCATCATCTGGGTACGCATCGTCGAGGCTTTCGGCATGATCGTGCTCGGCTTCACGGCCATCGTCATCTTCCGTCAATCAAGGCTGACCCGCGACGCGCAACGCGACATCCGCGAAAGCCAGGCCGCCGCGATTGTTTCGGCCACGGCCGCGAACCGCGCCAAGTCCGCGTTCCTCGCCACCATGAGCCACGAATTGCGCACGCCCATGACCGCGATCATCGGCATGTGCGATCTCCTGCTTGCCGGACGCCAGAGCCCCGACGAGCGCCAGGTCACGCAACTCATTGCGCGCAATGCTCAAAGCCTGCTCGGCCTTCTCAACGATATTCTCGATCTGTCCAAGATCGAGGCCGGCCGCCTGACTTTCGAAAGCGTCGATTTCAAGCTGTCGACGGTGCTCGACGACGTACAAGCGCTGTTCGGGCCGGTGGCGAGCCAGAAGGGGCTTGTTCTCAAGATCGCGCCCAACCCCGGCCCAAAGGATATTTTCCGCGGCGACCCGAAGCGTCTGCAACAGGTCATGGTCAATCTGATTGGCAATGCGATCAAATTCACGCTGCGCGGCCAGGTTGTGGTGTCCACGCGTCAGTCGGTGGCCGAGGACGGACGCACCGTGCTCGATGTCAAGGTCGAGGACACGGGCGAAGGAGTCTCCGACGAGGCGATGACGCGCCTATTTCGCGAGTTCGAGCAGGAGGACGTCTCCACCTCGCGTCGCTACGGCGGCAGTGGATTGGGCCTTTCTATTTCCAAGCACATCGTCGAAACGCTCGGCGGTTCCATCGGTGCCACCAGCACCAAGGGTCGTGGATCGTGTTTCTTTTTTTCGCTGCCGCTGGCTGACGGTGATCCGGCGAAAGTTTTGGCGCGGCTGTCGGGGGGCGCCGAGGCCAGCCGCCGGCTCGACGGGCTTAAACTCGACATCCTCTTGGCTGAAGACACGCCTGCGACGCAGTTCCTTGTCACGCGCATGCTCACGCTCTGGGGCCATACTGTGACTCTCGCGCAAAACGGCGAGGAAGCCGTGAAGGTGGCGAACGAGCGCCAGTGGGACATCATCCTGATGGATATGCAGATGCCCGTCATGGACGGGCCGCAGGCTACGCGGCTCATTCGCGAGGGCAACGGTCCGTCGAAGGACGTGCCCATCATCGCGCTCACCGCCGATGCGGTGATCGAAAACCGCAAAATCTATCTCGACGCCGGCTGCAACGTCGTCGCCACCAAGCCCATCGACTGGGCGATTCTGGCCCATCACATTGCGATGCTGCTCGGTCACGGCGGCGAGGCGCCGCAGAAAACCGTGCCCGGGCTCACGGCCATTGCCCCGTGGCGCGAATTGCCGCTCCTCAACCGGGCGCTGCTCGGCGAGCTTTCCGGATCCCTGGGCGAGGAAACGCTGGTGATGCTCGCCACTTCGACCCTCGGCAATCTGCGCAGTTATCTCGCCGAGCTCAAACGGCTCCTGGCGGCGTGCGATCTCACGCAGGCCATGCGGCTCGCGCATCAAATAAAGGGCGCGGCGGGGCAGGTCGGCGCCGAGCGTGCGACCGGACTCGCGCGTGCCATCGAAAATCAAAGTAAATTGGGGATGGCGGACATGTCCGGCGCCGACGCGCTGGAACTTTGTCTGAACGAAACCGCCGGTGCTTTCGATGAATTCTTCGCGGATGTGAGAGTGTCATGAGTGCGCGCGGAACGGTTGTCTACGGCATCAAAAATTGCGACACCATGAAGAAAGCGCGCGCTTGGCTCGACGCTCACGGCGTCGTGTACGCGTTCCACGACTACAAAACCGACGGCATCGATAAAGCGACGCTTGCGGGTTGGGCGAAGGACGTCGGCTGGGAGACGCTGTTGAACCGCGCGGGCACGACGTTTCGCAAACTCGATGACACGGACAAAGTGGATCTGACCGAGGCCAAGGCCCTCAAGCTCATGCGCGACCAACATTCCATGATCAAGCGCCCGGTCGTCGACAACGGCGGAAAATTGCTCGTCGGCTTCAAGCCCGCGGACTTCGCGAAAGCCTTCGCCAAATAACTTTGTCGCCGCCCCGCGTTGACAAGGGAGATCGGCTCCTCTCTATTCCCTGTCTCTCTCGCGATAAAAAAGCACCCCAAAAGGCGGTCCGATGTCCGACACCATGCAAAGCTGGGATCCGCGCGGTGCCGTGGTGAGTTCGCACTTGGATATCGCGAGCGCGCTTCTGCCCCTGAAAGACTCCGAGATTCTCAGCCTTGCCGTCGGCGCGGGCGATATCGCACCGGCCATCGCGGCGGCCGTGAAATCCGCGACCGTGACCGTGCTTGAGACCCAAGGCGCCACGGACGATCCGCCGCCTCTGTCGAACCTCACCTATAAGTCAGGTGGCGCGGACCGTATTCCGGCGGAAGACGACAGCTTCGATATCGTCATCGTGAACGGGTTTCTCTCCCGTATCCCCGAGGACCGCCGTTCGCCGGTCTTGCGCGAAATGCGCCGCGTGCTGCGCCCTGGCGGTCTGGCCTACATCGCCGAGCCCGCGCCCGGCGGCGCGTTCAACGAGATCACGCGTGTCTTCAAGGATGAGAAGCAGGATCGCCTTGCGGCGTTTGATCTTATCCGCGGCACCGTCTCGTCGGGTGCGATGGCGCTGGTCGCACAGAAATTCTTTCAGATGCCGGTCGTGATTGCGGATTTCGCGGCGGTCGAACGCGGCTATCTCCCGCCGGACGCGCGTTTGTCCGGCGCCCAGAAGGCGGACGCGCAAAAGAAGTTCGAGCGGCATATGGGGCCGAAGGGGGCCGCCTTCCAGATCCCGACACGCGTCGACCTCTTGCGCAAATCGGACTAATATCGCGCCATGACAAGCGATGTTCTCGGTCGCCTGCGCGGCATCGCCACACGGCCCGCTAAACGTGCCGCCATGGTCACCAAGACGGCGGCTGAGATTCTGGCGCGCGCGGGCGTCTCCGGCGATTTTGCGCGCAAGCGCGGCAAGCGTCAGGTCACGGTACTGAGCGAAGAGGCGTGGCGAGCGGCCTGCGATGCGTTGGGCGCGGCCCTGCCGTGGACGACGCGCCGGGCGAATCTCCTTGTCGCGGGAATCCCACTTCAGCCGCTCGCCGGTTCGCGGATCGTCATCGGCGAAGTCATTTTGGAAGTCACCGGCGAAACCGACCCCTGCAAGCGGATGGATGAACAGCACCAGGGTCTGCGCACGGCCCTGACGCCACATGGACATGGCGGCGTAACCTGCCGGGTCATCGCGGCGGGAAAGATCGCGGTCGGCGATGGAGTGAGATGGTGCCCGGCAATGGATGACTTATTCGCCGGCGCAAACGAACAGCGCGTGGCGATCTGACGCCGCCACGCGCGAGTCCCTAGAGCATGTTAGGCCGAAGTGGGCATCGGTTCGGCCGTTCAACAGGCGACGAAACAGACTCTAGAACAGCCCCGCAAATACAGTCGCGATCACGGCGCTGGTGAAAAAGCCTGACACGACGAAGGTGTAGGCATTGTCGAGAAGCGCGGTTCGTTCAGTCATGACGCACCATCCTTTCGTGAACCCTATTTCGGGTGCGAAAGGGCGCTTTGCCACGTATGCGGGCGCAGAGCAGTCATGCGGCGCCCGCATGACATAAACCGTTACAATCGCTGATGAATTCAGCCTGAAACTAACTTGATCGGCCGGTCGAAAATCGCGAGGGCATCCGCGAGATCGCCGCTTTGTTTCAGCTTCACCGCGCCGCGGCTCATCACCACAAAGCGCCGGTCCGCGCTCTTGGCTTTGGCGAGTTTGGACACGGTGAACAGCGGTTGCTCGTTGCTCGACGCGAACACCATGAAGCTCGCCGCCTCGGGACCGTGATGGATGGCGTAGTCGCGCCACTCCCCACGACTGACGCGGCTCGCGTAAAGCCCGAGAAGGCGGTTGAGTTCAGCTCGCGTGAAATGAAGGTACGGTGCGCGGCGCCGGAAGTCTTTGAGGCGGACTACCGCGGACATGAGGGCCGTTAAACCGGAACACCATGACGCATAACCGTCATTTTTCCAGACACGGGCATTTTGATCAAGGAAAACCGGTTGAAATAATCGCGATCTGCGGGCCGCGTTATTTTCCCGACGAACCCAATTCCTGGTTCTTACTGATCTCGTCCGGTCGATCGAAGCAGTTCGAATCGCCGAGCGTGTCGTAGCAGTAACGGCTGACGTTCTCGGGCTCGGGCGGGCGGGTCTTGCACGTCACGTCGGCGCCGCGGCCGCCGTGGTTCGAGCACACATAACCAAAGGCCTGCTGCCACACCGGATCGGGATCGCCGCCGCATCCGCCCAGCACGAGGCAGAGCGCGCCCGCCGTCGCGAAAACCGAAATGCGCATGAAAGGGCCCTTTTTTCCGACTTTAAGCCATCTTTCATATATCCCCAGGGCGTTAACAAAGGCTTGAAAACGCCGTCCCGGGCGGGCGGTCCACGCGGGCGCGCCTGCCCCAAAAAAGCCTGTCTTTTCAGTCAGGTTTCGCCCTCATCCCTTTGAATTGCCTAACCTCCTCCGGTTCTTTATGTTTCCGGCGCATTTCGGGGCCGTCTCCGGTCCCGTGTAGATAGAGATAAGGAGTTCCATTGAGCGACAAGGACGCCAAGGCGGCGCCGGAGCAAAAGAAGGGCGGAACCGCCCTCAGCAAGGCTCCTATCCAGAAGGACGTCGAACTCGACGGTCTCATGTCCGAGATCGAGTCCGATCTTCGCGAAGATGAACTCAAGCGTCTTTGGCGTCAGCACGGCTCGACGTTCGTCGTCGTCGCCGTGTTGTTCCTTGTCGCGGTCGCCGGCTACGAGGGCTGGAAAGCCTACGCCGGCCGCGCGCACGCGAACATCTCCATGGTCTACGACGCGGGCATGAACGACGCCGCCGCAGGCAAGGTGGACGACGCCAAGGCGAAGTTCGCTGAAGTCGCGAAGTCGGAAGATCAGCCGTACGCCGCGCTCGCGCGCCTGACCGAAGCGGGCCTTCGCCTGCAAAACAACGACACGAAGGGCGCGGTCGATCTCTATGCCGCGCTCGCCGCCGACGAAAAAGCCGACACCCTGTTCCGCGACGTCGCCACGATCCTGAAGGCGCTACACAGCGTCGACAGCGAAGACCCGAAGAAGCTTGAAGCTGAAATCGCGCCGTTGACGAAGGACAGCACGTTCAAGGCCTCGGCCATCGAACTCACCGCGTTGCTCGCGGCCAAGCAGGGCGACACCGTCCGTGCCGCCACGCTCGCGCAAAGTCTGGTCGACGACGCCGCCACGCCGCAGGCGATGCGCGGACGCGCCCAGGAATATGCCGCGCTCTACAAAGCCGGTGTTGTTCCTGCGACTTTGCCGCCGCCGCCGATCGACGCCGGCAAGGCGCCGTCCGTGACCGATCTCGTCGCGCCCGCCGCCGAAACCGAACCCACGCCGGCGCGTCCCGCCGCGAAACCCTAGTCTTATTCCCAAATCATGATGCGTTTTGCCCGCGTTTTTTCGCTCGTTCTCGTGACAGCTGCTTTGGCGGGCTGTTCGTCCATCGGCGACATGTTCAGCAAGGATAGCAACGAGGTGTTGCCGGGCACGCGCATCTCGGTGCTCGCGCTGGAACGTGAACTGCGCCCGTCCATTGAAACCACGGACACGCGCATCGTTTTGCCCACCCCGCAGGACACAACGCTGTGGCCGGGCGCGGGCGGTTTCTCTCACCACGCCATGCATCACATGGTGATCAGCGACGTGCCGCGCCGCTCCTGGACCGTCGGCATCGGCGAAGGCTCCGGCCTGCGCAACCATATGTTCGCCGAGCCGATCGTCGCCAACGGCCACATCTACACCATGGACGCCGACGGCCGCGTTACGTCTTTCGACGTCAAGACCGGGAAGCGCGAGTGGCGCGCCGACACGGCGCCGCGGATGGAACGCGACAACAAGTTCCTGGGCGGTGCGATTGCGATCGAAGGCGACCGCATCTTCGCGACCTCGGGTGCTGCCGAAGTGCTGGCCATGAGCGCCGCCGACGGCAAGATCATCTGGCGTGCGACCACCGAAACGCCGGTGCGCGCCGCGCCGGCCGTCAACGGCGGCCGCGTGTTCGTCACGACCATCGAAAACCAAGTCATCGCCTTCGCCGCCAACGACGGCGCGCAACTTTGGACCTACGCCGGCGCCTCGACGCCGACCATCCTGCTCGGCGGCTCCGCCCCGGCCGTGGATGGCGGCGTGGTCGTCGCGGCGCTCTCCACCGGTGAACTCGCGGCGTTGCGCGTCGACAACGGCTCGCTGCTCTGGAGCGAAACGGTCGTGGCCATCCGCCGCACCGAAGCCGCCGCCAGCCTGCCGGATATCGCCGCGCGTCCGGTCATCGATCGTGGCCGTGTGTATGCGGTGGGTCAATCGGGCCTGATCGTCGCCATCGACTTGCGTACAGGCAATCGTCTCTGGGAAGCGCCCGTCGCGGGCATCTATCAGCCGTGGATCGCCGGCGACTTCCTCTACACCGTCACCATCGACGCCGAAGCGGTCTGCATCGACGCGCGTTCGGGCCGCATCTTGTGGGTGACGCAGCTGCGCGCCTGGGAAGATGAGAACGACCGTGAAGACCGCGTGATCTGGGCCGGTCCCGTGCTCGCCAGCGATCGGCTTATCCTGGTCAATTCTTTGAGCGAAGCGATCTCGATCTCGCCCTACTCGGGCGAGGTGATGGGCACGATGGACCTGCCGGCCTCGGCCACCATGGCGCCGGTGTTCGCAAACGCCACCATGTTCCTGCTCGACGATGACGGCGACCTGACCGCCTATCGGTAGCAGGCGCAGAGGAAGCGAAATTTATCTCCGATATAATTTCGCTCAGAGAATTCGCCCCCGGGACCAAGTCCCGAGGGCGAAATTTTATCGGAGATAAATTTCGCGCTCAGACACGCTGGATATTTTGAATGCCTCGTAAAACCCATCGCAAGCAAGCTGGCGGCTCTCCGCGCAAGGAGCTGGCCCGCACGCGCGAGAAGCGGGGCGACGAAAAGCCGATGTTCACGGCCGCCATCGTCGGGCGCCCCAATGTCGGCAAGTCCACGCTGTTCAATCGTCTCATCGGCCGCCGCGAAGCCATCGTGCATGACCGCCCCGGCGTCACGCGCGACCGCCGCCAGGGCCTCGGCACGCTCGGTGGTCTCACTTTCACCGTTTTCGACACGGCCGGTTTTGAAGACGCCGACGCCGAGACCCTTGAAGGGCGTATGCGCCGCCAGACCGAAAAGGCCATCGCCGAAGCCGACGTCGCTCTCTTCCTCGTCGACGCCAAGGCCGGCATCACGCCGCTCGACGAACATTTCGCCGATCTTTTGCGCAAGAGCCGCACGCCGATCCTGCTCGTCGCGAACAAGACCGAGGGCAAAGGCAGCGAAAGCGCGCTCTACGACGCCTTCCGCCTGGGCCTTGGTGAAGCGATCGCCATCGCCGCCGAGCACGGGCAGGGCCTCGACGCGCTCTATGCCGCGATGGCGCCGTTCGCGCCGCCCGAGGATCTTGAGGCGCTCGAGGACGATGAAGAACCCGCGCCGCTGGCTGAGGGTGAAGCGCCGCCGCCCGCGCCGGTGCGTCCGCTACAGCTCGCGATCATCGGCCGTCCCAACACGGGCAAGTCGACCCTCATCAATCGTCTGGTCGGCGAAGACCGCGTGCTGACGGGTCCCGAGCCGGGCGTCACCCGCGACGCCATTCCCGTCGACTGGACCTACACCGCGCCCGACGGCGCCACGCGCGAGATCCGTCTTGTGGATACGGCCGGCGTGCGCAAGCGCACCAAGATCACCGATGCGGTCGAGAAGCTCTCGGTGGGTGAAACGTTCGAAGCGATCCGCCTCGCCGAAGTTGTCGTCTTGGTGGTCGATTCCGAAAGCCCGCTCGACAATCAGGAACTCACCCTCGCGCGTCATGTCGCCGAGGAAGGCCGCGCGCTCGTCATCGCGGTGAACAAGTGGGACCTCATCAAGGAAAAGCGCTCGGTCCTGTCGAAGGTCGAGGACACGCTTGAATCTTCGCTCGCCCAGATCCGCGGCATCCCCGTCGTCACGTTGTCCGGCAAAACAGGTCAGCGCGTCGACACGCTGATGGAAGCTGTGTTCGCGGTGCATGCGACCTGGAACAAACATATCCCGACCAACCCGCTCAATCGCTGGCTGGCCTCCGCCACCCGGGCTCATCCGCCGCCGCTGTCGATCCACAAGCAGCGCATCAAGCTCCGTTACATGACCCAGGCGAAGACGCGTCCGCCCACCTTCGTCATCTTCTCGACCCGTGCCGGCGACTTGCCGGACGCGTACATGCGCTATCTCACGAACGGCCTGCGCGACACCTTCGACCTGGATGGCGTGCCGATCCGCATCCATCTGCGTAAGCCCAAGAATCCGTTCGAGGACGAGAAGGGCTAACCGCTCTGTGCCAAGCTGTGCCATCATCCTCCCCTGACTTGAGGGGAGGTCATGTCATGACAGCGCTGCGTTTTGCTTTGGCTGCCACCGCCACGCTTCTCGTGTCCGCGCCCGTCATGGCCGCCGACGCGTCCATCCTGGATCCGAAGGCGCTGAAATTTGTCCTGCCCAAGGACATCAAATGGGCGCCGGGCTCGCCGGGCGCCGAAGTCGCGGTCTTGCAGGGCGATCCGCAGAAACCGGGCGAACTCTATGTGCTCTTGAACAAGTGGAAAGCCGGCAACAACTTCAGCCGGCCGCACTTCCACGAAAACGACCGCTATATCTACGTGCTCTCGGGCACCTGGTGGGTCGGCACCGGTGATGTCTTCGATCCCGAGAACGCGACCGTGCCCATGCCCGCCGGCAGCTACGTGGTCCACCATGCCAAGCAAGTGCATTGGGACGGCGCCAAGAACGAGGACACCATCATCGCCATCGTCGGCGTCGGTCCCGCGGCCTCAAAGCCGTCACCGACGGCGAAGGGAGTCCCGGAAAAGAAATAAGGCCGCGGCGTACGGTGCGGGGCCTAAATCGCGTTCAGCGGGACTTTCACGTAAGCCACGCCGTTGTCCTCCGCCGGCGGTAGCGCGCCCGCCCGGATGTTGAGCTGGATGGCGGGGATCAGCAGCGCGGGCATGTTGAGGGTCTTATCGCGTGCCGTGCGCATGGCGACGAATTCATCTTCGCTCACGCCATCACGCACATGCAGGTTCGCGCGGCGTTGTTGAGCGACCGTGGTCTCCCAGGCGAATTTATCGCGGCCCGGCGCTTTGTAGTCGTGGCAGCAGAAGATGCGGGTGCTCTCCGGCAACGCGAGGATCTTGCGCACGGATTTATAGAGCGCCGCGGCGTTGCCGCCTGGGAAGTCGACACGGGCGCTGCCATAGTCGGGCATGAACATCGTATCGCCGATGAAAGCCGCATCGCCGACCAGGTAGGTGACGCAGGCGGGTGTGTGCCCAGGCGTGTGCATCACGCGAATCTTCATCTTCCCAAGGGCGATTTCCTCGCCGTCGGCGAACAGCCGGTCGAACTGCCGCCCGTCGGTCGCGAGGTCCTTCATGTTGAACAGCGAGCCAAAGGTTTTTTGGACCTCGACGATTCTGGCGCCGATACCGATCTTCGCACCCGTCTCCTGGCGCAGGACATGCCCGGCGGAAACGTGATCGGCGTGCGCGTGGGTTTCCAGGAGCCAGTGCGGCGTCAAGCCTTCGGCGCGGACAAAGGCGAGCAAGGACTCGGCCGATCTGCGCGAGGTGCGTCCGGATACAGCGTCATAATCAAGCACCGGGTCGATAATGGCGCAGGCGTTGGTCGCAGGGTCTGAAACGACGTAGCTGACGGAATTGGTCGTGGTGTCGAAAAACGACTGGACGTGCGGATGGGTCATAGGCGGGACAATGCTGGAACGCCCAGACGCCTGTCAAAGGCTTCCGGAAATCGACCGCTCAACCCAGTACATAAATTGCAATATAGGCGAAGAAGAACCCGACGGCGTAGACGAGGCCTGCGGCTCCCAAAATCCAGCCGCTGAGCCGGCGCAGGCGGCGGCAGGCATCGGCCTCATGGGGATCGATGGGGCAGGGGGCGTTACGGGTCGCGTATCTCATGACTGCAGCCGTGAGAAGCAGAACACCCGCGCCCGCGAACATATAGTCTTTGTAGATCGAGATCGCCACGACCTGCGGCACGGCGGTCACCAGGCCCGCCACCACGGCGCCCGCGCCGAGCGCGACCAGCATCGCCGGCAGCGCGCAGCAGATCAGCGTTCCGAAGGATGTGAACAGCGCGATCCAGACCAGCGCCGATGTCGGACGCTCACTGTTCTGCAAGGAAGGCTACCGGCCGCTTGCGCGGGTGATCTCGGTCACCGCGTAACCGGCATTCACGATGGTCTTCGTGACGGTGGCGTCGTCCAGGGTCGCGCCGGCCTTGGTGTCGACGGTCACTTTGCCCGTCTCCAGATCCACCTTCACCTTGTCCACCGCCGGGTTCTTTTGGAAACTCTTCTCGATCCCCGTCACGCAGATCGCGCACACCATGCCGTTCACGGAAGCGGTGATGGTCTCCGCATTTACGGCGCCTGCGGCCAGAAGAACGCTGATGAAGGCGATGACACGCATGGGTCTCATCCTAAAACTGTTTCACCCAGTTGAACATTAATTTACCCCGGTGACTCACACCGCCTTCGATCAGGAAGGCCCGGTACATCACGCGGATCAGCGGCGTGATTTCCATCTTCGGTTCGCGCGCGCCCACATGCAGACCAAGGTGTTTCTCATCGCGGTAGTCGACCTGCACCATCGCCCAGGGGCTTACCTTCGTGTAGTCGACGGGACTGAACGCGACCCCCGCCCGCGCGCGCTGCCACAATGAACGTTCCACCTTCGGTGCATACATCGCCCGCACTTCGTAGGAGACGAACAGCCGACGGGTCTCAAAGTCGGCGAGAAGGCCGGTCCATGTGGCCGGCCTCATATCGCCGTTCCGGTCGATGGTCGTGCCGCCGCCCACATTGGCGAAGATGTTCCCCTGGCTGCGCGGTGCGTTCCACCGGTTGATCAGAAAGTTCATCTGCGGCCCGAGCATCGTGAAGTTATCGCCGCGGATATGATACTGCGCATGGAACGCGACGGCCATACGCGGGGTCACGGTGTAATCGAGCCCCACCGTATGGCCGCCGGCATCGTTCTCCTGCATCAGCATCAGTCCGCCCACATAGCTCACCGGTTTCGCAAAGGCGCTTCCCGGGTGATGGAGAAGCCCCGCGGCGAACACAAAGAAAGCGATGCGGATCGCGGACCACGTTTTCTTCAAATGCTACATCTTTCGTGCACTACATCTTCAAGGTCAGGCGCGCTTCCAGGGCGTGCAGTTTGGTTCGGCCGGAGATGGTGCCGTTGTAGCCAGCGGAAATGAACATGTTATCGCTGACCTTGGCGCCGAGGTTCGCGCCCACGCGCACACCGTTGATGCCGGGCGAGCGGACGAGGGTGTTGAAGGTCGCCGCCGAACCGACGAAGCGGCTCTCGATGGTGTCCTTGCCGTCCTCGAGCAGATAGCGGTATCCGGCCAGCAGGCGGATATGCGTGTCGCCGCCCGCACCCATCGGCACTTCGAATGCCGCGCCCAGTTCGGCGGCCGCGCTCTTTTCCTTATGTTCGCCGACCATCAGCGAGACGCTGTTCGCGCCGGTTTCGGTGTAGGCGTCCATCTTGGCGACCTGATAGTCGATGAGGCCGTACGGCGCGATGGTGGAATCGCCGTCCAGCTTCAGCGGTACCGAGAGTTTCACGCCCGCCGACAGGACCTTGCCGTCCTGCGCGCCGGTCGCCGTGCGGGCAAGGCTCGTGATGGCGCGGGTCGAGTCCGCGTCCACCCAGCCGTATCCCACGGCCGCGGCAAACACGACGCTTTCATTGCCGCCGGAGACGTGCGCCTGCACCGCCGTGGTCTTCACGTTGGTTTCGCCGAGGGCGTTGCGGAATTCGTCTTTGCCATCCGCATAGCCCACCGACAGGCCCACGTTGGCGCCGCTGCCCATGCCGTAGTCGAAGCCCGCGATCACATAGGGACGCGAGATTTTCGCGCCGGCCGTCGCGCTGTCGGTTTCGCGGGTGCCGAATACCATGCCGCCGCCGACGAAGCCGCCGAAGCCCTCGGTGTCTTTTCCCGCCACGTCTTCGGCATGTTCGAAGAGCGAATCCTGGAACCCCTGCATCGACTCCACGGCTTGACGGCCTGCCGCGTACAGCGTGCGGCCGGACAGGTCGTCGAGGCTCTGCGTGCGGGCAGCTGTCGTTACGGTCGAGGCGAAGCGGCCCATCAACACCTGGTCGAGGTCTGTGTTGCGGCCCGCTGATACATCGAGAGCATTGGCCACCAGCATCTGCGTATCCGTCGTCGCTGCCGGCGCGAACGCCGCGCGCACGATTTGTCCGCGAATTTCGCCCGCCGGATTGAGCTGGGTGTGGAACTGCATGTACAGCCCGGCGTTGTTGAGGTTCGCCAGCTCGGCCTGCGGGATCGCCCACACCAAGGGACCGACGGGGCTCACGGGCGGAACCGGGGTGAAGCCGAAGATCACCGGACCGTTGACGCCCGCCGGCGCGCGATGGATGTGGCCGAGCGTGAGCGGACTCGTGCCGCGCGTGGCGATGTCGTGCGTGGCATAGACGGTCGCGTTGGCCTGCGCATCGTCGAGGATCAGGAAGCCGGTACCACGGGCCTGGGACGGGTTTGGCGCGCCTTCATACTGCATGTTGCTGATGTAGAGCGTTCCAGCGTGCGCGCTGGTCGCCGCCATTACGGCGAGCGCCGTGCTCAAAAGCAGTCTCGACTTTCTCATGGGTTCCTCCCCCCCTTTGGGATGTGTGAGTCGAAGCAACAGAACAAACAAGATTGAAGCGGTCCGTCGCGCCTAGGCGTGCGGCATGCCCGGCACGGGAGTGGTCGGCGTCGTCGGCGTGCCGGGGCCCACCGGCGCGGCCATCGTGGACATGCACCCGGCGCTGAAGTCATCGAAGGTGTTTCCGCCCGCGAGGCCTTCGCTATAAGACAGCGCGACGCCGGCCGGCGCCGCCTCGGCCATGGCCATCAGCGATGTGACGGTCGGGGGGATCGGCGGTGACGTTTCGCGCGCGATGGTCTCCATGGTCGCAGCGGCCGCGCCGTAGGAGGGGATGGCAGGGCTTTGCCAGACGTACGGTGTATTCGCGCTGTCGTGAAACGTCACTTTCAGCGCGCGTGTTTCAGCGGTCGCGTTGGAGACGCGCACAATGCCTGTCAAGCCGCCCCGCGCGGGTCCGATGACGAAAGGCAACGACAAGGGGTCGGCCATCAACACCATGCCGCAGGTCGATATATGGCTCCATGTGCCGCTGGATGGCGTCCAGGTTGCGTGCTGAACGTGACCGGCGAAGCCCGAGATTGCCAGCACCAGCACCGGCGGCAGGTGCGCCATGTCGGGTTTAGGATCGGCGCCCGTGAGCATCTGTTGCGCCCATGTTTCCATCGTACCGCCCGCGGGCAACACCGGTGATGTCCATGTGCCGATCGCGATCCCGGTCGCGGCGTCGTGCATACGCACGCTGACCTGGGCCGGCGCACCGTCGTTGTTGGACAGGCGCAGATAGGACTGCACGGAAACGCCGGTGTTGAAGCCCGGAATGACGAGGTCATTGCCGGCTAGGGCTGGCGCGCCGATAAGCAGCGCGGTAAATCCGACACATGCTGATTTGAACCGGGACAAGGTGGCTCCCTAACGCCTTGCGGTTCCAAGAATTTGTTACATTGGATAAAAGAAGCCAGCGCTTAATTTTTGAAGGGCCAGGGAATAACTCGCCCGCCGGTGACGTCTGCGGCCGCCCGTGCGGAAAATTGGCGCTTATCAATATACCGGAGAGAACGAATGACCTGGGCTTACGCGGCGCCGATCGGCCTTCTGCTGATCTCGAACGTCTTTATGACTTTCGCATGGTACGGGCAGCTCAAATTCCCGGGCACGTCGCTGTGGCTGGTGATCCCCATAAGCTGGGGGATCGCTTTTTTCGAATACTGCCTTGCGGTGCCCGCCAACCGCATCGGCTACACCGTCTACACCGCCGCGCAGTTGAAGACGATGCAGGAGGTGATCACGCTTGCGGTCTTCGCGGTGTTCTCGGTCACCTATCTCGGCGAAAGTTTCAAATGGAATCACCTCGCCGCGTTCGGCTGTCTCGTGCTCGCCGCCTACTTCTCATTTAACAAGTGGGATTAGCGCGCTTCTTGCGCGCATCGGTGTTTTCCTACCGTCGGCGTCGGGCGGCGCCGGACATGAGAGCCGGCCGCACGAGCAACAGACGATGCCCGGAACGGTGCGTGGCTCAAGTCCTCTTGGAGGAAACCGGTCCCATCATGCTAAAGTTGTTCAGGTCTTTCCGTCAGGAGCGCTTCGCGATGCCGCACGGTGATCACCATCATCACGACCATGACCACGATGACCACAGCCACGAGCATGTGGATTGGAAGCACAACGGCGTGAAGGTGATCCCCGGCGATCAGCTCGATGCCAACACCGCCCAGACGCCCGGCATGAACCGCCAGGCCGCTATCAATCTCGCCCGCGTCGGGGCTCAAAAAATATGGGCCGGTACCGTGCATATCCACGCCGGGGCCAAGACCGGGGCTCACCATCATGGCCATCTCGAAAGCGTGATCTATGTGGTGAAGGGCCGCGCCCGCATGCGCTGGGGCAATAAGCTCGAGTTCACCGCCGAAGCCGGGCCGGGCGACTTCATCTTCGTGCCGCCCTTCGTGCCTCACCAGGAGATCAACGCTTCTCGCGACGAAACCCTGGAATGCGTGCTGGTGCGCAGCGACAACGAAGCTGTCGCCATCAACCTCGAGATCGAGCCGGTGGAAAAGCCAGAGGCGGTGCTCTGGGTCGATCCCGTGCACCGCGATCCCGCGGAACAAAAATAAGCTGATCCCGCGGAACAAAAATAAGCTGATCCCGCGGAAAAGAAATAAGCCGATCCCGCGGAACAGAAGTGATCTAACCCCGGCGGCGAACGCGCAGTCGATCTCCGGCGAGAACGGCGCGGCAACGGCAATGAGGGGACGACCCATTGTGGGCCCCTGTCCGCTTTGTGCGCCGCACATAGATTGAAGGGCGGGAAGGCGAACCGTCAATTAAGATTTGCTGCAATGCGATGTAGTTTGGAGGGACTCGCGGACAGCGCAGAGTGAGGATCGGGGATTCTCACTCTGGGGGACATGATGACCATCCGACCGCTGCTCCACGCCGCCGCCGTTTTCGCGTTCGCATCCCATGCCCATGCCGAAACGCATACCTTCACGCCGAAGACCTATTACACCACCTACTCCTTCGCCCATCCGCCGGCGCTGCGTATCAAGTCCGGTGATCGCGTCATCACCAAAACCATCGACGCCGGTGGCGTCGACTTCGAGGGCAAAACCGTTTCCACCGGCGGGAATCCCGAGACGGGTCCCTTCTTCATCGAAGGCGCCGAGCCCGGCGATTCCATTGTTGTCACCATTGAGAAGGTCGAGATCAACCGCGCGACCGCCTGGTCGGGCAGCCTGCTCGCGCCTTATGCCGCGCATCCACAAGGCATTGCCGCGCGGAAAGACAGCGAGGCCAAGCGCGTCACTTGGAATCTCGACAAGGCCAGAAACGTTGCCACGCTCGCGGACGCAGGCATCTTTCCCGAAGGTTTCTCGCTGCCGCTGCGCCCCATGCTCGGCTGTATCGGTGTCGCGCCTGCGCGCAAGGAAGCGATCGCGGCCAATACGCCCGGCAACTTCGGCGGCAACATGGACTACGCCTATCTCGGCGCGGGCGCGAAAGTCACGCTCCCGGTGTTCGAACCCGGCGCGCTCCTGTTCCTCGGCGATGGTCACGCGCGCCAGGGGGAGGGCGAGGTGGTCGGGTCGGGTCTGGAGACTTCGATGGACGTTGTCTTCACGGTCGAACTCGTGAAAAAGAAAACCGTCGCCTGGCCGCGCCTCGAGAACGCGACCCACATCACCGTGCTCGGCAGCTCGCGCAATACCCTGGAAGCGATGCAGCTTGCCACCATGGAGCTGCAGCAGGTCCTGATGCAGGACTACGGTTTCACCGAACGCGGCGCCCAGCTGCTCATGGGGCAGGCGGCCGAGTACGAGATCGCGAATGTCGTTGATCCGGCGTTCACTGTGGTCGCGAAGATGCGCAAGGAGCTTCTGCCGAAACGCTGACCGCCCCCCATCTTTCCGTCATCAGCGTGTGCCGCCCGTGCGATCGCCGATCTCTCCGCGCGGCGCGATCAAAGCGCGCGCCGCGCGCACGAAGGCTGAACGGCTAAGGCCGGCCTCTTCCCCGTCTCAATCAAAGCTTCTCCCTTTGATGGGGACGGGGTGAGGTGACCATTCGCTACGGCATATTCGGCGGTGGCACGCGTCGCTTCGTCGCTTGTTCGAACGCATAGGCCAGCTCGATCAGGCGCGGCTCCGTACACGCCAGCCCTTGGAACATGATTCCCATCGGCATGGGCTTGGCTTCGAAGCCATCCGGCAGCGGGGGGCCGGGGTTGTTCACCATCGCGAAGGGCACGGTGATCGCAGGATATCCGACCCGATCTCCGATGCTCGCGCCGCGCGACCCCATATAGATGATCGCGTCGAGTTTGTTGTTCTTGATCGCCGCGTCGATCCCGTTGGTGCCGCCGATGTCCAGCGCGCGCTTCTGGTCCATCTCGTACTTCGCCTTGGCCTTCTCGAGGTCCGTGTCGCGCGCGTCGTTTAGCGCATCGGTGCCATATTTCATCGTGCCGAGGTTCTTGTTGGCCTCCTGCCAGGCGATGAACTCGCCGATGTTCTTCCACGGCGCCTTGCCGTTTTGCGCCGCCAGCCAGATGTCGAAGTCGCGGTGCATGCCGTAATTCATGATCGACATGCATTGCGGCGTTTCCTCGCGGTCGCATTCGCCCGCCAGCATCACGTTGCGCATCGGGTCCTTCTCGCTCGCGCTCGGGATGTCGGCGGGATCGACGATTTCCGCGCCCGCCGCCTTCAACACCTCGATCGCTTCGTCGAAGGCTTTGCGCTGATCCGCCGGCATGCCGCCGCGCGGTTCCTTCTCGCCCGGCGGCGTCACTTCGACGCCGTAACCCAAACGCGGCACACCAATACGCGCGCCCTTCAGCCCATCCGCCTTCAAGTGCGGCGTGTAGTCGTTGCCCGCCGGCGGCGCGCATTTGCTGGTGGCCGGATCGTTCGGGTCCGGCTGCTTGCCTTCCAGAACGCCCAGCATGACGGCGACGTCGGACACGCTCTTGGCCATGGGGCCGGCGGTGTCTTGGTCCATCGTGATCGGGATGATGCCCCAACGGCTGACACGGCCGATGGTGGGTTTGATCGCCGCCAGCATGTTCTGGTTCGAGGGGCCAAGGATCGAGCCGCCCGTTTCCGTGCCCACGTTTCCGGCCCAAAAGTTGGCGGTGGTGCCGGTGCCCGAGCTCGAGCCGCCGGTGTTCATTACGCCGCGTCCGTCGTTCTGCCCCTCGCGCGGATCGCGCCGCGGATCATAGGGATTGAACGAGTAACCCGAGATCGAGCTGTAAGTGCCCGGCGCGCCGGTACCGAAGTAGCCCGCGAATTCGCTCAGCGTCGTCTTGGCGATGATGATCGCGCCGCCGTCCTTCAAATTCTTGGTTAGCGGCGCATCCCACGGCGCCATGTAGTCCGCGAGGCCGATGTTGCCGCCGGTGGTCGGCATCTCGGTGTCCTGGATATTGTCCTTCAGTGCGACGGGAATGCCGTGCATCGGTCCGCGCACCTTGCCCGCCTTGCGCTCTTCGTCCAGCGCGCGCGCCTGCGCCAGGGCTTGTGGATTGACCGCGATGGCGGCGTTGATCACATTCTCATAGGTCGCGATGCGGATCAGATATTGCTTCACCAATTCTTCCGACGTGACGCGGCCCTCCTGCATCGCCTTCTGCATCTCCGGGATCGTCGCTTCGACGACATTGAACGGCGCCTTGGTCTCTGCCGGTGGCGCGGCCTTCTCGCAGGAACTCAGCACAAACGCAGCCGCGGTCAGTAACGTGGTCGCGAACAGTCTGTTCTTCATGACATCCTCCCCAGGAATGAATGCAGTATGGGTGAAAAAGAACGCCGCTCAAATAAAAAGGCCGGGACTTTCACCCCGGCCTTTCGATTTCACTCAAGCGCCTTTTATTTCCGCTCAATCCCCTACGGCATGTTCGGCGGAGGCTGCCGCTTCTTCGTCAGCTGCTCGAACGCGTAGGCCAGCTCGATCAGGCGCGGTTCGCTGCAGGCCATGCCGGTGAAGGAGATTCCCATCGGCATCGGTAGCGGGGTGAAGTCCGCCGGATAAGCCGGCGTCGGCGGATTCGCCACCATCGCGAACGGGACGATCACGGTCGGATATCCCGGCTTGGCCGCGACCCCCGCGCCGCGCGCACCGGCGAACAACAGGGCATCCAGCTTGTTCTCGGCCATCACCGCGTCGATAGCTTGCGCGCCGTTCAACGCGATGTCGCGCTTGCGGTCCGCTTCGTACTTCGCCTTGTTCTTCTCCAGATCGTTGGCGAGTGCGCCCAGAAGGGCTGACTGCGTATACTTCAGCGTGCCCAGGTTCTTGTTGGCTTCGTTCCAGGCCACCAATTCGTCCAATGTCTTGAACGGCGCCTTGCCGTTCTGCGCCGCCAGCCAGGCGTTGAAATCCCTGTGCATCCCGTACGCCAGCACCGACGAGCAGGCCGTGCTCGCTTCGCTGCCTGGACGGTCGCAGCCGCCGATCGACAATGGATTGGTTTGCGGGTCGGTCGACATGTAGCTCGGGAAATCCGCCGGGTCGACGATCTCCGCACCCGCCTGCTTCAGGATCGCGATCGCTTCTTCGAAGGCCTTCATCTGGTCTTCCGGCACTTCGCCGCGCGTTTCCTTCATACCCGGTGGTGTCACGACGGTGCCGTAACCGATGCGCGGCACGCCGATGCGCGCGCCCTTCAAGGCGTCGGCCTTCAGATGCGGCGTGTAGTCGTTGTTGGCCGGCGGCGCGCAGCGCGTGGTGGCGCTGTCGTTCGGGTCCGGCTGCTTGCCTTCCAGTACGCCGAACATGATCGCCACGTCCGTCACGCTCTTGCCCATGGGGCCGGCGGTATCCTGGTCGGCGGTGATCGGGATCACGCCATAACGGCTGATGCGGCCCACCGTCGGCTTGATGCCCGCCAGCATGTTCTGATTCGACGGCGAGAGGATGGAGCCCGAGGTTTCCGTGCCGACGTTGACGGCCCAGAAGTTCGCCGCGGTACCGGCGCCCGACGAAGACCCGCCAGTACTCATCACGGGGCGGCCGTCGTTCTGACCTTCGCGCAGGTCGCGCCGCGGATCGTACGGGTTATAGGAATAGCCCGAGATCGAGCTGTAATTACCCGGCATGCCGCTGCCGAAGTAGTTCGCAAGTTCGGTGAGGGTGGTCTTCGCGATGATGATCGCGCCGCCGTCCTTCAGGTTCTTCGCCAGCGGCGCGTCCCACGGCGCCATGAAACCCGCGAGGCCAATGGTGCCTCCCGTCGTCGGCATGTCGACGGTCTGGATATTGTCCTTCAGCGCGACCGGAATCCCGTGAAGCGGCCCGCGGATCTTGCCCGCCTTACGCTCTTCATCCAGCGCGCGCGCCTCCGCTAGTGCATTCGGATTTACCGCGATGGTGGCGTTGATGACATTCTCATAAGTTGCGATGCGGATCAGGTACTGGCGCACCAACTCCTCGGCCGTCACGCGGCCCTCCTGCATCGCCTTCTGCATCTGCGGAATGGAGGCTTCAACGACATTGAAAGCCACTTTGGCTTCTGGCGGCGCGGCTTTCTCGCAAGACGACAGCACCAGCGCGGCGGCGGTCAGCAACGTTGTCGCGAATATTCTGTTCTTCATGGAATCCCCTGTTCCTTCTCCCCGGTGAAGCACGCCCTTCCCGCCGCTACTATGACCTCCCCCGCGCCCGGCCCGCCATGCTAATTTTGGAACCGCTCTTACCTATTATAAGGACCCGGATATGGACGCCGTGCTCATCGACGCCATCCTCGCCTACCTTCATCACCTGGGAATCGGGCTTCTCATCGTTTGCCTCGCCATGGAAACGGCCCTGCTGCGCCAGCCCTTCACCTCCACGCTCATCACCCGTCTCGCGCGTATCGATTCCGGCACCGGTTTCGCCGCCGCGCTTATCCTCTTCGCCGGCGTGGGCCGCGTGATGTACGGATTGAAGGGGTCTGCGTTCTACGTCGCCAACCATATATTCTGGACCAAGATGACCATGTTCGCGCTCGTGGCGCTCGCCTCCATTCCGGTCACCCTCGCCATCCTCAAGTGGCGCAAGGCCGCCCTCGTGGACGCGAACTACCAGCCCGACGCCAAATCCCTGCGCCGTGTCCAGCGTCATATCCAGATCGAATGGGGGATCATCCTCGTCATCCCGCTCGCCGCCGTCTTGATGGCGCGTGGTTTCGGGATGCGGTGAGGTTAAGCGGCAAGCCCCGCACGCGTGGGCAGGACGAGCGTCCACTGCTGCGTCACCAGCGCCGTGCCTTCACGGGTCCGCGTGGTCACTTTCATGTCCATGAAACCCCGGTCCGGCCGGCTTTTCGAGGAACGGACCGCCAGGACTTCGGCGGTGACGCGTAAAGTATCGCCCGGTTTCATCGGGGCGTGGAACCGCGTTTCCTTGAATTCCGCGCCGACAATGGGCGTACCGCCCAAAAGCCGCGCGTCCACCAGCAGGCGCATGGTCACCGCCAGCGTTTGCCAGCCGCTGCCCACCAAATCGCCGAACACGCTCGCGCGCGCGGCGTCTTCGTCCAGATGCATGGGCTGCGGGTCATAGAGTTCTGCAAAATTGCGCACCATCTCGGCCGTGACCGTGAGGTCGCCGGTTTTGGTCACATCGCCCACGGCGAAGTCTTCCAGATAGCGCGGCGCGACGTCGGCCTGGGGCATGACGCCTCCTTGAACTTCCCAAATCTTCACGCATAATAGTGACTTCAAAATTTGAAGGGAGTCAATATGGGGTGGGCAAAGGTCGCGGAAACCGTATGTCCCAGCGCGCGAACCCTCGCTGTTGTGGGGGATCGTTGGACGATGCTCATCCTGCGCGAGCTGTTTCTGGGTGTGAAACGGTTCGAGGAATTTCAGGTGCAGACAGGAATGTCGTCGAACCTGCTGTCCACACGCCTCAAGCGCCTGGAAGCCGATGGCATCATCGCGCGCCGCCTCTACAGCAAGCGCCCCGCGCGGCATGAGTACCGGCTTACGGAGAAAGGGCTCGATCTCTACCCGTTGATGCTCAGCCTCAAGGCATGGGGCGAGAAGTGGGGCGGCCTTAAGCGCGGCGCCGCGCCCGCGCTCTCTATTGTCCACAAGACCTGCGGCCATGAGACCGGATTTCAGCTCCGCTGCGGGTCTTGCGACGCGCCCTTCGGCGCGAAAGATGCCGTCGTCACGATTGGTCCGGCGTTCGCCGCCGAACGCCAGAAGCGCCGCAAGTCCGCCTAAGTATTCACCCGCAAAGTAAGAGGCGTCATGTTCGATACAAAGATCGCAATCGTGGTGCGCGAGGATCTCGCCACCTGGCAAAAATTAAACGTCACGGCATTCCTGATGAGCGGTGTGGTCGGCGCCGCGCCGCAGATCATTGGTGAGCCCTACCGGGATGCCGCGAACAACACCTACAGCAGCCTCTGCGTCCAACCGATCATTGTGCTGGCCGCCGATGCGGCGGCTTTAAAGACCATCCATACGCGCGCGCTGGAACGGCAAGTGCCCCACGGTCTTTATATTGAAGAAATGTTCTCGACCGGCCACGACGCGGCCAACCGCGCCGTGTTTGCTCAGCATGGTCCCGGGGACGCCAAGGTGGTCGGTATCGCCTTGCGTGAAGAAAAGAAGATCGTCGATAAAATCACCAAAGGTGCACGCATGCACCCTTAGCACTGAACCGGAATATGCTAGTCTGCCGATGGGGTCGCTGTACGGATCGCGCGCGTCGCAGTCCGCGGCTTATTTGAGGGACGATCATGAATATACTCCGCCCCGCGCTTCTCGCCTGTTTCCTCCTATCCTCAGCTCACGCGCAGGAACGCGCCCCCGAACGAAAAGTCGTGGGGTCGGTGATCGCCTCCGCACGCGAGCCTGCGGCCCGTGTGGTGCTCCCGAAAGAAGCCGTCTATCTCGGCGCGGAGCGCTTCGATCTCTATGGCATCGCCGACTGCGAGATCCACGTCTTCGTCGAGGCCGATGCCAAGAAGGCCGTGCAGCGGCTCTATTGGGTGCAGTTCGAAGGCTATCTGCCCTCAAAACCGGACTCCACCTACGGCTACAACGGCGCTACCGTGAAGATCGGTGCGGACGACTACTATGTCCGTGCACGTTTCGGCACGGCGGCCGATCCGATCCGCGAGGGTTCCGACGCCGCGCATATGCTGGCGATGGTGAAAAGGGCCGGCTACGCGATGCCTACGGAAACCATGAATGTGCGGCTGGTGAATCTTCTCGACGCGACGCGCCGCCGGGAGCTGATGATCATCTATATCGAGGATCTCGCGTTCGCTGGCGTCAAAGCCGCCGCCTTGATCCAGGACGGTAAGCCCACGCTGCAATGGCAGGAGATCGAGAAGGCTCTGATCACGCGTGCGCTGGGGCGCGTCAAGGTCGAGAAGACGCCCTAGTCGTCCTCCACCGCGGGCGCGACGCCTTCGAGTTCGATGAAATGCGCCTTCATGTTCTCGATCAGGGTTTTCAATTCAACCTGGGCATCCGGATGGCCAGCCGTGGTCGTGCCCTCCAGACGTTCCACTTCCGCCTCCAACCGCGTAATGCGTGGACTCATATGACCCCGCGCTGCCGGTTGATTTCGGGCTGCAAAAGTAAGGGGCATGCCGAACAGTCCATCGTCCCTATGTCCTCTATAGTGTATTTACGCGGCGGCGGCCCGCGCGATCGCCGACTCGTATTCCTCCACTTTGCGGTATGCGCGGGCAGCGTGCGCTGGCAAAAAAGGACCCTCCCACAAACGCGTCTCCCCCATATGTGCGGCGAGCGATACGCAAGAGTCACAACATGAGTCAGCTTGAAGTTGTCTTCGCCGGTCATCTCGATTTCTTTTTCGAACCCGTGGCCGCCGCGCTGGCCGCCAAGGGATATAAATCTGTCCATTACCGCACCGCGGCGGACTTTCTCGCCAATCAGGATGCGCTCGCGAATGCGACCGTGCTTTACGCCCACGGTTTCATTCCGGTCTCGCGCGAAACCCTGTCGCGCGCGCCGCATCTGACGGCCGTGATCTCCACCTGGATGGGAACGGAAGGCTTCGATGAGAAGGCGGCCACGGCGCTCGGTATCGTAGTGGGCAATGGCGCGGTGCCTGAGAACGCGGAAAGCATGGCCGAGGCCACGGTCCTGATGCTGCTCTCATGTCTCTACGATGTGAATGCGACCCAGAAACGCTTCCGCGAACACGTCTGGGGCCAGCCGCATCTCACGGCGCGCATGCTCAAAGCCAAGACGGTCGGTATTTTCGGTTTCGGGGGCATCGCGCGCGGCGTCGTGCAGCGCTTATCG
>Ga0102832_1000782_pt1 | contig 35570 bp, 26 predicted proteins | sample EBPBio282013_DNA_FD_88942 | JGI IMG/M metagenome (GOLD analysis project Ga0102832, IMG submission 88942) | Wastewater treatment Type I Accumulibacter community from EBPR Bioreactor in Madison, WI, USA - Reactor 2_5/28/2013_ DNA (Illumina Assembly) | ecosystem: Engineered > Bioreactor > EBPR >... | reverse complement strand
CAACCTGTTCGTCGTCGGCACGGTGAGCGGCACCGACTTCGCCGGCGACGTCACGGTCGAGGACCTGGGCGGCCTCTTCGAACGGGCCGTCCTCACCGGCGGCGCGGGGGCCAACCGCTTCCTCGTGGGCGACGCGGACGGCGTGCTGGTGGCCGGCACCACCCGCACGGTGCTGGCCTGGACCGGCGCCGTCACCATCGCCCCGGCCGGGGGCGACGACAGCGTCCGCGTCGAGCTGCGCGGGGCGGCCGGCGCTTCGATCGCCGTCGAGGCCTCCGCCGGCACCGACACCCTGAGCGTGTTCGGCACCAGCCTCCGCGAGGACGTCGTCGTGACCCTCGGGCAGGTCCTGGCCCGCACCGGGGCCGACGCCTGGGTGACGATCACCCACGGCGCGGACGAGGTGTCGATCGACACCGGCAACGGCAGCGACCGGGTCGCCGTCCGCGGCATCGCGGTGCCCCACACCGTCGCCACCGGGTCGGGCGACGACCTCGTGCTGGTCGGCAGCGGCGCGGCGAGCGGCGACTGGACGATCGGCAGCGGCACCCTGAACGGCATCGGCGCCCTGCTCACCCTCGACCTCGGCACGACCGGTGACCAGGCCGGCCTCGACACGCTGGTCACCTCGGACGCGGCGGACGGCGCGGACAACACCGGCACGCTGACCGCCACGGCGATCACCGGGCTCGGCATGACCGGTGGGATCGCCTACGCGGGTGTCGAGGCGCTGACCCTGCAGCTCGGTTCCGGCGACGACCTGCTGGCGGTCCTCGGCACGCACGGCGGCACCACCCTCGTGGACGCCGGTGCCGGCGACGACACCGTCCGGCTCTCCTCGACCGGCGGCGCCGCGGGCAGCGTGCTGACCGGCATCGACGGCGAGGTCACCCTCGCCGGAGGGGCGGGCACCGACAGCGTCGTGCTGGACGCGAGCGGGTCGCTCGCCGACCTGGCCGGTGTCGTCCGCGCCACGACCGTCACCGGCTTCGGCATGCCCGGCACCGTCACCTACGGCACCGCTGAGGCCCTGTCGGTGCTGCTGGGCAGCGGCGACGACACCGTCCTGGTGGCGTCGACCAGCGTCGCGACCCTGGTCGACGGCGGGGCCGGCGACGATGCCTTCACCGTCAACGAGACCCCGGACACCCCGGCGACGCCGAACGCGCTGGCCGGCCGCCTGCACCTCGAGGGCGGGCTCGGCGCGGACACCACCACCGTCCACCTGTGGGGCAACGGCACGTCCCGGATCGACGTCACGGACGCGGACCTCGCGCACGTGCTGACGATCAACGGCACCGGCCTCGCCGACGTCCTGCTGCTCCGGGCCACCGCGGCGCTGGGGCTCGTGGCCTCCCTGACCGCGGCGGTGGCCGGTGCCTGGACGGCCGCGGAGTGGGTCACCTACGCCGCCGACATCACCGGCGTCGCCCTGAACACCCTGGGCGGGGACGACGTGGTCGCCTTCGACAGCACGGCCGCGCGCGTGACCGCCGACCTCGGCGCAGGCAACGACCTCACGCGCATCGGCCAGGTGTTCACCGACTACGTGGCGAACGTGGAGTTCGGGGCGGGCGCCACCTTCGAGTCGACCCGCGGCTGGCTCTCCGACGGCGTCCACCGGGCAGCGACGATCAACGGCAACGACGGCAACGACATCTTCGAGGTCTACCGCAACCAGGCGGCGATTTCGCTCAACGGCAACGACGGCGACGACATCTTCGTGGTCCGCACCTTCGTGGACAAGGACTCCCTCGCCGCGATCAACACCGGCGCCGGCTCCGACCAGATCACCTACTCGCTGAACTCGCCGGTCGACATCGACGGCGGCGGCGGCAAGGACCTGGTCGTCATCGTCGGCGACGAGTCGAACAACCTGTTCGTGATCACCGCGGACGGCATCTGGGGCAGCGGGATCCAGGTCAGCTACGCCAACATCGAGAAGCTGGTCGTCTACGGCATGCAGGGCGACGACCGCATCTACGTGCTGTCGACCTCCGCCGAGGTCGCGGTGTCGGTGTTCGGCGGCCTGGGCAGCGACCGCATCCAGGTCGGCGGCAGCGCGCCGGACGTGACCGTCCGGGCCGCGGACGGGACCACCACCACGGTGTCCTTCGCCACCACCACCCTCGCCGCCGTCCAGGGCGCCCTGGTGGTCGCCGGCGGCAACGACCCGGACCCCGACTACGACATCGAGATCGACACCTACCTGCCCGTGCTGCTGCCCGGCGAGTCGTCCGGGCACCCGCACCCGGTGACCGCCACCACCGGTGCGGCGATCGAGACCGGCCAGGTGGACTCGGTGGTGTTCGACGACCGCGCGCGGACGGCCGGGGCCTCCGGGACGCTGGACGGCGACTCCCTCACCGGGTTCGGGATGCTCGACTCCGGCGTCACCTACCTCGACGCGGAGGCCGTCCAGCTGCTGCTGGGCAGCGGCGCCGACACCCTGACGGTCGAGTCGACCCACTCCGGCACCACGGAGGTCGACGCCGGAGACGGCGACGACCGCGTGGTCGTCCGCACGATCGACGGCCACACCCGGATCGCCGGCGCCGCGGGCGACGACACGATCGTGGTCGGCAGCGCGGACGGGCTGCTCGACCTGCTCGCGGCCACGCTCCTGCTGGACGGCGGCGCGGGCGACGACACGGTCACCCTCGACGATTCTGGCGACACCAACGCCAACCTCGGGTGGCTGACCGGGACGACGCTGACCGGGCTCGACATGGTGGCGCGGGCCGCGCTCGACGCGCTCGGCCGCTCGCTCGACCTGCTGTACGCGGTCAACCCGGCCGCCGGGAGCTTCACCCTCGGCCTCGCCCGGCTGGTCGGTGGCGTGAGCAGCGCACTGGGCAGCATCGTGGTGGCCGCCGGCACGAGCGCCGCTGACCTCGCCGCAGCCCTCCAGACGCTGATCTTCCCCGACGCCACCAGCTGTGGCCTCGGCGGGGAGACCGTCTGTGCCGCGTCGGTCTACGTGTGGCAGGTCGGCACCGGCTACCTGATCGGGTTCCGCGGAGAGGCGAACGCCGATCCCGCGCACCCCGTCCAGTACGTGCTGACCGCGACCGGCGCGACGTCGGCGATCGACGGACTGCTGCGCACCGACGGCATCACCTACACCGGCGTCGAGACCCTCGACCTGGCCCTCGGCACCGGCGACGACGTGCTCAACGTCCGCGGCACCACGGCGACGACGAACGTCGACCTCGGCGCGGGGGACGACCGGGTGTACGTCTCCTCGATCGCCGACGTCCGCCTCGACGGGCACCCCGACGCCCTCGGCGGCGTGCTGGACGACCTCCGCGGCACGATCAACCTCCAGCTGGGCGCCGGCCACCACACCCTGCTGGTGAGCGACCAGGCCTCGACCGCCGGCGACGAGGACGTGCTGGTCACCGACCGGATCACCGCGGCCCGCGACCGCGACGCAGCGGTGGCGGACTGGGCGGAGATCGCGATGCTCGGCCTGGCCGCGGGAGCGATCAGCTACGCGGCCGACGGCGGCGACTTCTCCGGCGGGATCCGGGTGTGGCTCGGCGCGGGCGACGACCACCTGCGGCTCGACGGCGCCTTCCGGCGCGACGGCGTCCGCACCACCACCTGGCTGTCCACCGGGTTGGGCGACGACACGGTGGTCGCCACCCTCACCGACGGCGAGGACGGCTTCGTGGTGCTGCACCTGCAGGGCCCCGACCGCAGCCTGCCCACGGCCTCCGACGACGACACCCTCGACGCGTCCGGCTCGACGCTCCCGCTGGTGGTCTTCGGCGGCCAGGGCGACGACCGGATCACCACCGGCAGCGGCCGCGACGTCGTCGTCGGCGACCACGGGCTCGTCCTCTGGTTCGCCGTGGACGCCGTGCCGGTCCTCACCGGGCTGGCCGACGGCGTGCTGAGCGCGTCCGAGTACGCGGCGCTGGCCGCGGTGGCCGCGGGTGTGGCGGGCTGGGGCGGGCCCGGCGACTTCTCCACCAACACCGAGACGCTCGTCGGCCTCGTGCTCGCCGTCACGCCGGCCGTGGCCGGCGACGACACCGTGGCCGCGGGCGCCGGCGACGACATCGTCATCGGCGGCACCGGCGCGGACGACCTGTCCGGCGACGCGGGCGACGACGTGGTGGTCGGCGACCTCGGCTACGTCGCGCAGACCCTGTCCTTCGACGAGCTGCTCCAGCGCCGGGTGTCGGCCTGGGGTGACACGCTCGGTGGCAACGACGTCCTGCGCGGCGGCGACGGGGCCGACCTGCTCGTCGGCGGCCAGGGCGACGACCGGGTGGACGGCGGCGTGGGCACCGACCTGCTGTTCGGCGACAGCGCCCGCGTCGACCAGGCCTGGACGCGGACCGCGACCGGCTGGAACCCGTCGTTCCTGCGGATCACCCTCCTCGACCACGACGTCCTGGCGCTCAAGGCAGCCGTGAAGGCGTTCGGCGACGACGACCTCGCCGGCGGGGCGGGCAACGACGTGGTGTTCGGGCAGCTGGGCGATGACGTGATCCAGGGCGACGGCTCGATCGACCTGGCCGTCGGGGCGTCCCGCGACGCGCAGGGCCACCTCGTGCTGAGCCCGTCCGAGCTGGCCCTCACCGACGGCGACGACTACATCGAGGGCGGCGGCGGCAACGACGTCATCTTCGGCAACGGTGGCAGCGACGACATCATCGGCGGCAGCTCGGCGCTGTTCTCGCTGGTCACCGTCGATGACCGCCCGGACGGCCGCGACATCCTGTTCGGCGGGGCGGGCACGCAGGCCGGTCGGAACGACGACACCGTCACCACCGGCGACTCCGACGTCCTCGTCGGCGACAACGGCTACGTGCTCCGGCTCACCCCGGTGGCCGCGATCCTCGCCGGGCTGACCGGCGTCCCGTCCGTCGCCGCCGGGGCACTGGGCGCGACGGTGCTGCGGGTCGTCGTGCTCCTCGACTACACCGACGGCGGACCGGACGCGCGCACCTGGCTGTTCCCGCGGATCACCGCCACCCAGCTGGCGACCAGCGGCACCGGCCTGCTGGACGTGTGGGGCGCGGACGAGCTGCACGGCGAGGCCGGCAACGACGCCCTCTACGGCGGCGGCGGCAACGACGTCCTGTACGGCGACGCAGGCAACGACCACCTCGTCGGCGGCTGGGGCCACGACTGGCTCTCCGGCGGCACCGGCGACGACGTCCTCTTCGGCGACGAGGCGTGGGCGCCCAACTCCGACATCAACGCCTCGCAGCCGAAGAAGGTGCGCTACTCCAGCGACGTGCTCTTCGGCGGCTGGGACGACGACATCGTCGACGGTGGCTGGGGCGACGACCTGGTCAGCGGCGCGGAGGCCCTCGCCGACTCCTGGGCGCTGGACAGTTCCGGGCGGGTCGTGGAGAGCAGCTGGAACCGTCCGTTCAACGACGGCACGCTGCTGACGCGGGTGATCATCGCCAGCGTCACCCGCAAGACGAAGGCGTTCGCGAAGCTGCTGAAGGCGTGGAACGGCCGCCTGCCGCTGTGCGCGGACGGGACGCTGAGCACGACGTGCGCCAGCCCGCTGGTGTGGTTCGGCAGCACAGACATCACCGACGGGCGGCCGGGCTCCTACGGCGTGGACACCGACGGCGCGGACCTGGTGATGGGCGGCGCGGGCCGGGACTGGGTGATCGGCGGCACCGGCCAGGACGCCCTGTGGGGCGGCAGGGACAACGACGTGCTCGCCTCGGTCGACGACCCCGCGCTGGTCAACGCCTCGACCGCAACCGGCGTCAACCCCGACTACTCCGACATGGTGGTGGGCGGCTACGGCTGGGACACCTACATCAAGCACAGCGCAGCGGTCGACCCGCGCTGGCGCGCCAACGGCAAGTCGTTCGCCTGGTCGTGGACGCCGCTGGGCAGCTTCCGCGGCGAGCCGATCACGGTGCGCGTGCCGAAGATCCTGGCCGGGATGCTCGCCCGGGTGTCGCTGGAGTCCGGCCCGCTGGTGGCCCGGGTCCTGTCCGCCGGACAGGGGTGGCTGTCGAAGGTCAGCTCGAAGTCGCTGTCGAGCTACCTCAAGCCGGTGGTCGTGAACGGCGTCCGCGTGGTGCCGCTGGAGAACAACTTCCGTCCGACCCCCGACCCCGCGGACTTCGCCCGGTGGGCGGGTGCCCTGTGGCGCGCCGTTGCCCCGGTCGACGCTCCCGCGCTCGTGCTGGTGGGCACGGTGGGGCCGCTGTCGCCGCTGAGCCCGCTCAGCGGCCTGCGGGCCGGCTGCCCGGCCGGCACCGCGCTCGCCGCCGGCGGGGCGTGCCTGCCGCTGGTGAGCCAGGTCGACGACATCGCGGGTGTATGTTCGCTCGGTGAGGACGGCCCGAACGCTGGTTGCCGCAGCGGTGTTGGTGGCCTGTGGTGGCTGTGGCGCGACCCCACCGCGGGTACCGACGCCTTCACCGACGCCCGATCCCTGCCGGAGTGCAGTGTCGGCGGTGGTGACGGCAGTGGACCGGTACGTTGCGTCGTACGAGACAACCGCCGCTTCACCGCAGGCATCTGGCCCGTCTGAGCCGGCTCCCGACCCCGAGACCGCCGCCGCGGGCCTCCAGCAGGCCCTGTCCACCGCCAACGACCAGCTCTCCGCGGGCTGCGACAAGCAGGCGTTCGTCGACGGGCTGAAGGACGGGCTGGCCGGCGTCCGGGCCGAGTCGGACGTGGCCCTGGCCGTGCTCGCGCGCATCACCGCGAACCTCACCGGCGCCACCGGGAACCGCCGCAGCGTGCCGGTGGGCGAGGGCGAAGACCTGCTGGCCGCCGTCGCCACCGCCGCGCCCGGGGCGACCCTCAACCTGGCGGCGGGGGAGTACCGGCTCAGCCACAGCCTGGTGCTGCTGGACGGGATCACGCTGTCCGGCGCAGGCAGGGAAGAGACCCGGCTGGTGTCCTCGGCCACCGACGTCAGCGTCCTGGTGATCTCGCCCGACCTCGTCGGCCTCGAACAGCTCACCGTCTCCCGCGACCACGCGGCCCCGGGCAGCGTGCTGATCGCCAGCGCGTCCACATCGGTCTCCCTCGACGCCGTCACGCTGGAGGGTGCGCGGACGAGCAGCGACAAGCGCGGCGGCGCCGGGCTCGACCTGGCGTCCGCGTCCGGGACCACGTCGCCGGGACGCACCACGGTGCAACTGACCGACGTGGTGCTGCGGGACAACGCGTGGGCGGGGCTCGCCGTCGGCGGCGGGCACCGGGTGAGCGTGCTGACCTCGCGGTTCGCCGAGAACGGCCAGTGCGGCGCCTGCTTCATCGGCGCGGCGGAGGGTTCGATCGAGCGCAGCCGGTTCACCGGCAACGGCGTCGGCGTGGCCGTGGTCGGCACGTCGACGGCCGTGCTCGGCGACAACCGCATCGCCGGCGGCGACGTGGGCATCCAGGTGGGCGACCAGGCCACGCCGACGATCTCCGGCAACCGGGTGTCGGGGTCGAAGCGCGCGGCGCTGATCTACACCGACACCGCCGGGGGGGTGCTGAAGGGCACGACCTGCTCCGGCGTGGACGTGGGGATCGTCCTGTCGGCGAAGGCACTGCCGAGCCTGTCCGGCAACGACTGCACGCTGGCGCGCGCGTCGAAATAGGGCGCTACTCGCCGACCTGCTCCGCCAGTTCCAGCCACTGGGCCTCCAGGTCGTCCTGGCGGGCGAGCTCCGCGTCCAGGTCCGCGCCGAGGGCCACCAGCCGCTCGTAGTCGCTGGCGTGCCGGGCGAGCAGGTCGTGCAGCTCGGCGATCCGGGTGCCCACCCTGGCCAGCTGCGACTCCACGCGCGCGAGGTCCTTGCGCGCCTGCCGCAGCCGGGCGGCGTCCCCGGCCCCGCCGCGGGGCGGGCCGTCCCCTCCGGACGGCGTGGGGCGCGGCGTCCGCGTCCCCGCGGCAGCGGCGGTGCGGCGCCGCTCGAGGTACTCCTCCACGCCTCCGGGCAGCATCACGCAGCTGCCGTCGCCGAGAAGGGCGTACTGCACGTCGCAGGTCCGCTCGAGGAACCAGCGGTCGTGGGAGACGACCACGAGTGTGCCGGGCCAGTCGTCGAGGTAGTCCTCGATCACCGTCAGGGTGTCGATGTCGAGGTCGTTGGTGGGCTCGTCGAGCAGCAGGACGTTGGGCTCGCTCAGCAGCAGGCGCAGGAACTGGAGCCGCCGCCGCTCGCCGCCGGACAGCTCACCGATGCGGGTCACCAGCCGCTGCCCGGAGAATCCGAAGTCCTCCAGCAGGCTGGACGCGGAGGAGTCCCGGCCGGTGGCCAGGCGCACCTGGCGCTGGAGGCGCTGCACCGACTCCAGCACCTGCTCGGAATCGTCGAGCTGGGTCACGTCCTGCGAGAGGTGCCCCAGGCGCAGCGTCCGTCCCTGCTTCACCCGGCCGTGCTGCGGCGTCACGTCGCCCTCCAGCAGGCGCAGCAGCGTGGTCTTGCCCGACCCGTTCACCCCGACGATGCCGATGCGGTCACCGGGCCCGATCGACCAGTCGAGCCGGTCCAGCAGCGTGCGGCCGTCGGGCAGGGCGTAGCCCACCTCGTGCAGGTCGAACACGTCCTTGCCGAGCCGCGCGGTGGCGAACTCGCGCAGCCGGAGGCTGTCCCGGGCGGGCGGCTCGTCGCGGATCAGCGCGTTGGCCGCGTCGATCCGGAACTTGGGCTTGCTGGTGCGCGCGGGCGGGCCCCGGCGCAGCCAGGCGAGCTCCTTGCGCAGCAGGTTCTGCCGTCGCGACTCGTTCGCCGCCGCCTGCCGGACGCGCTCGGCGCGGGCCAGCACGTAGGCCGCGTACCCGCCGTCGTAGGCGTCGACCCGGGCGTCGTGGACCTCCCACACCCGGGTGCAGACGGCGTCGAGGAACCAGCGGTCGTGGCTGACCACGAGCATCGCGGTGCCGGCGGACTGCAGCAGGTTCAGGTGGGACGCCAGCCAGGCGACGGCTTCCACGTCGAGGTGGTTGGTCGGCTCGTCCAGCACCAGCAGGTCGTGGCCGGCGAGCAGCACAGCGGCGAGGCTGACCCGCCGCCGCTCGCCGCCGCTGAGCTCCGCAACGTTCCGGGCGAGGTCGACGGTGCCGAGCAGGTGGGTGACCACCGCGCGCTTCGCGGCGTCCGCGGCCCACACGTGGTCGGCGCGCCCGCCCACCACGACGTCACGGACGGTCGCCGACTCGGCGAAGTCCTCCACCTGGCCCAGGTGGCCGATCGACGCGGAGCGGTTGCGGACGACCTGGCCGGAGTCGGGCTCGCGCTCGCCGACCAGCACCTCCAGCAGGGTGGTCTTGCCGTCGCCGTTGCGTCCCACGACACCGACGACATCGCCGGCGTCGAGGCCGAGGCTCACCTCGTCCAGGAGGATCCGGGTGCCGAAGGCGAGGGAGACCTTCTCGGCGTTGACCAGGTTGGCCAAGGTCAGCGATCAGCGCCCGCGCATCGCGCGGTTGACGCCCTTCATGGTGGGCAGGGGCCCGCGCGGGATCGGCACCTTCGGCCGCACCGCGTCCAGCGCCCGCAGTCGGGCCTTCAGGTCGTTGACCTGGCTGGCCTCGAGCTTGCGCGGCAGCTTCTTGATCGTGTCCGCGAGCTTGGCCAGCGGCACCTGCCCCTCGCCGTCGCCCATCACGATCGTGGTCACCACGACGCCGTAGGCGACCTGCTCGTGCTTCTTGGTCTCGCTGGCCAGCAGCGGCTTCACGCGGCTCGCCGCACCCTCGCCGATGAGCACGATGCCGCCGGGGCCGACCGCGCGGTGCACGACGTCCAGCTGGCGGGTGGCGGTGATCACCGGGGTGTAGAACCACTTCTTCTTGTCCAGCATCGACAAGGCGACCTCGGCGGAGCCCGGCTGTCCGGCGTACCGGGTGAAGGTGGCCTTCTTCGCGCGGTCGAGCATCACCCACAGGGCGGCGGTGAGCCCGCCCATCACGCCGATCAGCAGCCACATCCACCACGGCGGCAGGAAGATGCCGACCACGACCGACAGCGCGACGACGCCGAGGAACGACCCGGCGAGCAGCAGGTTGAGCTGCTTGTCGACCTCGGCGGTCACCTTGTAGGTCTGCCAGATCTGGCGGTACCACGGCCAGTCCGCGGGGTTGGTGGAGTTCTTCTTCGCCAGCTTGGCGGCCTTCACTTCGGCCTTCTGCTTGGCGGCCAGTTCCTTGGCCTTCTCGCTCGCCATCTCGGTGCTCCGGGTCTAGTTCTGCGGCTGCCGTGCGCGGGCCGCCATCGCCTGCCGGTACAACCGGCCGGCTCGGTAGGAAGAACGTACCAATGGTCCGCTCAGGACGCCCACAAAGCCAATTCCGGTGGCCTCGGCGGCGAACTCGTCGAACTCCTCCGGGGTCACCCACCGGTCGATCGGGTGGTGCCGCACCGACGGGCGCAGGTACTGGGTGATCGTCAGCAGTTCGGTGCCGGCCTCGAACAGGTCGCGCATCGCCTGGCTGACCTCCTCGCGCGTCTCGCCCATGCCGAGGATGAGGTTCGACTTGGTGACCAGGCCCTCCTCGCGGGCCCAGGTCAGCACCTGGAGGGACTTCTCGTACCGGAACCCGGGACGGATCTGCTTGAAGATGCGCGGCACGGTCTCGACGTTGTGCGCGAACACCTCCGGACGGGTGTCGAACAGCTGCTGGAGCAGCTCCCGGCGTCCGGAGAAGTCGGGGGCGAGCATCTCCACGCCCACGCCGGGGTTCAGCGCGTGGATCTGGCGGATCGTCTCGGAGTACAGCCAGGCGCCCTCGTCCTCCAGGTCGTCACGGCAGACGCCGGTGACGGTGGCGTACCTCAGGCCCATCGTCCGCACCGACTCGGCCACGCGCAGGGGCTCGGCCGTGTCGTAGCCGGACGGCTTGCGGGACTCGATCTGGCAGAAGTCACAGCGCCGGGTGCAGGAGTCGCCGCCGATCAGGAAGGTCGCCTCGCGGTCCTGCCAGCACTCGAAGATGTTCGGGCAGCCGGCCTCCTGGCAGACGGTGTGCAGGCCCTCGTCCTTCACCAGCTGTTGCAGCTCGCGGTAGTCCGGCCCCATGGTGGCGGTGGTCTTGATCCACGGTGGCTTGCGCTCGATCGGGGTCTGCGCGTTGCGCACCTCGAGGCGGAGCAGCCGGCGGGGCTGGGTGTCGGTCACCGGGCAATCCTAACCGGCGTTGTCCCGACCGCCTCCGCCGGGTTCCGGGCGTTCGCTGCGGACGGAACCCGGACCCGCGCCAGGACGCGTCGTGCGGGTCAGCGTCCGGCGAAGCCGTAGATGAGGTCGTTCTCGTAGTGCAGCTGCGTGAGTGTCGTGGCCGACCAGATGGCCATCACGCCGTTCGGGCCCTCGCTGAAGGAGCCCCAGCCCCCCATCAGGATCCGGTCGGCCGGCTCGCCCGCCTGGCGGATCACCGCGACGGAACTGCCGAGCGCACGCATGTCGGCGGGCTTCACGCCGATGCCGTGGCCCTCCCACAGCTGGCGCGCCGGGCACGCGCTGGTGATCTTCACCGGGATGACCCACACCGAGCCGTCGTCCTCGTGACCGTTGGCGACGGACTCGCCGAGCCCGCCCACGACCACCGCCGGGACGCCGGTGCAGACCTGGCCGATCTCGACCGAGGAGCCGAAGTAGTCGTACCGCTCGGCCTTGCCGGGCACGCCGGTCGTGCCCTGCCAGAGCCGTTTGACCGGTGTCACCGAGGCCGACCGGACGCTGAACAGCTGCACCGAGCCGGTCCTGGCGATGCCCCCGACGGTGTCACCCGGAGCGCCGACCGCCAGGTAGCCGTCCCGGGCGGCGAGACTGTCGCCGAACCGGTCGAGCTTGCCCGCCGCTCCGGTGACGCCCTTCGTGCTCTGGGTGATGAGCTTCGCCGAGCTCACGCCTGAGCTGCCGAAGACGATCTCGGTGACGGCGCCGGCGTAGCTCGCCGAGCCCACCTTGGCGTAGGGAGCACCGACGAACAGCTGGCTGCCCGAGGCCGCCAACGCCGAGCCGAACGACCCGCGGTCGGTGAGCCTGGGGAGCCGGGACGAGCCGGGACGCAGCACGCTGGCGGCGCCGACGGGGAGCCCGGCCGGGCTCAGCGCGTAGACGACCACCACTCCGGACGTGCCGCTGTCCAGGGTCGTGGTCGCCCCGAGAGCGACCCGGGGCGCCGGGCCGGTCACGACGGCCAGCGAGAAGACGCGGTGGCTCGTGTCGACGGCGGGCACGGCCTGCAGGTGCAGCGTGGTGAGATCGAGCCCGGATGCCGACCCGAACACGACGCCCAGTTGCTGCTCGTCGAACAGCCCGTCCGCCGAGCCGCGGGCGGTGAACAGCAGGTCGGTGTACCCGTCGGCGTTCAGGTCGCGGGCGACGGGGTTGTCGGTGTACCCGGAGGGCTTGCCGATCGTCAGCTGGGTCGACAGCGTGAGCGAGCTCCCGCTCCCGTAGCGCACGACCACCTCGGGGAAACCGTCGCCGACGGCGTGGACGAAGGCGTAGTCGACGAGGCCGTCGCGATCGAAATCCGGCGTGGAGGTACTCGCCGGCGCGACCTGTGGCGCCGACGTGGCCGGGGGCGCGGACGGCGTGCACGCGAGGCACAGCCCGGCGAGCAGGGCGGTGATCAGGGTCCTTGTGCGGGTCATGGCTTCCTTCGTCGGGGTGTTCGGGGTCAGCGTCCGGCGAGGGCCAGGACGGATTCGGAGCGGGAGGCCAGCGTCGTGTGCGTGCGCGTCGACCAGGTGATCAGGCTGCCGCTCTGGTGGTAGTCCCCGGCGCCGCCGATCACCACGGTGTCCCGACTGGTCCCGGCGTCCCTGGCGACGCCGACCGACGAGCCGAGGAACATGCCGTAGGCGGGCCTGCCGGGCAGGCCGTGGCCCGCGTACAGCTGGCGGGCCGTGCAGGTCCGGCTCGGCGACAGCGGGACGACCCAGGCCGCTCCTGCGAGGACGGACGTGCCGATGGCCTCGCCCGGTCCGCCGACGACCACGCCGGTGACGCCGGTGCACACGGTGCCCAGGGCGACGGCGTGGCCGAAGCGGTCGTGCTTCTCCGCGATGCCGGGGACCCCGGAGGAGGACTGGGAGATGCGGGCGCGCGGGGTGACCGTGGTCCCGCTGATCCGGAAGACGGCGACTGAGCCGGTGACCCGTACCGGTCCGACCGCATCACCGGGGGCTCCCACCGCGAGGTAGCCCTGGCCCGCGGCGAGGCTGTAGCCGAACGCGTCCCCGCGCGCGGGTACGCCGGCGACGCCCGCCGTCGCCTGGGACAGGATCCTGCTGCTGCGGACACCGTCCGGGCCCATCGTGAGCACGGCGACCGCCCCGGCGTTGAGGACCGGGCCGACGTCGGCGACGGGCGCCCCCACGAACAGCAGACTTCCCGTCGCCGCGACGCTCTGGCCGAAGTAGGACGAGGAGTCGCCGATCCCGACCGAGGACGGCGTGACCAGCGTCGGTGCGCCGGACGGGACGCCGTCCGCGTCGAGGTCGTACACCGCGACGCCACCGGTGAAGTCGCCGTAGCCGTAGCCGATCCCGACCGCGAGACGCCGCACCGGCGCGTCCAGGACGGCGAGCGACTCACCGAACACCCCCTTGTCGTCGACCTGGGTGGGTGCCGGCACCGCGACCGGTGCGGAGAAGTCCAGCCCGGACGCCGACCCGAACAGCAGGTAGACCAGCTGCGTGGTGCCGAAGGCCGCCCCGACCGCGAGGTCGGTGTAGCCGTCCGCGTCCAGGTCGTGAGCGACCAGTCCGCGCCGCACCTGGCCCTCGGCATCACCGGTGAGCTCGGGTGCGCTGACGGTGACCGTCGCGCCCGAACCGTAGTGGACGCGCAGGGCGGTCATCTGCTCGTCCGGGATCACCGACACGGCGAGGTCCACCGTGCCGTCGCCGTCGAAGTCCGGTTCCGCCGCGCGAGCCGCCGGGGCCGCCGGCGCGGTGAGCGGGCTCGCCACTGCCGGCAACGGACCGGGCACGGCGAGCGCGATTGCCGCGGTCGCCGCGACGACCATGGGCGGGAACCTCATCGATGGCCTCCTGGGGACACGCCCCACACGCACGAACGCGGTGGGGGATGCCCTCCACGCTGCCACGCCCCATCGCCGGAGGCACGTCATGGACGAGAGTCGTACAAGGTTCGTACGCCGCCCCGCGCCCCACTCATCCGCTCGCGCCCCCGCTCGCGCCCCCGCCATCTCCGGCTCGCGCCCCCGAATGCAACTCCCGCTGCCGGAATTCCGGCAGCGGGAGTTGCATTCGGCAGCAGGAACGGGAGGGGAGGGCCGGGCGGCCGCGGGGTGGGTGGCGAGCGTCAGCCGGTGAGGCCGTAGGTGATGGTGGGGGTGTCGGGGAGCTCCTCGGGGGCTGCGACGCCGGCGTACAGGTCCGGTGACTGCTCGAAGGGCTGGAAGGCGAGCAGTTCGCGCAGGTGTGGCTCCAGGTCGCGGCCGACCTCGAGCAGGGACGGCGCCGGGCGGCCGAGTTCGGCTTCCAGGGACGTCACGCCGGCGTCGGTGATGCCGCACGGGACGATCCGTCCGAAGTCGGCCAGGTCGGACGCCACGTTCAGCGCGAAGCCGTGCATGGTCGTCTGCCGTGATACGCGGATGCCGATGGCGGCGATCTTGCGCTCCGGCCGCTCCTCGTCTGCGGCCAGCCACACGCCGGTGCGACCCGGAACGCGTCCGGTGGCCACGCCGTAGCCGGCGAGCAGGCGGATCAGGGCCTCCTCGACCCGGCGCACGTAGTCGACCACCCCGACGGCCCGGGGCAGGAACACGATCGGGTAGCCGACCAGCTGCCCGGGACCGTGGTAGGTGATCTTGCCGCCGCGGTCGACGTCCACCACCGGCGTGCCGTCGAACGGACGCTCGTGCGGCTCGGTGCGCCGTCCCGCGGTGTAGACCGGCGGGTGCTCGACGTACAGCACCTGCGGCCCGAGCTCACCGGACGCGACCCGGGCGTGCACCTCGCGCTGCAGCGCCCAGGCCTCGTGGTAGTCGCTCAGGACGCCCTCGGCCAGGCCGAGGTAGCGGAACTCGACCGGACGGGGGTCGGCGACCTGCTCGCGCGAGCCTGCGGGAGGGACCGTCACAGGTCGAAGTCGCCCTCCTCGAGCCGCGCCTTCACGAAGCTGAGGAAACGGGCCGCGTCCGCGCCGTCCACCAGACGGTGGTCGTAGCTCATCGAGAGGTACATCATGTCGCGCACCGCGATGATCTCGCCCAGGTTCGGGTCCTTCACCACCATCGGACGCTTCACCAGCGCGCCCGTGCCGAGGATGGCCACCTGCGGCTGGTTGATGATCGGGGTGTCGAACAGGGTGCCGGCCGAGCCGTAGTTGGTGATCGTGAACGTGCCGCCCGAGAGCTCGTCCGGGGTGACCTTGTTCGACCGGCTGCGGGACGCGAGGTCACCGATCTTCTTGGCCAGCCCGGTGACCGACAGGTCGCCGGCGTCCTTGATCACCGGGACCATCAGGCCCTTCTCGGTGTCGACGGCGACGCCCAGGTGCTCGGCGTCGGCGTAGGTGATGGTGCCGGCCTCGGTGTCGATGGTGGCGTTCACCTTCGGGAACTGCTTCAGCGCCTCGACGGCGGCCTTCGCGATGAACGGCAGGTACGACAGGCCGACGCCCTCGCGTGCCCGGAAGGCGTCCTTCTCCTTCGCGCGGAGCTTGGAGATGGCCGTGAGGTCGACCTCGACGGTCGCGGTGAGCTGGGCCGACACGTGCAGCGACTCGACCATGCGCTTGGCGATCGTGGCGCGGATGCGGGTCATCTTCTCCGTCGTGCCACGCTTGCCGGTGCCGTCGCCACTCGGGGCGGGGCTGGACGGTGCCGCCGGCGCGGGCTGGGTGGCCTGCGGGGCGGGGGACGCAGCCGCGCGGGCGGCCTCTTCCGCGGCCTTCCGTGCCGCCTCGTCCGCGGCCTTCTTGGCCTCGGCCGCGGCGAGGACGTCCTGCTTGCGGATGCGTCCGCCCACGCCGGTGCCGGTGAGGGAGGCGAGGTCGACGCCTGCCGACTCGGCCATCTTGCGGACCAGCGGTGTCACGTACCCCGCCTCGGGAGTCTCCTCCGCGGCGCGGCGTGCCGGCACCGGGGCTGCCGGTGCGGCGGCGGGGACGGCCGGCGCGGCCGGAGCCGGCGCGGGCTCCGCGGGAGCCGCCGCAGCCCCGGAGCCGATGACGGCGAGGACGGAGCCGACCGCGGCCACAGCGTCCTCGGCCACCCGGATCTCGAGCAGCACGCCGGAGGCGGGGGCGGGGATCTCGGTGTCGACCTTGTCGGTGGACACCTCGACCAGCGGTTCGTCGGCCTCGACCTGGTCGCCGACCTGCTTCAGCCAGCGCGAGATGGTGCCCTCGGTGACGGACTCACCCAGCTGGGGCAGCAGCACCTCGGTGCTGTCGGATCCTGCCCCGGCGGGGGCGGGGGAGGCCGCCTGCGGCTGCGCGGGGGCCTGCTCTGCGGGGGCCTGCGGTACAGGCGCGGGGGGCTCGGGGGTCGCCTCCGTGGCCTGCTCCTCCTGGTCGGTCTCGAGCGACTCGGCGGCGGCGGTCTGCGCGGTGGGCTCCGGCTGCGGCGCCGCCGGCGCCTCGCCCGCGGCCTCGCCGGGCTCGCCGATCGTCGCCAGCACCGCGCCGACGGCGGCGACGCCGTCCTCCGGCACCAGGATCTCCAGGACGACGCCCGCGACGGGCGCCGGGATCTCGGTGTCGACCTTGTCCGTGGAGACCTCGACCAGCGCCTCGTCCACCTCGACCCGGTCCCCGACCTGCTTCAGCCAGCGGGAGATGGTGCCCTCAGTGACGCTTTCCCCGAGTGCCGGCAGCGGGACGGGAGTGGACATGTCGTGAGCTCCTTCAAGATCTGGTCAGTGCAGGTTTTCAGACTAGCCCGGTTTGCGCCAGCCATAATGGGCGCCGTGGGCTGGTTCTCAAGAAAGCGCGGGCGGGCCGCCGGCGGTGGTCGCGAGGCCGCCATGGAGCCCGCGACCGTCGCCCATCTCGAGGACTTCGTCGCCACCCGCCGTGGGGTCGAGGCATTCATCGAACTACCCACGACGATGACCCGCGCAACCCTCCTGCTGATCGCCTTCGACGGCGAATGGACGCGGCGCAGCGTCGCCAGCGTCGAGTGGGCGCGTCGCTTCGCGGCCCGGCACGGCCTCCCGGCCTACGACGCGGGCGTGGTGGGCTACCCGCAGCGCATGCGCGACTACAACGCGCGCCGACGCTCGGCCGGCTGACCCGCTCCACCCCGCAGGGCGCTGGCCCGTCCGCGCCTCAGTCGAGGGGACGGTGGGTCGCGGCGAGGAACGCCTCGACCAGCGCCGACCCGAGCGCGGCGCCCGGCGCGGGGGAGACCCCGTGGAACAGGGACGCCGCGGACCCGCCGCAGGCGTACAGCCCCGCCAGCGGCGTGCCGTCCGGACGCAGCACGCGCGCGTCCGCGTCGATGAGGAGGCCGCCCTTGGTCCCGGCGTCGCCGGGGTACACCTTGACCGCCCAGAACGGCGACTTGTCGAGCTTGCCCAGGCTGGCGTTGCGGCGCTTTCCGCGCTCGCCCGCGGCCACGGCGGAGGCCGACTCCCCGCGGGAGAAGTCCAGGTCCTTGCCCTTGGCGGCGAAGCCGTTGAAGCGCACCACCGTTCCCAGCAGGCCGGCCCGGTCGACCCCGAGGGCCTGCGCAAGGTCGTTGAGGGTGCTCGCGCGGACGATCTCGCCGGCGTCCAGGGCCTTGCGCGGCGTGCTGCCCGCGGGCCACGGGCCGAGCTCGACCGACTGGCGGTGGCGGTTGTCGAGCACGAGGAAGGACGGCACGGCCCGCACCCCCCTGCTGCGCTCGTAGAGCGTGCGGCCGGCGGTGTTGGCCGGCAGCGTCTCGTCGAAGAAGCGGTCGCCCGCGGTGTCGACGATGACGCAGTGCGGACGCCCGCGGACCTCGTCCAGCGACCACGCCCTGCCCTCGGCCACCATCACCGGCACCCACCACGCGTCGTCCAGCCCGCCGGTCGCCGCCCCGTGCACGACCGCGAGGTTCAGCAGGTCGCCGTGGTTGGCGCCGCCCGACAGCGACCACGCCGCATCGGTCGGCAGCGGCAGGTACTCCTCCCGCAGACCCTGGTTGTGCTCGAAGCCGCCGGCGGCCAGGAGCACACGGGTGGCGGTCACCGGGGTGACCACGTCGTCGTGGCGCACGACCGCACCGGTGACGCCGTCCGGGCCGGCCAGCAGGTCGACCACGGGCGACTCCAGCCACAGGTCGACGCCATTCGCGGTCGCGCGGTGCAGGAGGTGGGCGACGAGGGCCTCGCCGGGAGTGGAGGTGGTGCGCCGGAGCGGGAGGAAGCGGGCGAGCGGGCCGGGCGCGTCGGCCTGGCGCAGCGCGGCGTCCCACTCACCCAGCACGCGGCGGTCCATCGGCTGGGCTGCGAGCACCCGTCCCGTGGTGCGCGAGCCGGGCAGGTCGGTCCGCTCGTCCGGTGCGCCCTTGACCACGCCGAGGGCGATGTTGGACGACGTCAGCCAGCGCGCCACCTTCCCGGCCGTGCGGACGTACGCCGCCCGCCGCTGCGCCGACGACGGGGTTGCGGCCGGGCCCAGGAGCGCCTCGAGGTAGCTGCTCGCCTCCTCGACGGTGTCCGGGCCGCCGGCCCGGGCGGCCAGGGGGTTGCCCGGCAGCCACATCCGGCCGTCGGAGCTGGCGGTGTTGCCGCCGGCGAGGGCGCCGGAGTCCACCACCAGCACGCGATCGCCGAGGCGGCGCGCGGCGACGGCGGCGAGCAGTCCGGCAGCGCCGGCGCCCACCACGAGGAGGTCGTAGTCGGACATCGTCAGTTGGCCAGGGCGTGGGCCAGCGCGATCAGGGTGCGCACCGCGGCGCCCGTCCCGCCGGAGGGGGTGTAGTCGTAGGCTGCGCCGGAGTTGAACGCCGGCCCGGCGATGTCGAGGTGGCCCCACGGGATGTCCGTGGGGACGAATTCGGACAGGAACGCCGCGGCCGTGAGCGCGCCGCCGTACTTGTCCCCGGTCGACTTCAGGTCGGCCACCTTGGACTCGAGCTTGGGCCGCGCGTCCTCGGGGATGGGGAGCTGCCAGAACTGCTCGCCGGCGGCCTCCGCCGCGTCCAGCACCAGGTCGGCGGTCTGGTCGTCGCGGGCCATCAGGCCGGCGACCCGCTCGCCGAGCGCCACCATGCACGCCCCGGTGAGCGTCGCGACGTCGAGCACCAGGTCGGGCTTCTCCTCCGAGGCCTTCGCGAGCGCGTCGGCCATCACCAGGCGGCCCTCGGCGTCGGAGTTGCCGTTCTCGACGGTCTTCCAGCCGTACATCGTGAGCACGTCCGAGGGCCGGAAGGCCGTCCCGGAGGGCATGTTCTCCGCCATGGCAGCCCAGGCGGTCACCCGGATCCGCAGCCCCAGCTCGGCGATCGCGGTGACCGCGGCGAGGATGGCGGCGGCGCCGGCCATGTCGCACTTCATGGTGTACATGCCGTCGGCGGTCTTCAGGTCGAGCCCGCCCGCGTCGAAGGTGATGCCCTTGCCGATCAGGGCGAGGTGGAAGCGGGCGCCGCGCGGGGCGTAGGACAGCTTCAGCAGCCGGGGCTTGCGCTGCGAGCCGCCGCCGACGGCGAGGATGCCGCCGAAGCCGTCGCGCTCGAGCGCCTTGTCGTCCCACAGTTCGATGCCGATCTTCGCCCCGCGGGCCAGCTGGCGCGCGTCGTCGGCGAAGCTCTCCGGGTAGAGCAGGTTGGCGGGGGTGTTCACCCAGTCGCGGGCGGTGTTCACGGCCGTCGCCGTGGTCACGGCCAGGTCGAGCGCCTGCCGGGCCTCCGGCTTCCGGCTGGGGCTCACCAGCATGAGCTGGCCGATGCCCGCGGCCTCGCCGGTGGCCGGACGGTAGGAGTACGCGCCGAGCAGGGCGCCCTCCGCTGCGCCCTTGATGAGCTGCGGCTCCGCCGTCTCCAGGCTGATCGCGACCACCTGCGGTGCGGACGCGGGCAGCCCGGCCACGAGGCGGACGGCGGCACCCACGGCGCGGCGGACCTGTTCGGGCGTGACGTCGATGGGGCCGACCCCCACGACCACGACGCGCAGGCCGGCGGGGCCGGCGAGCAGGGCGGTCCTGCCGGGCTTCGCCGACGCGCCGAAGCGGCGGGCGAGCGCGATCGGCTCCAGCCCGGTGGTCTTCGACAGGCTCTTCGCCACGTCCTCGGGGAGGCCGATCAGGATCTCGGCGTCACTCGCCTCCGCGAGTCCGACCACGAGCGCGTCCAGCTGCCGGGGAACGCTCGCTGACAAGGTGATCGGGGGAACATCGGTGGTCGGCACGAAAGGTCCTCTCTGCACATCGCCAGGGCTGCTGCGACTCCTAAGGCTAGTCCCGACTCCGGCAGGCATGTTCCAGAACCGGTCCCGAAGCCGGACGGCGTCTCGGCGGACGGCCGGACGACCGCGCGGAGGCCCGCGCCGCCGTCCGCGGTGGGGCAGACTGCACCCGTGACCTCCTTCACCTTCGCCACCGCCGCCAGCATCCGTTTCGGCGCCGGACGCAGCTCCGAGCTCGCCGCCGCCGTGGCGGCCCTGGGCTCCCGTCCCTTCGTGTGCACCGGCTCCGACCCGTCCCGGCACGAGCGCCTGATCGACACGCTCCCCGGCGTGGCCACCTTCCCCGTGAGCGGTGAGCCGACGATGGAGGTCGTGCGGGCCGGGGCGCAGGCCGCGCGCGAGCACGGGGCGGACGTCGTGGTCGGCATCGGGGGCGGGGCCGTGCTCGACGCGGCCAAGATCGTCGCGGCGCTGGTGACCAACGGCGGTGACCCCCTCGACTACGCGGAGGTCATCGGCGAGGGCCGGCCGCTCGCGGTCCCGTGCCTGCCGTTCGTCGCCGTCCCCACCACGGCCGGCACCGGCTCCGAGGTCACGGCGAACGGGGTGGTGACCTCGACCGAGCACCGCGTGAAGGTCAGCCTCCGGTCGCCGTCCATGCTGGCCCGGGTGGCCATCGTCGACCCGGCGCTGACCCTGGAGTGCCCGCCGTCGGTCACCGCGCACGCCGGGCTCGACGCCCTCGTGCAGTGCATCGAGCCGTTCGTCTCCCCGTTCGCGAACCCGCTCACCGACGGGTTCTGCCGCGAGGGCATCCGGCGCGCCGGATCGGGGCTGCGGCGGGCCTACGACGACGGCACCGACCTGGCCGCGCGGACCGACGTCGCCCTGTGCTCGCTGCTGTCGGGGCTGGCGCTGGCCAACGGCAAGCTGGGCGCGGCCCACGGGCTCGCCGGGCCGCTCGGCGGCCACCTGGGTGCCCCCCACGGCGCCCTCACGGCGAGCGTCATGGTGGAGGTCTGCGAGTTCAACCTCGCGCACGGCACGGACGCGGTCGTCGCGCGCTACGCGGAGGTCGCCGCCCTCCTCACCGGCCGCGACGACCCGACGGCCCTCCTGGACTGGTGGAACGAGAGCACCGCGGAGCTCGGCGTCCCCGGGCTGGCCGCCCTCGGCCTCACCGAGGACGCGATCGCGCCGGTGGCCGCAGCGGCGGCGTCCGCGTCCAGCACGAAGGGCAACCCGGTCGCCGTGACCGCGGACGACCTCGCCGGGATCCTGCGCCGGTCGCTCTAGCTAGGCTGGCCCCGACAGGAAGGGCCACCGATGACCGAACCGCTCACCTCGCCCCTGCACGACCGGCACGTCGCCCTCGGCGCAAAGTTCTCCGAGTTCGGCGGCTGGCTGATGCCACTGCAGTACTCCGGTGTCGTCGCGGAGCACCGCGCGGTGCGGTCCGCCGTCGGCGTCTTCGACGTCAGCCACCTCGGCAAGGCCCGGGTCCGCGGGGCGGGCGCCGCGGCGTTCGTCAACGCCTGCCTGACCAACGACCTCGACCGCATCGGCCCCGGGCAGGCGCAGTACAACCTGCTGTGCGCGGCGGACGGGGGAGTGGTGGACGACCTGATCGCCTACCTCATCTCGCCGGAGGAGGTGTTCCTGATCCCCAACGCCGCCAACACCACCACGGTGGTGCGCCTGCTGTCCGAGGCGGCCCCGGCCGGCGTCGAGGTGGTCAACGAGCACACCGCGCACGCGGTCATCGCCGTCCAGGGCACCAGCTCCGACGAGGTGCTGTCGGCGCTCGGGCTGCCGGTCGGCCAGGACTACATGAGCTTCGCCAGCGGCGCGTGGGGCGGGAGCGGGCTGATCGTCTGCCGCACCGGCTACACCGGTGAGCGGGGCTACGAGCTGGTCGTCCCCGCCGAGGCCGCAGCGCCGCTGTGGGACGCGGTCCTCGCCGCCGGCGCCGAGTACGACATCCTGCCCTGCGGCCTCGGGGCCCGGGACACCCTGCGCACCGAGATGGGCTACCCGCTGCACGGCCACGACCTGAGCCCGGAGATCTCGCCGGTGATGGCCAACCTCGGCTGGGCCGTCGGCTGGAACAAGCCGTCCTTCTGGGGCGCGGACGCGCTGCGCGCACAGCGGGAGGCGAAGTCCGGCCCGCTGCTGCGCGGCCTGAAGGCCCTGGGACGCGGCATCCCGCGTCCGCACATGCGCGTGCAGGCCGGCGGCGCGGACGTCGGCGAGGTCACCTCGGGCACGTTCTCGCCCACCCTGGGCACGGGCATCGCGCTGGCGCTCCTCGACCGCTCGGTGGCCGTCGGCCACACCGTCGACGTGGTGGTCCGCGACCGCCTGGAGCCGTTCGAGGTCGTCAAGCCGCCGTTCGTCACTCCCGGCGTCCGCGAGTCCTGACCCGTCGGCCCGCCCCGGGTGAGGGGTGCGCTCAGGAAGCCAGCACCCGGGTCACGAGCGGGACGCCCGGCCGGTAGGCCAGGTGGACGTGGCTGGGCGCGTCCAGCAGGACGAGGTCCGCGCGGGCGCCGACCCGCAGGTGCCCGACATCGGTGCGACGCAGGGACGCGGCCCCGCCCTCTGTGGCGGCGCGGAGCGCCTCCGTCGGGGTGAGCCCCATCTCGCGCACGGCGAGGGCGATGCAGAACGGGATCGAGGACGTGTAGGAGGTGCCCGGGTTGCAGTCGGTGGCCAGGGCGATCCGCACGCCGGCGTCCAGCAGGCGGCGGGCGTCCGGGTAGGGGTGGCGGGTCGAGAACTCGACACCGGGCAGCAGCCCGGCCACCACGCCGGTCCCGGCGAGCGCGCCCACGTCGGCGTCGCTGAGGTAGGTGCAGTGGTCGGCGGCGGCCGCGCCCAGCTCGCAGGCCAGCTGGACGCCGGGCCCGTGGCCGAGCTGGTTGGCGTGCACCCGCGGCTGGAGGCCGGCCGCCATGCCGGCGGCGAGCACGGTCCTCGCCTGGTCCGCGTCGAACGCCCCCCGCTCGCAGAACACGTCCACCCACTTCGCGTGCGGTGCGCAGCGGGCGAGCATCTCGCCCGTGACGAGGTCGACGTAGGCGTCGGCGTCCTGCCCGGAAGGGACGACGTGCGCGCCGAGGAAGGTCGTCTCCTGCGTGAGCCGGTGCGCGACGCGGAGCAGGCGCTCCTCCGTGGCGGTGTCGAGGCCGTAGCCGCTCTTGATCTCCACGGTGGTCGTGCCCTGCGCGCGCAGCTCGGCGAGCCGGGCGCGGGCGAGGCGGTCGAGGTCGTCCTCTGCGGCCGCCCGCGTCGCCGCGACGGTCGTCCGGATCCCGCCGGCCTCGTACGGCCGGCCGGCCATCCGCGCGGCGAACTCCTCCGCCCGGTCGCCGGCGAACACGAGGTGGGTGTGGGAGTCGACGAAGCCCGGCACCACCGCGGCGCCGGCAGCGTCCAGCGCGTGGTCGGCCGCGGGCGCGTCCGCGGTGTCGCCCACCCAGGCCACCCGCCCGTCCTGCACGACCAGGGCGGCGTCGCGCCGCACGGGACGCTCGGCCTCCCAGGTGACCAGTTCGCCGATGCCGGTGACGACCAGGCTCGCCGGCGCCTTCTCCACGACGCTCACACGCGCCTCCAGACCTCGTCGACGACGGCGGACAGTTCGGCACGCACCCACTCCGGGTCGAGCCCGTCGGGAGCCACCACGTCGGCGGCGGACGCCGCCCACAGGGGTTCCGACGCACCGGCGGTGCGTACCGAACCGGCGAGCTCGAACCCGCCGAGCCCGCCGAAGCCGAGCGACGCGGCGCCGTCGGTGGTCGCGGCCCGCCACAACTCGGCTGCCGTCCAGCCCTCGCGGCGACCGGACGCCAGGCGTTCGTTCATGGCGAGCCCGCGGGCCTCGGCGAACATGTCGATGACGGTGTTCGAGTCCGAGCCGAGGGTGATCCGCACCCCGGCCTCGCGCAACCGGGTGCTCGGGCCGATGCCGTCGGCCAGCTCCGCCTCCGTGGTGGGGCAGAAGCAGGCGTACCCGCCCGCGGCGCCCAGCGTGGCGATGTCGGCGCCGGTGAGGTGGGTGGCGTGGACGGCGGTCGTCCGGGGCTCCCACACCCCCGCGTCGGCCAGCAGGCCCACCGGGGTGCGTCCGGTCGCCGCGAGGCAGGCCTCGTTCTCCGCGGGCTGCTCGGACACGTGCACGTGCAGCGGCGCGTCCGGGAGGGCCGCGGCGACCACCGGCAGGGACGCCTCGTCGACGGCGCGCACGGAGTGGATGGCGGTCCCGATCACGACGGCCGGGTTGTCGGCGTACCGGGCGGCCAGGCCGGCGACGCCGGCGGCCCACTCCTCGGCGTCACCGTGCACGAAGCGGAGTTGCGCGGGGTGCAACTGCTCGCCGGCGAAGCCCGCGCGCAGGTAGCAGGTGTCGAGCAGGCAGATCCGCAGCCCGACCTCCCAGGCCGCGGCGACGACGGCGTCGGCCATCGCGTGGGGGTCGTCGTACGGCACACCCCCCGGCCCGTGGTGCAGGTAGTGGAACTCGCCGACGGCCCCGATCCCGGCGAGCGCCATCTCCGCGAACGTCGCCCTGGCCAGCCGGTGGTAGAGGTCGGGGTCGAGCGACTGGGCGACCGCGTACATGCCGTCGCGCCAGCCCCAGAAGTCTGCGCCGCCGACGGCGCGTCCCCGCAGCGCCCGGTGGAACGCGTGGGAGTGGCAGTCGGCGAAGGCCGGGTGGGACCTCATCCGAGTTCCTCGATCACCCGGGTGAGGGCCGCGACGCCCTCGTCGATGTCCTGTGGCGTCGCGGACTCCTGGGGGGCGTGGGAGACCCCGGTGGGGTTGCGGACGAAGAGCATCGCCGTCGGCAGCCGTGCGGCGAGGATCCCCGCGTCGTGCCCGGCGCCGGTCGCCAGCACCGGGGCGTCCAGCAGGCCGGCGAGCCGGTGGCGCAGGGCGTGGTCGAACTCGACCGCGCCGGTGACCGACTCCGGCGTCAGCGCCACGGTCGTGCCGTCGGCGGCCGCCGCGGCCTCCGCGCGCGCGGTGATGCCGGCGACGAGGGCCTCGAGCTCGCCCTGGTCCGACGCGCGGGCGTCCAGCCAGGCGGTGACGCGGGACGGGATGGAGTTGGTGCTGCCCGGCTCCACACGGAGGCGTCCCAGGGTGGCGCGCTGCCCGGACGCGGACGCCAGCTCCCTGGCAGCCAGCACGGTGGCGGCGTAGGCGAGCATCGGGTCGTGCCGGTCGGCCATCGCCGTGGCGCCGGCGTGGTTGCCCTGTCCGCAGAACTCGAAGCGGTAGCGCCCGTGCGGCCAGATCGCCGACGCGACGCCGACGGCCGCCCCGTGGGGAGCGAGCCAGCGGCCCTGCTCGACATGTAGCTCAACGTAGTACTTCACGTCGGCCAGCCAGTCGGCGGGGCCCGCGGCACGGGGGTCGCGGCCCTGCGCCTGCATGGCCTCGGCGAGCGACGTGCCGTCCTCGTCGCGCAGCCCCAGCGCGGTGCCGGGCGCGATCGCGCCGGTGGCCAGCCGCGAGCCCAGGCAGGCGATCCCGAAGCGGCCGCCCTCCTCGTCGGTGAAGTTGGCCACCGCCAGGGGGCGCGAGGGGGCCCAGCCCGAGGCCTTCAGTGCGCCCACAGCGGCCAGGGCGGAGGCCACGCCCAGCGGCCCGTCCAGAGGTCCGCCCTCGGGGACGGAGTCCAGGTGCGAGCCCACCAGCAGCGCGTCCGGGCCGTGCCCCCACCAGGCGAACTGGTTGCCGTTGCCGTCCTCGACGAGGTCGAGCCCCAGCGCCAGCGCCTCCCCGGCGAACCACTCGCGCAGCGCCATCGTCGCCGGGTCCCAGGCCAGCCGGGTGTACCCGCCGCCGGGCGTCCGGCCGACGTCCTCGATCGAGGCCAGCAGTTCGTTGGCGCCCACGCTCACTGCTCCATCATCGGGATGCGGACGCCGCGCTCCCGGGCCACCTCGCGCGCCCGCTCGTAGCCGGCGTCCACGTGTCGCATGACCCCGGTGCCCGGGTCGTTGACCAGCACCCGGGAGATCTTCTCCGCTGCGAGCGGCGTGCCGTCGGCGACGACCACCTGCCCGGCGTGGATCGAGCGGCCGATGCCGACGCCCCCGCCGTGGTGCAGCGACACCCAGGTGGCGCCGGACGCCGTGTTGAGCAGGGCGTTGAGCAACGGCCAGTCCGCGATCGCGTCCGAGCCGTCTGCCATCGCCTCGGTCTCCCGGTACGGAGAGGCGACCGAGCCGGAGTCCAGGTGGTCGCGCCCGATCACGACGGGCGCGGAGAGCTCTCCGGAGGCGACCATCTCGTTGAATTTCAGCCCGGCCAGGTGCCGTTCGCCGTAGCCCAGCCAGCAGATCCGTGCCGGCAGGCCCTCGAAGTGCACCTGCTCGCCGGCCTTGGTGATCCAGCGCCGCAGGTGCTCGTCGTGCGGGAACAGCTCGAGGATCGCACGGTCCGTCGCGGCGATGTCGGCAGGGTCGCCGGAGAGGGCCGCCCAGCGGAACGGGCCCTTGCCCTCGCAGAACAGCGGACGGATGTAGGCCGGCACGAAGCCGGGGAAGGCGAACGCCCGGTCGTAGCCGCCCAGTTCGGCCTCGGCCCGCAACGAGTTGCCGTAGTCGAACACCTCTGCCCCGGCGTCGAGGAAGCCCACCATGGCCTCGACGTGCCGCGCCATCGACGCCCGGGCGCGCTCGGTGAACCCGGCCGGATCCTCGGCGGCGACCCGGTGCCAGTCCTCCACCGGAATGCCGATCGGGAGGTAGCTGAGCGGGTCGTGCGCGGAGGTCTGGTCGGTGACCACGTCCACAGCGACGCCCTCGGCGAGCAGCCGCGGGAACACTTCCGCGGCGTTGCCCACCAGCCCCACCGACAGCGGGCGCCGCTCGGCCTTCGCCGCCAGGACGCGCTCCACGGCGGTCGGGTAGTCGGCGGTGTACTCGTCGAGGTAGCCGTGCTCGACGCGCCGCGCGAGCCGGCCGGCGTCCACGTCGACGATCAGTACCGCACCCTCGTTCATGGTGACCGCCAGCGGCTGCGCTCCGCCCATGCCCCCGCAGCCGGCGGTGAGGGTGAGGGTGCCGGCGAGCGTGCCGCCGAACCGCTTGCGCGCCACGGCGCCGAACGTCTCGTAGGTGCCCTGGAGGATGCCCTGGGTGCCGATGTAGATCCACGAGCCGGCCGTCATCTGGCCGTACATCATCAGCCCCTTGGCCTCCAGCCGGCGGAACTCCGGCCAGGTGGCCCAGTCGCCGACGAGGTTGGAGTTGGCGATCAGTACCCGCGGGGCCCACTCGTGCGTCCGGAACACCCCGACCGGCTTGCCGGACTGCACCAGCAGGGTCTCGTCGTCCTCGAGGTCGCGCAGGGTGGCGACGATGGCGTCGAAGGCCTCCCACGAGCGCGCCGCGCGGCCGGTCCCGCCGTAGACGACCAGGTCTTCCGGCCGCTCGGCCACCTCGGGGTCGAGGTTGTTCATCAGCATGCGCAGCGGCGCCTCGGTCTGCCAGGACTTCGCGCTCAGCGCGGTCCCCCGGGGGGCGCGGACGGGATCGTGCGTCATGAGTTCTCCTTCGCTGCCGCCACCAGCGCTCCGCTGGCGACGAGTCGGTGGGTGGCTTCGATCTCGGGGGCGAGGAAGCGGTCGGGGCCCGGCCCGGGGACGGACGCGCGCAGCACGGCGATCGCCGCCGCCGTCGCGGGGGCCGGACGCAGGGGGGCGCGCAGGTCGATGCCTCGGGCCGCGGCCATCGCCTCGACGGCGAGCACGCGGGCGAGCCCGTCCACGGCGGTGCGCAGCTTGCGGGCGGCCGCCCAGCCCATCGAGACGTGATCCTCCTGGAGGGCGCTGGAGGGGATCGAGTCGACGCTGGCCGGGACGGCCAGCCGCTTCAGCGTGGAGACCACGCCGGCCTGGGTGTACTGGGCGATCATCAGCCCGGAGTCGATGCCCGGGTCGTCGGCCAGGAAGGGCGGGAGCCCGCGGTTCCTTGCGACGTCGAGGAAGCGGTCGGTGCGGCGCTCGCTGATGCCGGCGACGTCCGCGACGCCGATGGCGAGGAAGTCCAGCACGTGCGCCACCGGCGCGCCGTGGAAGTTGCCGTGGGACTCCACGCGCCCGTCGTCGAGCACGGAGGGGTTGTCGATGGCGGACGCGAGCTCCCGCTCGGCGATCGTGGCGGCGTAGTCCACGGCGTCGCGCACGCTGCCGTGCACCTGCGGGGTGCAGCGCAGCGAGTAGGCGTCCTGCACGACGCCGTCGCCGTGCCGGTGGCTCGCCACGATGGGGGAGCCGGCGAGGAACCGGCGCAGGTTGGCTGCGCTCGTGGCCTGGCCCACCTGGGGACGGAGCGCCATGAGGTCCGCGGCGAAGGTGCGGTCGGTGCCGAGCTGGCCCTCGACGCTCATGGCCGCGGCCAGGTCGGCGGTGTCGAGCAGGACCTCGAGGTCGGCGAGCGCGAGCACGAGCATGCCGAGCATGCCGTCGGTGCCGTTGATCAGCGCCAGGCCCTCCTTCTCCGCCAACACCACGGGGGCGAGGCCGTGGTCGGCGAGCGCCTCCGCCGCTGGCCGCACGACGCCGCCGTCGCGCACCTCGCCCTCGCCGATCAGGGCCAGCGCGCAGTGCGCGAGCGGGGCCAGGTCACCGGAGCAGCCCAGGCTGCCGTACTCGTGCACCAGCGGCACGAGCCCGGAGTTGAGCAGCGCGGCGTAGGCCTGCGCGGTCTCCAGCCGGACGCCGCTGTGTCCGCTGGCGAGCGTCCGCAGCCGCAGCAGCATCAGCGCGCGGACCACCTCGTCCTCGACGAGCGGACCGTTCCCGGCGGCGTGGGAGCGGATGAGGCTGCGCTGGAGCCGCGTGCGCTCGGACGCGGGGATGCTGCGGGTGGCCAGCGCACCGAACCCGGTGGAGACGCCGTAGACGCCGTCGCCGGCGGCGGCCAGCGCGTCGATGTGCCGGCGGGAGGCCCTGATGGCCGCCTGCGCACCCTCGTCCAGCCGGACGCGGGCGCCCTCGCGCGCCACCGCGACCACGTCCGTACGGGCCAGCGGCCCGGTGCCCACAGCGATCTCGACCATGGAGCCATTCAAGCCCCGCCGGGGCCGGGCGTGAACGCCTGTTCCGGTACTGCTGTCTCGGATGCGAGACTGGTGCCGTGAGTCGTCCCGTCCCGGCTGCGACCGCTGCGCTGCGGGTGCTGCGCTTCCTCTCCGGGCGCACCGCACCCGTCCCGGCACAGCGGATCGCCGCGGAGATCGGGCTGCCGCGCTCCACGACCTACCACCTGCTGCACGCGATGGCGGCTGAGTCCTTCGTCGTGCACTACCCGGAGGACCAGCTGTGGGGCGTCGGCGTCGCCGCGTGGGAAGTCGGCCAGGGCTACACCCGCCAGGCGCCCCTGACCCGGCTGGCCCGCCTGCCGATCGCCCGTCTGGTCGACTCCCTCGGCCTGTCGGCCCACCTGGCCGTGCTGTTCGGCGCCGACGTGGTCTACCTGGTCGAGGAGCGTGCCGCGGGGCGGGCGCGGCTGGTGACCGACGTCGGCGTCCGGCTGCCCGCCCACCTGACCGCGTCCGGGCGGGCCATCCTCGCCGGCCTGCCCCCCGCGCAGGTGCGTGCCCTCTACCCGTCGCGTGCCGCGCTGGTGCGGCGCACCGCCATCGGGCCGGCGACGCTCGCCGAGCTGCGCGGGATCCTCGCCGCCACCCGGCGTCAGGGTTTCGCGGAGGAGGACTCCGAGGTCACGGAAGGCTTCGCGTCCGTCGCGGTGGCGGTGCCCTCGCCGTCGAACCTCGCGGCGGTCGCCGTCACCTGGCAGGCCCCGCTGCCGGTCGACCGCGACCGGGTGCTGGAGCGGCTGCGGGCGACCGTGGAGACGCTGGCCGCCCGGCTGCGCTGACCGGCCCTGCGGTCAGTCGTCGAGGCTCATCGGCCCGTAGACGAGCCGGTCGTTCTCGTACAGGGTCACCTCATGGATGCCGGCGCCGGAGAGCCCCAGGTAGCTCGTCGTGAGCCACGCCTCCGCCTGGCCCTGGTCGTCGAACTCGACCTCGAGTCCGAGCTCTGCGGCGTCCTCCTCAGAGGGCTCCGGCGTGACCGCCCAGTAGTAGCCCACGGCTAGATCTGGTCGCCCGGCTTCACCCGCGGCGCGGGCAGCCGCAGCCGGCGGATGTTGATCGCCCGGTTGAGCATGTAGCCGACCAGCCCCTTCAGGGGCTCCTTCGGAAGGCGCTCGGCGTGCAGCTTCTTGAAGCCCCGCCAGGTCAGGAACAGGTCGACGGCGATCAGCAGGAAGATCGAGTAGGTGAAGCCGGTGACGGCCAGCGCCGCGTCGTTGCCGAACCCGCTGATGACCAGCGAGAGGGCCAGCGTGATCATCAGGATCGGCATCGACCACTGGGCCACCCCGCGCCGGGAGTCGACGTAGTCGCGCATCAGCACCTTGCCGGGAGCCGCCTCCGTGCGGGCGAACTGCTCGTCGCGCAGGGCGTTCTTCGCCGCGCGCTCGCGCTGGCGGAGCTCCTTGGGCGACAGGGTCGGGTTGAGCCGCTCGCGGCGCGCGGCCTCCGCCTCGCGACGCGACGGGGTGGGCGCGCCCTTCCCCACCGCCCTGGCGGTGTCGGGGGTGGCGGCCGGGGTGGGCTCGGGCGTTGCCGATTCACCCTCTGGGCGCTCGTAAGGGCGGAACAGTCCCACTTCAAACCTCGCTTGGTGCGAACATGACTGCCACATCCTAGGTCACTCGGCGGCCGGGGGAACGAGGGGAGTCGGACGTGGTCGAAGCCGGTGGTCGCGAGGCGGCCGAGCTCGCCTACCAGCGCGCCCTCGCCTCCCTCCACGACGTGCGGGCCGACCTCGCGGACGTCGCCGCTGCCCGCCGGCGGCTCGCCTTCGACCGGCCGCGCCTCGACCCGCCCGAGGCGCTGCGGCGCGAGCAGGACCTCGCCGCCCGGTTCGACGAGCTGTCCGCGCGCGCCGGCCGGTTGCGCGACGAGGCCGCCGCGCTCCGCGAGGCCGTGCGGCGCCTGCACGGCGAGGGGGCCGTCGAGCCGGTGGAACTGCCCCCCGACACGCCGTCCGGGGGCTTCGAGCAACCGCCGTTCCCGGAGCAGGCGTGAGCAGGCTGCGCGTCGCTGTCGTCACCGGCGCCATCGGCGACCTCGACCCGGTCGCGGCGGGGACGGCCCTCGGCCGCGGCTTCGCACCCTCCGCGGAGGTGGCCGTCGTGCCGGTCGCTGCCGGCGGCCCCCCGCTGGCGATCGCGGTCGCGGCCCTGTGGGGCGTCTCGCCCCGGTTCGAGGGCGACCGCTGGCTCGTGCGCGGCGCCGGACGGCTCCTGGTGGGCCTCCAGCAACCGCTGACGGCACCCTGGGCGCCGGAGGCGGGCACGGCGGACGTCGGCGAGTGGCTGGTCGCGTCCCTGCGTCCCGACGACCGCGAGGTGGTGCTCGACCTGACCGGCGTCACCGCCCACGACGGCGGGGCCGGCCTGCGCGACGTGGCCGGCGCGGCCCTCGCCGGACGCGTGGTCACCGGGCTCGTGCCCGCCGGGGACCTGGAGCTCCCGGCGACCGGGATCGGGGGCGGGCTGGCCCGGCGGGCCTTCGCCGCCCGCCTCGACGTCGCAGAGCTCCTGGCCGCCGACGCGGCCCTTGCCGCCCGCGCCGCGGAGTGGGGGGACGGCCTGGCCGTCGCGCCCGGGGGCGGGGCTGCCGGCGGGACGGGGCTGGCGGTCCTCGCGTCCGAGGGACGGCTCCTCAGCGGTACGCAGTTTTGCCACCAGGAGGCGAGCCTCGAACGGACCCTGCGGGCGGCCGACCTGGTCGTCACCGGCTGCACGGAGCTGTCCGCCCTGGACCGCGGCGGGCCGGTCGTCGTGGCCGTCGCCGAGTGGGCCGAGCAGGCCCAACGCCCGTGCGTGCTGGTCACGACGGGGACGGGCCTCGCCCGCCGCGAGCTGCGCACCCTCGGTATCGAGGCCGCGCACCTGCTGCCGCCCGGGCCGGTGGACGCGGCGGCCCTGGCCGGCGCGGCGGTACGCATCGCCTCCGGCTGGGTACCGGGTTCCTGAGCCCCTCACGTAGACTGACCTGACTGCGGAATACCCGTCCCACAGGGGCGGTTGCAGTGCAGGAAGCCTCATTCCGGAAGGATCCAGGAACAATATGACCCTCGACTCCCAGGTCACCACCGACGGCATCACCCTCACCGAGGGGGCTGCCGCCAAGGTCAAGGACCTCATCTCCAACGAGGACGTCGACAGCCTGGCGCTGCGGATCTCGGTGGCCCCCGGCGGCTGCTCGGGGCTGCGCTACCAGCTCCAGCTCGACGACCGCACCCTCGACGGTGACGTCGTCGCCGACTGGTACGGCGTCAATGTGGTCACCGACCGCATGAGCGCCCCCTACCTCATCGGTGCCACGATCGACTTCGTCGACACCATCGAGCAGCAGGGATTCACCATCGACAACCCGAACGCGACGGGCTCCTGCGCGTGTGGGGACAGCTTCCACTGACCTGCCCCTGAAGCTAGGGTTTCGCGCATTCCAAGAGCAGGCATCGAACCGGAAGGGCACCTCGTGGGGCGACAGGGACGGTCGAGGCGACTGGTGCTGGCCACGACGGCCCTGGTCGGGACGGTGGCCCTCAGCGGCTGCAGTGCCGAGACCGTTGCCCAGTGGGGGCGGTTCGGGCTGCCGGAGGCGGCGTCCGACAGGGCCCCGCTGATCGGCAACCTCTGGGTGGGTTCGTGGATCGCGGCACTGGCCGTCGGCGTCTTCGTGTGGGGCCTGATCATCTGGGTGATGATCCGCTACCGCAAGAAGGGCGACGACCACCTGCCGGCGCAGCGCCAGTACAACCTGCCGCTCGAACTGCTCTACACGCTGGTGCCGTTCCTGATCATCGGCGTGCTGTTCTTCTTCACCGTCCAGACCCAGAACGGCGTCCAGGCGAAGGTCACCGACCAGCCGGTGCACACCATCAACGTCGTCGGACAGAAGTGGTCGTGGTCGTTCTCCTACATGGAGGACGCCAACCCGGCCGTCGGCGCCGTCGTCCATGAGGCCGGCACGATCGACAAGATCCCCGACCTGTACCTGCCGGTGGACAAGCCGGTGCGGTTCAACCTGCGTTCGGCCGACGTCATCCACTCCTTCTACATCCCGGCCTTCTACTACAAGCTGGACGTGATCCCCGGGCGCCTGAACTCCTTCGACGTCACCCCGGACAAGATCGGCACCTACTCCGGCAAGTGCGCGGAGCTGTGCGGGACGTACCACGCGGCCATGCTGTTCACCGTCCACGTCGTCAGCGAGGAGGACTACGTGGCCTACCTGAACACGCTGAAGGCGTCCGGCCAGACCGGCGAGATCACCGCCCCGGTCTACCCGAACGTCGTGCCCAGCGTCCCGGCAGCGGAAGGGGAGGAGCAGAAGTGACCGTCGCCCGCCTGAGCCTCGACGAGGTCGACGCCCGCCCGCTCGTCGAGCGCCGTCGCTGGGGCGCGCTCGCGATGAAGCTGCTCACCACGACCGATCACAAGGTGATCGGCAACATGTACTTCATCACGTCGCTGCTCTACTTCGCCTTCGCCGGCCTGATGGCGCTGGCGATCCGGGCAGAGCTGGCCTACCCGGGCCTTCAGTTCATGCACTACGAGACGTTCAACCAGCTGTTCACGATGCACGGCACGCTGATGCTGCTGATGTTCGCGACGCCGATGTTCGTCGCCTTCGCGAACGCGATCATGCCGCTCCAGATCGGCGCTCCGGACGTGGCGTTCCCTCGGCTGAACGCCTTCAGCTACTGGCTGTACCTGTTCGGCTCGATCACGGCCTGCCTGGGCTTCCTGACCCCCGGCGGCGCGGCCAGCTTCGGCTGGTTCGCCTACGTGCCACTGTCGGACGCGGTGAACTCGCCGGGCATCGGCGGAGACCTGTGGATCATGGGCCTCTACGTGATGGGCCTGTCCACCATCCTCGGCGCGGTGAACTTCACCACCACGATCATCACGCTGCGCGCCCCGGGCATGACGATGTTCCGGATGCCCATCTTCACCTGGAACATCCTGGTCACCTCGATCATGATCCTGATCTGCTTCCCGGTGCTGGCCGCGGGCCTGCTGGTGCTGGAGGCCGACCGCCGGATGGGGACGCACATCCTCGACCCGGCCACCGGAGGGGCGGTGCTCTGGCAGCACCTGTTCTGGTTCTTCGGGCACCCAGAGGTCTACATCATCGCGCTGCCGTTCTTCGGCATCATCACCGAGATCCTGCCGGTCTTCAGCCGCAAGCCGATCTTCGGCTACATCGGGCTGGTCGCGGCGACCCTGGCGATCGGCGCCCTGTCGATCTCGGTGTGGGCCCACCACATGTTCGTCACCGGCGCGGTGAACCTGCCGTTCTTCTCGTTCATGACCTTCCTGATCGCCGTCCCGACCGGGGTGAAGTTCTTCAACTGGATCGGCACGATGTGGGGCGGTGCCCTGACCTTCGACACGCCCATGGTCTGGGCGATCGGCTTCCTCACCTCGTTCCTCTTCGGTGGCCTGACCGGCATCATGCTGGCGTCCCCGCCCCTGGACTTCCCGGTGTCGGACACCTACTTCGTGGTCGCGCACTTCCACTACGTCCTGTTCGGCACCGTGGTCTTCGCGATGTTCGCGGGCTTCTACTTCTGGTGGCCCAAGCTCACCGGACGGATGCTGAACGAGCGGCTGGGCAAGCTGCACTTCTGGCTGTTGTTCATCGGCTTCCACCTGACCTTCCTCGTGCAGCACTGGCTGGGCGTGGAGGGCATGCAGCGACGGATCGCCGACTACCTGCCGGGTGAGGGGTTCACCTTCCTCAACCAGGTCTCGACCGTGGGCGCCTTCCTGCTCGGGGTCTCGATGCTCCCGTTCCTGTGGAACGTGTGGATCAGCCGCAACGCGCCGCTGGTGAAGACCAACGACCCGTGGGGCTGGGGACGGTCGCTGGAGTGGGCCACCTCGAGCCCGCCGCCGCGGTTCAACTTCGACAAGATGCCGTCGATCCGGTCGTTCTCCCCCGCGCTCGACGCGTCCCGTCCGGAGCTTCGGCAGCCGGTCAACCCGGCCCAGGACACCATCGACGAACTGACGAGCGGAGACGCGAAGTGAAGGCCGAGCGGTTGATCTTCGTGATGATCACGGTCTTCTTCGTGGCCGTGGCACCGGTCTACTGGTTCGTCTCCCGCGAGATCATCGGGACGGTGGCGCTGCTGCTCACCCTGGCGTTCTTCGGGATGCTGTCGAC
>Ga0102832_1000780_pt1 | contig 35627 bp, 31 predicted proteins | sample EBPBio282013_DNA_FD_88942 | JGI IMG/M metagenome (GOLD analysis project Ga0102832, IMG submission 88942) | Wastewater treatment Type I Accumulibacter community from EBPR Bioreactor in Madison, WI, USA - Reactor 2_5/28/2013_ DNA (Illumina Assembly) | ecosystem: Engineered > Bioreactor > EBPR >... | reverse complement strand
TCAACGAGGCGGTCGATGCTGTGCTGCTCGACAACTAACGCACGCAGTTGGCTGCCGAGATCAGTACGATCTTGAACTGACATTTCGATTAACCGTTTGAGGCGCACGGGCAGCACGTCCGGCGACTCCGGCGGGATATAGAGCAGGTCAGCCCACGGCGCGAGAATCGGCTCAAAGGATTCGTTGGCGGTGATGACGGGCAAGCCGCAAGCCATCGCTTCCAGCACCGCTTTATCGAGGCTGCCAGTCGCGCTCATATTCACCATTACATCAGCCTGCTGATACTCGCGGGTGACGGCTTCATAAGGCATCCCGCCCGAGAAGGTGACGAGACTTTCAAGGTGCGCCTCGCGAACCAGCCTGTGCAGTTGATTGAGGTAGGCGCTGTCGGCGGGTGTGGCCTCGCCGATCAAGCGCAGCCGGAGATCGGTTAGCCCTTGTTCGTGCAGGCTTTTCACCGCCGCGATGATGATCTCCAAGCGTTTGACTGGCGCAACCCGCCCGATGCTGATGATGGTGAACAGTGTGTCGCTTGGACGAGTCGTGGGGGTAAACACCGTCGTATCAATTCCCTGCCCGATGATGTGCAGTTTCTTACTGGGCAGCCGGAAACCATCCGGCGTTGAGGTAACAATGTGGTCAACCAGCTTCTCGGCGGCTTGCAGCATCCGCCCGGTGGCTTTGTGAGCGTACCACAGGGTAATCGGGACGCGGTACAGCTTGAGCAGCGGCGCGGCCATCACCGCGAACAACTGCATCATGTGGGCGAAACAGGCATCATAATGGTGCTGGCGTAGGAGGTTGAGCAGGATGCGGTAAAACTCGACTGCCCGCCGCGCTTCGCCGTAGCCTTTCTCTTTACCCACCGAGTAGACACGCACGTTGGGCGCGACCGCCAGCTTACCGACCCGCATGGTAATCACATCCACCGCCTCGCAGCGAGCCGCCAGCGCGTTAATCCATATCGTAGTAAAGCCCAGAACCGGGTCGTCGGTATCGGTGGCGAGGTTGAACAGCAGCAAGCGCATCACGGCCTCTTTCCGCTGACGGTATCCAAAGCCGCCGTAAGCAGTTTGCGGTAGCCTTCTAAAAATGCCCCCTCGGAAAACACCTGCTCGGCTGTGGCGCGGGCGCGAGTCGTCATGGCTTCAATGTCGGGGTTGGCATACATCTGGCGCAGTGTGTCGGTGAGTCCGGCGGTATCTTTGGGTGTCATCAAGTAACCGGTCACGCCGTCCTCGATCACCTCCGGTATGCCGGAAACGCGGCTGGCAATCACGGCTAATCCGCTGAACATGGCTTCGATCACCACACGCGGCAGCCCCTCGGAAAGCGAGGGCAGCACCAGCGCCCGTCCCCGCGCCATATAACCACCAAGCTCGGCTTGCGACACCTTCCCAACGAACGTCACCCGCGATTGGAGGCCGAGCGCTTCGGTTTGGCTGTGCAGTTCGGCAGTGTAGGCCGTGTTTTCCGGCTTGCCGACCAGCCACAGGTGGGCATCCGGCACTTCGTTCGCAATCGCGGCGAAAGCCTTTAGGAGGGTATGCACTTCTTTGCGCGGGATGAGTACGCCCGCGTAGACGAGATCACGGGCAGCGGCGACCGGAATATCGCGCTGGCGGTCACGGAAGGCGCTGGCATCCGTCCACGCCATGAACTGGTGAATCGGTTTGCCGGATGACCATCTACCAAGCTGTTCACGGGTGCTTTTGGATACCCCGCGCAGGACATCCGCATGGCGCAAGCCGTAACGCGCGGCTTTGCCCATCGCCCAACGGTAGGCGCTCATGAAGGCGACTTTGCGCTGCTCCAACACGCCAACCTCGAAATCGCCGTGGCTTTCGACCACCAGCGCTACCTTTCGCCCGAACAGCCGCGCGAGGTTTTTGACCCACGCCGCCAGCGCCCCCTCAAACGGGCTGGTCGCGACGATGATCCGCACGTCTCGCCGGATAACCAACCACAGCATGATGAGCGGGGCGAGGGTGAACATTTCAAGGTAACGCAGGATCGACGAAGGCAGTTCAGGCAGCAGGATAAAGCGAGCGTGTTGGGTAAAGTCGCGCGGTTTCAAGCCGGTGGCGAACCCCAATATAATCATGTTTACGCCGAGCGCGGTCAGGTACTTCCACTTCTTGTCTTCGGTGTCGTTCAGCGGTTGGGTATAACGCGGATTGCCGACCCATAAGACGGTTAGACCCGCGATTGAAGTTGTCGAAGTCGTTTCAAGCATCGCAGCACTTTTAAATTAGGGGTGAAGGTTCGGGTTGTGTCTGATCTGGACTCAATCATCGTTTCTTAATTCGTCAATAATTTCTTCGGAAGGTCGTGCGCCTGCCGGAAGAATACCAGCTTGTCGAATTGCTTCATCAGAGGGACGTTTGCCCGCAGTCGTCCAGTCAGGATTCGGCGGATAATCAACAACTTCATCCGGTTGAGGTATAGACAACCTCCCCGCCGCTAGCAGGATAGCACGCAAGCGTTCACGTTCGCTGTTGACCGGAATAGCTGGAGCTTGAGGCGCTGGTTCAGTCGCGGCGACCATCACGGTAACGTTACCGGTTGGCGCGTCAGGCGGTAGATCAATAATCAGGCGGCGATCTTCACCGACGACGGCCTTAATGACAATTGGGGGATTTGGTTGCGCGACCATGAGCATGTCCTTTCCATCATTTGGGTTTATTATAGCAGTTCCGCCCAAGCTGACCGAAGTCCTCGCCTCTATCAAGATTTTATAAGTCCAATGCAGATTGAATGGCCTTAATTAGTGGACTTATAATGCATTTGATGACCAGCGCCCGCGCGACATTTCCCCAGACGTTGGCCTTTTTGATAGTTCATATATCCTTGAATGAGATCATAACTTCAAATGGCTAGTATGGCACAAGCACCTGCGGCAGAGAGCAAACCTGCCCGCGTTCATAATTTCTCCGCCTTCCAATTCCCAAATTTCCGCCTGTACTTTATCGGTCAAACGATTTCGATTTCCGGCTCGTGGATGCAAATCGTGGCTCAAGGGTGGCTCGTTTTTGAGCTGACCAAGAATGAGCTGTGGCTGGGGTTGGTGGCGTGTGCGGCAGGGCTGCCCAGCCTGATCCTGTCGCCGCTGGCGGGTGTGCTGGTGGAGCGGATTCATACCCGCAAGCTGCTGCTCATCACCCAAACCATGCAGATGTTTTTAGCATTGGCGTTGGCGCTGTTGACCTTTAGTAACACGGTGCAGGTGTGGCATATTATGGTGTTGGCCTTCCTGCTGGGTATCACCAACGCGATTGACGCGCCGTCGCGGCAGGCGATTGTGGCGGACTTGGTTGACCGTGAACACCTTCCCAGCGGCATCGCTATGAACTCGATCATCTTCAACCTGTCGCGGGTCATCGGGCCCGTGATCGGCGGTATCCTGCTGACGAAGGTTGGGCCAGCGTGGTGTTTCCTCATCAACGGCCTGAGCTTTATCGCGGTGCTGTTCACGCTCTACAAGATGCAGGTCGCCATTCGTCCGCGTACCTTGATGGCCTTCGCGCCGATCAAACAGCTTAAAGAAGGCTTGCAGTTCGCCCGCAAGCATCACACGATTGCGCCGCTGCTTTTACTGGCTGTCGCCGCCGCGCTGTTCACCAACAACATCTCCACACTGCTGCCAGCCTTCGCCGACACTGTTTTACACTCGCCTAAAGAAGCCTACGCCGATATTACCACCGCCATCGGGGTTGGCGCGGTCATCGCCGGACTGATTATGAACCTCATGGGAAAGTGGCTGGGGCGGGGGCGAGTGGTCGGGTTGATGGTGATTTTTGTGACCATCTCAGCGTTCGCGTTCAGCACGACCGCGACTGAAACACCCGCCATCATTTTCGCGGGCTTATACGGCTTTGGCATCATCCTTCAGTTTGTGACGGTCAATACCCTGATTCAGAGTGAAGTGCCGGATGCGTTTCGTGGGCGTGTCCTCAGCCTATATACCCTGTCGTGGTTTGGTATCGCACCGTTTGGGGCGCTGCTGATGGGCGGGGTCGCCAGTGTGATCGGCACACCAACCACCATTGGCTTGACGGCAGTTCTCGGCGGCATGATGAGCATCTTCGTGCTGCTCCGGTGGCCTGCCGCGCGTCAATTGGCCTAATTAATTCTCATCATCGACTTGTAGGGGAGGGTCTGTGACCCTCCCGTGATTTCCCTCGTTCCAACAACCTCTACAGAAAATATTTACTGCCCGTAAACGTTGGTGTAGCGGTGGTGCAGCTTGGCGATGTCCTCGTCGGAAATCGTCAGCGGTGTACCCAACTGGCTCGCCAACCAGACAATCGCCGCATTGTCCTCGGTCATGACAGCCGCCTTAATCGCATGTTCGGCATTCTTACCGATGGCGAATACGCCGTGACTTTGCAGAAGGCACGAGGGACTCTTGGAGTCTTTCAGCGTTTCCACCACCAACGCGCCAATTTCCTCGCCGCCGATCAGCGCGAAGCCGCCGCAGGGGATCGGGCCGCCGAACTCGTCACCCATCGCGGTGGTCAGGCAGGGGATACCACGCCCCAGCACCGCGAAGGCGGTCGCATAGCGCGAGTGGGTATGCACCACGCCGAACACATCCGGGCGGTTGCGGTAAATATAGCAGTGGGAGGCGGTGTCGGAGGACGCTTTGTAGTCCCCTTCCACAATCTTGCCATCAATATCGACCACCACCATATTTTCGGGTGTGAGGTCAGGGAATTTGATGCCGCTGGGCTTAATGACGACGAGGTTGGTTTCAGGGTCGCGGGCGCTGAGGTTGCCGCTCGTCCACGCGACGAGGTTATTCTTGGGCAGTTCCGCGTGTAGATGGCAGACTTCTTCACGTAAGGCAGGTAACAGCATGATTGTTCACTCTCGTTTTAGGTTTTATTGTCCAATGGAATCTATCTATGAATTGGCATTTCGGGTAGGGTTAGGTTATGGGGAGTTTGTCACCTCTTCGAATGACAAATGGCGGATATGCGGCTCAACGAGGCTGGCGACCGTTAGCGGTTGGCTGGCATCCGCGCCATCGGACGCGATCCAACTGGCGCTGAGGCAGGCGTAGATATAGACGAAGGCCAAGAGGCGAGTGTGATCAATACGCAGTTTTTCAGCGAGGATGCCGCTGATGGTGAGCAGCCGCGTTTCGTTGTGTACGACCTCTAGCATATTCCACGGGTTGCAGAGGGTGTTGGCGGTATCGTAGGTTCGCTCGCCCACCAAACCTTTCGGGTCGAAGGCTAGCCAGCCGCGCGTGGGGTGCTGGCGGATATTTTCGTGGTGGATGTCCCCGTGCAAGACGCGCACGTCGCGGTTCTGATCCAGTAAACGTTCGGCTAGAGGGGCGGCACGGGTGTAGATGGAGTCGATACCATTGCCTTGATCCAGCGCGGCTTTCCGAAATAACTCGCGGAACCAAACTTTTAACGGTGTGAGTTTCTCCGGTATGGGCGCAGTAGAAACGGTGTGCAGTTGGTTTAGAACATCGCCGATAATGGCTGCGGCCCGTTCGTCGTTTCCATCCGCGACCTTGCCAACGAGGTTCTCGCCGCTGGCATATTCGAGCAGATGCGCGCCGTCATCCGAACGCAGCAAGCGTACCGCGCCGTGCCCATCAAAATAGCGTAAGGCAAGTGCGCCGTTGGCTTCTTCCTGCCCCAGTTCGGTGAGGATTTTAAGCACAGCCTGATCATCACCAGTGTTGACGCGGTATAAGTGGCTGGTCGCGGTGGTCGCCAGCGGCTGCGGGTCGGATAAGTGCCATGCAGTTAGATAATGGGAGAGTTTGTCGTGCATCGTCGGCTTTTCCTCAGTCATTCTTTGGCAGCATTATAATACGGCTTGCATAGGCGTTCATTGAGCGGCGTGGATGCGGTTGATAAACAGGTAAGCGGCGGGGTGACATCGGTTATAGACGGTTCCGATGTGCTACAATCCGCACCATGATACTTAAACTCAAATCCTTCACTGCGCCTTACATCGACTCGCCCACCCCAACCGTCAAGTGGTTTCGGATTGCCCTCGCCCTCGGTTATACGGCGCTGCTGACGCTCGTTCTCGTGCAGTCCAGCGCGAACCCGCTGCTCGGCCCGGCAGCCCCGCGTGAGTTCGACCTCGCGTGGGAAATCTTGCTGACGATGGGGCATCTCGTCGGCTTTAGCATCCTCGTCCTCGTGAATTGGTCAGCTTTAGCCACCGTCACCACCTCGCGCCGCGCCCTCGTGGCGACGGTTGTCTTTGCCTGTTTGCTTGGCCTCATCAGCGAACTGTTGCAAACGCTCGTCCCTGACCGCAGCGCCTCGCTGTTCGACCTCGGCTGTGATTGGCTGGTGGCCTTCGCCACCGCCTATGTTATCCACCGCCTGTACCCCTGATGGATTTTGCGCCCTTGCCTCCGAGCCAGTTTGGGTTAAAAATGCTTTGAAAATTCAGTAGACAAAGCAAACATAATGCCCACATTCAATATCGCACAATATTCGCGGGAGGCTGGTGAGCCGCTCGCCGCGTCCGCGCCCGATACCAGCCTGTGGTTCCTGCTGGAATACAACGCGGATTGGGAAGCCAAAGCCCTACCCGCCAGCAGCCTGTCCGACCCTGTAAAAAGCCTGCTCCTCAAAGAATCGAAAACGAGGGAGAACCTCCGTGTGCAGTTCATCAAGCAGAAAAGCGATGAGCAGGCGAGCATCCACTTTTATGTCGCCCACGCACATCCCATCCACCCGCTGCTGTACCACTTCGAGCTTGACCGCTTCGAAGACCTGCTTGATTTAGACCTCGCCGCGCTGGCGGATGGCCGCTTTGAGGGCAACCGTTCGGACGACAAGTTGTATCTGGTGTGTACCAACGGTAAGCGCGACCTCGCCTGTGCTAAATTGGGCTTGCCTCTCTACCGCGCCATGAGCCAGATCGACTACGACCATGTGTGGCAGACCACGCACTTCGGCGGACATCGTTTCGCCGCGACGCTCGTTTGCCTGCCACATGGCATGTGCTACGGGCGCGTGCCGGTTGAAGATGCTGCCACATTGATGAACGCCTATCAACAGAACCAACTGCTGCCGCAGTACTACCGGGGCAGCGCCGCGTACGACACACCCGCCCAAGCGGTCGAGTGCCACCTGCGCGAGCAAACCGGTGAACAGGCGCTGGATGCTTTCAAGTATTTGAGTACCGAAGCTGACGGTGACAAACACTGGCGCGTCAGCTTTGACGGCGCGGATGGCACGCACTATCGTATGGGCGTTCGCGCTTATGAATCCGAGTTTAACGTGTTCGGCAGCACCAACGACACCGAACCGCATCCAGTGACGCTGTATACAGTCGAGACATAAACTGTCAACTTCTGACAAACGAAGACTAGATAAATTCGCCAATCAGCGAGATTTCAACATTCTCAAAAATAGGGTAATATGACAACTGCTTTGGGGGAATATTCGCCCTCATCATTTCCTTTGAAAGAATTTTGTGGAGGATTTTGTATGAAGAGCAAGCGCAGTTTAGTGATGCTGCTGATGCTGGCAATCGCCATCTTCAGCGTTGTCCCGGCACTGACGGTTTCAGCGCAGGACAGCTTGATCGAAAGCCTGTGCCTCGTAACCGATAAGGGCAAGGTGAATGACGGTACGTTTAACCAATTCGCCCACGACGGCGCAAGCAAGGCCGCTGACGAATTTGGCCTGAACTATGACTACATCGAAACCGTCGCCGAAACCGACTATGCCAAGAACATCGACACCTGCGTGAGCGAAGGCTATCAGGCCATCGTCACCGTCGGTTTCTTGATTGCGGATGCGACGAAGGCCGCCGCGATTGCCAACCCCGATATTTACTTCATCGGCGTTGACCAGTTCGTCGGCCCGGATGCAGATGGCAACGCTGCACCCTCCAACTATGTTGGCCTCCAGTTCCGTGAAGATCAGGGTGGTTTCCTCGCCGGTGCGTTGGCTGCCCAGATGACTAAGAGTGGCATCATCGCCGGTGTTTACGGCATCGACATTCCTCCGGTACGTAAGTTCCGCAACGGTTTCGAAAACGGTGCGAAGTTCATCAACCCCGACATCACCATCCTCGGCACCTACAATGACAGCTTCATTGAACCGGATACCGGTGGCGCGAACGCCAAGCAGTTCATCGGCGAAGGTGCGGATGTGATCCTCGGCGCGGGTGGCCCGACCGGTACCGGTGGTATCCTGACCGCTGCGGCTGACGGCGTGTACGTCATTGGCGTTGATCAGGACGAATACAACACCTCGTTCGGCGGTGGTACGTCCCCCGGTGCAGACAAGATCATCACCAGCGCCATGAAGCGCGTTGACCAAGCGGTTTACCTCGCGGTTGAAGCCTTGGTTGAAGGCGGCGCGGACTTCCCCGGCGGTACGAACCTGATCCTCTCGGCTGAAAACGCTGGAATTGGATACGCTCCAAAACATGACTCAGACGTGTCAGATGAAATAACCGCAAAGATGGATGAAATACTCATTGGTCTGAAAAATAATTGGGTAGCGACAGGTGTTGATACTGTAACTGGCGATCTGCTTCCACCCCCTCCTACAGTTGCTGAACTACAGGCTGCTCTCGATACAGCAGAAACTTTGAAAACGCAACTTACTGATGCGCAAACCCAACTTGCTGATGCGCAGTTGGCTGCTGAAACAGCACAGGCAGCAAGCAATAATACAACGCCGACAGTACTAGCGATCTTAGCAGCAGGCGTATTGTTAGGTGCTGGAGCATTCTTAGGTCTACGCCGGCGCAAATAAATCGGCTCATGTTTGTATGTTAAGCAAAAGAGGTCGGGTGAATAGCCCCACCTCTTTTATTTGGCTATCATATCTGCGGCGAACATCCGTAGGCATATGAATTTACATTTTTAGGAATTCGTTAGTTTCAGCAAATATCTTGTACACTAGGCGAAATTGACGAAAGTTATGTTATGGCGAAAAATAAGTTTTATCCGAAGCTCATTCTGCTGTTTTTAATCGCGATGTCACTTATCGTGCCTGCGCCTATTCATGCACAGGACGGTCTTTTGTCTTGTTTGCCGAATGTCCTCAACTGTATTCCCATTTTACAAGAGCCGCCGACTGAGGAGCCTCCACCCCCTCCACCACCGACGGAAGTGCCGCCTCCTCCACCAACCGAGGTTCCACCCCCACCGCCCACTGAGGTGCCGCCACCGCCACCCACGGACGTGCCACCTCCACCGCCGACGGACGTGCCGCCGCCGACCAATACACCTGTGCCACCACCGACCAATACGCCAGTTCCACCGCCGACCAACACCCCGGTGCCGCCACCCACTAACACGCCTGTTCCGACGAACACGTTAGTGCCAACCAATACACCGGTGCCGCCGACCAACACCCCGCGGCCCACGAATACGCCGCGACCAACCAATACACCGATACCCACTAACACACTTATTCCGACGAACACGACTGTTCCCCCGACGCGGACACCCTTACCACTCCCGACGAATACCCGTGTTCCGGTGCCGACCACTATCCCGGCGACCAGTTCAACCACCAACGGCAGCGGTGCGAATATTCAGCTTCAACTCGCGCCGAACAGCACGACTGCCAAAATTGGCGAAACGGTGACCTTTACCATCACCATTATCAACACTGGTTCGCGGGAACTGACGAATGTGCTGCTCAGTTCAGAGGCACTCGGCATCAGCAGCGCTGCCGTTTATGGGGGTAAGCTCGGCACAGGGATTAAAGCCATTATCGAAGGTACATATACCCTGACCGATGACGATCTCCCCGGCCCCCTGCAAGTGACTGCCCGTGTTGTTACTAATGAGGCGGGTACAGTCGAAGCCACTGTCGAGGTTGAAATTGTTGGTCGCTTGGACGAAGCCACGCCGGAAGTCGATCCCATTTATATCGGACAAACCGTGACGTGGCAGCCGATCCTCGCCTGTGAACGCAAGTGTGTGCGCTGGGAACTCTACCAGACCAACCAGACTGGTAATTGGGAAATCTTCCGCCTCGGTGAACTCGACACAGAAACCGACGCGAACGCCAATATTTCCGGCGGCGAGGGGCCGAACGTTGATGACATCACACCCAGCCAATCGCCGAACGGGGAGTGGATCGCCTTCAGCAGCAACCGCGATGGCAATTGGGAAATCTACCTCGCCCGTAACGATGGCACGGGCCTCCAGCGACTAACCGAAAATGTCACCGCCAGCGACTTAAACCCCGTGTGGGGACCCAATAACTATATCGTTTACCAATCCAATCGCGACGGCGACTGGAACCTCTACTTGCTCGATGCGGCGACCGGCATCGAAACGCGCATCACCGACTCGTCTGCCGATGATATTAACCCCGCATGGTCGCCGGACGGCTCGACGATTGCCTTCCAGACCAACCGTGACGGACGCTGGCAAATTTACGCGCTGAAGCCGCAAATCGGCGCGGTGAAGCAGTTGAGCAACGGCGACCGCAACGACTACGAGCCAGTCTATTCACCGGACGGACGTTCGATTGCCTTCCGTTCGGTACTCGATGGCAAGACCAGCAGCAACGTGTTCATCATGGGTGAAGGTGGTGGCAGCATTATTCCGGTCAACAACTTCGAAGGCAGCGCCAGCCACCCCACATGGTCTGCCGACAGCCGCCTGCTGGCCTACCAATCGGATGTGGATGGCGACAGCGAAATCTATACCTACGACCTCGCCACCGGCGCGATACAGCAGTTGACGGATAACGATGTTGACGACACCGCGCCCTCGTTCTTGTGCGATGGGACGGACTTGACCTTCAACTCCGACAGCGGCGGCAAAACCGACATCTATCAGCTCGACGCGCGCTCACCCGACCAAGCCCCGCAGCAGCTAACCGATAACGCGGGCGATAACCTCGGCGGCCTCTCAGCGCTCACCAACGCCGAAAAGCCCGCAGCGGGTCATGATGGTCGCCCTGCCTACCCGACGCTCGACCTCGCCCCCGGCGCGATTGAGCCGGTTTACCCGCGCCTCACCGCATGGAGTCCGGTCAACGCTTGCGAGACGACCTGCCCCGCGTGGTCGGTGTATACGGCGAAGGTGGGCGACAATTGGCAGATCTTCCGGCAGGATGAGAGCAGCGCCCAACCGGTCAGCCTGTCCCAACCCAACGACGACAACAGCAATCTCGAGCCGGATAACCTGATGCCGAGCGTATCGCCCAACGGCGAGTGGGTCGTCTTTGCCAGCAACCGTGATAAATATTGGGAACTGTATATTGCCAGCACCGATGGCAGCGTCCTGCCGCGCCGTGTCACCTACTCGAAGGCGTATGAGCGTAATCCGGTTTGGTCGCCGGGTGGTCAAAGCGTGGTTTATGAATCCGACCGTGACGGCAATTGGGAACTGTACAAGTTTGACATCACCACCGGCGCGGAAGAACAACTGACCTTCAACGCGGGTGACGACACCCACGCCCGCTGGTCGCCGGATGCTTCGCGAATCGTGTTCCAGAGCAACCGCACCGGTATCTCGCAAATCTACGTGCTTGACCTGCAAACCGGACTCATCACCGCACTCAGCGACGGCAAGACGGATGACAGTCAGGCTGTCTATGCCCCCGATGGTCAAACGATTGCCTACCGCTCGGTGCAAGCGGGACAAGCTAATGGTGTCATGGTGCTGCGTAACCTTGATGGCACGACCTCGCCGATTAGTGACGCGGCGGGGGATGCTTCTGAACCCGTATGGGCAGCCGACAGCTTCTTGCTGGCGTACCAGAGCAGCAGCGAGAACGGGCGCACCATTGCCCTCTACGATTGGCTCACGGGCGAAACCCGCGAATTGGTCGCCCCCGGCCTGAACGCCTTTGCTCCGGCATGGCGCTGCGGCGGTACAACGCTGCTGTTCAACGTTGGTACGGGCGACGAAACCAATGTGTATGTGCTGAATGACCTGCTGGCGGAACAACCGCTGGTCGACTCGTTGGATAACCTGCCGGTACTCAGCAGCCAGGCGGGGGGCAAAATTTTCGCCCCCTACACCGCCGACACGGGCAGCGACTGGCTGCAAGCCACCGTCGAGTCATGAAGCAGTTATGGATAGGAACGATGCCGGACAACGCTTCCCCTGTGTGTCTGGCATCTCGCTCCACTTGGTTCCAATTCTGTAATGCAGAATTAAGGCGGAAGGCTTAAGTGCCAATGCCGTAATTCTATGCTACAATCCGATTCATCAAGTTCATTCATTTGTTTCGACATTGCAGGAGAAAACGCTCGTGGCGAAGTCCCGTACTGAACAACTTGTAGAACGACTACGCGATTTGCAGGCCAGTTCTGGCGATGTGGAAGCTGCCGCTATCGTCAGTGTAGATGGTCTGAGCATGGCTTCGTCACTCCCCGGTCACATTGAAGAAGATCGGGTGAGCGCGATGTCGGCGGCGATGCTGTCCCTCGGCGAGCGTATCTCCTCCGAACTCGGACGTGGTATGCTGGAACAGGTCATGGTTAAGGGCGAAAGCGGTTATGTCATCCTCACCGCTGTGGGTGACGAAGCCGTGTTGACCGTGCTGGCGCGTAAAGAAGCGAAGCTGGGTTTGATATTTTTGGATGTCACCCGCACCGTGGATGCCCTCTCACAGCTCGTATAACTTGCGGAAAAGTAAAGCCTCGTGCAACTGGCTGGCCTCTACCTTCCCAACCGCATTGCGCGGTATTTCTTCGTAGCGATGGATGATGTTATGGGGCAGGCTGCCTTCAAAACCCTTTTGAAGCAGGCAGGGCTGCACACCTATGTCAAAGACCTTCCGCCGGATAACTTGGCGAAAGAATTTGATTTTAGCAGCATGACCGCGCTCAATATGGCGCTCGAAGACAGCTACGGCATTCGCGGTGGGCGGGGTATGGCGCTGCGCGTTGGGCGTGCCAGCTTCTCGCTGGGGCTGCGGAACTTCGGCGCGATGGCGGGCATGAGTGATCCAGCCTTCCGCGCCCTCCCGCGTGATGAAGCCGGTTTCATCGGCCTGAAGGCGCTGGCGAACATCTACAACACCTTCAGCGACCAGCACTGCACGGTTGAACAATCACCCGAACACTTCCGTTTTATCGTCGAAAAGAGTGCGACCGCGTGGGGACGCAAATCCGAAAAGCCGGTTTGCCACCCGCTTGCCGGTATCATCCAAGAATGTATCCGTTGGGCTTCGAACGGGCATGAATACCTCATTCACGAAACCGCCTGTGCCGCCTGTGGCGACCCGCGATGCATTTTCGAGATCAACAAAACGCCCATCGGCTAACCCTGTGTCCATCCACACCATCAAGAGGAAAGCACCGTGGCTGAAACCAAAACGCAAATCTTGATTGTCGAAGATGATCTTGACCTCTCCGAAATGCTCAGTGCCTATTTCAAAGTGCAGGATTATGAAGTGCTGACCGCCGCGTGGGGCAGGGAAGCGCTTGATCTGGTGCAAGCCAACAACGTCGCGCTGGTCATGCTCGACATCCGCCTGCCGGATATTGACGGCTACGAGGTCTGCCGCCAGATGCGCGCCGACCGCCACACCCAGAATATCCCCATCATCTTCCTGACCGAAAAGCGCGACCGCGTGGATAAGCTGCAAGGTCTCGAACTCGGCGTGGTCGATTACATCACCAAGCCGTTTGATGTGCAGGAACTCCGTCTCCGCGCCCGTAATGCCATCACCCGTGCGGGACGGCAAACCAGCAGCAACCCGGTCACCGAACTCCCCGAATCGGAAATTGTGGACGGACGTTTGGGTGAACTGCTGACGCATGATGACCCGTGGGCCATCTTGCTCGTCGCCATCAAGGGCATGAGCGAGTTCCGCGAAAGTTACGGGTTCGTGGCGGCGGATGACGTGCTGCGTGCCATCACCATGATGATTAAGAACGCCGTCCGCGAAGTCAGCGGGCTGGATGACTTCGTCGGGCATCTTGCGCCGGAACACTTCATCGTCATCACCACGCCAGACAAAGCGCCCACCCTCCAGAAGCGCGTCACCACCCGCATCAACCAATCCAGCGAGTATTTCTACCCGCTGCGTGACCGCGAAACCACCCATCATAAACCGGATGTCGAGTACATCAGCATTCAGTCGGGTATCTTGCAATCCGGCGGCGAATATGCCGACATCGAAGCCCTTAAAACCGCACTTTTAGCCTCAGCGGAAACCCCATCCGAACCCTCATAGACATATAAAGGGCGCACCCACTGGTACGCCCTTTTGTTTTATATCTCTGCGTATTCTCTGCGCTCTCTGTGTCTCTGCGGTTTAATGCCTTTGCATTCATCGATTGACTACAGACAACGACTATTCACCAGATCGTTTGAATTGGGTTTGACATTTCCAACCGTACCTTCATAAATGAGCTAAAAATGGCTAAATTTTGCCTGTTCTGCCTGTAAAACAGGCAAAAAAATAAGGCTCGCAGTTGGCAAGCCCTATTACATTTCACTCTGCGTATTCTCTGCGCTCTCTGTGTCTCTGCGGTTCACTCTCTCAGCATTCATCTATCGACTAAAGACTACCAGCTAAGTGGTTTATCGAAATTCTCGAGCTAAAAATCTTGGCGTTCTTGGCGACTTGGCGGTTAATCTTTTTCTTGTGACTTTCGAGACTCTACTTAAACACTTTTCTACTGCGGCACATTCGCCGTCAGCTTCAACTCAAACAAGCCGTCATCACGCAAGTTGCTCGTCAGCATCACCCGTTCCCGCCGCTCGGCACTCACGGTAAACCCGCCTTGTAAGAAGATTTGCGGGAAAAATGTATTGTAGAACACGAACGTATCCAGATAAAAATCCGGTCGTGCCGTATCGGTGAACTGCGTCCAACGATCCATATTGATAAGCCGGTTATCGCCGATTTGAGCATCCAACGCCTGTGCCGCCGAATTGCTCGTCGCGATCATAATCATATTACGCTGGTAGCCGATGCGGAAAATGACCTCGCGCCCTGCCAGCAGCGGCTGGAACGTCCAATCCCCCTCAACCACCAACTGCCCCGCTTGCAGCCCGAACAAACTGGCAATCAGCTTGCTCACGCTTTCCTGCGTCCTCGGCCCGTTATCCACCTGCCCGACGAGGATAAAGTCGAATGGCACATTCAGCACCGGCAGCGGAAAGTTCGGTCGTGGCAGCAGCGCCAACGCATAACTACCGTCCAGATGGTCAAGCAGATCGGTTTCCACATCCAGATCGTTGATGTGTTCCAACGCCGTCACAAAACTGTCCACCGCCAACGTAACATCCGCCGCTTCGGGGTCAGTCACAAAATCGTTCTGGAAGGAACCGGCTGTCAAAAAGGGCAGCCCGCCGATCAGTTGGCTGGCGAAGTTCGAAACCGGTAACGCGGTAATCGCGTCATCCACAAAGGTACGGAAGTCCGTCCCACTGTGAACCAGCAGTGCTGTACGGGGTATCATTTCCAAGAACCTCGGATCAACCGGAACCGTCACCAGATTGGCTTGCTCGGTCGGGTGGAAAATAGCCGTAGCCGTAACCATCCGCCCGTTTTCGCCGCGCACAAGGTTGACTTCCGCCGCATCAATCCCACCGTTCAACAGCAGATGGCTAAATGGTGCCGGTGTCTCCCCGCCGCCCAGCGCTTGCCCGAAGGCTTGCAGCACTGGCACAGAGAACCGGTCGCCGTTCAGCAACCCGTTCACGGCAGGCAGGATATGCGATTGGGTCACATAAGCCGAAACAAACGTATCCGCCGGTTGTGCCGCGTGTACCGTGTGGTAAAGCGGTGTATCGGTTAAAGCAGGTGCCGCCCCCGCTTGTACATCCAGCGCCGCCTTAATCAGGTCAACCGGCCCGATGAACACCGCCGCAGTCGTCATCGCGAATGAAGCCTTGTCCCCTTGAAAAAGGGTGATCCCCCGGTACATTTCCCGACCGGGCAAATCCTGATTCACCAGCACACTTTCAAGGCGGCTGGTCGCATCCAAAATGTCGGTGTTGGAAAGGATCAGCAGCATGTCGCGGATACTGGCGTTCAACCCCGCGTCGAAGTTGCGGTAGCCAATGACCATATCTGGCCCAATCCACGGGGACACCAATCCGGCGAAGTCCTGCTGTTCGAGGTCAAACCATGTCCCAAAGGGGATGAAGTCATAGTAACCCAGCACCTCATCCAGCCCGGAGTTCACCCGCAGCGGTTGGAGCAGCGTAGCCGAACGCAGCGCTTCGTTCAAACCCTGCAAGGTGGTGTTCAGGTCGCCAGTCTGCACCGTGATAAATCCGGCAAAGTCCTCTGGCACGAAGGCGGAGGCTGAAATCGGGGTCTCGTTTTGGGCGGCAGCGGGTAGGGTAAAAACCAGTACGGCTAGTGCCGCGAACAAGAGAAGAAGTAGGCGTTTGGACATATGGGCATCCATTCACATCACGTACAGGACTTGTAAAAAGAGGTGAACAACCCTGTTCACCTCTGTAGATCACATTTTACACTGTAACCGATGTTTGGGTTCGAGAGCAATTTCTCTTAATGTTTCACTCACACACCCACATCGCGCCGTTGGAAGCTCCATACACTCGCCACAACCAGTAGTGCCACCACGCCTGATAAGAGCAGCACAGACCCCATATTTAATCCGTTCTGCATGACATGGGCGTTATCAAGGTAGCTGAAGAAGGAAATGACGCGCAGTTGGGCGATGACGGTTCCGCTGGCGGCTCCACCGATAACATCGATGACATAACTGCCGATCACAAAAAGCGCAGCCATAGAGGTCGCCATTCCTTTGGTGCGGAAAAATGTTCCGGCGAACATCGTAAAAGCCAGCATCACCAGCGTACTGGGCAGCAGGTTCAGGTTACCCATTACCAGCTTTTCGAAGCCGATGTTCAGGGCTATCGACAGACTCCCGAGGTAAACACCGACAAAACCCATCAGCAGGATTACGAACGCCATCAGACTTTGCGCGGCGAAACGTTCCAACACAATCTGTCGCCGAGGCAGAGGTAAACTCAGCACCATATCCATTATCCCCTGATCTTCATCGTTGGCCGTCACATTCAACCCGGCTATCACCGCATACACTGCCATAATCAGGATAACCCGCCCGAAGTACGCGCCGCCGAGGAAGCCCTCCGGCGTTGCCATCTGGCTTGCGTCTTCCATGCCCATCGCCTTGATAAGTGCCGGTGGCAGGCTTTCCATCAGTTTTTGAATTTGCTCAAGGGCATCGACGTTCGGGATAACCAGAATGGTGATCAAACCCAGTAAGCCCAAACCAATTCCCCAGTACAGCATCCCCTTCCACCCGCGCCGCAGCATTTCGGCAAATACCACCCCAATCATGATGCACGCTCCTTTTGCGTGTTCCCGTTGCCACCGTAAAACGACAGGAAAATTTCTTCCAGCGTCGGCTCGGCAACCGCTACATCCTGCACATAATACGGGCTTAAAGCGCGCAGCAGCGGGTCAAAATCCCCCACCAGCCGCAGCTTCAGGCCGCCCTCCACCGCGCTCACCTCACTCACACCGTTCAAACTGCTAAGTAAAGATGGGGCAACTGCTTCCCGCACCCGCACCGTTACCCAGCGGAAGTTCGCGCGGGTCAGGCTGGTGATAGTCTCCACCGCCTTCAGCTCGCCGCCGCGCAGGATGCCCACACGGTCACAAATCGCCTGTACCTCCCCCAGCATATGCGACGACAAGAACACCGTTTGCCCCGCCTGCTGGGCTTCGAGCATCAGCTCGTTAAACGTCTGCTGCATCAGTGGATCAAGTCCGCTGGTCGGCTCGTCCAAAATCAGCAAATCGGGTTTATTCATCATCGCCAACACGATACCCAGCTTACGCTTATTGCCCGTTGAATAGCTGCGGATGCGAATGTTCAAATCAAGCTGTAAACGGTCGGTCAGACGGCGTATAAAGGCACTGTCGATGTTGCCTCTTACCCTGCCGACGAAATCCACGACCTGAGCGCCGGTCATGTGCTTCCACAGGTTGAGTTCCCCCGGCAGGAAGCCGATGCGTTTGTGCAGTTCAACCGCGTTGGTCTGCGCGTCCTGCCCGAAGATCGCCGCTTTCCCGCTGCTGGGGCGAATAATGTCCAACAGCAGACGGATGGTCGTGGTTTTCCCCGCGCCGTTCGGCCCTAAGTAGCCGAAGATTTCCCCCCGCTGCACGCTCAAACTCAACCCCTTGAGCGCCGTTACGGTTTCCGTGCGGTTCTTCTGATAAACCTTGCTCAGATTATCCGTTTGGATAATCGGTGTGTTCCCATTCATAGTGATTGTCCTCTGTGCTGGTTCAGCACATCCCGCGTCATATATAAGAACTGTTCCATCACTGCTTTGGCTGCTTGCTTATCACTACCACCTTCCGGCGCGAGGCCGCGTTCCAATATTTGCCCGATGGTCTTGCCCACTTCATCCAGCGGCGGCGCATCCTCGTTCGGTATGAAATCACCGATCATGATGAAACCGCTTTTGATGATCGCCAGCACGTAAGCCACGATGTTGGCATCCACATCCTTGCGAATAACGTTCGCCGCCTGTAGCTGCGTCACCAACTCGTGCCGGATAAAATCGCTGTCGAGCGTAAATTGTTTATCCTTCAACCGCCGCGCCATATCACCCAGCACCCGCGCATCCCGCCGCATCAGCGCCAGCACGAGTGGGCTGCCGTAGGTGGTGACCATCGCGTGTTGGTACAGCGCGAAGATTGATCCCGCGTCAGGGTCAGCCTCCATCCGCTGGATCAATACATCCAGCATCTTCATGCCCTCGTGGATAATCAGCGCGTCGAATAAATCGTCCTTGCTCTTGTAGTGAAGATAAACGGCCCCCTTTGAAATACCCGCCTCGTTCGCAATATCACTCACGGTCGTTTTATCGAAACCGTAATGGGCGATCAACTTGGCGGCGGCTTCTAAGATCCGTCGTTCGCGTTCAGGGTTCGGGTTGTTATCGGCCATGTATTCCCTTTAGTGATAGCTGTGGAGTCATCTGTTCGATTGAAACGGCTGGAGAAACTCCCGCAGAATGCGATTGAAAAAGGTGGGGTTATCCTGATTAGAAACGTGACCCGCGTCAGGAATAACGACCAGCACCGCGCTGTCGCGTGCCGCCCACTTCGGCGCGTCTTTCGCGATGTTGCCCAGCTTGTCTTGTTCGCCGCGCACAATCAGCATCGGCTGGGTGATACGGTAATCCGGTTCGTAGTGCATCGACTTCGCCACGCCCGTCCAGATGCTAATAAACTCGGCCTTGCTCAAGCTGCCCATCACCTCGGTCAAGTAGGCTTTTACATCCGGCTTGATCGAGGTGCCATCCACCGACTGCTTCACCAACTGCGAGTGCGGAAAGAGCCGCATGAGCGCTGGTGACATCCGCAGCAGTAACGCATCCATCGCGCTCAACTTGAAGGTGATGCACACGCAGTCCACCATCACCAGCGCCGTCACCCGTTCGGGCTGCCGGAACACCAACTCCTGATGCACGTAACCGCCGGTTGACTGCCCGATGAAGACCGCCTGTCGCGCACCTACCGCATCGAGGATGGCGAGAAGATCGGTAACCGCACCTGTGACCGTGAAGGGTTCACCTGTCGGGCGTGACTGTCCATGCCCGCGCATATCCCATGTCAGCACACGGAAATCCGCCTCAAAGGCTTTCACCTGCTCGTCGAACATGCGGTGGTCAACGGCTGCCCCGTGCGTGAAGACCAGTAGCGGCTTCCCCTCAACCCCCGCCAGACAATAGTGCAGGGTGCAGCCCTGACGCTCCAATGTATGATGTCCATTATTCATGTGTTTGACTGTTTGACCGGATTTGTATTTTGGGTCACGAATGTCATCTTAGGACTCTTTCTTAACTACCAGACCCCCAGTAATTGGGGGGCACAGGTTGGACTGCCGTGGGGCTACACCCGCCGCCCTAAGCGAGATAGGATGGTCACGTTCACCCATCAAAGGACATTTCATTGTGGATACGCTGATTGGCTTGGTGTTTGCGTTCCTCTGGGCATCCGGCCCGATTGCCGCGAAGGTCGGCTTCAAAGGTTCGCCCCCGCTGACGATTCTGGTCGCGCGGTTTTTCTTCGCCGCCCTCATCATGCTCACGTTGAATTACGTCATCCGGCGCGGCAGCCCGCTGCCCAGGCGCGGCGATTGGAAGCACATCACCGTCCTCGCCCTCACCAACAGCACCATTTACCTCGGCCTGTGCTGGCTGTCGCTGCTGCAAATCTCGGCGGGCATCCTCAACCTGTTCATCTCGTTCAACCCGTTTTTGGTCGCCATCTTCTCCAGCATCTGGTTGGGGCGGCGCGTTACCCGTCAGGAATGGCTGGGCATGGTCGTCAGCCTGTTCGGCTTGCTCATCGCCATCACCCCCTCGCTGGCGGAAAGCCACGCCAGTGTTGCCGGTGTCCTTATGGCGATCACGGCAGTCGTCACCTACGCCTTCGGCAGCGTCTACTTCAAGTGGGCGAAGGTCGACCTTTCCGGCACGCTGCTCAACGGCTGGCAGATCGCCATCGGCGGGATTATCCTGCTGCCCTTCGCGGCGGCGCTCAACGGCCCGACGCTGCCAACCGTTACGCCGAATTTGGTGGTGGGGTTAAGCTGGTCGGTCATCGCCATCTCGATCATCGGCATCATCCTGTGGTTCTACCTGCTCAAGAAAGACCCCGTTCGCGCCAATATGTGGATGTTCCTCACGCCGGTATTCGGCTACATGCAGGGCGCAATCGTGCTGGGTGAGGCGGTGCATGTGACGGATATCATCGGCACGGTGTTCGTGATGCTCGGCTTGCTGGTCAGCGGTACAATTGAACTGCGCTGGTGGGGCAAAACTGAAACCCCACTCATCCCGGCGGATTGAGTGGGATATCTTTAGGAAGAAGGGTATTTGGCTTTCAGACATCCTGCTTCAAGTTTAGGACGTAAAGATTCAAAGCTAAGTGCTGAAAATATACGATTTGTTTCCCAATTTGTAGAATCTGCTAAATGTGATTCTAATTGATTTAGAAAGTCTAAACCTTCACAAAAATCGCCTGAGTCAGCCATGACGTCAGCTAAATCACGCAAAGAATATGCTATTTCCAGTTGATTACCTATCTCATAATAAATCTCAAGTGCTGCCTTGTATGACTCCTCTGCCTCTACATATTGTGACTGGGATTGAAGTACATTACCCAGCCCCCGTAGAGCATTTGCCTTTCCTTGCCGACTACCAATTTCCGTATGAATTATGAGAGCTTCTTTGTAACTTTCTTTTGCCTCTGCATATTTAGCTTGCGATCGCAGTACCCCACCTAGCCCATTCAACACACTTGCTTTTCCTTGCCGACTACCAATCTCCGTATAAATTATGAGGGCCTCATTGTATCGTTCTGTCGCTGCAACATATCGAGACTGTAATTGGAATAAAAGCCCCAGCCTGAGAAGAGTATTTGCCTTTCCAAGCGAATTATCAATCTCCGTAAAAATTATGAGGGCCTCATTATATCGTTCTGTCGCTACAGCATATTGATACTGTACTTTCAGTATATCCCCAAGAGTATACAGGCAGTTTGCTCTTCCTACTCTACCTTCTAGCTTTGTGTAAAGTGTAAGTGCCTCTTCAGCATATTCTTTCGCTTCTGCATATTGAGACCGCAATAACATTACCTCGCCCAGTCCAAGCAAGGAATTTGCTCTTCCTAGTCCATTACCCAACTTTGTGTAAAGTGTAAGCGATCCTTTAAAGCATTCGGTTGACTCTGAATACTGGGATCGTAATCTCAATACTTCACCCAGATCATACAGGATAATAGCCTTCCCCAAATCATCATCAATCTTTTTGTGCATTTCGAGTGCTTCAAAGAAATATCCTGTCGCTTCTTCATATCGAGACTGGAATTGGAATACGTTACCTAAACCATGCAAGACTTTAGCCTCTCCTAGTCCATTATTAGTTTCTATGTAGAGATCAAGTGCCGTTTCATATTGCTCAGTTGCTGCCGGAAAATTATTCTGAATCCTTAGTAATTCAGCCAATCTCACTAGAGCGTCTGCTTTTTGTAGAGCATCAAAGCTCAGATTTACTTTTAGAGACAGTTGTAAGAGATCGGGCGCAAAGCTTGCATTTATTATTCGATTAGCTAAAGATTCAACGATTGGACGTTGATCACCTAATTGGGTGTTTAACAATGTAAGTATTGGCCTAACTAAGACTTTATCTTCGAGTAGCAACCCACTTTCAACCAGTAGAAGTTGGATATCGGGTTCTGGTGGAATATTTTTTTGTAACACCTCATCAATTAATGCACGAACATTCTGTTTTGATTGTTGATCAAGCATGGATCGCCATATTTGTTTAATCGCCGACCAATCTTCAAGCACCAATAAATGATGAATAGCATTTCCATTTTCTTGTTTGTGGACGAACCAATTCGCTGCGCTTCGATGCAGTGCATTTACAATGGATGGTTCTTCATGCTCTAAGTCATATAGAAGGAGGTCTCGCAGTGTGGCATGAGGATGGCCGGAGTCCAGAAACGAGCGTTCACGCAGTCGGTCTATCGCTCCACGAATATCTGCACTTTCGCCTATGAGAGCCCGAATTTCTGGCACATTAAACAGGATAATACGCAGTTGCTCTGTACTGTTCCAACGTCGCAAAACGCAACCATACGCTAGTAGATGTTTTTCTGTACTGGATTCTGGCAAACGCTTGAGGATTCCTCGCACAAGGTAATCGGCGACGAGATGACCACTAATTCCCTCAGGCACAGCTTTTTGGAGGCCTGAAAGCGATATTTGTTGCACATACTCCCCTGCAAGGCACAAGCAGCGAGGAATGCCTCGCGCAAGTTTTACAATGGGTTCAGTTTGTTGGCGATCAAACAATCCAAACCGTGTTCCTAGCAATTCATATGCTGCTGTGTCCCCAATAAATTCAAGGGAATGCGTTAGTAAGGAGTCAATTCTTTCTTGTCCTGCTGCAACCAGCAGCAGATACTCTTGAAATGTTGACGAACCAATTTGTTTCAGCCAGTCGATTACGGGTTCTGGAGCTAGTTCAAGGGTATCTGCAAACACGATCACTAATGGACGGCGTAGGCTCGTGAAATTGGGAGGGGTCGTTGGCATGATATGAAGTTTAGAGATGCCAATTTTGAGCTTTCCAATTGCATCATTTATTTGAGCCTGAGATACATTCGCTACTTGAACGGGTGCCTGATTTGTAACCTGACTAAGTTTAGAATTGGATGATCTGATATCAATTTTTTGGTTGACGATTACCTGTGTCGAATTCAATGCTTGAAGTGCGGGTATGAGGGGGCTTTCGCTGCGTTTTCGCTTGAACCAACCTTCTTGTTTTGTGGTTGCGCCTGTCGCTTCAAGTTGTTGAATTAAATTGACCAATGCAGCAACCGGATGATGGAGTGATGAATCTGCGAAATCTAATCGGGCAATATAAGGGGTAAATGGTGTTTGATGGAGTTCTTGTTCAAAACGTGAAAGCAAAGTCGATTTACCAATGCCCGACATCCCGTAATATCCGAGTACACCCCCTGAGTAACGGTTGAGAAGTCGCCAAAAATTCCGAACTTCAGCATCACGGCCAAAGACATTCGTCATTTGTTTGGAGTCCGCTTATTGCGTACATCCTCAACTTCTGTACCATCCTTTGCATCAATGTCGACTAATCCTTCTTCGTTAATAACCTTTCTCACAGTCGACTGCTTTGCGTTAATTTTGGTAACATTAGAACGACCTTCAACACGACTCTCGACACCAAACAGCTTAATTACCCAAGTGCGTACACCGCTGTTCACAACAATAAGGGCAATGACGATTAGCACAACAAGTATGATTATGCCTGTCAGCGAGTCCATAATTTGTTTCACCTTTTGAATATTATGAGTTCTATTATAGATAGCTTTGATTATTCACAAAAGCAATTTCTCCACATTAAATCATATTGCATATATATGAAAGTTTATCCCTATGTCCTTACCCGCGATTGAGCGTTTCGAGTCGGATACCGGCGTTCGCATCTACCGCATTCCGGCGGAGGCGTTTCCCAACTTCATCGTCTACTGCTACGTGCTGATCGGCGCAGGTGTGCCGACGCTGGTGGATACCGGTTCCGGCTACGGCAACAGCAACGAACAGGTTCTGGCGGGCATTCGCGCCCTCAAAACCGACTTCGGCGAAGCGATCACCGAGAAGGACATTCAGCGCATCCTGATCTCGCACGGGCATATCGACCACTTCGGCGGTGTGGCCTTCATGGTCGAGCAAACGGGCGCGGCGGTCGGCATCCACGAGATTGACCGGCGCGTGCTGACCAACTACGAGGAACGGGTGATCGTCGCCACCAAAGACCTGCGCGTGTACCTCGAACGCGCGGGCGTGAGCGAAGGGCTGCGGGCGCGGGTGATCGAGATGTACGGCTTCTCCAAAAAGCACGTCAACTCGGTTAAGGTCAGCATCAACCTGCAAGAAGAAACCCCGCTGGACGGCATGACCTTCATCCACACGCCCGGTCACTGTCCGGGGCAGGTGTGCATCCGGCTCGGCGATACGCTGCTGGCGGCTGACCACATCCTCGCGCGAACCACGCCCCACCAAGCGCCGGAAAGCATCACCCACTACACCGGCTTGGGGCATTACCTCGACTCCCTGCAAAAGATCGCCCGTATGGATGGCATTCGGCTGTCGCTCGGCGGGCATGAGGAACCGCTTCACGATGTTTACGAGCGCATCGTCGGCATCCGCGCCAGCCACCAGCGCAAGCTCGACCGTGTGATTGACGCGATCAATGTGGCGGGCAAACCCTTGACCATCAGCGAAATCTCCAAGCACATGTACCCTGATATTCACGGGTATGACGTGCTGCTGGCGCTGGAAGAAGTCGGGGCGCACGTCGAATACCTCTACGAACACGGGCATCTGGCTGTTGACAACCTTGATGAAGTCGAGCGGGAGAACAACCCCGCCCTGCAATATGGGCTGGTGTAGTTGATAGTCGCTAAATTGAAAGGAAAGCGAAGAGCCTGCATATTCACAGGCTCTTCAAGGTTAAGTCTGATTTAAGCTCAGGTTGATTATGAGCAGTTTGGTGGTCAGGCTTTCGTCCGTTCTTTTTCCAGCAGTCGTTCGACCGATTCATGAATATCTTTGGTGTAATTGTGATACTGCGGTTCAGGAATGGGCATCTTGCTTTCAAGAGCGACTTCAAGCCAAAGTACCTTGGCTTCTTCAAGATGAGTTACAGCTTCAACGGGGGTTTCACCATCACTCATGCAGCCTTTGAGCAACGGAATGGTTGCCGCGTATCCGCCTTCTTCAAGTCCCTCAAGATAAATGTCGTACCGAAGTGATAGGTAGTACTCAAGAGTCTTGGTCATTAGAAATTTCCTCGATAGCTTCTAAGACTTGTTGGATATACACCTTTTTGACGGGTTTTGTAGCCGGAATGACAAGATGATAGGTTGTCCCACCAACAGCGTAATGGTAATGACGGTGACTCCCTTTGCTGGCACGCGATTTTTCAATACCGTAGTCTAGCATAAGTTGTTCAAGATCGTCTATCGACACATTATTCGGATTTTGCTGGATTCGAAGCAAACGTTTTTCGCGTTTAGTCATGAAACTGCCTAAGAGGAAATAACATATAAGTAATCTTTTATTGTATCAATTTTCTGTTAGCACTTGCCACAAGGTTCGACTCCAGTTGTATAACTAGCTTATTATAGATTGAGTTTATTTTCGGTTTGTCCCACAAACCATTTACAAACCTTCCGCCAACCTCCTTAATACTTCGCCTCCCTTAAAATGGTTAACGCCAACACCTCTTAAAAGCGACCAAATGTTCTGACAAATGTTCACCTTTAGCGACCCCATTTCGTTTATGCTATTGAAAGGGCCGGTCGCAGGGTTTGATGCTACCAAACTGTGCTGCTGGCAAATCCTCGCGCCTTTTCTCCCTTGCCCTGTTACTACGGGCTTTCAGTAGACTGAGCCTGCGAAGGAACTGATGGGGTTGGGGATAGGGGTGTCCGCCGCAACTTAACAACCGCATCGACCCAACGCGCACAACATGCACAAAATATTCGCCGCCTGTGCTGCCTTTCCCGCTTGTTCCGCATATTGTGCATCTGACTGTCAACTGAATACTGTTGACTGATAACTTTCTATTGCCATTGCCGAAATCTATAGTGCCAAATTTGCCAACCGACAACACCGACACTGACGACATATGCGACACAAAATCTCGGATTCTCAACTGCAACAACAGCATCAACAGCATCATCTCTCGCTCAAATGTTGAGAATAATGAGAATCACAATTGCAACAACTGCAACATTTCTAACTTTTTCAACTTTATGGCACTCCACTGCCGCCGCCGCCGCCGCCACAAAACGCTTCTTGCCTTTCACTGTTAACTGTTGACTGTAAACTAACGACCCAATAAAAAGAGCGCAGGCAAATGTCTGCGCTCTTTGGTGACGGTGTTTAACTGGAACGAACTAGGTGGTCGTCCACAGAGTTTGGAGCATGGCGACGAAGGTGGGTTCGAATGCGTCCAGCGCGTCTTCATCCGACGACGTTACGCCGATCTGAATGACGTTGCCATCGACAATCGCCTGTGCCAGCAGAATGTACTGGTCGCCGCCATCCTGCCCACGAATGACAACCGCTGGTTGGTCGAGGAGCATAAATTCTTCGTAGCGGATGGGTTTGGAAATCGAGTAGGCGCTGATGTTGGCTTCGACCACATCATCGAGTGTCGCATCGTCATCAAGGCCGAAGTCCTCCAGCGTCTGGTCGATGGCGAGCAGGAAGTAGCCTTCGCTGGTGCCATTTTGCTGGTCGCTTTCGAGTTCGTAGACGATGTTCGGATATTCGGGGTCAGCCACCCAACCATCGGGGTAATTGAACTCGGCGTTGGTGACGGGCAGGGGGATGGTATCTTTGCCGAGGGGCAGCGTATCGCTGGGGCGCATACTGCTGAGTAACTGTCCCCACGAGTACGAAACATTCACCAGCTCGTCATAATCCGGCGCGGTGAGGATGGCGGCCACGGCATACTGTCCCTGCTTCCAGAGAGTCATGAAGATGCCCTGACCCATTTCATTCTCGCCGATCACGTTCAGACTGCGGCGCGACATAACCGGGATGTCGATGCGTTCTTCGACTTCGGTGATGCCGCGTCCATCGGCGACAAAATCCGCCAGTTCTTCCAGCGTCGGTTCGCCTTTCGTCCCCAGAACGGAGGCCAACTCGTCCAGACTTGTGCCGATGAACTGAATGGAACTGTCGCTGGCAATGGTGCTGAGGTCGTTATCGGTGACTTGCGCCAAGTCATCCTCCGTTTGGGCGAAGAAAATGCCGTTACCCTGCGTCGCCGCGTACACCCAATCCGACTGGAAATTGAGTCCGAAGCCCAGATCTGTCAGTGTAATGGTATCGTTTAAATCCCACACCTCGTCCTGCGCGGTGGCGACAGCCGGAATACCAACCGCAAACGCCAGTACCAGCACCAACAAGCGTAAACATCGTTTCATTACGGATTGCTCCTTGATCGATAATAAATGAAACAAAAGTCGCAATATTCTGATAAAGCCATTGTAGCACAGCCCGAATTTCACGTGACCTCTTGACTCTGACGTAACGTCATCGTTTAAGATGCCCTTTAAGTAAGGGGATACGACGATGTATACGGTGAAACAACTCTCAGAACTGGCGGGGGTGAGCGTCCGAACGCTGCACTATTACGATGAGATTGGTTTGCTCACGCCATCACAGGTCGGCGCGAACAGCTACCGCTATTACGACGAAGCGGCTGTGCTGCGCCTTCAACAAATCTTGTTTTATCGGGAGATGGGTCTTGAGCTGACGCAGATCAAGGATGTGCTAGACAGCCCGAACTTCGATCTGGTGATGGCGTTGAAGTCGCACCGGGCGGCGCTGCAAGACAAAAGTGAGCGCTTACAGAAGCTGGTTGAAACCGTCGATAACACGATTAAGCATTTGATGGAAGGAACCACCATGAGCAAACGGCAGCTATTTGAAGCCTTTAGTGACGAAACGCAGAAGGACTACGAGCGCGAGGCACGGCTGCAATACGGGCCGGATAATGTCAACGCATCGATCAAGCGCTGGAACAGTTACACACAAGCCCAGCGCGAGGCGATTGGTCATGAGGGCAACGCGGTTTATAACGACCTCGTGGATGCCATCGAAGCGGGGAAGTCGCCGTTGGATGCCGAGGTGCAGGCGATATTAGAACGCTGGCACAACCACCTTCGTTATTTCTACGAGCCTAATTTGGATATCCTGCGAAATTTAGGTGAAACCTATGTCTCTAGCCCGGACTTTCGCAAGAACTTCGACAAGATTGACCCGCGCCTTGCCGAATACATGCGCGAAGGGATTACGCAGTACGTGGATGAACTGGAAACGGCGGAGATCGAGCGGATGCTGGCGGACGACGCGGCGAGGAAGGGTGAGGGGTAGAGGGGAAATCAAAAAGCGGCTCATGCGCGAACCGCTTTTTGATGAGGAACCCTGTTCCCCAAGGCCAACACCCACTATCGGGAGAGTGTGCGACGACCAAAGATGAGCGAGACTACGAACAACACGACGAAAACCATGAATAGGAATTGGGCTGCGCCAGCGGCTGCACCGGCGATACCACCAAAGCCGAAGATCGCGGCGATAATGGCGACGACGAAAAAGAGGACAGCTAAGTTCAACATGGTATGGTTCTCCTATAGCTTATGTCATGCTTGAACATGCTTCCAATAGTAAAGCATTGGCGGCCATAGGCAATGAGTGACCTGACCGTTTTACAGGTGGGAATACTGGCTATGCTTTAATAGTCAGTGCGGTTCAGGCGTGGGGAACCCAAGCGGCTTATTTTTTCTCTCGCAGATCGAGGCACGAGTCGCGCACAATAAAGTCGCTGTACAGGATGCTTTGAACGGGAATATCCATCTCGCCGTTAATCAGCCGGTGCAGTTTGTCAAAGGCGACCGCGCCCATTTCGTACTTCGGTACGCTGATGGTTGTCAGGGGTGGGCGGGTATAGGCGCTCTCGGCGATGTTATCCATGCTAACAATCGAAATGTCCTCAGGGATACGCAGCCCGTGTTCCTTAATGGCCTCCATCGCACCCAGCGCGGTTTTATCGCTGATAGCGACTACGGCAGTAGGGCGGGTCGGCAGTCGCAGGATTTCCTGCATCTGCATGTAGCCCTTGTGCGGGTGGCCGGAAACCGGCTTGGGCATCCACTCTGGCCGCAGCGTCATACCGGCTTCACCGGCAGCCGCCAAAATGCCGAGCAAGCGATGAACGAGGCTGCTGTATTTAGTCGGGCCTTTGAGGACGGCAATTTCAGTATGCCCCATCTCGATGACGTAGCGCATCATGGTATAGCCGACCATGAAGTGATCGCCAACGACGGTGGGAATCTTCTGGTTCATGACGTGGTTTTCAATCAGCACCAACGGCAGGCGAACCGACTTCAACTGGTCGATCATTTCGAGCGTGATGTCGCCGTCGTTGGCGACCACCAAACCCTTAAGCTGGGGGACGAGGCTGTTAATCAGCTCGTCCAAGTTGTCGTGGTTACGGTCGAACATGGACAGGATGACGTGGTAGCCCATGCGCTGCGCTTCCGTCTGGAAGCCGCGAATGACCTCACCGTAGAAGGCATCCATGATAACAGGCATGGAGTTCTTCTCGATCAGGATGCCGATGGCCTGTTTAGCCGTATTCTCTTGGGTGATCGTATTTTTATAACCGAGGTTCGAAATGATTTCTTGAACATGCTCCCGAATTTCGGGCGAGACTCCCGGTTTGCCATTTACCACCAGTGATACTGCCGAAAGCGACACGCCAGCCTGACGTGCCACATCGCGCATATTAGGTCGTTGTTTCCGCATGACTAAACCTTATTTCAATTTACAAAGACATTCTTAATTTTCGTATTCGCGTCGCCATCGGATGAATTCTGAGGGCGATTTACTACTTTAAAGCGTGTTGCCACAAATCTTATATTATAGAGTTGTGGATTTATTTGTGACCCGAACGGATAAACGTACTCTCTTTTACGTGACTTTTGTCTAGTACAAGTTTATAAACTTTGAACAATACGAACTGTTGCGTTTCACCATCCTTTTAGTCCATACTCTAATAGAAGAACCGTTAAAAAGCGTGTGTTTATCGTTCGTCACTAGCGTAGACATGATAAAAATCACTACTAAACAACTTGTATTATATACACGAACAGTTTACTTGACAAACAAGAACAACGCGCTATACTGTTCAATATTGATGCGCTTTATTTGATAAAAATTGTGTGTTAAGCGATCTAAATATTATCCCCATTATGTCACCCATAACGTTGCGGATACAGCAGCCCACCCAATCTTTATCATGCAAGCCATCACGCTCATTTGTGAAAAACATTTGCTGACTCACCGTCACTAGATGTTTACCCACCAACCCCGCAAGCTAACTGTTAAGGAGGGGCAAATACAATCCATCACTCTCACGAATATCACCTCAATATTTTGTTTCTTGTTTAAGGAGATTTGATATGAAGCGTCCCGCTCTATTCGGTTTAGTGCTCGCCCTCATCGTTTGCATGATGGCTCTGGTGGCGATGCCCATCAGCGCACAAGATGCACCGGCTCCTCTGCCGACCGCAACCGACATTCCGCCTGTTGAACTCGGTACTGGTGGTACTCACATTTCGTTCTGGAACGGTTTGACCGGTTCGGACGGCGTAACCTTGATCGACATGCTCTCGCCCTTCACCGCTGAACATCCAGAAGTCTCGGTCACGGTTGAACAAATTCCTTGGGGTACCCTGTACACCAAGCTGCAAGCCGCGTTCGTCGCTGGTCAACCGCCGGATGTGTTCATCCTCCACGCTTCGGAAATCCCCCAGTTCGCCAGCTACGGCGTGCTGAAGGACCTGAGCAGTTGGTACACCGCTGGTGGCGGTTGGTTCCCCAATGACGACATTTCCGAAACCACCTACAGTGGTATGGTCTACCAAGACATTCCCTATGGTATTCCTCTGGATAACCATGGTCGTGGTCTGTGGATCAACAAGGGTGCTTTCGAAAAGGCCGGTCTTGATCCGAACATGGAACCCCCGGTCGGTTACGATGCTTGGGTTGAACTGTTCCAACAGTTGACGTTGGATGCCAATGGCAACAACGCCGCTTCGCCGGACTTTGACCCGAACAACGTCGTACAATGGGGTTACACCGTCGGTGAATGGCCGCTGGTAAACTGGCTCGCCGCTCTCGTCCAAAACGGTGGCAGCTTCGTGAGCGAAGACGGCAAGACCGTTACCGTCAACTCGGAAGCTGGCGTTCTGGCGCTGCAACAGGCGATTGACCTCGTTTACAAGTATCATGTTTCGCCGCCCGCCGCTGGTTTCGACACGTGGCAGGGTTTTGGTGCTGGCACCGTCGCCATTCTCCCGACAGGTTCATGGTTCCGTAACCAAGCCGCGACCTTCAGCGACATCGACAGCGCTCCGTGGCCGAACGTTACGTTTGGTTCTCAACCAGCTACTTGGTTCGGCGCTCACACATGGATGGTTCCCGCCACCCTCGAAGGTGACAAGCTCACCGCTGTTCAGACCTTGATCGAATGGGTCAGCAATAACCAGAAGACTTGGGCAGACTCCGGTCAGGTTCCGGCTCGCCTCTCGGTACAGGCTGAACTTGATACTGAAGGCTATGCGTCGAACATTCTCCTCGGTCAAACATTCTCAGACTACGGTATTCAGGACTTCCAGAGCACCGTCATCCAAGAAATGTACGCCGCGCTTGATCCTGAACTGAGTGCTGCGCTCAACAACCAGAAGACTGCTCAACAGGCTCTGGACGATGCGGCATCTCGTATGCAGCAGGCGTTAGACCGCGCTGGCTAACTAAGTACACTGCAAAGTGAACGTGGGGGCAGGTGCAAACTTGCCCCTACACTTCTTAAATAAACTTTTTACGAACCCTAAAATAGTCTCTTATTTCGGTGATACCATGTCACCAAAACAACTCGTATTTCCATCATTCGCTGAACGAGTGCTGCATCAGCATTTGTAACGGCGCATTAGTCGACATCAAGTCAGTTGAGGAAAACCCATCATGTCAACTATCGAGACAACACAGGGAGCCGTCGTTCCGAAGCGGAGGCCGTTTCAAGTGCGATTAAGCACCCGCGAAACGATTGCCGCCTACGCCTTCTTGGCTCCGTTCATCATCTTCTTTAGTGTGTTTGTTATTCGAGCCATATTTTCTGCGGTCAATATGAGCTTTTACGAATACGCGCTGTTGAAGCCTGTTCGTCCGTATGTTGGCCTCGGCAATTACCAGGAGTTATTTAGCGATTACGTTTGGTGGATCGCCGTTAAAAACACGATTATCTTCACCGTGTTAACGGTTGCCGGAACCACAACTGTCGCCCTCGTTTCAGCGGTTGCGGTCACACAGCCGATTAAAGGCGCGAATTTCTTTCGCGTCTTGCTTTATATGCCGCAGCTCCTCTCGGTCGGCGTAGTGGGCTTGATCTGGGTTTGGCTCCTCAGCACCCAATTCGGTGTCATCAATTACTTTCTCGGTTTTATAGGCATATCCCCCATAAACTGGCTCGGTGATGAATACACGGTTATTCCAGCCTTGAGCCTCACAACCATCTGGTGGGGGTTCGGCTTCCCGATGCTGATCTTCATCGCCGGTTTGCAGGGTATCCCTGAGCATCTTTACGAGGCCGCGCGGATTGACGGTGCGAGCGGACGGCAGTTGTTCTTCTACATCACCCTGCCGCTGCTGCGCCCGACGATCCTGTTCGTGACCGTCACCGGTGTGATCGCCCAATTCCAGGTGTTCGGTCAGCCCTTCATCATGACCACGGGTGGGCCGGGGCGCGCATCGTATACCGTTATTTATTACTTATATGAAATCGCGTGGCGTTCGTTCCGTATGGGATACGGTTCGGCAGTCGCGGTGGCACTCGCGGTCATCATGGCTGTCTTTACCCTGTTCCAATTCCGTGTTCTCGGCCAGCGCGTGGACTATTAAGGAAAACCGACATGAATACTCGTCAAAATATGCTCAGTCGTAATTGGGGAACCTACGTTTTCCTCCTCATCATGTCGATTATCGTCCTGTTCCCGTTGATTATCACCTTCTCGCAGTCGTTGATGACCAACCAGCAGGTCAACCGCTGGCCGCCGCCGCTGCTGCCTGTCACCCCGACGCTCGATGCGTACAACACGGTCTTCTCGCAGCCTGACCTCAAGTTGGTGCTGTGGCTGGGTAACAGTATTTATGCGGCGACCTGCTACACGCTGGCGGTACTCGCCATTTGTACACCGGCGGCGTATGCCTTCAGCCGCTTGAAGTTCCCCGGTCGTAACATCCTGTTCAGTATCCTGTTGATTACGGTCATGATCCCCTCGCAGGTGACGCTGATCCCGAACTTCATCCTCATGAAAGATTTGAAGTTCCTCGATACCTTTAACGCGCTCATCTGGCCGGGTGCCGCGAACGTGTTCGGTGTGTTCTTGCTCCGCCAATTCATGCAGCAGATCCCGCTGGAACTTGAGGAAGCCGCGATCTTGGACGGCGCGACGTATTGGGGGCGCTTCCGTTACGTCATCCTGCCGCTGTCGACCAACGCCATCACGGCGCTCGCTATTCTGGTCTTCCTCGGGCATTACAACGACTTGCTGTGGCCGTTCATCACGATGAACAGCTTAGAAAAGCGCACGCTGCCCGTTGGTTTGCAAATTCTGAACTCGGCCTATGCCGGTTCGTACCGCCCCATCGTGCTGGCGGGTTCGATCTTCGCCACTGTTCCCATCATCGTTTTCTACATCATCTTCCAGCGCCGCATTATTAAGGGCGTGACCTTGACGGGTATGGGTGGTCGTTAAAAAGAGATATGAATAGAACCAGCGTAATGGCTGGTTCTATTGATGTGTATTGAGATGGATGCGAGCAATCGCGTCCTTCATAAGTTTATGGTGGCTCAGTCCGTATAGGCTAGGTTTGTGCTGCATCACGCAGTCGCATTTTCGACAGATCTAAATTCTTCTGAGTAAGGTGAAACACATATGGCATCTACCCAATCATCGAAAGCTACCGTTTATCTGGATACCAACCGTACCATCAGCCCCATTTCACCGCTGCTGTTTAGCGGGTTTGCTGAACACATGGGACGTTCGATTTACGAAGGCATCTACGAACCGGATTCACCCCATGCGGATGAAAGCGGCCTGCGTAAAGACGTGATGGCAGCCCTGCGCGAACTGAACTTCCGCGCCATCCGTTACCCCGGTGGGAACTTCCTCAGCGGCTACCGCTGGGAAGATGGCGTTGGGCCGAAGGACAAGCGCCCCAAGCGCCGTGATCTGGCATGGCAATCCATCGAAACCAACGAATTTGGCACGAACGAATTCATGGAATTCTGCAAGAAGATTGGCACCGAGCCGATATTCGCGGTGAACATGGGGACGGCGACCATTCAAGACGCGGCCAACTTGGTCGAGTACTGCAACGCCCCTGCCGGTACGCAGTATGCCGACTTGCGCGTGTCGCACGGTTACGCCGACCCGCACAACATCAAGTACTGGTGCATCGGTAACGAAATGGACGGCCCGTGGCAAATCGGGCATCTCGAAGCGGCGGAGTACGGCGCGAAGGCCCGTGAAGCAGCCAAGATGATGCGCTGGCACGACCGTCAAGTGAAGCTCATCCTGTGCGGTTCGTCGAACTCGTCGATGCCCACCTACCCGGAATGGGATCGCGTGGCGCTCGAATCAGCGTGGGATCAGGTTGATTACCACTCGCTGCATTACTATGCCAACAACCGCGAGAACGACACCAGCAGCTACCTCGCCCTCAGCGCCCAGTTCGAGGCGTTCCTCGGTACGCTGGAAGGCGTGCTGCGTTACGTGAAGGCCAAGAAGCGCTCGAAGCATGACGTTTACCTGTCATGGGACGAGTGGAACGTGTGGTACAAGGCCACGTTGACCAACGATGTCGAAGGCGGCTGGACGAAAGCCCCGCACCTGATCGAAGAAGTTTACAACCTCGAAGACGCGCTGGTCGTCGCCCAGTGGATGAACGTGTTCCTGCGGAAGTCCGACGTGCTGAAGATCGCGTGCTTGGCGCAGGCCGTGAACGTCATCGCCCCAATTCTGACGACCAAAGACGCGATGCTCAAGCAGTCGATTTACTACCCGTTCATGCTGTTCAGCAAGCTCGCCAGCGGTACGGCGCTGGATGTGTCGGTTAAGGCTCCCATGTACAACACCAAGCAGTTCGGCGATATGCCGCTGCTGGACGTGTCGTCGTCGTTTGACGAAGCCACCAACGCCCATGCGGTGTTCATCGTCAACCGCAGCCAGACCGAAAGCGTCACGATTGACCTGAACTGGCAGGATCGTGCGCCGAAGTCGATCACCGCGGTTCACCAACTGGCGGGGAACGACCCGAAGATGGCGAACACCTACGAAGACCCGAACAAGTTGGTCGCCGTTAAGGTCGCCGCGCCAAAGGTCGATGGCAAGGTCGCCACGATCACCGTCCCGCCGCTGTCCTTCACCGCGATTGAAGCGGCTCTGTAGGCGTTTATACGATTTGGGGTGATGAGCAGTCACCCCTCTTTCAACATTTTG
>Ga0102832_1000778_pt1 | contig 35668 bp, 34 predicted proteins | sample EBPBio282013_DNA_FD_88942 | JGI IMG/M metagenome (GOLD analysis project Ga0102832, IMG submission 88942) | Wastewater treatment Type I Accumulibacter community from EBPR Bioreactor in Madison, WI, USA - Reactor 2_5/28/2013_ DNA (Illumina Assembly) | ecosystem: Engineered > Bioreactor > EBPR >... | reverse complement strand
CTACGCCGCCGGCACCTACGTCATCAGCCAGCGCTCGCGGATGCGGCTGCTGCCCCCGCCGCAGATGCCCCTGCCGCTCGCCGACTGGGCCACCCGGGCCGACGTCGCCGCGATGCCCGCCGGGCTCACCGTCGCCGTGCGCCAGTTCCTCTCCCGCGCAGGCGCGCTCGCACCGTCGTCACGCGAGCCGCTGGGTCGCGAGCTGCTCGGCGAGGTGCTGCGGTACGTCGCCCCCGCACCACCGCCGGGATTCCACCAGGAGTACGTGCTGTCGGCGGTCATCGCCGAGCGGCGCCGGCGCGACAGCGAGCGGCTGGCCCGCGAGGACGCGCTGCGCCGCCGGGTCGTCGGCGCCGACCCGCTCGCCTGACCCCCACTCATTGCCCGAAACCCACCTCGAGGGGCGCGTTTCGGCACCTCCGAGGTGGGTTCTGGGCAATCAGTCGGTTGGTGGTGGCGCTCAGGCGCCGAGCGCCGCGTACCCGGGCTTGACGACGTGCTCGATGAGCTCGAGCCGCTCCTCGAAGGGCAGGAACGCCGACTTCATCGCGTTGATGGTCACCCAGCGCAGGTCGGCGAGCGTCCAGCCGGCCTCGTCGACGAGCAGCTGCATCTCGCGCGACATCGACGTGCCCGACATCAGCCGGTTGTCGGTGTTGACGGTGACCCGGAAGCGGAGGTCCTTGAGCATCGTGATCGGGTGCGCCGCAACGGACTCCGCAGCCCCGGTCTGGATGTTGCTGCTCGGGCACATCTCGAGCGGGATGCGGCGGTCGCGCACGTAGGCCGCGAGCAGCCCGAGCCCGACCGTGCCGTCGTCGGCGACGGTGACGTCGTCGACGATGCGCACGCCGTGGCCGAGCCGGTCGGCCCCGCACCACTGGATGGCCTCCCAGATCGACGGGAGCCCGAAGGCCTCGCCGGCGTGGATCGTGAAGTGCGCGTTCTCGCGGCGGAGGTACTCGAAGGCGTCGAGGTGCCGGGTGGGCGGGAAGCCCGCCTCGGCCCCGGCGATGTCGAAGCCGCCGACGCCGCGGTCGCGGTAGGCGACGGCGAGCTCGGCGATCTCGCGGCTGTTGGCGGCGTGCCGCATCGCCGTGAGCAGGGCCCGGACCCGGATGGGCGTGCCCGCGGCCGCCGCCTCCTGCTCGCCCTCGCGGAAGCCGGCGAGGACGGACTCGACGACCCGGTCGAGCGGCAGGCCGCCCTCGATGTGCAGCTCGGGAGCGAAGCGCGACTCGGCGTAGACGACACCGTCGGCGGCGAGGTCGAGGGCGCACTCGCGGGCCACGCGGGTCAGCTGCTCCTCGGTCTGCATGACGGCGACGGTGTGCGAGAACGTCTCGAGGTAGCGCACGAGCGAGCCGGAGTCGGCGGCGTCCCGGAACCAGGCGCCGAGGGCAGCGGGGTCGGTGGTCGGCAGGCCGTCGTAGCCGGAGGCCTCGGCGAGCTCGACGACCGTCGCGGGGCGCAGGCCGCCGTCGAGGTGGTCGTGCAGGAGGGCCTTCGGGGCGCGCCGCACGATCTCCGGCGGTAGCACGGCCCCGGCGCCGATCTCGCGGTCGCGCGGGGCGGAGGACGGATGGACGGGACCTGTCTCGACGCTCACAGGGCGAACCTACTGGTCAGAGGCCTGCGACGGGTGGCCGGAGGGTGACGTCCGCCGCACAGGACGGCGTCGCTTTGTGGCGGCTCGAGCCTCAAGGTGTCACCCGTTCTGCCGAAGAACGGGTCATGCAGTCCGCATCGCGCCTCCAGGAGCAGGTCGAGATCATCCGGCCTGCCGCCGTGCTCGAGAGCAGGGTCGCCACGACCGTGCTGACGCACCTGCGCGAGCAGGATGTGTCGCTCGGCGGCGTCTGGAACGCCTCCGCCTCGGTCTGGCAGCGCTACGACCAGCCCTGGAACGGCGTCGGCGGCACCCGCGGCAGCTCGGTGCTGCTCGGCACCGTCGCAGTCATGTACGACACCCCGGTGCGCCACGAGGTCACGATCTACCGCGTGACCGTCACCCCGGCCGGCCAGGAGCGCGGCTGGACCGTCGAGAACCTCTGCGACGACGCCCTGTCGGTCGCCGGCCTCACCCTCGCCCGCTGCCCGCGCGCCGAGGTGGCCGACATGCCCCGGTCGGACCCGTTCCGCAACCGCGCCCCCGGGCAGTGAACGTGCGGGCCGTCCCGGTCGAGGGGTTGACCGGACGGCCCGCCCTCACTCCTCCCGCCGGCTGCCCTCCGGTGTGAACGCCGGCAGGCACACGGCCACGTACTGCGCGCCCTCCGCGCCGGTCAGATAGGCCACCCGCTCGCCCCGGAAGGTCTGCACCGCCTGCCCGGCCACGACGTCGAGCTGCCCGCCGTCGTGCTCCACGACGAGCCGGCCCTCGAGCACCACGGTGATCTCTTCGAACTCCGGCGTCTGCGCCGGCTCGCGCCAGTCGGGCGGCGACACCAGGACCGCCACGGACACCTCGGACGACGACGTCGCGGCAGCGCCGACGTACTCGTCGATGACCACGCCGCGGGGATCGGGGAACCGCACGGGCGCCGCGACGAGCCGCGGCATGTCAGTCCTCGCGGTTGACGAGGTCCGGGCCGAAGGCCGGCAGGCACACCGCGACGTACTCGGCGCCCTCGTCGAGGGTCGAGTAGCGGATGCGCTCGCCCTTGTACGTGATGACGGCCTGGCCGGCCGGAACGTCGAGCGACCCGCCGTCGTGCTCCACCCGGACCGTGCCCCGCAGGACGACGGTGATCTCGTCGAACTCCGGCGTCTGGGCGGGCTCCTCCCAGCCCGCTGGCGCGATCATGTGCGCCACGGACACCTCGGGGGTGCCGGTCGTCACGCGGCCGACGTACTCGTCGATGGTCTTGCCGCCGGGCACGGGGATCCGCGTGGGGGCAGCCACCAGGCGCGGCATCAGCGGCCGACCCGGTCGATGACGAGCGGGAGGCGCTCGACGATGTCGGCGGCCTCCCCCACGACGATGGCGTTGGCGAGATCGGCCATGGCGGCGGGGAACCTCTCGGGGGTGTCGGTGTAGAGCGTGGCCAGCAGCTGACCGGCCTCGACGCGGTCGCCCTGGCCGACGTGCCAGCGCACGCCGGCACCGGCCTGGACGGCGTCCTCCTTGCGCGCGCGGCCGGCGCCGAGGCGCCACGCTGCGACGCCGACGCCGTACGCGTCGAGCCTCGTCACGAAGCCGGACCGCACGGCACGGACCTCGTGCGACTCGGCAGCGACGGGAAGCGCTGCCTCGGGGTCGCCGCCCTGCGCGCGGATCATGGCCTTCCACGCGTCCATGGCGCGGCCGTCGTCGAGCGCGTCGGCGGGGTCGGTCCCGTCGATGCCGACCGACTCGAGCATGACCCGGGCGAGGGTGAGAGTGAGCTCGCGGACGTCGGCCGGGCCGCCGCCGGCGAGGATCTCGAGCGACTCCTCGACCTCGATCGCGTTGCCCGCGGTGCGTCCGAGCGGGACGTCCATCGCCGTGATCAGCGCGGTGGTGTGCACGCCGGCGTCGTCGCCGAGCTGCACCATGGTGCTGGCGAGCTCGCGGGCGAGCGCCGGGTCCTTCATGAAGGCCCCGGAGCCGGTCTTCACGTCGAGCACGAGCGCGCTCGCGCCCTCGGCGATCTTCTTGCTCATGATGCTGCTCGCGATGAGCGGGATCGCCTCGACCGTGCCGGTGACGTCGCGCAGCGCGTAGAGCTTCTTGTCGGCGGGGGCCAGGCCGTCTCCCGCGGCGCAGATCACCGCGCCCACATCGCGCAGCACGCCGAGCATCTCGTCGTTGGACAGCAGGGCGCGCCAGCCGGGGATCGACTCGAGCTTGTCGAGCGTGCCGCCGGTGTGGCCCAGCCCGCGCCCGGACAGCTGCGGCACCGCCGCGCCGCACGCGGCCACGAGCGGCGCCAGCGGCAGGGTGATCTTGTCGCCGACGCCGCCGGTGGAGTGCTTGTCGACGGTCGGGCGGCCGAGGCCGGGGAACGACATGCGCTCGCCGCTGGCGATCATCGCCCCGGTCCAGCGCGAGATCTCACGGCGGTTCATCCCGTTGAGCAGGATCGCCATGGCCAGAGACGACATCTGCTCGTCGGCCACCACGCCCCGCGTGTAGGCGTCGACGACCCAGTCGATCTGGTCGTCGGTCAGCTCGCGGCGGTCGCGCTTGGCGACGATGACGTCGACCGCGGCGTACCTCTCGGTCACAGGTCCTCTCCTGTCACGTGGACGAGGTCCGCCACGTCGAAGGCCTGCGGCAGCACCTCCGTCATGGGCAGCACGCCCTGCGGTGTGGCGACCAGGCAGGTCGCTCCGCCGTTCTCCCACAGCAGCTGCCGGCAGCGGCCGCACGGCATCAGGGGGTCGCCGTTGGCGTCGACGCAGGCGACGGCCACGAGCCGGCCGCCCCCGGTCGCGTGCAGCTGCGACACCATGCCGCACTCCGCGCACAGCCCGACGCCGTACGCCGCGTTCTCGACGTTGCAGCCGACGACGATGCGCCCGTCGTCGACGAGTCCGGCCACGCCGACCTTGAAGCGGGAGTACGGCGCATAGGCGCGCTGCATGATGTCGACGGCCGCGGTGCGCAGTCCGTCCCAGTCGACGTCCGGCACGGCGCTAATGCTCCTCGCCCTTCAGATAGGGCTTGCCGTCGGCCGCCGGCATGCGCAGCCGTTGAGACGCCAGCGACAGCACCAGCAGCGTGGCGACGTACGGCGTCACGAACGCGACCTGCGGAGGCACGTCGTCGGTGGTGGCGTACCAGAGAGCGACCAGGACGGCGACGACGATCGAGACGATGCCGCCGACGGCGCGGCGCTTGTACAGCAGCCACACGCCGTACCCGGCGAGGGCGATCGCTGTGAGCAGGAGCAGCGCGTGGACCGCGCCGCCGCCGCGCAGCTGGAGCGCGTCGGTGTAGCCGAAGAGTCCGGCGCCGGCTGCCAGGCCGCCCGGCCGCCAGTTGCCGAAGATCATCGCTGCCAGACCGATGTAGCCGCGCCCCGCCGTCTGCCCCTCGCGGTAGATCTGCGCCGCCACGATGGCGAGGTACGCGCCGCCGAGGCCGGCGAGGGCGCCGGACACGATCACCGCGATGTACTTGTAGCGCATCACCTTCACGCCGAGGGTGGCGGCGGCGTACGGAGCCTCGCCGCAGGAGCGGAGTCGCAGCCCGAACGCGGTGCGCCACAGCAGGAACCACGATCCGAACAGGCACAGGATCGCGATGATCGTGATGTAGCTGACGTCGGTGGTGACGCCGGCGATGATCCCGCCGATGTCGGAGATCAGGAACCAGCCCTGATCGGCCACCCACTGCGCGGCGCTGGAGATGCCCGGCAGGGTCACGGTGCCCATGGGCGGGATGCGCGGCGACTGCGTGGCGCCGCCGCCCTCGACGCCGGTGAACAGCTCGGCGGCGAGGAACTGCGTGAGGCCCACCGCGAGGATGTTGATCGCGACACCGGACACGATCTGGTCGACGGCGAACGTGACGGTCGCGACGGCGTGCAGCAGGCCGCCGAGGGCGCCGAAGCCGATGGCGACGACGAGGCCGACCCACGGGCCCCACTGGTAGCCGGCCCATCCGGCGCCGAACGTGCCGAGGATCATCATGCCCTCGAGGCCGATGTTGACCACACCGGAGCGCTCCGACCACAGGCCGCCCAGACCGGCCATGGCGATGGGGACTGACAGCCCGAGCGCCGCGGCGATCGTGCCCGACGAGGTCAGGTTCGCGACGCCGGTGATCGTGCGCACCACGGAGAGCAGCAGCACGAGCAGCGTCAGCAGGTAGACGATGCGCCAGACCTTGGAGGACCCGAGCTTGCGCTTGGGCTGCTCCGCCGGGGCCGCGGCGGGGGTCTCGAGCGTGGCGCTCATGCCACAGCCTCCTTCTCGGGCGCGGTGGCGGCGAGCTGGCGGCCCACGTCGCGGGCGACCTGGCGGATCCGGTAGCGCCGGACCAGCTCGTAGGCGATGACGATCGACAGGACGATCACACCCTGCATGATCAGCACGGTCTGCTTCGGGACACCCTCGAACTCGAGGCTGTTGGAGCTGTTGTCGAGGAACGACCACAGCAGGGCGCCGAACGCGATGCCGATCGGCGAGTTGCGGCCGAGCAGCGCGATGGCGATGCCCGTGAAGCCGAGGCCGGTCGGGAAGTCGAGGCTGTACGTGTACGACGACCCGAGCAGCTGGGGCATGCCCACGAGGCCGGCGACCGCGCCGGACAGCAGCATCGCGTAGACGACCATGCGCTTGACGTCGACACCGCTGGCGACGGCGGCAGGCTCCGACGAGCCGGTGGCGCGCAGGTCGAAGCCGAACCGCGTGCGGCTGAGCAGGAACCAGTAGCCGATGCCGATGAGGATCGCGAGCACGATGAGGCCGTACACCTCGTTGCGGCCCGCGCCGGGGATGATCGCGAGGCCGGGCACCTGGCCGCTCTCGGGGATCGGCTTGGTGCCGATGTTGTTGGAGCCCTGCGTCGTCTCGGCCAGCCGGCCCGGCGTCAGCAGATAGGCGACGATGCCGGTCGCGATGAAGTTCAGCATGATCGTCGAGATGACCTCGCTGACGCCTCGCGTGGTCTTGAGCAGGCCGGCGATGCCGGCCCAGAACGCGCCGACCAGCATCGCGACGAGGATGACGACGAGCGCGTGGAACGGCGCCGGGATGGCGATGGCGCCGCCGACCGCCGCGGCGAGCATGGCGGCGAGGCGGTACTGGCCGTCGACGCCGATGTTGAACAGGTTCATCCGGAAGCCGATGGCGACCGCGATCGCCGACAGGTAGTACGTCGTCGCGGAGTTGAGGATGTTGACCTGGATGCGCGGTTTGCCCAGCTGGGCCAGCATCGTCGAGTAGGCCTGCAGCGGGTTGTTGCCCGCGGCCAGGAGCACGACCGACGTCACCAGCATCGCGAACACGATCGCGAGGACCGGCGCGGCGACCGCGAGGCCGATGCGCTTGAGGCTGAAGCGTCCGGACATCAGGCAGCACCCTCCGCGCCCGTCATGGCCGAGCCGAGCTGCTCGGGGGTGACCGTCGCCGGGTCGGCGTCCGCGACCAGCCGGCCGCGCAGCATCACCTTGAGGGAGTCCGACAGGCCGATCAGCTCGTCGAGGTCGGCCGAGATGAGCAGCACGGCGAGGCCCTTGGCGCGCGCCTCGCGCAGCAGGTCCCAGATCGCCGCCTGGGCGCCGACGTCGACGCCGCGCGTGGGATGGGAGGCGATGAGCAGCGTGGGCTCGCTGCTCATCTCACGCCCGACGATGAGCTTCTGCTGGTTGCCTCCGGAGAGCGCGGAGGCCAGCACGTCGATGGACGGCGTCCGGACGTCGTACTCGTCGACGATGCGCTGCGTGTCCTTGCGGGCGCCCTTGATGTCGAGCAGGGGCCCGCGGCTGTTGGGCGCCTGGGTCTGGTGCCCCAGCATGCGGTTCTCCCACAGGGGCGACTCGAGCAGAAGCCCGTGGCGGATGCGGTCCTCGGCGATGTAGGCCATGCCGGACTCGCGGCGGCGCCGGGTCGACCACGAGGTGACGTCGTCGGAGCCGAGCACCACCGTGCCGGAGGTGGCCCGGCGCATGCCCATGAGGGTCTCGACGAGCTCGGCCTGGCCGTTGCCCTCGACGCCCGCGATGCCCAGGACCTCGCCGCGGTGGATGGTGAACGACACGTCGGCCAGCAGCTCGCGGCCGGACCGGTCGACGAGGGTCACGCCCGACACAACCAGCTCGGCGACGTCGGTCACCGTCGACTCGCGGGTCTCGGGGGTGGGCAGCTCGCTGCCGACCATGAGCTCGGCCAGCTTGCGCGACGTGACCTCGGTGGGGAGCACGGTCGCGACGGTGGTGCCGCGGCGGATGACGGTGATCTCGTCGGCGACGGCGAGCACCTCGTCGAGCTTGTGGGAGATGAAGATGATCGCCAGGCCCTCGGACTTGAGCTCGCGCAGCGCCCCGAAGAGCTCGTCCACCTCCTGCGGCACGAGCACGGCGGTGGGCTCGTCGAGGATGAGGGTGCGGGCGCCGCGGTAGAGCACCTTGAGGATCTCCACGCGCTGCCGCTCGCCGACGCCGAGCTCCTCGACGAGGACGTCGGGCCGCACGTCGAGGCCGTAGCGGTCGCTGATGTCCATGATCCGGCGCCGGGCCTCGGCGAAGTCGAGGCGGACGCCGCGGCGCGGCTCGGAGCCGAGCACGACGTTCTCGAGCACCGTCAGGTTGTCGGCGAGCTGGAAGTGCTGGTGCACCATGCCGACGCCGCGGTCGATCGCATCGCTCGGGCTCGCGAGCGAGACCTGCTGGCCGTCGAGGGCGATGGTGCCGCTGTCGGGGCGGTGCATCCCGTACAGCGTCTTCATGAGCGTGCTCTTGCCGGCGCCGTTCTCGCCGACGACGGCGTGCACGGTCCCGCGGCGCACCAGCAGGTTGATGTCCTTGTTGGCCACCACGCCCGGGAAGGTCTTGGTGATGTCGCGCAGCTCGACCGCGGGTGGGACGGCGGCGCTGGTGTCGGTGCTGATGGGGATCACTCCTCGACGCAGTCGGCTGGCACGGCCGTCCGACTGTGGGAACGACGCCGGGCCCGGTCCGCACGCTACACGCGCGGCAGCGGGCCCGGAGGAGGGAACGGGGGGCGCGCCGTGCGGCGCGCCCCCCGTCCTCAGGGTCGTGCGGGGATCAGCTGGCCGGCGTCTCGGGAACCGTGATGGTGCCGTCGATGATCTGCTGGCGCAGCTCGTCGGTCTTGGCCTCGTAGGGCTGGACCGCCGGGTTGCTCTTCGAGTAGCCGACACCGTCCTGCTCGAGGCCGAAGGTGTTGACACCCTTCAGCGGCGAGCCGTCGACGACCGACTTGATCTCGTTGTAGACCGCCACGTCGACGCGCTTGAGCATCGAGGTGATGATCACGTCCTTGAGCTCGGCCGGAGCCGTCAGGTACTGGTCGGAGTCGACGCCGATGGCCAGGCCGCCCGCGGCCTTCGCGGCCTCGAACACGCCGGAGCCCGAGCCGCCCGCCGCGTGGTAGACCACGTCGGCGCCGTTCTCGAACATGCCTGCGGCAGCGGTCTTGCCCTTGGCCGGGTCGCCGAAGCCGGAGAAGTCCGGGGGCTCGGTGAGGTACTTGACCTGGACCTTGATGTCCTTGTTGACGGCCTGGGCGCCGGCGACGTAGCCGGCCTGGAACTTCTGGATCAGCGGGACGTTGACGCCGCCGACGAAGCCGATGTTGCCGGTCTTCGAGGCCTGCGCCGCGATCGCGCCGACGAGGAACGAGCCCTCGTTCTCGGCGAACACGAGGCTGGCGACGTTCGGGTTCTTCTCCGACAGCGAGGCGTCGTCGACGATCGCGAAGTTGATGTCCGGGTAGTCCGGCGCGACCTTGCCGAGCGCCACGGCGTAGGCGAAGCCCACCGCGATGATCGGGTTGTAGCCCTCGTCGGCGAGGGAGCGCAGGCGCTCCTCCTTCTGGGCGTCGGTCTCGCCCTGGGTCGCCTCGAGCTCCTTGACCTCGACGCCGAACTCCGAGGCGGCCTTGTCGAGACCGGCGGCGGCGGCGTCGTTGAACGACTGGTCGCCACGACCGCCGATGTCGTACGCGAGGCCGACCTTGACGTCGGAGGCGGGGGCGGACGAGGACGCGCTGTCCGAGGGGGCTGCGGAGCTGCTGGTGCCGCCGCCGCTGTTGCTGCCGCACGCCGCGAGGGCGAGGGCGCTCGCGAACAGCGCCGCGGCGATCTTCAAGCCCTTGTACAAGGGGGGACTCCTTCTTCCTGACGCCCAGGCGACACTGCCGGGCGATGCAGCTCCGACCCTAGTGGTGCGGGGGATGCCGACGAGAAGCCTCCCCTGCGATCCGGGCCCTTCCGAGACCGAGTCGTGATCCAGGTGAACAGGGCGTCACGCGTACGTCACAACCGGCCCGCCGCGACGGGCTCCGCGCGGTCCGCAGAACGGGACAGGCACCTATCGGTCTAGACCGATAGGTGCCCCTCGATCCCGCATTCCGGGCGCGGGCCCGCCTAGAAGACGTCGGCCGGCGTGTAGAGCCCCCACACCTCGCGCAGCGCGTCGGAGGTCTCGCCCACGGTGGCCCGGGCGCGCAGGGCGTCGCGCAGGGGGTAGAGCACGTTGTCCGACCCCGACGCCGCCTGCTTCACAGCGGCCAGCGCGCGGTCGACCGCGCCCTGGTCGCGCTCCGCGCGCAGCTTCTCGAGCCGGGCCACCTGCTCGTCCTCGATCGCCGGGTCGACGCGGAGGGGCTCGTAGTGCTCCTCCTCCTCGACCGTGAACCGGTTGACGCCCACGACGACGCGCTCGCCGGCGTCGATCTGCTGCGACACGGCGTACGCCGACCGCTCGATCTCGCCCTTCTGGAAGCCCCGCTCGATCGCCTTGACGGCGCCGCCCATGTCCTCGACCTGGCGCATCAGCTCGAGCGCCGCCGCCTCGACCTCGTCGGTCAGCGACTCGACGACGTACGAGCCCGCGAACGGGTCGACCGTCGCGGTCACGTCGGTCTCGTAGGCGAGGACCTGCTGCGTGCGCAGGGCGAGGCGGGCCGCCTTCGCGGTCGGCAGCGCGATGGCCTCGTCGAAGGAGTTGGTGTGCAGCGACTGCGTACCGCCGAGCACGGCGCCGAGCCCCTGGATCGCGACGCGAACGAGGTTGACCTCGGGCTGCTGCGCAGTGAGCTGGACGCCAGCCGTCTGCGTGTGGAACCGCAGCATCTGGCTCTTGGGGTTCTTGGCGCCGAACTCCTCCTTCATCACCCGCGCCCAGATGCGCCGGGCCGCGCGGAACTTGGCGACCTCCTCGAGCAGCGTCGTGCGGGCCACGAAGAAGAAGGCCAGGCGCGGCGCGAACTCGTCGACGTCCATGCCGGAGGCGACGGCGGCACGCACGTACTCGATGCCGTCGGCGAGGGTGAAGGCGATCTCCTGCGCGGGCGTCGCCCCCGCCTCGGCCATGTGGTAGCCCGAGATCGAGATGGTGTTCCACCGCGGGATCTCGCTCTTGCAGTACCCGAAGATGTCGGTGATGAGCCGCAGCGACTGCGCCGGCGGGTAGATGTAGGTGCCGCGGGCGATGTACTCCTTGAGCACGTCGTTCTGGATCGTGCCCGTCAGGGCGCTGGGCGCGACGCCCTGCTCCTCGGCGACGAGCTGGTAGAGCAGCAGGAGCACGGCCGCGGGCGCGTTGATCGTCATCGACGTCGACACCTCGCCCAGCGGGATGCCGCCGAACAGCACGCGCATGTCGTCGATCGAGTCGATGGCCACGCCGACCTTGCCGACCTCGCCGTGGGCGAGCGGGTGGTCGGAGTCGTAGCCCATCTGCGTCGGCAGGTCGAAGGCGACCGACAGGCCCATGGTCCCGGCCGCGATCAGCTGCTTGTAGCGCTCGTTGGACTCCGCCGCCGTCCCGAAGCCGGCGTACTGCCGCATGGTCCACGGCTTGCCCGTGTACATCGTCGGGTAGACGCCGCGCGTGAACGGGTACGCGCCGGGCTCGCCGATCCTCTCCGCGGGGTCCCAGCCGTCGAGCGACGACGGCCCGTAGACGGGCTCGAACGGAAGACCGGACTCGGTGTGGCGCACCATGACCCATCCCTCTCGATGCTGGTCTGGCAGGTCCGACGCTCGCGGACGACCGGCTCCACGCTAGTGGCGCGTGTACCGCCGCGTCCGTGCGGGGACGCCGGTGTGAGGGCGTCCACAGGGGTGGGCACCCGTGCGCCTGAAGGTCGGCGTCGGGCGGTCGCCGGGTTACCCTCGTGCGGTGCTGCGCCGCCCCGTCGTCACCGGCCTCCTGGCCGGCGGTCTCGCCGCGCTCCTGGGGATGGCGGCTGCGGCGCCCGCGCACGCCGACGACGTCCGCGGGGGGCCGAAGATGGCGACGACGAAGGTCGTCGTCGACCGCGGGCCCGGGGCGGCCCCCCTGCCGAAGGTGGTCGCCGGCTCGTGGGTGCTCTTCGACCTCGACACGGGCGAGGTGCTCGCCGCCAAGTACCCCCACCGCATAGGCCGGCCTGCCAGCACCATCAAGACGCTCACCGCGCTCACGCTCATGCGCACGCTCGACCCGAAGCTCGAGCACACGGTCACGTGGGAGGAGGCCTCCGCCGACGGCGGCCGCGTAGGGGTCGTCCCGGACGCCACGTACACGGTGTGGGACCTCTACCACGGGCTCCTGCTGCCCTCGGGCAACGACGCCGCGGCCGCGCTCGCGGGCGCCAACGGCGGCATGAAGAAGACGGTCCGCGACATGCAGGCCGTCGCCGACGAGCTCGGCGCCGACGACACCGTGGTGAAGAACTCGAGCGGCCTCGACGCCGACGGCATGGTCACCAGCGCCTTCGACCTCGCGGTCATCGCGCGGGCGGCGATGCAGAACGACCAGTTCCGCGAGGTCACCGCGACGATCGCCTACGACTTCCCGGGCCGACCGGCCAAGAAGGGCAAGAAGCGGTCGACCTACAAGATCTACACGCAGAACCGCCTGCTGCTGCACGGGTACGGCGGCGCGATCGGCGGCAAGACCGGCTGGACCACCAAGGCGGGCCGCACCTTCTGGGGCGCCGCCGAGCGCAAGGGCCGCCGGCTCGGCGTGACCATGCTGCGCGCCACCCAGCACACCGAGGACATCGCCAAGGCCCTGCTCAGCTGGGGCTTCGCCAACGCCGCCAAGGTGACGCCGGTCGGCGACCTCGACCTCCCCGAGGCGCCGGCCCCGTCGGCCGGCCCCACCGAGGCGGCCCCCGAGCCGGGCGGCGACACCGCGCTGGCCGGCTCCACCACCGCCGCCGCCCAGGGGTCGTCGTCGCCGGTCGTGTGGGTGTTCGGCGGAGTCATCGCCCTCGTCCTGGCCGGCGCCTGGCTGTGGGGGCGCCGCTCGCGCAGCACCGACGCCCTGCCCCCCGCCCCGGACGCCGGATCCGCCCCGGCCCCGGCCGCCCGCCCCGACGCCCCGACTGCCCCTGCCGCTCCGGCAGCCGCGCCCCTGACGCGCAACGTCACGACGATCGCTGCGCCCGCCGCCGCTTCCGCCGCGGCTCCCGCACCGGCCCCGGCACCCGCGCGGACCGAGGAGCCGGTGGCCCTGCACGACCTGCCGACCGGGGAGCAGCCCGCCGTCGTGGCGCCCCCGACGCCCGCGCCCGCTGCCCCCGCTGCCCCCGCCGCCCCCGTGCCAACTGCCCCGGCTGCCCCGGTGCCGCCGGGCCCGGCGCCCGCGCCTCAGTTGCCGGCCGAGCCGGCCGAGCCGGCCGAGCCGGCCGAGCCGGCCGAGCCGGCCCCCGCGCCCGAGCAGCAGGCGGCCCCGGCCCGGCCCGAGCCGCGACCGGCACCGAGCTCCGGCCACGTCAAGGTGATCCGGCCGCCGCGGCCCGAGCCGCGCGACGACGCCTGAACCGATCCCCGGCCCGAACTGGGCAGGCGCCGATCAGGCGAGCCGGTACTCGGCGCGGACGTTCCAGCGGCCGTCCAGGGCGTCGTGGACGTAGAGGGCGAACTGCTCGCAGCGCCATCCCGCCCGTAGATCGGCCAGGACCTCGTAGGCCTCGTCGAGCACGTCGTCGGGCAGGTCGTGGGCCACAGTGACATGCGGGTGGTACGGGAACTCCACGTCGCGGTCCAGCACCCCGCTGCGCACCCGGCGCTCGAGAGCCTCGCAGCCTGCGATGCCCGCGGCCAGCGCGGCGAACACCACCGGCGACACCGGCCGGAAGGTGCCGGTGCCGCGCAGCTGGATGTCGAAGGCCGGGACGAGGGACGCGGCCTGCGCCAGGTGCTCCTCGATCGCCGGCAGATCGGCCTCGTCCACCCCGGTGGGCGGCAGGAGCGTGATGTGGGCGGGCACCGATCCGGCTTGCGGGTCGCCGAACGAGGCGCGCCAGCGCTCGAGCTCCGGCCCGATCGGATCCGGTACCGGGATGGCCACGCCGATGCGCAGCCCGCCGCCCCGCTCCGCGTGCTCCGGCCCGCCCGTCACGCGGGCGACCCTAGACCTCCTGCTCGGCGTGTCCCAGGGGGGTCACCCGGCCGGGACGAACCCCACACGGTCGTAGACGGTGGCGACGGTCTGCGCCGCCACGACTCGGGCCTTGGCCGCCCCGGCGGCCATGAGGCGCTCGAGCTCGGCGGGGTCGCCGCGCAGCTCGGCGACGCGCGCCGCGAACGGCTGCGCGAAGGCGACGACGGCCTCGGCGGTGTCGCCCTTGAGCGCGCCGTACCCCTTGCCCTCGTAGTCCTTGACCACGGTGTCGACGTCGCGGTCGGTGAAGGCCGCGAGGATCGAGAGCAGGTTCGAGACGCCGGGCTTGGTCTCGGGGTCGAACCGCACCTCGGTCTCGCTGTCGGTGACGGCCGACTTGATCCGCTTGGTGATCGTCCTCGGGTCGTCGAGCAGGAACACCGCGCCGTGCGGCAGCGACTTGCTCATCTTCGCCGTGGGGTCCTGCAGGTCGAGGATCTTCGCGGTGTCCTTCACGATGAAGGCCTTCGGCACGGTGAAGGTCTGGCCGTAGCGGGTGTTGAAGCGCTGCGCGAGGTCGCGCGTGAGCTCGAGGTGCTGGCGCTGGTCCTCGCCGATCGGCACGTAGTCGGCCTGGTAGATGATGATGTCCGCGACCTGCAGGATCGGATAGGTGAACAGGCCCACCGAGGCCCGCTCCGAGCCGCCCTTGGCGGTCTTGTCCTTGAACTGCGTCATCCGGCTCGCCTCGCCGAAGCCGGCGATGCACTGCATCACCCACGCGAGCTGCGCGTGCTCGGGCACATGGCTCTGCACGAACACCGTCGCGCGATCGGGGTCGACGCCCGCGGCGAGCAGCTGGGCGTAGGCGAGCAGCGTGTTCGACCGCAGCTCCGCGGGGTCCTGCTCGACGGTGATCGCGTGCAGGTCGACGACGCAGTAGAACGCGTCGTGCCCGTCCTGCATGGACACCCACTGCCGCACGGCGCCGAGGTAGTTGCCGAGCTGGAACGAGCCGGCGGTGGGCTGGATGCCGGACAGGACGCGGGGCAGGGAGCTCATGCCGGGGATTCTCCCATCGGCGCGGTGCCCGTCCGCGACCCGGTATCGGGGCCGTCGCCCGGCGGCTCGGAGCCCTCGGAGCCCTCGGAGTCCTCGGTCTCGTCGTCCGGCGGCGTCCGCAGGGTCACCCGGATCCGCGACGCGCGGCGCCCGTCGAGCTCGACGACGGTGAGCGTGCGCCCGTCGACGTCGACCGACTCGCCCACCTCGGGCAGCCGGCCCAGCTCGGCCACGACGAACCCGGCGACGGTCTCGTAGGGGCCCTCGGGCAGCTCGAAGCCGGCCTCGTCGGCGAAGTCCTCGATGTTCATCAGCCCGTCGACCTCGAGATCGCCGCCCGCGCTGCGGCGCTCGGAGGGCTCGTCGACGTCGTACTCGTCGCGGATGTCGCCGACGAGCTCCTCGACGAGGTCCTCGAGCGTCACGATGCCCGCGGTACCGCCGTACTCGTCGACCACGATCGCGAGGTGCATCCCTGCCGAGCGCATCTCGAACATCGCGGGCAGCACCCGCTTGCTGCCGGGGAGCAGCAGCACCTCGCGGACCAGCTCGCCCACGCGGATCCCGCGGTCGGCGACGTCGGGATCGAGGATGTCGCGCACGTGCACGAAGCCGACGATGTCGTCCTGCGAGCCGCTGAACACCGGGTACCGCGAGTGCGGCATGTCGGTGACCATCCGTGCGGCCTTGTACGCCGGCATGGTGGCGTCGAGGAAGTCCACCTCGGTGCGCGGCACCATCACCTCGCGCACTTCGCGCTCGCCCGCCTCGAACACGTCGTCGATGAGCTCGCGCTCCTGCGGCGTGAGCGACTGCTGAGAGGCGAGGATCCCCCGCAGCTCGTCCTCGGTGATCTCCTCGCCGCGCGCGTCCGGGTCGCCGCCGAGCACGCGCACCAGGACGTCGGTCGACTTCGACAGCAGCCAGATGAACGGCCGGCTCACCCGGGCCAGCCAGTCGACGATGCCGGCGACGGCGACGGCGATCCCCTCGGCTCGCTGCAGCGCGATCCGCTTGGGGGTCAGCTCGCCGAGGACGAGGGAGAGGTACACGAGCAGCACGGTGACGGCGATGAACGCCACGGCGTCGGCCGCGCCCTGCGAGAGCCCGAGGTCGACGAGGTACGGCGAGACCTGCGGCGACATCCGCGAGGCGCCGAAGCCGGCCGACAGGAATCCGGCCATGGTGACGCCGACCTGCACCGCGGCGAGGAACCGGTTGGGGTCCTCGACCAGCTCGGCGAGCCGCCGGCCGCGCTTGCCGCGCTCGGCGACGATGCGCTGGACCTGGCTCTCGCGCAGCGACACCAGGGCGATCTCGGCTGCGGCGAAGAAGCCCCCGACGAGCGTGAAGAGCAGCACGACGAGGAGGTTGAGCAGGAACTCGTTCATGGGCTCGGCGCAGGGGCGGGGTCCATGCGCTGATCCTAGGCGGCTGCAGGGGCTGCGGATCCCGCACGCAGGAGCGACGGACTGCGCTGTTCTGATCGAACGTGTTGGGACATGTTGACTTGTGAGCGGGCTCCGGCCAGGCTTGTCCGGTGGCTCCCTGGCACCCGCGGCGCATCGAGTTCGGCGGCGACTACAACCCCGAGCAGTGGCCCCGCGACGTCTGGGCCGAGGACCGCGCGCTCATGTCCCAGGCGGGCGTGACCCTCGCGACGGTCGGCGTGTTCTCCTGGGCCCATCTCGAGCCCGAGCCAGGCCGCTACGAGCTCGACTGGCTCGGCGACGTCCTCGACGGCCTGCACGCGCAGGGCATCGGCGCCGACCTCGCCACCGCCACGGCGTCGCCTCCCCCGTGGCTGACGCGGCTGCACCCCGAGGCCCTGCCGATCGACCACGAGGGCCGCACGCGCTGGCCCGGCGCCCGGCAGGCGTACTGCCCGTCGTCGACGGCCTGGCGCACCCGTGCCGTGGCCCTCGTGGAGCAGCTCGCCGGCCGCTTCGGCAGCCACCCGGCCGTCCGGCTGTGGCACCTGGGCAACGAGTACGGGTGCCACACGTCGCGCTGCTACTGCGACACGTGCGCCGCAGGCTTCCGCCGGTGGCTGCTGCGCCGCTACGGCGGGCTCGACGGCATCAACAGCGCGTGGGCCACGGCGTTCTGGAGCCAGCGCTACTCCGACGTCGAGGAGATCCTGCCGCCGCGCCTCACTCCCGACGGCGCGTGGGCCAACCCCACCCAGCAGCTCGACTACCGCCGCTTCGCCTCCGACACGCTGCTCGAGGAGCTGCTGCTGGAGAAGGAGGTGCTGCGCCGCCTCTCCCCCGACGTCCCGATCACCACGAACTTCATGGTGATGACGCGGTTCAACCAGCTCGACTACTGGCGCTGGGCCGAGGAGGTCGACGTCGTGTCGACCGACTACTACCCGGAGTTCGCCGATCCCCTGACGCACGTCGAGGCGGCGCTCTCCGCCGACCTCACCCGCGGGCTGGCCGACGGCGGGTCCTGGCTGCTCATGGAGACCTCGCCGTCGGCGGTGAACTGGCAGCCGCGCAACCCGGCCAAGAAGCCGGGCGCGCTGCGGCGCGACGCGCTGCAGCAGATCGCACGGGGCGCCGACGGCTTCAACGTCTTCCAGGTGCGCGCGAGCCTCGCGGGCGCCGAGAAGTTCCACTCCGGCCTCATCCCCCACGCCGGCACCGACACCCGCCTGTGGCGCGAGGTGCTCGACCTCGGATCGCTGCTCGAGCGCCTCGGCGAGGTCGCGGGCAGCCGGGTCGAGTCCGAGGTCGCGATGGTGTGGGGCTACGACGCGTGGTGGGCGTGCGAGCTCGACAGCCATCCGTCGGTCGACGTGCGCTACCCCGACCGCCCGCGCGCGCTGCACCGCGCCCTGTGGGACCGCGGCATCACCGTCGACCTGGTGCGGCCCGGGGCCGCGCTCGACGGCTACAAGGTCGTCGTCGTGCCCACCCTCTACCTCGCCGACGACGCCGCCGCGGCAGCAGTCCGCGACTTCGTGGCAGGCGGCGGGCACGCGGTCGTCACCTACTTCTCCGGGATCGTCGATGAGCACGACCACGTGCGCCCAGGCGGCTACCCCGGTGCGTTCCGCGAGCTGCTCGGGATCCGCACGGAGGAGTTCGCCCCGCTGCTCGAGGGCGAGACCGTCGTGCTCGACGACGGCAGTACCGCCGACGTCTGGACCGAGGACCTCCGGCTGGAAGGGGCCGAGGCCGTGCGCACCTATGCCGACGGCCCTGTGCCCGGCGCCCCGGCCGTCACCCGGCACGCCTTCGGCGACGGCACGGCCTGGTACATCGCCACGCGCACGTCGCCCGAGGGCACCTCGTCGGTGCTCGACCGCGTGGTCGCCGAGGCCGGAGTCGGCGCCGCGGCTGTCACGACGCCCGGCGTCGAGGTCGTGCGGCGGAGGGGCGAGCAGGGTTCGTGGCTGTTCGTCCTCAACCACACCGGCCGGGAGGCCGCGGTGCCGGCGTCCGGCGTCGACCTCGTGAGCGGCGACGACCTCGACGGCGAGGTCCGGGTGGGCCCGGGCGGCGTGGCCGTCGTCCGCGAGGCAGGGGCCTGACCGCCGTGAACCCGCTCGCGTCGCAGCGCCAGGCGCTCATCCTCGACGAGGTGCTCCGCCTCGGCGCGGTGCGCGTGAGCACGCTGGTCGAGCGGCTCGGAGTCAGCGACATGACCGTGCGGCGCGACCTAGACGCGCTGGCGCGCCGGGGCCTCGTCGAGAAGGTGCACGGCGGCGCGGTGGCGGTGAGCGGGCGCAGCGTCGACGAGCCGGGCTTCGAGGCCAAGCAGGTGCGCGCGCAGGACGAGAAGGACGCGATCGCCCACGCGGCGGCCGCGATGGTGCAGCCCGGCAGCGCGGTCGGTCTCTCGGCCGGCACCACCACCTGGACCCTCGCGCACCTCGTGCGCGACATCCCCGGCCTCACCGTCGTCACCAACTCGATGCGCATCGCCGACGTCGTGCTCTCGGGCGGGCGCAGCGATCAGACCGTGGTCCTCACCGGCGGGATCCGCACGCCGTCGGACGCTCTCGTCGGCCCGATCGCCGTCGCCGCGCTGCGCACGCTGCACCTCGACCTCGTGTTCCTCGGCGTCCACGGCATGGACGAGGCGGGCGGGTACACCACGCCCAACCTCATGGAGAGCGACACCGACCGCGCACTGGTCGAAGCGGGGCGCCGGCTGGTCGTGGTCGCCGACCACAGCAAGTGGGGGACGGTCGGGCTCTCGACGATCGTGCCCCTGTCGCGGGCGGACGCGCTCGTGACCGACGACGGCCTGCCCGCGCAGGCCCGCGAGATCCTGGAGTCGCAGGTGGGCGAGCTCGTCCTGGCGGCAGCACCGGTCACGGCCCGGACAGGGGGAGGATGAGGGATGCGCCGGACACTGGTCACCCTGGCCGACGGCCGCGAGCTGTTCCACTACGACGACGACTCGTCGCCCGAGCGGGCGACGCACGACCCCCGGCCGCTCGACGCGCGTGCCGCCGCACCGCAGCTGCGCCACGACCCGCTGCTCGACGAGTGGGTGTCGGTCGCGTCGCACCGCATGGAGCGCACCTTCCTGCCCGCGGCCGACGACTGCCCGCTCTGCCCGTCGCGCGAGGGCCGACCCACCGAGATCCCGTCGACCGACTACGACGTCGTGGTGTTCGAGAACAGGTTCCCGTCGTTCACCGGGCCGGTCGGGCCCACCCTGGTCGAGGGCGACGGCGTGTTCGAGCACCACGCGGCGTGGGGCCGCTGCGAGGTCGTCTGCTTCACCTCCGAGCACGAGGGATCCTTCGCAGGACTCGATGCCGCCCGCGCCCGCCTCGTCGTCGAGGCCTGGGCCGACCGCACCGCCGAGCTCTCGGCGCTGCCCGGCGTCGAGCAGGTCTTCGTCTTCGAGAACCGGGGCGAGGCGATCGGCGTCACCATGCGCCACCCGCACGGGCAGATCTACGCCTACCCGTTCGTCACGCCGACCACGCGGGCCCAGCTCGCGTCGGTCGCCCGCCACCGCGAGGCCACTGGGCGCAACCTCTACGACGACGTCGTCGCCGCCGAGCTGCGCGACGGACGGCGCGTGGTGCTGGAGTCCGAGCACTGGGTCGCGTTCGTGCCGTTCGCCGCGCGCTGGCCCGTGGAGGTGCACCTCTACCCCCGTCGGCGGGTGCCCGACCTCGCCGCGCTCGACGCGGAGCAGCGCGACGACCTCGCCGGCGTCTACCTCGAGCTGCTGCGCCGCGGCGACGCGTTCTTCGGCATCCCGCTCCCCTACATCGCCGCCTGGCACCAGGCGCCGCTCACCGCCGACCGGGCCGAGGGTGCGCTGCACCTCGAGCTGTTCTCGGTCCAGCGCGCGGCCGACAAGCTGAAGTACCTCGCCGGGTCCGAGTCGGCCATGGGGGCCTTCGTCAACGACCGCGAGCCCGAGTCGATCGCCGCACGGCTGCGGGAGGTGGCCGGGGCGTGACCGCCTTCGCCGACGTGTTCGGCCGCGAGCCCGAGCTGGGCTGGCGCTCCCCCGGGCGCGTCAACCTCATCGGCGAGCACACCGACTACAACGACGGCTTCGTGCTGCCGCTGGCCCTCGAGCGCGAGGTGCGGGTGCTGGCGGCGCCGCGCGGCGACGGCCTGCTGCGGCTCGCCTCCGCGCAGACGCCGGGCCCCCCGGTCGAGGTCGTGCTCGACGGGCTCGCACCCGGTGCGGTCGAGGGCTGGGCGGCCTATGTGGCCGGCACCGCGTGGGCGCTGCAGGGGCACGGCGTCGACCTGGTGGGGGCCGACGTCCTCGTCGACGGCGACGTGCCGCGCGGAGCCGGGCTCTCGTCGTCGGCCGCCCTCGAGTGCGCGTCCGCAGGCGCGCTGCTGGCGCTCGCCGGCGCCGAGCTGCCTCTCGTCGAGGTCGCCCTGCTCGCGCAGCGCGCCGAGAACGACTTCGTCGGCATGCCCTGCGGCGTCATGGACCAGTTCGCCTCGACCCACGGGCGCGCCGGGGCGCTGCTCCTGCTCGACACCCGCTCGCTCGAGGCGCGCACGATCCCCTTCGACCTCGCCGCGGAGGGCCTGCGCCTGGTCGTCATCGACACGCGCGCGCCGCACCGGCTGGTCGACGGCGAGTACGCCGCGCGCCGGGCCTCGTGCGAGCAGGCCGCCGTGCTGCTCGGCGTGCCCGCCCTGCGCGACGTCGACGACCTCGGCTCGGCGATGTCGCGGCTCGACGACGACGTGCTCCAGCGCCGGGTACGCCACGTGGTCACCGAGAACGCGCGGGTGCTCGACGTCGTCGCGCTGCTGGAGTCGGGCGACGTCCGGGCGATCGGCCCGCTGCTGACGGCATCGCACGAGTCCCTGCGCGACGACTACGAGGTCTCCTGCCCGGAGCTCGATGTCGCGGTCGAGGCGGCGCTGTCCGCGGGCGCGCACGGCGCCCGCATGACCGGCGGCGGCTTCGGCGGCTCCGCCATCGCCCTCGTCGAGGCCTCCGGCGTCGACGCCCTGCGCCGCGACGTCGCGGCCGCCTTCGCCTCGGCCGGCTTCACCGAGCCGGCCTTCCTCGAGGCCGTCCCTGCGGACGGGTACAGGAGACTGCAGCCATGAGCACCGAGCGCGGACGGCTCGACCCGCAGTACCGGGAGCAGTCGTGGGAGCGGCTGCGCGCCGGCGTCGATGTGCTCGTGGTGGGCGGCGGCGTCACGGGCTGCGGAATCGCGCTCGATGCGGCGCTGCGCGGTCTGTCGGTGGGGCTGGTCGAGCAGCGCGACTTCGCGGCGGGCACGTCGTCGCGGTCGTCGAAGCTGGTGCACGGGGGCCTGCGCTACCTCGAGCAGCTCAACGTGTCGCTGGTGCGGGAGGCGCTGCGCGAGCGGGCGCTGCTGCTCGACCGGCTGGCGCCGCACCTGGTGACGCCGCTGCCGTTCCTGTACCCGTTGTCGCACAAGGTATGGGAGCGGCCCTACGTCGGCGCGGGCCTGACGCTCTACGACACCCTGGGCGGGCTCAAGCCGTCGGTGCCGCGGCACTCGCACCTCACCCGCACCGCGGCGCTGAGGGCGTTCCCGTCGCTGCGCCCGGAGGTGATCGCCGGGGCGATCCGCTACCACGACGCCCAGGTCGACGACGCCCGCCACACCCTCGAGCTGGCGCGCACGGCGGCCGCGGAGGGCGCGTCGCTGGTGTCGGCCGCCCGCGTGACCGAGATCGTGCGCGAGGGCGAGCGCGTCGTGGGCGCCCGGGTGCTCGACGCGATGGACGGCGCCACCCACGAGGTGCCGGCGAAGGTCGTCGTCAACGCCACGGGGGTGTGGGCCGGCCGCGTGGAGGAGCTCGCCGGGGTCGAGTCGCCGATCCGGATGCGCCCGTCCAAGGGCGTCCACATCGTCGTGCCCGGCGACCGCATCGACGCCTCCCTCGCCCTCATCACCAAGACCTCGACCTCGGTGCTGTTCGTGCTGCCGTGGGGCCGCTCCTGGGTCATCGGCACCACCGACACCGCCTGGACCCACGACCTGTCCCATCCCTCGGCGACCGGCAGGGATCTCGCCTACCTGCTCGAGCAGGCCAACGCCGTCCTGACCTGCGACCTCACCGAGGACGACGTCATCGGCCTCTACGCCGGCCTGCGCCCCCTGGTCGACACCGAGGGCCTCTCGGAGTCCGAGATCTCCCGCGAGCACACCGTGCGCCGCCCGCTTCCCGGCCTGGTCACCATCGCCGGCGGCAAGTACACGACCTACCGGGTCATGGCCGAGGACGCCGTCGACGCCACCGCCCCCGACCTCGTCGGCGAGGGCGAGCAGCTCCCGCCCAGCCGGTCGGCCGACGTCCCCCTCATCGGCGCCTGTGAGCCCGACGACCTGCTCCGCGAGATCGCCGGCTCCCCGGGAACCGAGAACATCAGCGCCGAGCACCTCGAGCGCCTCGCCCACCGCTACGGCCGGCTGCTGCCCGAGCTGCTCCTGCACGTCGACGACGAGCCCGCCCTGGCCGAGGAGGTCCCCGGCGGCGCCGGCACCCTGGCCGTCGAGATCGTCCACGCCGCCACCCACGAGGGCGCCCTGCACATCGACGACGTCCTCACCCGCCGCACCCGCCTCTACCTCGAGGCCGGCGACCGCGGCTTGATCGCCGCCCGCCACGCCGCCCACCTCATGGGCGAGGCCCTCGGCTGGGACGACACCACCCGCGCCGCCGAGGTGTCCCGCTACCAGCAGCGCGTCGCCGCCGAGCTCGAGGCCCAGGCCGCCCCCGACGACGATGCCGCCGCCGCCATCCGCGAACGCGTCCGCGACCCCCGCGTCCCCGCCTGAGCGGCGTCCCTACTCCGGGGGACACCCGTTCGGGCCTCCCGGGCTGCCCCGCGCGGGCCACGCCCCCGTCCGATCCGGCGTCTCCGGAATCACCGCTCGGGTGTCGGGCATCGATGCTGATCAGCGGGCTGCGGGGAGGCTCACCTAACCTGTTCGTCTGGGCAAACCGCCTGTCGCGCAGCCGCCGAGGTGGTGGTGGTCAACAAGATCGACCTGCTGCCGCACCTCGACGTCGACATGGACCTGTTCCGCGCCAACCTGCAGCGCGTCAACCCGCTCGCGCAGGTGCTGCTGGTGAGCGCCAAGACCGGCGAGGGCGTCGACGCCTGGACCGACTGGGTCCTCGGCTCCTGACGCGATCTGGTGGTCGGTTCGCGCGCAGAGCGCGCGGACCGACCACCAGATCCGTGTCAGGCCAGGATCGTGCGCAGGCGCTCGACGAAGGCCTTCTCGGACTCGCTGACCTTCTCGCCGCTGCCCATGAAGCCCGAGCCGATGCGCTCGACGACCGCGCTGGCGGCGCCCTCGAGCACTTCGCGCACCTGGAAGAACTCGTCGGCGGTCACCTTGGCCTTGATGACGTCGACGCTCTCCTGGATCTCCTCCACGAGCTTCTCGACGACCTCGGCCACGCTGCCGGCCTTGTCCTGCTTGATCTCCTCGGAGGACTCCTCCTTGGCGGCCGACATGCCCTCCTTGAGCTGCTGCAGCAGGAGGTTGTCGGGGTACTTCTGGGCGCCGGCGGCCAGGACCTCGGTGCCGGCCTGCAGCTCGCGGATCGACGGCATCATCTTGCCGTCGGACAGGCTCGCGGCCATGACCACGAGGCCCGGCAGGGCGCTCGCCTGCTGCCACTCGTCGTCGGTGAACTGCTCGCGCGTCGTCATCGTCCCCACCTCGCGTCCTGGATCGTCCGGGCCGTGCCCGCCGTCCCCTGCAACCTACGGCGTGCCCGACCCGGTCTGGTAGTCGGATCGGGGTCGGGCTGCTCAGGCGAAGGTGACGGTCAAGGGCGCGTGGTCGCTCCAGCGCTCGGCGTACGTCGGGGCCTTGCCCACCTCGGCCTTGACGGCGCGCGCGGCGAGCCCCGGGGTGGCGAGGCAGTAGTCGATGCGCCAGCCGCCGTCGGTGTCGAACCCTCGGCCGCGCCACGACCACCACGTGTAGGGGCCCGGCCCGTCGCCGCCCAGGGCGCGGCCGAGGTCGGTCCAGCCGTGCTCGTCGAACCAGCGGCTCAGGTAGGCGCGCTCGTCCTCGAGGAACCCGGCCTTGCCGCGGTTGCCCTTCCAGTTCTTGATGTCCATCTCGGAGTGGGCGACGTTGAGGTCGCCGCACACGACGGCCTGCGGGCCGCCCTTGCGGAGTGAGGCCTTCCCTAGCTCGAGCATCCGGGCCTCGACGGCGTCGAGGAACCGGTACTTCTCCGACTGCCTCGCTTCGTCGGTGGCCTCGCCGGTGTGCACGTACACCGAGGCGACGACGACCTTGCCGAGCTCGGTGTCGACCAGCGCCTCGACGTACCGGCCGGCCGACGCGAACTCCTCGGGCCCGACCGACGTGCGCACCTTCGTCTGGGGCGACCGCGTCAGGACGGCGACGCCCGCACGGCCCTTCGACTCGGCCTCGGTGTGCGCCACGTGCAGGTGGCCGAGGCCCGCGGCCTCGAGCTCGGCCGCGACCTGCTCGTCGGACGCCCGGACCTCCTGCAGGCACAGGACGTCGGCGCCGGAGGCGGCGAGCCAGTCGAGGCCCCCGCGGCGGGCGGCGGCGCGGATCCCGTTGACGTTGGCGGTGACGACCGTGAGCACGGCGTCATCCCATCACGGGGCGAGGGCCTCCGCGCGGGCGGGCGAGGGCTGGCGCAGCAGCGCCAGCCCGGCACCGACGGCGACCAGGGCCGCGGCCGCAGATACCGGGATGCCGTAGGCCGTGTGCGTCGCGAGCGGGAAGCCGGAGAAGCCCGCGCCCGCCACCGCGAGCAGACCTGCCCCGACCAGCGCCGCGCCGACGCCGGCGCGCCAGGGCGAGTCGCTCGGCGTCCCCCCAGCGGTATCGAGCCACGGCAGCCGCAGGAACTCGATCGGCCACAGCAGCCGTACGACGACGTAGAGCACGAGGCCGAAACCTACGGTCGACGGGATCAGCCAGCCCCAGTAGTTCAGCCCCTCGGGGACGATGTTGCCGCCCTCGATGCGCACCGGGAGGTCGAGGTCGAGTGCGTGCAGGAGGGACAGCCAGCCCACCAGCACGAGCATGTGCCAGAGGTAGATCGTCATGGCGAACAGGGCCGCGCGCGCGGTGGAGGCGAAGGCGCGCGGCGTCGCGAACCGGCGCCTCATCCAGGGCGCGAGCAGGACGAAGCCGCCGAAGAGCACCAGCGAGTGCAGCACCAGCACGATGGTCGGGGGCGCCATGTTCGAGAAGCGCTCGGTCGGGATCCCCACCAGCGACGTCGGGTACCAGCGCAGCACCTGCGACAGCAGCACGTTGGCTGTCAGCCCGCCGACGACGCAGGCCCACGCGGCCATCCGGCTCACCCCGGCGCGGTACCAGTAGCCGAGCTGGTGCACGAGCACCCACGCGACGACCATCGTGAGCGCACCGGCGGTCTCCACCCAGTTCAGCCGGACGACGTCGATCGCTGCGACGCCGACGGCCAGCACCGCTACCGACCACAGCCCCGACCTGCGCCACCACGCGCTCGTCACGGGCGTCAGCGCCGTCACCGGGATGTAGACGGCGAGGAACCACAGCGGGCCGGTGACGCCCTGCACGAGCGGATCGGTCACCTCGCGGCGCACGAGCAGCGTGACGACGCTGAAGATCACGGCGAGCACCAGCAGGTAGACCACCGTCGGCCGCATGAGTCGACGGGTGCGCTTCCAGAGCCAGACGTTGTAGGTGCCCGCGGACCGCTCGTAGCTGCGCTGGTTGACCGCTCCCCCGGCGATGAAGAACAGGGGCATCACCTGCAGCAGCCAGGTGACGTAGGGCCACGGGTCGCCCGAGGTCAGGGTGTTCGCCGACGCGGGCACGCCGTCGTCGTCCCACAGCAGGATCAGCATGAGGAAGTGGCCGAGCACCACCACCAGCAGCGACCAGGCCCGCACGACGTCGAGCGCCAGATCGCGGTCGCCGCCGACGGGGGCGGCCGGGACCGGCGGCAGCGGCGGGAGGAGGCGCACGGCGCTACATGCCCTTGCGCAGCCGTACCGAGTAGGGGCTGTACCCGAGGCGGTCGAAGAACGCCTGGGCCGAGGCGTTCACAGCGGCGGTCTCGAGGCGTACCTCGTCGAGGCCGCGAGCCCTCGCGGCCCGCTCGGCCGCGTGGAACAGCGCGCGCCCCACCCCGCTGCGCCGCTTCTCCGGCAGGACGACGACCTGCTCGACGTAGAGCACGCGCAGCTCGGACGTGAACGGGTTGGGCGGGCGGTGCATCTCCTGCGCGTAGAGGAAGCCGACAGGGTGGCCGGTGCGGAAGGCGACCAGCACGACGGCGGAGGCGTCGGCGACCTTGGCGAGGAAGAAGTCCTCAGCCGCACGGGGATCCGGCGGGAGGTACTCGTTGCCCGACCACTCGTGGTGCATCTGCTGGACGACCTGGTTGAGCGCGGCCAGCGCCGGGGCGTCCATCCGGCGCGCCACCTGCACATGCAGCCGGTCGAGATGCGGCGTGGTCACGTCCCGATCCTGGCACCGCCCACCCCGTCGTCTCGCGCGTAACACCAGCAAGTGCAGCAAAGTCCGCCGACTTTGGTGCCGTTGCGGGTGTGACACGCGGCCCCGGACGACGACGGCCCCCGGCATCGTGCCGGGGGCCGTCGACCGAGGGAGTGCGATCAGGCCATGGCCTTCTGGAGGTTCTCGTCGATCGCGTCGAGGAACTGCTCGGTGGTGAGCCACGGGGCGTCCGGGCCGATGAGCAGGGCGAGGTCCTTGGTCATCTTGCCCTCCTCGACCGTCTCGATGCAGACGCGCTCGAGGGTCTGGGCGAACTCGGTGACCTCGGGGGTGCCGTCCATCTTGCCGCGGTAGGCCAAGCCCTGGGTCCAGGCGAAGATCGACGCGATCGGGTTGGTCGACGTCGGCTTGCCCTGCTGGTGCTGGCGGTAGTGGCGGGTGACTGTGCCGTGCGCGGCCTCGGCCTCGACGGTCTTGCCGTCCGGCGTCATCAGCACGGAGGTCATGAGGCCGAGGGAGCCGAAGCCCTGCGCGACGGTGTCGGACTGGACGTCGCCGTCGTAGTTCTTGCAGGCCCAGACGTAGCCGCCCTCCCACTTGAGCGCCGCCGCGACCATGTCGTCGATGAGGCGGTGCTCGTAGGTGATGCCGGCGGCCTCGAACTGCTCCTTGAACTCGGTCTCGAAGACCTCGGCGAAGATGTCCTTGAAGCGGCCGTCGTAGGCCTTGAGGATCGTGTTCTTCGTCGACAGGTACACCGGCAGGCCGCGGTCGAGGCCGTAGCGCATCGAGGCGCGGGCGAAATCGCGGATCGAGTCGTCGAGGTTGTACATCGTCATCGACACGCCGCCGCCCGGGTAGTCGAAGACGTCGAGCTCGATGGGCTCGCCGCCGTCCTCCGGGACGAACTTCACCGACAGCTTGCCCTTGCCGGGCACGACGAAGTCGGTGGCGCGGTACTGGTCGCCGTAGGCGTGGCGGCCGATGATGATCGGCTTGGTCCAGCCGGGCACCAGGCGCGGGATGTTGGAGATGACGATCGGCTCGCGGAAGATGACGCCGCCGAGGATGTTGCGGATCGTGCCGTTGGGCGACTTCCACATCTTCTTGAGGCCGAACTCCTCGACGCGCGCCTCGTCGGGGGTGATCGTCGCGCACTTGACGCCGACGCCGTACTGCTTGATGGCGTTGGCGGCGTCGATGGTGATCTGGTCGTCGGTCTCGTCGCGCTTCTGCACCGACAGGTCGTAGTACTTCAGGTCGATGTCGAGGTACGGGAGGATCAGCTTGTCCTTGATGAACTGCCAGATGATCCGCGTCATCTCGTCGCCATCGAGCTCGACGACAGGGTTGACGACCTTGATCTTCGCCACGGGGTTCTCCTGAATCTGCGACGCCGTCCGGCGCCACGCTGGGGTGGTGGGACGGGTCAGATGAGGCCGAGGGCCGTGATGGCCTCGCGCTCCTCGACGAGCTCGGCGACGGAGGCGTCGATGCGGGCGCGCGAGAAGTCGCTGATCTCGAGGCCCTGGACGATCTCCCACTCGCCGCCGTTCGACGTCACCGGGAACGACGAGATGATGCCCTCGGGCACGCCGTAGGAGCCGTCGGACGGGATCGCCGCGGAGACCCAGTCGCCCTCGGGCGTGCCGTTGACCCACGAGTACACGTGGTCGATGGCGGCGTTGGCGGCCGACGCCGCGGACGACGCACCGCGCGCCTCGATGATCGCGGCGCCGCGCTTGGCCACGGTCGGGATGAAGTCGTTCTCCAGCCACGCCTGGTCGTCGACCACCTCGGCCGCGTTCCGGCCGTTGATCTTCGCGTTGAAGATGTCCGGGTACTGCGTGGCGGAGTGGTTGCCCCAGATCGTGAGGTTGGTGATGTCGTTGACCGTGACGCCGGCCTTCTTCGCCAGCTGCGTCTTGGCGCGGTTGTGGTCGAGGCGGGTCATGGCCGTGAAGCGCGACGTCGGGACGTCGGGCGCGTGCGACGCGGCGATGAGCGCGTTGGTGTTGGCCGGGTTGCCGACCACGAGGACGCGGATGTCGTCGGCCGCGCCGGCGTTGATGGCCTCGCCCTGCGGCTTGAAGATGCCGCCGTTGGCCTCGAGGAGGTCGCCGCGCTCCATGCCCGCGGTGCGCGGGCGGGCGCCGACGAGCAGCGCGACGTTGGTGCCGTCGAACGCGGCGCGCGCGTCGTCGGTGATGTCGATCCCGGAGAGCAGCGGGAAGGCGCAGTCGTCGAGCTCCATCGCCGTGCCCTCGGCCGCCTTCAGCGCCGGCGTGATCTCGAGGAGGCGCAGGCGCACCGGGGTGTCGGCGCCGAGCAGGTGGCCCGACGCGATGCGGAACAGCAGCGCGTAGCCGATCTGGCCGGCGGCTCCGGTGACGGTGACGGTGACAGGGGTACGGGCCATGAGGCGCTCTCCGCTCTCGGCAGTGCGGCACCGCGCCCGGACGGCATCGGCCGGGCCGCGGGATATCTCGTCATCAAGACATCTGGGTCCAGCCTAGCCCCTGGCGGGGCCTCACGTGGTCGGCGGGGGCACCCACAGCGACAGGATCCCCGTGCCCACCGCGAGCACCGCGAGGACCGCGACGTCGATCCGCTTGGAGCGCACGCGCAGGAGACCGGCGTCGGCGTCCGAGAGCAGGATCCGCAGGAAAAGCGCCAGCGCGACGGCGAAGGAGATCACGACGGTGCCGCGCCGGAAGTGGCCGAGGGCCACGACCGCCAGGCCCGCGAGTACGACGGCGAGCACGACGGCGATCGGCCACTCCGCCAGGCGGCGGCGGGAGGCCGGCTCGTCGGTCTGCGCCCCGGTGCCCATGGCCGAGGCGTCAGGCGATCCCGGCCGCGCGCTCGGCGGCCTCGACGACGTTGAGGATGAGCATCGCGCGCGTCATCGGCCCCACGCCGCCCGGCATGGGCGCCACGAAGCCCGCGATGTCGCGGACGTCGGGGTGCACATCGCCGACGAGGCCGGCTTCGGTGCGGGTGATGCCGACGTCGAGGACGGCTGCGCCGGGCTTGACCATGTCGGGCGTGAGCAGGTGGGCCACACCTGCGGCTGCGACGACGATGTCGGCGCCGCGGGTGTGGGCGGCGACGTCCTTCGTGCCGGTGTGGCAGAGGGTGACGGTGGCGTCCTCGGACTTGCGGGTGAGCAGCAGGCCGAGCGGGCGGCCGACGGTGACGCCTCGGCCGACGACCGCCACCTCGGCGCCGTTGATCGGCACGTCGTACCGGCGCAGCAGCTCCACGATGCCGCGTGGCGTGCACGGCAGCGGTGCGGGGATGTTGAGCACGAGGCGGCCGAGGTTGGTGGGGTGCAGCCCGTCGGCGTCCTTGTCGGGGTCGATGAGCTCGAGGGCCCGCGCCTCGTCGAGCCCCTTCGGCAGCGGCAGCTGCACGATGTAGCCGGTGCAGGCGGGGTCCTCGTTGAGGCGCTGGATCGCCTCGTCGACCTGCGCCTGCGTGGCGTCGGCCGGGAGGTCGGCCCGCAGCGACGCGATGCCGACCTCGGCGCAGTCGCGGTGCTTGCCGGCCACGTAGGAGTGGCTGCCGGGGTCGTCGCCGACGAGCACGGTGCCCAGGCCCGGCGAGACGCCGTGCTCCTTCAGGCGCGCCACGCGGGCAGCCAGCTCGGACTTGATCGCGGCCGCGGTGGCCTTGCCGTCGAGGATCGTCGCCGTCACGTCGGCATCCTGTCAGACCGCCTCAGGGACCCTGGACCGCACCGGCGGGGAACGCCGCGGCCAGCGTGAACGCATCGGGCCCGGGGCCATTCCGCTCCAGGAGGGTCAGCCGCTCCCGCGCCTCCTCCAGCGTGGGGCGGTGGCCGTCGGGGACCCACCAGAGCACCAGGTGCGGCGTCCCCATCGGGACGAAGAACCGGCGGCGGGCCCTGAGCACCTCGACGTGCCCCGGCGCGTAGACATAGGCGCGCAGACTCTCCAAGCCGTCCCACACCGAGAGGTTGACGATCATCTCCTCGCCCCACGGCCGCAGCCCGGTGGCGTTGCCGGTCCCTTCCTGCAGCCGCCAGACGAACCCGGGGGCGGCGTCGGCCTGGGCATTGACCTCGTCGAGCCGCGACACGAACGGCTCGAGATCGGGGTGGTCGAGGGGGTGGCGGAGCAGCGCCACGTTGAGCTGGGCGAGCTGGGGCATGCCCCGAGCCTAGGTCGGCCCGCGTCCTCCGGGCCCGGACACGGCGGAGCCGGGCCGACTCGCGGACGGCCCGGCTCCGGTTCGGGATCAGCGGGTCAGGACAGCGCCTTCGCCTTGAGTGCGTCGTACTCGGCCTGCGTGATCGCCCCGGACTGCAGCAGGTCGTGCGCCTGCTTGATCTGGGACGACGTGTCGCCGCGCGCGACGTTCTTGATGTACGCGTCCTGCTGCGCCTTGAGCTGGCCGTACTCGGCCATCCGGCGCTCGGTCATCTTGCTGCCCTGCGTGATGACGTAGATGAGCATCGTCAGCAGCGGGATGAACAGCAGGACGATGATCCACAGCGCCTTGGCGAAGCCGCCGATGTCGTCACGGCGGAACAGGTCGCCGATGATCCAGAAGATCATCATGAAGTAGACGATCATGAAGAAGAAGTACACGAGCCACAGCAGGGCGTCGCCGAGGTTCATCGGGGCCTCTCTCGTCCGGGGGTGCGGGACCGGCGCCCTGCCGGCCGCGCGTGGGGACTGTGCCGCATCCGATCCTGCACCCGCACCGGCCTGCCGCGAGGCGCAACACGGCAGAACGCCGGGATGTCGCCGCCGTCAGCCCGGGCCGCGGATGCCCCCGAACGTGAACGCGTCGGGCCCCGGGCCCTCCTCGCCGAGCAGACTCAGCCGATCGGCAGCGTGCGCCAGCGTCGGGCGGGTGCCTTCCTCGATCCACCACAGGACGAGGCTCGGCCCCTCGTGCGCGCGGAAGAACTGCTGCCGCTGCCGCATCACCTCGAGGTGCGTACCGGCACGCACGAACGCGGCCAGCTCGTCCGGCCCGGTCCACACCGAGAGGTTCACGATCGCATCGCGCCCGAACAGACGTGCTCTCGGCACCGACGTCGATTCCGTGTGGCGCCACACGAAGCCCGGGGCGGCCGAAGCCTCGGCGAGGACAGGGTCGTAGGCCGCCACGAACGGTGCCAGGTCCGGGTGGTCGATCGGCTGCCGCAGCCACGAGATGTTGAACTGAGCCAGATGCATGGCGTCAGGCCCTCGTCGTCCGGGCCGCCCGCGGGCTCTGCGCCGCCCAGGCGACGGCGAGGCCGGTGAGGACGACTCCGGTGATGAGCTGCCACGTGACGACCGTGCCCGGGGTGGGCAGCACCAGGTCGAGCAGGAGCGACATCGACAGCTGCCCGGCGATGCTGAGCAGGCCGTAGAGCAGCACACCGAGCGGCTTCACCACCACCGTCGCGCCCACGATGAACAGGATCCCCACCGGGCCGCCGAGCCAGAGGACGGGCTGCTCCCACGGCATCGGCGGCGCCGTCCAGCCGTGCCCGAGCGCGTGCTCCGCCGCCAGGGCGAGGATCAGCGCAGCGGTGCCGACGGCGAAGTTGACCGTGGTGGCGGCGAGCGCATCGCCGGTGCGGTGGGCGATCTGGCCGTTGAGCGCCGGCTGCACGGCGATGGCCGCCCCGGCGACGACGGCCAGCACGATCGCCCACGCCGCGACGTCGCCGAGCACGACCCGCCCAGAGACTGCGAGCGCCACGGCCCCGGTGGTGATGAGGGCCGCCGCGATGCGGCGTCCCGTCACCGGCCGCGGGATCCCCGGCCCGATGCCCGCGCGGTCGACGCCGATCGCGGTGCCGGTGTTGCCGGCGACGACGAGCACCGTGAACAGCGCGAGGCCCAGCACCGGGACCGCGAGGCCCTGGCCCGCCACGAGCGTCGCTCCGCCGAGACCGCCGAGCAGGTGCCACCAGCGCAGGTTGCGCGACCGCAGCTCCGCCTGCAGCTCGACCACGAGCGCATGCCGCGTGGTGCGCCGGGAGGCCACGATCACGAGCAGGATCACGAAGCCGGTGGTGAACGACAGCACGGCGGCGAGCAGCCCGTCCTGCACGTCGACTGCGAGCTGCCCGTTGATGCGGCTCTGCACCACGATGCCGACGCCGACGCAGAACGCGACGACGACGGCCCACACCGGATGCCGGTGATGCGCCTCGCCGTCGACCATCCGCGCAGCCTACGCACGGCCGCACCCTCGCTCTGGATGGGTGACGCGACCGTATGGCGACGCGTCACCCATCCAGAGCGGGTGGGGAGGTGACGGTTACGACGTCCGGGAGGCGCCGCGCGGTGCCAGGATCGAGGGACGACGACGCGGCGGGCGCGGCCCGCGGAGGGAGAGGGACATGCAGGTCGAGATCACGGGGCGCCCGGCGTTCGCCTACGCCGAGGTGACGCTGCCGCCCGGCGGCGCCGTCCGGCTCGAGAGCGGCGCGATGGCGATGACCCGGGGCGACGTCGAGATCGCGACGTCCACCCAGGGCGGCTTCATGCGCGGCCTACGTCGCACCCTCGGCGGCGAGAGCTTCTTCGTCAACGACTTCACGTCGCGCACGGGCGGCATCGTCGGGCTCGCACCGGTGCTGGCCGGCGACATGGTCGACATCGACCTGACCGGGCAGGACCTCATGGTGCAGTCCGGCTCGTGGATCGCGTCGGACACCACGGTCGACGTCGACTCCAAGTGGGGCGGCGCCAAGGGGTTCTTCAGCGGCGCCGGCCTGGTGCTGCTGCGCTGCAGTGGCACGGGGCACCTGCTCGTGTCGGCGTACGGCGGCCTGCGCGACATGGTGCTCGGCGCCGGCGAGCAGGTGACGATCGACAGCGGCCACATCGTCGCGTTCGACAGCTCGGTGCAGTACCGCGTGCGCAAGGCGGGCTCGTGGAAGACCACCCTGCTCGGCGGCGAGGGGCTCGTCGCCGACTTCGTCGGGCCTGGTCGCGTGTGGCTGCAGACGCGCAGCACCAGCGACCTCATCATGTGGCTCGACGCACGCCTGCCCCGCCACACCCAGCCCAGCTGACAGTTCCGCTCTGGATGGGTGAGCGACGGCCATAGCCGCCGCTCACCCATCCAGAGCGGGTCAGTGGAAGAAGTGGCGGGTGCCGGTGAGGTACATGGTGACGCCGGCGGCGGTCGCCGCGGCGATCACCTCGTCGTCGCGGACCGAGCCGCCCGGCTGCACGATCGCCGTGACGCCGGCAGCGGTGAGGACCTCGAGGCCGTCCGGGAACGGGAAGAACGCGTCGCTGGCGCCTACGGAGCCGCGGGCCCGGTCTTCGCCAGCGCGGGAGACGGCGAGCCGCGCGGAGTCGACCCGGTTGACCTGGCCCATGCCGACGCCGACCGCGGCACCGTCCTTGGCGAGCAGGATCGCGTTGCTCTTCACAGAGCGGCAGGCGCGCCAGGCGAACACGAGGTCGCGCAGGGTCGCCTCGTCGGCCGGTTCGCCGCAGGCCAGCGTCCACGTCGTCGGGTCGTCGCCCGCCGCGTCGATGCGGTCCTGCGACTGCAGCAGGATCCCGCCCGACACCGGCCGGATCTCGATCGCGCCGCGCTCGGGCACAGCGGCAGCCACGAGCAGCCGCAGGTTCTTCTTCTCGGTGAGGATGGCGAGCGCGTCGTCGTCGTAGCCCGGAGCGACGACGACCTCGGTGAACACCTCGGCGACCTGGCGGGCCATCTCGGCTGTCACCGGACGGTTCGCGGCGATGACGCCGCCGAACGCCGACACCGGGTCGGTCTCGTGCGCCTTGAGGTGGGCCTCGGCGATGTCGGCGCCGACGGCGATGCCGCACGGGTTGGCGTGCTTGATGATCGCGACGGCTGGCTCGGCGTGGTCGTACGCGGCGCGGCGGGCGGCGTCGGCGTCGACGTAGTTGTTGTAGGACATCTCCTTGCCGTGCAGCTGCTCGGCCTGGGCGAGCCCGGGGGTGAGCGCGGCGTTGGTGACGTAGAGAGCGGCGCGCTGGTGCGGGTTCTCGCCGTAGCGCAGCACCTCGGCGCGCTCCCACGTGGCGCCGATCCACGCCGGGAAGCCGGTGCCCGAGTCGGACGGCGACACCACGTTGCCGAGGTAGCTCGCCACCGCGACGTCGTAGTTGGCCGTGTGGATGAACGCCTCGGCGGCGAGGCGCTGGCGCTCCTCGAGCGTGAAGCCGCCGCGGGCCACCGCCGCCAGCACGTCGGCGTAGTACGACGGCGAGGTGACCACCGCGACGCTCGGGTGGTTCTTCGCCGCGGCGCGCACCATGGTGGGGCCGCCGATGTCGATCTGCTCGATGCACTCGTCCGGAGTAGCGCCCGAGGCGACGGTGTCGACGAACGGGTAGAGGTTCACCACCACCAGCTCGAACGGCGCGATGCCGAGCTCGTCGAGCTGCGACTGGTGCTCGGGCAGGCGCAGGTCGGCGAGGATGCCGGCGTGCACCTTGGGGTGCAGCGTCTTCACGCGGCCGTCGAGGCACTCCGGGAAGCCGGTGAGGTCCTGCACCTGCGTGACGGAGATGCCCAGCGACGCGATGCGCGACGCCGTGGAGCCGGTGGACACGATCTCGACGCCGGCGTCGGCCAGCCCGCGCGCCAGCTCGTCGAGGCCGGTCTTGTCGTAGACCGAGACGAGCGCACGACG
>Ga0102832_1000777_pt1 | contig 35685 bp, 23 predicted proteins | sample EBPBio282013_DNA_FD_88942 | JGI IMG/M metagenome (GOLD analysis project Ga0102832, IMG submission 88942) | Wastewater treatment Type I Accumulibacter community from EBPR Bioreactor in Madison, WI, USA - Reactor 2_5/28/2013_ DNA (Illumina Assembly) | ecosystem: Engineered > Bioreactor > EBPR >... | reverse complement strand
GGCAACCCGCGCCGTCGCCGTAGCGAGCGGACCGCCGCGCTGCCCGCGGCGCGGCGGCCCGGGACGCCACCTGGGCCCACCCCGACCTGATCCCCACCGCCGCCGAACTGGACGATCCGCTGGGCTTCGCCGAGCAGGGCCACCAGCCGCAGGCTCCCGACGACCTCGATGCCGAGCTGGCCAAGCTGCTGGATGCCGAGCAGAACGACGACTAGGGGTCTACCGGCACCGGCGGATCACCGGTTGTCGGCGAACTCGATGCCTTCCAGGAAGCCCCGCGCCCGCTCCGCCTGGGGATAGCCGGCAACCAGCTCCCAGAACCGCGCCGAATGGTTGGGCTCCACCAGGTGGGCCAGCTCGTGGAGCAGCACGTAGTCGCCGACCCAGCCGGGGAGCTGCCGCAACCGATCCGAGATGCGGATCTGACCGGTGGCGGCCGTGCACGAACCCCACCGACGCCGCTGGTTCGCCGCCCAGACGATCCGGAACGGGGGCAGCGGCACGCGCAGCCGGTCGGCCAGGTAGCGCTGGGCCAGCTCGATCGCCCGCTCGTGCAGTGCCTCGTCGCCGCCGGACACCCGCCCCCGGGACTCCTTGGCCAGGAACCGGTTGACCAGACCGGGCACCAGATCGTCCACCTGCTGACCGGTGGCCCGGGCCGGGACGACCGCCACCAGCCGGCCCTGTTCGCGGAAGACCGTGAGGGTGCGGCTGCGGCGGGCGCTGCGCCGGATCTCGACCTGTTCTGCCTCCATGGCCGCACCCTACTGGCCCGCTGAGACAGCGGCGGGTTGACCAACGCCCGCCGGGCCACTAGGTTCATCGCCAGCGAGGCCTTCCCGGGCCGGAGCTGCTCGCAGGGGAAGGCGCGCGGCACTGGTGGGCGAGGCCTCGCGGCATGTCCGCCGCGGGAGTGGGCAAGAAAACTCCCCGGGCACGTTACTGGCCAACCTCGCGTCGCTGTGTAAACTGACGCGGCAAGCTACCCCGACGCCACTGGGAACGGGGAACCACCAACATCTGAGGAGAAACCGTGGCACAGGACAGCTACTCCGGTTCGTTCTACTGCGTGAAGTGCAAGGATCACCGCGAGGCGACCGGCGACGTCACCGTGAATGAGAAGGGCACCCGCATCGCCAAGGCGAAGTGCCCCGTCTGCGGCACCAACCTCACCCGCTTCCTGCCGAAGCAGGCCTGAGCCCGTCCTGCGAGAGCGCCGGCGCCCTACTGGGCCCGGCGCTCTCGCATGTCCGGACCACGATGTTGCCGGGCCGGACGCCGGTGTTGCCGACTCGCTCCCTGGGGTTGTCTCACGCGTGCGATGACGGTTTGGGTGGGGCCATGCCCGAACTCCCCCGCCGCTACCGGTTGGCCGGCCGGCTTCCCCTCACCTGGCGCGGCGAGGGCGTGCTGCAGCTCGGGCTCGATGCCGCCGGGATCGTTCTGGAGGGAGTGCCGGCCGGGGTGGCCGATGCGGTGACCGCGCTGGCCGAGCCACGGACCATTGCCGAACTCGAGCGGCTCGCTCCCGGGTTGCCGGCGCCGTGGCTGCCCTGGCTGCTGGCCCGGCTGGATTCCGCGGGCCTGCTCGCCACCGATCCGGGGCGCAGTCCGCGCTTCGGGCTGATCGGGGACGGCGTCCTGGCCGATCAGATCGCGGACGGCGTCACCCGGGCCGGGCCGGCCGAGGTGGTGCGGTTCTCGCACGCCCGCCGCCCCCGGCCGAACGACTCGCCGCTCCCCCACTGGGGCCGTCTCACCGATGAACTCCCTGCCTTCGTCGTGATCGCGACCGACACCCAGGAGCCCGACCGGATCCTGACCGATGCGCTGGCCCGCACCGGGCGCACCCATCTGATCGTCCGGCTGGAGGCGGACCGCGCCGTGGTCGGACCGCTGGTCAGCCCGGGCAGCACTCCCTGCGTGCGCTGCCAGGATCTGCTGCGCTGCCGCTACGACCCCGCCTGGCCGATACTGGCCGCCCAGCTGTGCCGGGACCGTCCGGTGCCCGATCCCACCCTGCTGGCCTGGGCGGTGAGCACCGTCGTGGTTCAGATCCAGTGCCAGCTGCGCGGCGGTGAACCGGATGTCACCGGACGCACCCTCGAGCTTCACGCGACCGGTCTCACCCTGCACACGCGGGAGTGGCCGGTGCATCCGGGCTGCGGGTGCACGCTGGCCGTTGCCTGACACCAGGCACACTGGAGCGGTGACCGATCCCCGCGCCAGCCGTCCCGTCCTGCCCGAAGGCTCCTTGGGCCGGGCCGCCAGGTTGCTGAGCATCCCGCTCGGCGCAGCCGGGCGGGCCACCCTGGGCGCCGGGCGCAAGCTGCTCGGGGAGCCGGCCGCCCAGGTGGAGGCGGACCTGTCCCGCGCCGCGGCGGAGCAACTGTTCGCCGTTCTGGGCGAGCTCAAGGGCGGCGCGATGAAGTTCGGCCAGGTGCTGAGCATGATGGAGGCGATGCTGCCGGAGGAGTTCGCGGCACCGTTTCGCGCCAAGCTCGCGGCGCTGCAGGATTCGGCTCCCCCGATGCCGACCTCCCGCGTCCACGGCGTGCTGCGCGCCGAACTCGGCTCCGACTGGCGCTCCCACTTCGCCGAATTCGAGCCGCGGCCGGCGGCTGCCGCGTCGATCGGCCAGGTGCACCGTGCCCGGCTGGCCGGTTCGGGTGATCCGGTGGCGGTCAAGGTGCAGTATCCGGGCGCGGACGCCGCCCTGCGCAGCGACCTGAAGCAGATCCAGCGGCTCGCGGCCGCCGCCTCGCCGGTGACCGGCGGGCTGGACGTGGTGGCGCTCACCCGCGAGGTGGCCGCGCGGATCGCGGAGGAGGTGGACTACCTTCACGAGGCCGAGGCCCAGAACCAGATGGCTGAGGCGGTCATCGGCCATCCGCGCTTCGTCGTCCCCCGGGCCCGGATCGCCACCACCCGCGTGCTGGTCTCGGACTGGGTGACGGGAACCCGGCTCAGCGCCATGGCCGCCGCACCACCGGACCAGCGCAACGCCACCGCGCTGGACTACGTCACCTTCCTGTTCGCCGGTCCGGCCCTGGGCGGGATCCTGCACGGCGACCCGCACCCCGGCAACTTCCTGGTCACCCCGGACGGTCGGCTCGGCGTGGTCGACTTCGGGCTCACCGCCCGGTTCCCCGACGGCCTGCCACGGCCGATGGGAGAGCTGATCCGGCGCGCGGTGGCCGGCGATGCCGAAGGGATGCTGGCCGGTCTGGCGGACGAAGGGTTCATCGCCGGTGAGGTGGCCGCAGCCGAGCTTTTAGACTATCTCAACCCGTTCGTCGAGCCGGCCAGCGTCGAGGAGTTCCACTTCGACCGGGAATGGACCCGCTCCCAGTTCGGCCGGGTGCACCACAGCATGGGTGCAGACCAGATCCCGCTGAAACTGAACATCCCGCCGGAGTACGGCCTGATCTACCGGGTGTGGCTGGGCGGGATAGCCGTGCTGGCCCAGCTCGACGTCACGGCGAACTTCGCCGCGGTGCTGCGGCGCTATCTGCCCGGCTTCGCCGCCTGAGCGATCAGTTCCAGCACCTGCGACCCGTACAGCCCGGTCTTGGCCGGCCCGACCCCGGGGATCTGCCGCAGCGCGGCGTCGTCGGCCGGCATCGCTTCGGCGATCGCCATCAGGGTGGCGTCGGTGAACACCACGAAGACCGGGACGCTGCGTTCCGCGGCTCGCTGCGCCCGCCACTGGGTCAGCCGGGTGAGCACCTGCTCATCGTAGGCCGGGGTGCAGTCCAGGTGGCGCCCCAGCTTGCGTTCCGCGCCGGAGCTCAAGGGACGATCGCACACCCGGCAGCTCGCGGTCTGCGCGGTTCCGCGGCGGGTCCGGGGCACCGGGAGCGGCTCCGGCGCGGGCGCGGCCGTGCTGAACCCGTCCAGGAAGCGGGAGGCCTGACGCGGGCCGCCGCCCCGGCGGCTCCGCGACCAGGTCAGCAGCAGGTAGCGGCGGGCCCGGGTGACGCCCACGTAGAACAGCCGGCCCTCCTCGGCGACCTGTTCCGCGGTGGCTGCCAGCGAGAGCGGCAGGGTGCCCTCCTGGACTCCGACCACCGCCACCGCCTCCCACTCCAGGCCCTTGGCGGCGTGCAGGGTCGACAGCGCCACGCCCTCACCGACCGGCGCGTGTTCGGCGGTGGCCCGCTGCTGGAGTTCCGCGGCCAGCGCGGCCAGGTCCGCAACGACGCGGCCGGATACCAGGTCTTCGGCCAGCCCCAGCAGCGCTGCCAGCGACTCCCACCGCTCCCGCACCCGGCCCTGACCAGCGGGCGCGGTGGCCGTCCAGCCCAGCCGCTCCAGCACCTCGCGACAGGAGCCCACCGCATCCGCCGACGGATCGCGCTGGGCCGCCTTCCCGAGTGCTCCGATCGCCTGGCGCACCTCGGGCCGCTCGAAGAAGCCGTCGCCACCGCGGATGCTGAACCCGATGCCGGCTTCGGTCAGGGCGGTCTCGAACAACGGCGACTGGGCGTGCACCCGATAGAGCACCGCCATCTGGCGCCAGGGCACGCCGGCGGCGTGTCGTTCCCGCAGCCAGGCGACCACCGCCTGCGCCTCGTCGGCTTCGGTCTGCGTCTCGACGAGGCGGGGCGGAGGCCCGGGTTCACACTGGGATTCCAGCTTGACGGTGCCGGCGATCCGGGCACGGACCGAGACCGTGTTGGCCAACTCGACGATCTGGGGCGAGGAGCGGTAGTCGCGTACCAGGCGGATCAGCCGGGCCTGCGGGAAGCGGGTGGTGAACCCGGTGAGGTAGTCGGGGCTGGCGCCGGCGAAGGAGTGGATGGTCTGCGCCGGATCGCCCACCACGCACAGGTCGTCGGAGCCGCCCCGCCACAGCTCCAGCAGCGTCTGCTGGACGGGGCTGACGTCCTGGTACTCGTCCACCACCAGGTGCTGGTAGGTGGAGCGAATCTCCTCGGCGATGCCCGGGTGGTCGCTCAGCAGGGCGGTCGTGCACAGCAGGATGTCGTCGAAGTCGATCACACCGCGATCGGCCTTGACCTGCTCGTAGCGGCCGACCACCCGTCCCACCCAGTCGGCCTCCAGACCGGCCACCTCCCGTCCGGCGGCCGTCGCCAGTTCGGCGTAGTCGCCGGCCGAGACATTGCTGACCTTCGCCCAGGAGATCTCGGTGAGCAGATCGCGCACGACGGGCGGCTCGACGTTCAGCCGCAGCCGCCGAGCGGCTTCGGCGACCAGAGGCAGCCGCGCCTCGCTGACCGGCGGCAGCTGCGTCCGGTACGCCCGCGGCCAGAAGTACTGCGCCTGCCGCAGCGCCGCGGAGTGGAACGTCCGGGCAGCGACGCCCTGCGCGCCCAGCGCCCGCAGCCGCGTGCGCAACTCACCGGCGGCCCGGGTGGTGAAGGTGACCGCCAGCACCGCCCGCGCCTGGTAGGCACCGGTATGGACGCCGTAGGCGATCCGATGGGTGATGGCGCGGGTCTTGCCGGTGCCGGCGCCGGCGATGACCCCGACCGGCACGCCGAAGCTGGTCGCGACCTCGGCCTGCTGCGGATCCAGGCCGGCCAGCAGGGAGTCGGAGTCGGTCAGCACGCATGACACTGTAGGAGCCTTCGCCGACAAATGTCGGAGCGCGCCTCTAGGGTGGGACCACCATGACAGCCGCACCACCCGCCGCGAACGCGACCGGCCTGCGCGTCCATCATCCGGCGACCGCCGAGGCACTGGTGGCCACGCTGCGGGAGTGCTGGTCGGCTCCGCGCGCCGATCTGTTCGACTTCGACCTGGCGGTGGTTCCCGGCCCGGGGTTCCGGCGCTGGCTGTCCCAGCAGTGGGCGCTGGCCGACGGCATTTGCGCGGGGATCGGCTTCGAGTCCCTCCCGGGGCTGCGCCGTCGTCTCGATCCCGACGACCCCTGGCAGCCGGAACGACTGGTCTGGCCGTTGCTGCGGCTGGCCTCGGCCGATCCGGGGCCGACCGTCCTGCAGCGGCATCTGGAGGCCTCCCGGGAGCCGTACTCGGCCTGCCTGCGGATCGCCCGGCAGTTCGCCGGCTATGCCACCCATCGCCCAGGCATGCTCCGAGCCTGGGAGCTCGGCGAGGATCAGGGCCCCGAAGGTGAGCCGCTGGCCCAGAACGCCTGGCAGGCGCAGCTGTGGCGGACCGTCGCCGGCGCACTGGGAGAGACCCCGGCCGGCCGCCGGGAGCGGCTGCTCGCAGGCCTGCTGGCGGCTCCGGCACCCGGCGTTCCGGCTCGGATGGCGATCCTGGCTCCCACTCGGCTGGACGAACCCGACCTGGAACTGTTCGGTGCCCTCGCGCACCATCACCGGGTCGACCTCCTGGTGCTCTCACCCTCCCCGCGACGCTGGCCGACGGCTACCGGCGGTCTGCCGCGCCGGGAATACCACCGTCCGATCGGTCACCCGCTGAACGACGCCCTGGCAGCGATCTCCGACGAGCGCGCGCTCCTCATCCCGGGCCCTCCGGCCGACCTGAGCGAGGCCGTCGACCGTCCCGACACGCTACTGGGCCGGTTGCAGGCGGATCTGGCCGCCGACCGGTCGCCGGCCACCCCCTACCGGTGGCGCCCCGAGGATCGCTCGGTTCAGCTGCATCTGTCGCACGGGCTGCACCGCCAGGTCGAGGTGCTGCGCGAGGTGATCGCCCGCGAGCTGTCGGCCGACCCCGGCCTGGAACCGCGGCAGATCGCGGTCGTCACCCCGGCGGTCGACGACATCGCCCCGCTGATCACCGCGGCCTTCATGCTGCCTGCCCAATCCGGGGATCATCCCGGTCACAGCTTCCGGGTGCGGCTCGCCGACCGGTCGGTCGCCCAGACCAACCCGCTGGTGGGCCTGCTGCTGCAACTCCTGGAACTGCCCGACGGACGCTTCGAGGCGTCCACCCTGCTCGATCTCTGCGCCCAGCCCGCGATCGCCACCCGGTTCGGCTTCACCGACGACCGGCAGGCCCGGCTGGTCGAGTTGGTCGAACGCGCGGGGATCCGCTGGGGATTGTCCGGGCCGCAACGCGCCACCTTCGGGCTGGGCCGGTTTCCGCAGAACACCTGGCTGGCCGGGGTCCAGCGGATGCTGCTCGGTGTCACCCTGTCGGAGACCGACCTGGTGACGGCCAAGACCGTCCTGCCGCTGGACGACGTGGGCTCCTCCGACATCGAACTGATCGGCGGGCTGGCCGAACTGCTCGGCAGGCTCTCCCGGCTGCTGACGACCTTCGAATCGCAGGCCTCGATCGCCGAGTGGGCCGAACGCTGCCGCTCCGCTGTGGAGTCCCTGGTCAGGCTGCCGCCGGATCAGCAGTGGCAGCTGGCCGACCTGTGGGCCGGGCTGGCCCAGGTGGCCGCCCGCGACGACTCGACCCCGCTGGGCCGGCACGGCGCCACGAGGGTGTTCACCGCCGAGTTCGGCGACCGGCCGGCGCGCGGGTCGTTCGGCGCCGGGTCGCTGCTGGTCTGCGGGCCCACCTCGCTGCGCCACGTCCCGCACCGGGTGATCATCCTGCTGGGCTGGGACGCCGACCGCTACCCGCGATCGGGGCGCGCTCACGGCGACGATCTGCTCGGCGCCGAGCCGCGCACCGGTGATCCGTCACCGGTACTGGCCGACCGGCAGCTGCTGCTGGACACTCTGCATGCTGCGCGGGAACGGCTGATCGTGATCGCCCGAGGCCGCAGCGACACCACCAACGAACCGGTGCCCCTCGCCGCTCCGCTGCAGGAACTGTTCGACGCCGTCGACGCCACCGTCGCCGGACCGGACGGCCCGGTAAGCGCCGAACTCACCGTGTCGCACCCGCTTCAGCCGTTCGATCCGGGCTACTTCGATCCCGATCGTCCGGAGCTCTTCAGCGTGGATCCGCTGGCCTTCCGCGGAGCTCTGGCCGCCGCCTCCGAGCCCCGGCCGGCCCGGAACCGGTACCGGTTCGACGCGCTCGCTCCGCCCGAGCTCAGCGCGGGGGTGTCGCTGGACGAGCTCTCCGCCTTCTTCGGCCATCCGGTTCGGCAGCTGCTCAAGCATCGAGTGGGCTTCACGATGTCGGAGCCGAACGCCTCCAGCGACGTCCTGCCGCTTCAGCTCGATCCGCTGGCCCGCTGGAAGATCGGCAACCGCGTGCTCCGTCAGCTCAGCGAGCGGATTCCGGCGCAGACCATCCGTCACGCCGAATGGCTGCGCGGGGAGGTGCCGCCGGCCGAACTCGGACGCCGCGAGCTGGATCGGATCTTCGCCGAGGCCGAGTCGGCGTTGCACCGCGTCCCCACCGACCTCGGCGAGCCGGCCACCCAGGATCTCGCCCTCACCGTCGACGTGCCCGGCCACGGTCCGCTCGGCCTGCACGGGCGGGTCACCAGCCACGGCGATGACCTGCTCCAACTCGCCTTTTCCAGCCTGGGAGCCAAACACCGCATCGAGGCATGGATCCACCTGCTGGCGCTCACCGTGACCGAGGGCCGGCGGCCACGAGCCGTCGTGGTGGGCAAGAACCGGGCGGTGGCACTCTCCGCCCCACCACCCGATCAGGCAGCGGCGCTGCTGGGGCGTTACCTCGCGCTCTATCGGCTGGGTCTGAGCCAGCCGCTCCCGATACCGCCCCGCGTCGGCGAACGGCTGGCGCAGCTTCGGCGCCGCAGCACCGAGGCCGAGCATCCCGTCCGGATCGCCCGCCCACTGACCAAGAGCTGGGAGTGGGATCGCGATGCGGCATGGTCGGCCTTCTTCGACTTCCCCGACCTGCTGACGATCCCGGCCACCGTGCTCGAACTCCCCGAACCCGTTCCCGCCGAGCCGACCCTGATCGGAGCGCTGGCGCAGTTGATCTGGGCGCCGTTGCTGGAGTGGGAGGTGGAGCGGTGATCGGCTTCGACCCGGCCGGTCCGCTGCCTGCCGGAACCGTCCTGCTGGAGGCCAGCGCCGGCACCGGGAAGACCCACGCCATCGCCGCCCTCGCCACCCGATACCTCGCCGAAGGCGCGGTGTCGGCCGATCGCCTCGCGGTGATCAGCTTCAGCCGGATCGCCTCGGCGGAACTTCGCTCCCGCGTCCGCCAGCGGCTGATCGCCACCCGCGAACTGCTCGCGGCGACCTTGCGCGGACAGGCCCCGGTCGAACTCGATCCCACCGACGCGCTACTGGTGATGGGCGGCCGAACCGAACTGATCGACCGGCACGCCCGCCTGGTGCGAGCACTGGGCGAGCTCGACGGCAGCGCGATCATGACCATCCACGAGTTCTGCCAGGCGATGCTGGCCGAGTTGGGAGTGCTGGCCGACTCCGATCCTCAGGCCAGCCTGATCGAGGACGCCGGCATCCTGCTCGACCAGCTCACCGAGGATCTCTACCTGCAGCGCTACGCATCCCTGCCCGACGGCCCGCCCTTCGAGCTGAGCACCGCCCGGGAGCTGGCGCGCGACGCGATCGAGCTGATCGAGGCGCCGCTGGTGCCTCGCGACACCGACGCCGAGTCCGCCGAACGGCTCTCCTTCGCGGCGGCGGTGCGCACCGAGTTCGCGCTTCGCAAGCAGCGGCTCGGGGTCTTCACCTTCGACGACCAGCTGCTGCGGCTACGCGACGCGTTGCGCCATGCCACCGGCGAGGAGGCGGTGGCGCGACTGCGACGACGCTGCCAGGTGGCGCTGGTGGACGAGTTCCAGGACACCGATCCCGTCCAGTGGTCGATCCTGCGGCAGGCCTTCGACGGCCACCGTCCACTGGTGCTGATCGGCGATCCGAAACAGGCGATCTACGGCTTCCGGGGCGCCGACGTCGCGGCCTACCGGGACGCGGTCGCGACCGCCGCCCAGACCTTCTCGCTCACCACCAATCATCGGGCCGACTCCCCCGTGGTGGCTGCCACCAACGCGCTGTTCTCCGGTGTCTCGCTCGGCGAGGGCATCGACGTCCCCGCTGTCGAGGCCAGGCAGACCGGGTGGCGGTTGCGCAGCCAACTGTCCGCGCCCGTCCGAATCCGATGCATCGCGCCCACCGATCCGCTGGACGCCACCACAGCCCGAGCGCGGGTGACGGCCGACCTGGTCACCGAGGTCGTGGGCCTGCTCTCCAGTGGCGCTCGGCTGCAGACGCCGTCCGGCGACCGGGAACTGCGCGCCGAGGACATCGCCGTCCTGGTCACCACCAACCGGCGGGGACGGGAAGTGGCCGAGGCGCTCGCCACCGCAGGAGTGGCGGTCGCGTTCGCCGGCTCCGACTCGGTATTCGGCTCGGCGGCCGCCGACGACTGGCTCACCCTGCTGCGCGCCCTGGAGGATCCCCAGCGGCAGCACACCAGGGCGGCGGTGCTGACCGACTTCCTGGGCGGCGATCTCGCGGCGCTGGCCACCGCCGACAATGCGCAGCTGGCCGACTGGGGAGGCGTGCTGCAGAACTGGTCGCGGGTGCTGGAGCGCCACGGCGTGGCCGCGCTCTTCGAGGCCGTGCAGCAGCAGAGCCGGTTCACCGAGCGGATGCTCTCTCGGCCGTTCGGCGAACGGCAGCTCACCGACTACCGCCATCTGGCGGAGTTGCTGCACGCCCGCTACACGGCCGGCTTGCGCGGCCAGGCGCTGGTGGCCTGGCTGGCGGAGACCATCCAGACCGCCGAACAGGCCGCCGACCGCACCCGCCGGCTCGAGACCGACCGCTGGGCGGTGCAGATCATGACCGTGCACAAGGCCAAGGGGCTGCAGTTCCCGGTGGTCCTGATACCGCAGGCGGCCGACCTGTACCTGCCGGAGGACGAGGGCGGCAAGCTGGTCTTCCACGACGACGGGACCCGCGTGCTCGATCTCGGCGGACGCTCGGCTCCCGGCCGCAGGGACAGGCTGCGCCAGCACGACCTGGAGGCCGCCGCCGACCGGCTGCGGTCGCTGTACGTGGCCGTGACGCGCGCCGAGAGCCAGGTCACCCTCTGGTGGGCGCGCACGAAACGCAATACCGAGGCATCCCCGCTCCACCGCCTGCTGTTCTGCGAGCGCCCGGAGGCGGGAACCCCCGACCCCTGGTATCCGACCGTCCGCCATCCCCGGGAACTCACCTGGCTGGGCCAGGCCGGGATCGCCGTCGAGGACTGCCCACCGCCCGCACCGCCGGTGCTGCCGGCCGGCGACGGTGCCGCGAGCACGCTCGTGGCTCCCGTCTGGAACCGGCGGATCGACCAGCTCTGGCGGCGGACCTCGTACTCCGGGCTGACCGAGGCGGCACACGCTCACGGGCCGGTGTCCTGGGCGGCGGAGCCCGCCCCGGGCGACGAGCCGGTGGAATCGGCGACGGCGCTGCACGAGGTGTCCGGCCCGGCATCGCCGATGGCCGAGTTGCCGGGTGGGACGGCCTTCGGCAGCCTGGTGCACCACGTCCTGGAGAACCTCGACTGGCACGCCCCGCAGCCGGGCGACGAACCGATTCTCGCCGAACGGCTGGGCCTGGCGGCGGCCGCGGCACTGGAGCAGTACCCACTGGCCGAGGTCGACGCCGGCTCCTTGGGTGAGGGGTTGCTGCCGAGCCTGGTGACACCCCTCGGACGACTCACCGGTGGCCGGGCACTCGCCGAACTCCCGATCACCGATCGGCTCAGCGAACTCGACTTCGAGTACCCGCTCAGCGGCTCGACCACCACGCTGGGCGACGTGGCACGGATGCTGCGGCGCTGGCTGCCGGCCGGCGATCCCCTGGCCGGGTACTCCGACGAGCTCGACCAGCCCGGCCTGGGCACGCAGGCGCTGCGCGGCTTCCTGACCGGCAGCATCGACTCGGTACTGCGGGTGCCCGGTGCCGAAGGCCCCCGTTTCGTCGTCGTCGACTACAAGACCAATCGGCTCAGCCCGAGCGCTGACCTGCGCCTGGCGCACTACCGTGCCGAAGCGATGGCGGCGGAGATGATCCGCACCCACTACCCGCTGCAGGCGCTGGTGTACTGCGTGGCCCTGCACCGCTTCCTGACCCTGCGGCTGACCGGCTACGACCCCGAGCGTCACCTGGGCGGAGTGGGCTACCTGTTCGTCCGCGGAATGGCGGGGCGCGCGGCCGCCCTCGATGCCTCCGGTGAGCCGGAGACCGGTGTGTTCAGCTGGTTCCCACCGGCCGGGCTCGTCGTCGAGCTGTCCGACCTGCTCGCCGATCGGGGGGCACGATGATCACCGATCCGGCGGTCAGCCTGGCACCCGGCCTGCTGCGCGAGATGCACGCCACCGGCCTGCTGGCCTGGGGCGACGTCCACGTCGCCCAGAAGCTGGGCTTCCTCTACGACGAGCCGGATCAGCGGGCACAGCTGGCGCTGGCCCTGGCCGTCCGCGCGCTGCGGGCCGGTCAGGTCTGCCTCGATCTCACCGAGGTGAGGGAACAGACCTTCGAAGCCGATGAGGAGGCGGTGACGGTGCCGCCGGAGCTCTGGCCGCAGCCAGACGAGTGGCGCGGCGTGCTGCTGGCCAGCCGGCTGGTCTCGGTCGGCACCGAACCCACCGGCGAACGCCCGCTGCGGCTGGTGGGCGACCTGCTGTACCTGGAGCGGTACTGGCAGGACGAGAGCACGGTCGCCGGCGAGCTTCGGCGGCGGCTGCGGAGCCCGATCGAACCGGTCGATCTGGCCGCGCTGCGCGAAGCCAGGGCCGAGTTGTTCGGCGTCGGCTCCGATCCCGGCCAGGAGCTCGCCGCGGTGGTCGGCTCCCTCGCCAGCGTCGCGGTGATCGCCGGTGGGCCGGGGACGGGCAAGACCACCACGCTGGCCCGCGTGCTCGGCATGGTCGCGCGGAGCCGGCCCACACCGCCGCTGATCGGGTTGGCCGCGCCCACCGGGAAGGCCGCCGTCCGAATGGAGGAGGCCCTGGCCGACGCGCTCGGCCGGCTCCCCCGCGACCTGGCCGAGACCCTCGGCGGACTGAACGCCTCCACCATCCACCGGCTGCTCGGCTGGGTGCCCGAGGCCCGTAACCGGTTCGCCCACGACGCGGCCAATCCGCTCCCCCACGACCTGGTGGTGATCGACGAGGCGTCGATGGTTCCGGTGAGCCTGCTCGCCCGGCTACTGGAGAGCCTACGACCGCAGGCCCGGCTGGTGCTGATCGGCGACCCGGAACAGTTGGCACCGGTGGACGCCGGCCCGGTGCTGCGCGACATCGTGGCCGCGGAGCCACCGCCGACCCCCGAGTTGGCACAGGCGCTGCGAACGGTCGGATCCCCGGGGAGCGGGCCGGTGGTGCGACTCCGGCGGAACTATCGCTCGGTTCCCGCGCTGACCGAACTAGCCAAGGCCGTGCTGGAGCAGGATGTCGAGACCGCGGTCGCGCTGGCCACCTCGGGGACGCCCGGCATCACGCTGGCCGGGTCGGCCGCCGGCACCCGGTTGCGGGAGATCGTCACCGATCAGGGCATTCGGATGGTCGCGGCGGCGCGGCAGGGCCGGGTCCAGGAGGCACTGGAGGCGCTGGAGGAGCATCGGCTGCTGTGTGCTCACCGGCGCGGTCCGTACGGGGTCGCGCTGTGGGCACGCCAGGTCGAGGAGTGGCTGACCGCGGCGATCGTCGGTTTCGACCCCGGCCAGGACTGGTATCCGGGCCGTCCGCTGCTGGTCACCCAGAACGCCTCCGATCTGGGGTTGTTCAACGGCGACACCGGCGTGGTCGTCGCCGATGCGGCCGGGCTCCGGGCTCATTTCGCCCGTGGCCATCGCGTGCATTCGGTCTCGCCCTTCCTGCTGGACGCCGTGCAGACCGTCCACGCGATGACCGTCCACAAGGCCCAGGGCAGCCAGTTCGAGCGGGTGACCGTCGTGCTGCCGCCACCGGATTCGCCGTTGCTCACCCGCGAACTGCTCTACACAGCGATCACCCGCGCCCGCTCCGAGGTCATCCTGATCGGCAGCGCCGACTCACTGGCCAAGGCGATCGTCAGCCCGGCCCGCGGCGCCACCGGCCTGCGCGCACGCCTGATCGCCGCTACCGACGAAGGTCTCGGCGACGCCAGGCAGTGATCATGCGATGGGCGATCGACGTGCCCATCGGCAGACTCACCTCGCCGGCTTCCAGCGCCGCGTCAAGCTCGTCGCGCGTGAACCAACGGGCCGCCTCGATCTCGGTTTCATCCAGCGTCAGCGTGGTATCGGTGGCATCGGCGGCGAAGCCGAGCATCATCGAGCGCGGGAACGGCCAGGGCTGCGAGCCGAAGTAGCGCGGCGGGCCCAGGCGGAGGCCGACTTCCTCGAACACCTCGCGATGGACGGCCTGCTCCAGGGACTCCCCCGCCTCGACGAAGCCCGCGAAGACCGACACCCGCCCCTTCGCCCACACCGGCTGGCGGCCCAGCAGCAATCGGTCGTCGGCGTCGGTGACGGCCACGATCACTGCCGGATCCACCCGCGGGTAGTGCTCGACGGCGCAACTCACGCAGAGCCGTCCGGCGCCGGCCCTGGTCGTCACGGTGGTTGCGCCACATTCCCCGCAGAATCCGGCTCGCCGGTGCCAGTCGGCCAGGGCGGCCGCCGTGAACGCCACCTGCAGGTCCGCTCCGTCCAGGCCGTCCATCACCGTGCGGAGAACCGGCGCTCCGGGCAACTCTGCACCAGTCTCAACGAAGACCGGTACGGAGCCGACCAGCCCGGCCAGCAGGTGCCGTTCGTCCCGCGCTCCCGAGACCGGACGAAGGTCGAGCCCGTCGTCCGCCCAGGCCAGCCGGCCGTCCTCGCTCACCGCGAGCACGCGGGCCTGCGGCGAGGCCCACAACCCGGCCACCCAGGCGTCGTCGCCGCGTCGGTCCTCGACGCGATCCAGCTGGCTCGGGCTCTCCCAGATCGTCACCCGGGTCAGGCTAGCGCCCCGCCCAGCAGCGCTTCGAGCTGGCCGCGATCCGGCAGCGACGGCCGGAGGATCCGACCGCTGGCCACCTCGTAGAACACCGCGTCGACCTGCTCCTGCGGCACTCCGGCGAGATCCGCCCAGGCCCACCGATACCACGCCAGCTGCAGCGGATCGGCCCGTCCGGCCCAACCTGTCTTCCAGTCCACGACCTGGTAGCGGAAGCCGTCGGCGCCGGCGAAGACCGCGTCGATCCGGCCCCGCACCAGCCGGCCGTCCACCGCCAGGGTGAAGGGCACCTCGACCGCCACCGGCACCGCGTCGGCGTACGGGCCGGCCAGGAACGCCGCGCGCATCCCCTCGTCGACCTGCGCCAGCTCGATCTCCAGGTCGTCGGCGAGCGCCGACTGACCGGCGAAGCGTCGTTCCAGCCAGCGATGGAAGCCGGTTCCGCTGCGCTGTTCCTCGCCCACCAGCCGGGGCATCGGTCGCAGCAGGTCGGCCTGGTAGCCCTCCGGATCGTGGCGCAACCGGGAAAGCCCGGTCACCGACAGGTACGGCGGAGGCGCTGCCTGTCGGTGACCGATCGCATCGGCTCGGGCCTGGACGGTCAGCGCCCACCGCCGCTGCCGCCAGCCGGCCACCTCCGCCGCCAGGTCGAGATCCGGCAGCGGCGGCGGCTCCGGGCCGGCCGCGACCAGTTCGGCAGCGAGCCGGCGCCGGTGCCAACTCTGGGAGCCGTCCACCGCCGGCCAGCGGGCCGCGGCCTGATCGAGGGTCAGCGGATTGGCGGTGGAGAACTCCGCCGGGGCCCCGGTGGCATCGGCGTGCTCGGCCAGCACGCGCAGATAGTCCGAGGCGCGGCGCGGCTTGGCCAGCTGGACGTCCCAGGCATGGCTGCTGGCGTAGAGCCGCCGTTTGGCACGGGTGACCGCGACGTAGGCGAGCCGATCCTCGGAAAGCCGCTGGTCGGCGGTCAGCGCGGCGGCGAACTGTTTGAAGCCGTCGTTGGTCGTCTGTCGCAACTGCGGGACGGCGTCGGCATCGCCGCGCAGCGGGTTGGGCAGTGAGGCGGCATTGCGCAACCAGTTGCCGCTCACCCGATCGGTGGGAAAGACGTCGGTGGCCAGCGCGGGCAGGAAGACCGCCTCCCACTCCAACCCCTTCGCCCGGTGGACGGTCAACAGCTTCACCGAGTCGTCGTCGGAGATCACCGTCTGCTCCAATCCGACGCCGTACTCCCGCTCGGCTTCGAACCAGGCCAGCAGCCCGCCCAGCGATGCCTCGCCGTCGATCTCGCTGTACCCGGCAACGGCCTGGACGAAGGCCGCCAGCTGACCCGGATCGGCTCCCTCCGCCAGCAGTTCGACCTCCAGCCCCAGGGTGTCGATCACCCGGGTCACCAGATCGACCACCGATTCGGACGCCCAGCGGCGTAACCCGGCGAACTCCGTGGCGAAGGCCCCGAAGCGCTCCAGCGCGGCCTGGCTGAACTCCAGCTCGCCGGGCGAGCCCACGGCCTCCAGCAGGCTCGGGACGGCCGCTCGGTCGCTGCCGGCCAGCACCGCTGCCAACGCCTCCTCCAGGCTCGGATCCGCCCCCCGGGTCGTGCGGCCGGCGAGCTGCACCGCCCGCCGTCCCAGTAGTTCCAGGTCGGCCGGCCCGACGGCCCAGCGTGGTGAGGTGAGGAGCCGGACCAGCGCGGGGTTGTCGGCCGGATCGGCCAGCAGCCGCAGGGTCGCCACCACCTCGGCGATCGCCGGTAGCTCCAGCAGCCCGCCGAGGCCGACGATCTCAGCCGGTACCCCGCGGGCGGTCAGTTCGGTGTAGAGCGCGGCAATCGTCGCGTTGCGACGGGCCAGCACCGCTATCTGCGACCAGGAACTCGCCTGTCCCGAGTCGTGCTCGGCCACCACCCGGTCGGCGATCCAGCCGCGTTCGGCCGGCCAGGTGTCGAACTCGGCGGTCTCCAGTCTGGCCGGCGGGGTGTCGGGCGGGCAGCTCAACGCGAGGTCGAGCCCGGCCAGCACGGGATCGCTGCGAATCGGCTCCGCGAGCTGGTTGGCCGCATCCAGGATCTGCTGCCCGCTGCGGCGGTTCACCGTCAGCGCGAAGACCTGCGCGGGCTCACCGTCGGCATCCGGGAATTCCACGGCGAAGCGCAGGATGTTACTGGCAGCGGCTCCGCGCCAGGTGTAGATCGCCTGGCAGGGGTCGCCCACCGCCGTCACCGGGTGGCCACGCCCGTGCCCGGCGTCCGAGCCGGAGAAGAGCCCGGCCAGCAGCCGCGCCTGCGCGGCCGAGGTGTCCTGGTACTCGTCCAGCAGCACCACTGCGAACTCCTCGCGCAGCGCCTGCGCCACGACGGGCACCTCGCTGGCCAGGCGGGCGGCCTGCGCCATCTGGTCGGCGAACTCAACATAGCCGTGACGCTGCTTGAGGGCTTCGTAGCCGGCGACCAGGCCGGCCAGTTCGACGCGTTCTGCGGCAGCGGCCCTGGCCCTGGCGAGGTCGGCGTACAGCTGGCCACGCCAGGTGGGCGCGGCCTCCACCTCGGCCCGGAACCGTTCGGCGTGGGCCACCAGGTCGGCCGGCTCCACCAGGTGGGAGCGCAGTTCGCCGGCCAGCTCGACCACCCGCTGGGTGACCGAATCGGGACGCAGCCGGGAGAGTTCCCGCAGCGGCGACGGCGGATCGGCCACCACCCGGGCGGCCAGCCGGAACCGGGCCGCACCGGTGATCAGCCGGGCGCTGGGTTCGATGCCGAGCAGCAGGCCGTGCTCGTTCACCAGCCGGCCGGCGAAGGCGTCGTAGGTGAGCACCAGTTCCTCGCCCTCGGAGTCGGCCAGGCCGGCGGCGACCAGCGCCCGGCGCACCCGGCCGGAGAGCTCACCGGCGGCCTTGCGGGTGAAGGTGAGGCCGAGCACCTGCTCCGCGCGTACCGCGCCCGAGCCCACCAGCCACACCACCCGGGCCGCCATCACCGTGGTCTTGCCCGAGCCGGCGCCGGCGATGATCACCCCGGGTGCCAGCGGGGCGGTGATTGCGGCGAGCTGCTGCTCGGAGAACGGGATGCCGAGCAGCTCCACCAGCCCGGCGGGATCGCGAAGCGTCATCGCAGTACCTGCTCTCCCCGCCCGGAGGCCGGGCAACTGTCGGCGAACGGGCAGCGGCGGCAGTGCAGGCCCGGCGTGGCACCGAAGCTCCCCTCGGCGACGACCGCCGCCGCCTGGGCGATCCGGTGGTGCGCCCAGGTGGGATAGCCGGCCTCCTCCGGGTCGTCACTGAGGTGCGGACGCTGCGCCAGCGGATCCTGGGCGAACTCCCGGGGCAACGACTCCTGCCGGCTCGGGTGCCGCAGGTACACCACGCTCGCACCGGCCGAGTCGGCCCCGGGGCCGGCGATCTCCGCGAAGCCGCCTTCGGTGACCGCCAGCTGGTAGATGCCGAGTTGATCCATCCCGGCCACCTCGTTGCGGGTGGGCACGGTTCGTCCGGTCTTGAAGTCGATCACCTGCAGGCGGCCGTCGGGCAGCCGCTCCAGCCGATCGACCGCGCCCACCAGACTCACCTGCCGTCCGTCCACCTCCAGCTCGACGTCGAAGGGCGCCTCCACCGCCAGCGGTTCGGTCTCCCGCCCGGAACGCCAGGCCAGGAAGCGCCCGATGGAGAGTTCGGCCTCCACCCGCTCCACGGCAGACAGCCAGCCGGTGTCGAAGCGAAGATGCTGCCAGGCGGTGTCCAGGTAGTCGCCGACCGCGGCATCGTCCAGGGCACCGGTGCTGGCGTGCTGCACCAGCAGGTGGATCACCGAGCCCAGCGAGGCCCCCACCGCCGGTGGTGGATCGGCGTGCGCCTGCCGGCTCAGGAAGTAGTGCCGGGGGCAGGTGAGCAGGGCGCTGACCTGGCTCGGGCTGAGCCGGATCGGCCCAGCGGTGGGACGGCTGCCGCTGGAGAGCTCACGCACCCCCCACCAGGTCGCCGGGTCGGCGGCCGGCACCAGCGGCCGGTCGTCGTCGAGCCGTTCCGCGGCCAGCGCCGCCAGCTCGGCCGCGGCGGCCATCCGGCGCGGTGGCGCGCTGTCGGGAGATGCCAGGGCCCGGCGCAGCATTCCCACCAACCCACCGGTCGTCACGGGCGGATCCGCCACCGCCGGTTCGGGTTCGACTCCCAGTTCGGCCAGGAAACGGGAGGGCTGGTCGGCCTCACCTTCCGTCCCTGCCGCGGCGGTCACGATCAACTCGCCGCGCGCCCGGGTGCAGGCCAGCCGGAACAGCCGGCGCTCCTCGGTCAGCCGCTCCCTGGCTCCCGGGCGGGGGCCGATCGCCTGGCTCAGCAACCGCTCGGGCTCCAGCACGGCGCTCGGCCGGCGCACCGCCGGCCAGCTGCCCTCCTGCACCCCGGCGACGATCACCAGTTCCCATTCCCGGCCCTTGGCCCGGTGCGCGGTGAGCAGCGCGACCCCGCCGGAGCCGATCCGCGACTCGCGCTCCCGGTCGGCCGGGATCTGCTGGGCGGCGACCTGCTCCAGTAGCGCGTGGACACCCGCGACACCGGATGCCGTCGACTCCCCCGCCACCTCGAAGAAGGCCGAGACCGCGTCCAGGTCCCGGTCAGCCTGCCGTCCGGAGGCGCCCCCCGCCAGCGCCTCAGCCCGCAGCCGGGCCGGCCACCGGGTGCCCTGCCACAGCCCCCAGGCGACGGCGTCTGGGCGCTCGCCCGCCTGGACGGCGTCGCGCGCGGCCGCCAGCAGCGCCGCCAGCCTGGCCAGCCGGCGCCGGGCCGCGGTGGGTTCCGCCTCCTCCAGCCACCCGGGCTGGTTCACCGCGGCCGCCAGCGCCTCCTCCGTCGCCGGCACCTGGCCTAGGGCATCGCGCACCTCGGGGTGGGCTCGGCGCCACTGCCGCACCGCCTGGCGCAGCGCGGACGGGTCGAGGCCGCCCAACGGCGAACCGAGCAGACGGATCGCCTCGCCGGCGTGCAGTTCGCCGCGAGCCGCGACCTCCAGCGCGAGCAGCAGCGGACGGACGGCCTGCGCCTGGGCCAGCGCGATCTCGTCCCCCGCCAGGCTCACCGGCACTCCGGCCTGGGCGCAGGCGCGGGCGATCTCGGCCAGGCCGCGCCCGGAGCGGGTCACCACCGCCATCTCGCGGTAGTCGACGGCGCGTTCGATCCGCGATCGCCGCAGTTCCGCGGCGATCGCGCGGGCCTGGGCCGCCTCGCTCGCGCAGTGCAGCACCCGCACCGCTCCCGCCCGGTCGGCCGGATGCAGCTCACCGGCCAGCCTGGGCGCTGCCACCGGCAGCCGCCGCTCCAGCCGGACGATCGCGGCTGCGAGCTCGCCGCCGAACCGGTGGCCCTGCGCCAGCACCTCAACCCGCGCCGGGCTCCCGTCCGCCTGGACGAAGATGTCGGGGAACTCGGCTGCCACCCGGGGGTGCGCGCCCCGGAAGGTGTTCACCGCGGCCAGCGGATCGGCGGTGGCCAGGATGCGGCCGCCGTCCGGCACGATTTCCCGCAGCAACCCCAGCTGGGCGGGATCGAGGTCGGTGACGTCGTCCACCACGACCGCGTCGAAGCGCTCCCGCAGCGCCGACAGCACCTCCGGCGAGCCGAGCAGCAGCCGGGCGCGATGAACGAGTTCGGCGTAGTCGAGCACCTGTTCGGCATCCAGCACGTCGAGGTACTCGGCGAAGAACTCGCCCACCGCCTGCCAGGCCGGCAGGCCGGCCTGCGCCCCGAGCTCGGCGACATCCTCCGGATCGAGCCCCAGCTGCCGCGCCCTGGCCAGCACCGCCCGCACCTGGCGGGCGAAGCCGGCTGTCGGCAGCGCCGGACGAAGCACCTCGGGCCATCGGTCGCCGGTCTCGCCCGCCAGCAGCTCGCGCACCCGGAACTCCTGCTCGGGCGCGGTGAGCAGGCGCCAGTCGCTGTGCGCGCCGTACTGGTCGAGCAGGGATCGGGCCAGCGCATGGACGGTGGTCACCGTGAGCTGGGTGACACCACCGGCTTCCGCGGCGATCCGGTTGCGCAGGGTGCTGGCCGCGGCGCGGCCGGGAGCCAGCACCAGTGGCCGCCGCCCGGCCCGCAACTCGGCGACCGCCGCCCGCGCCACGGCGGTGGTCTTCCCCGTCCCGGCGCCGCCGAGCAGCAGCAGCGGCCCCTCCCAGTCAGTCACCCCACCATCGAAGCACCTGGCACCGACAACCGCGCCCGCCGACGCGGAGTGGGTCCACGACGTCCCGGCCGGTGGTGCGGATGGACGCCGACCCTCGGGGTTGTCCCGGGCGCTTCCCTCGCCCTGGCCGACGCGGCCCGCCGCAGCCACCACGTGTCCGCCCGGACGGCTAGATTGGTGATTCACAATCACTCGACCCGCTGAGAGGCCCGCGATGACCACTCCCGCGCAACCGGCAGCCGGTGCGGCGCAAGCCGCACCCCTCGCTCCGCCCGACATGCTCACGCTGACCGCCCCCGCGCCGCCGCCCCTGGTGGTGGAGACCCAGGCGCCTGCGATGGCACCCCAGGTGGGCGCCGAGCAGGTTCCGGTGCTGGACGCCAAGGTGGAGGAGTTCCTGGGTGCGCTGAGCGGCGCCGAAGCGAACTCGCCCTCCTTCTCGGCCCAGGCCGACGCCGTCCGCTCGATGGGCGACGCCGACATCCGCAAGGCGGCCGAGACCTCCAACCGGCTGCTGCAGACCCCGGTTCGCGCCGTCCAGACCGGTGGGCTGGCCGAAGGCTCGAAGGTGGGCCAGACCCTGCTGCAGCTGCGGCGCACCGTCGAGGATCTCGACCCCAGCGCGGCCCGCGGCTCGAAGAAGTGGTTCAAGAAGATGCCCTTCGGCGACCAGATCAACGACTACTTCCGCAAGTACCAGAGCTCGCAGGATCACCTCAACGGCATCCTGCACGCGCTGCGCAACGGCCAGGACGAGCTGACCAAGGACAACGTCGCCCTCAACATGGAGAAGCAGAATCTCTGGACGGTGATGGGCCGGCTCAACCAGTACGTCTACATCGCCGAACGGCTGGATGCCAAGCTCTCCGCCCAGATCGCCGAGCTGGAGATCGCCGACCCGGAGAAGGCCAAGGCGCTCAGCCAGGACGTGCTGTTCTACGTCCGCCAGAAGCACCAGGACCTGCTCACCCAGCTGGCCGTGTCGATCCAGAGCTACCTGGCGATCGACATCATCATCAAGAACAACATCGAGCTCATCAAGGGTGTCGACCGCGCCTCGACGACCACCATCTCCGCGCTGCGGACGGCCGTGATCGTCGCCCAGGCGCTGGGCAACCAGAAGCTGGTGCTCGACCAGATCACCGCGCTGAACTCGACGACTTCGGACATGATCCAGCGCACCTCGGAGATGCTGAAGGAGAACTCGGCCAAGATCCAGGAGCAGGCCGCCTCCTCGACCATCGGCCTGCAGCAGTTGCAGGCGGCCTTCGCCAACATCTACGCCACGATGGATTCGATCGACGAGTTCAAGCTCAAGGCGCTGGACAGCATGGCAGCCACCATCGGCACCCTGGAGGTCGAGGTGGTCAAGAGCCGCGCCTACCTCGACCGGGTCGCCGCGCAGGATTCCCGCGCCTCCCAGCTGCCCAGCATCACGATCGATCGGTAAGCATCGCAGATGGGCTTCTGGGACTGGTTGCGGGGCGGCGAACCCGAGCCGGAGCCTGCTGTCGTGGAGATCGCAACGGCACCGACCGAGGCGGACATCGCGCTCGCGCTGGCCAGGGTCGAGGAGCTGGTCGCCGATCCGGCGATCCCCGGGGTGGTGCGCTCCCGCGCGCTCGGGGTGACCGGCACGGTGCGCAAGACCCTGCCCCGCCTCGGCCTGCTGGGGCTGGGCAGCTACGACTCGTACTCGGTGGTGGCCACGGCGACCGACTACCTGCCGGAGGCGATCGGCGCCTACCTCCGGCTCCCCCGGGACTGGGCCGATTCCCGTCCGGTGGAGGCCGGGAAGACCTCACTGATGCTCCTCATCGACCAGCTCGACCTGCTGGGGATCACGATGGAGAAGATCTACGACGCGGCGAACCGGACCGACGCCGAGGCACTGGTCTCCCACGGCCGGTTCCTGCAGGAAAGGTTCGGCCACGGCCCGGTCGTCCCCCCGCCAGTGGCCGCCCCGCCGGCCTCCAGCAATCCCCTCGACCTCGGAGCTCCATGACCACGGATCTGCGCGCCACCCTGGCAGCCCTGGATGTCGCCGCCCGCCACGCCGGCATCGACCCGGAAGCGGCGGCCGACGATGCCCGCGCGTTGTCCGCCGCCGTCGCGGAGTCGAACCGGGGTTCCTACCTCGCCTGGTGCGAGGCCTTCGGCCTCACGCCCTCGGCCACGCCGTTCTACGACGCCGCGTCCAGGGGACGCCGCTACCGCGGCCTGCCCACCCCGACCGCCACCCAGGCCGCGGCGCTCAGCGGGGCTGCAGCGGTGGCCTACCGTCAGGCGCTGGTGGACGTGTGCACCGCCGCCGCCCTGCTGGGCGAGCCTGGCCCCACGGCGATGGGCGCGGCCCAGCTGGCGGGGGCCGCCCAGCTCGGCGCAGCGATGCCGGCCCCGCCCGCCCCGGGGTTGCCCACCGACTCGGCCCACCAGGATTTCGCCCGCCAGGCGCCCGCGATCCTGGCCGACGTGCTGGCCCGGCTGGGCGAATCCCAGCAGCGGATGCTCGACCTGAACCGCGGCGATCCGCTCACCCCGGGCGCCATCCCGGGCCTGCCCGGCTCCGCCCTGCCGACGCCGAACCTCGGCTCCGCACCCGCCCCGTCCACCCCCGCGCCGGCTCCCGTGACGGCCGCGCAGCCACCTGAACCGGACCCGGCCGAAGCGACCCCCGAACAGCCGAAGAAGAGCGTCGAGGAATGGCTCGCCGAGCTCGACGAGCTGATCGGCCTGGCCTCGGTCAAGACCGAGATCCACCGGCAGACCGCGATCCTGCGGGTGGACGCGCTGCGCGCCAAGGCCGGCCTGAAGTCGCCGACGATCACCCGCCACCTGGTGTTCACCGGCAACCCCGGCACCGGCAAGACCACAGTGGCGCGGATGGTGGCCGGCATCTACGCCGCCATCGGCCTGCTGAGCAAGGGTCAGCTGATCGAGGTCGACCGTTCCGAACTGGTTGCCGGCTACCTCGGCCAGACCGCGATCAAGACCGCTGAGGTCGTCGCCAGCGCGACCGGCGGCGTGCTGTTCATCGACGAGGCATACTCCCTCAACGGCGACCAGTACGGCGAGGAGGCGATCAACACCCTGGTGAAGGAGATGGAGGACAAACGCGACGATCTGGTCGTGATCGTGGCCGGCTACACCAGCCCGATGATCGAGTTCGTCGCCAACAATCCGGGCCTGGCCAGCCGGTTCCGCACCACCATCGAGTTCTCCGACTACACCGACGACGAACTGGAGAAGATCTTCACGCAGCTCGCCACCCGGGCCGACTACGACCTGGACGAGGCCTGCGCGGACGAGTTCCGTCGCCAGCTCTCCCGCCAGCTCCGCGACCATACCTTCGGCAACGGACGCTGGGCGCGCAACCTGTTCGAGGCCGCCATCGGCCGCCACGCCTGGCGGCTGCGCGAGGTCGAGGAGCCCACCCTGGAACAGCTCCGCACCCTCGCCGCCGAGGATCTGATCCCCGATCCGGCCCCGGCGATCGACTGGGAGCCGGTCGGCGACGACGAACCGCAGGAGCAGCAGGAGTGAGCACGCCCTCGCCCACCCGCCCCGCTCCGCCGGCGGCCGCGCAGCCGCCCCAGGCGGCGGCGACGCGCAGCCGCGCCGACCGGGCCTCCCAGGCACTCACCGGCCGCGGCAGCGGTGCCACCCCACGCCGGCTTCGGCTGGCTCGCCTGGCCCATGTCGCCATCGCGCTCGTCCTCGGCGTCGGAGCGGTGGTCACAGGTGTCGAGCTGAGCGAACGCGAGCAGATCGCCACCGTCCACGCCGAGCAGTACGAGCGCGCCACCGCCATCGAGGCCGGGCTGCAGGAAGCCCAGGCCGGCGCTTCCGCGACACCGGCTGCTCCAGCGGCGTTGCCGGAGGCCACCCGGACGGCACTGGACGAGGTGTCGACCCTGCTGGTCGACGTCGCGGCGCAGCGCACGGACGACCCCGCCGACCTGGCGGAGATCAGCCGGCTGGTCTCCCGCTACACCGAGTCCCTCGCGGCCGGCAAGTCCGCTCCGGCCAAGGAGCTGCTGTCCGAGGAACTGCTCCCGGCCGTACAGCGCCTTCAGGAGGCGCACAACGCGGTCTCCAGCGCCGTGGTGACCTGGTGGATGTGGCTGGTTCCGGTGGGGGCCTGGCTGGCCGTGGCCTTCATCGTCGGCATCGCGTGGTACGCCGCCCGGATCAGCCATCGCGTCATCAACCCCGGGCTGGCGATCGCCGCGGTCGCCACCGTGACCCTGGCGGTGGGCAGCGGATCGTTCCTGGCCGCACATCAGGCGGGAACGGCGGCCAATCCGGGCTTCCTCGCACTGGCCGTCGGCTGCGCCGCGATCAGCACCGTGGCCGGCGCCTGGGGGCTGCACCAACGGCTGAAGGAGTACCGATGAACACCCCCCGAAGTTCTTCTCCTCCACTGCGCTCCCCCGAACAACTCCGTGGGGACCCCGCATGACCGGCACCGTCTCCCCCGCCGCCCCCGGCCAGCTCGGCGTCGCCGCCAGGCCTGCCGAGATGCTGGACTACCTCGGCAGGCTCGACGCCTGGCTGTCGCAGCGCCGTCAGGAACTCGACTCCCTGGACAGCCAGATCCAGAGCACCGGCCGGCAGGCCGAACTCACCGGTGACGTCACCCTGGCGCTGGCGCTGTGGCAGGCGGTCAAGACCCGGCAGGATCTGATCCTGCGCACCTGGGATTCGGGCCGAGTCGGCCAGGTCGAGCTGGAACGCCTCTCCGGGCTGATCTGGGGCAGGCTGGACACCCAGGCCGCCTCGGTCGACCAGCTCCGCTCGATGGCGGTCTCGCTGCCCGAGGCCGGACGGCTGTGCGACGCCCTGGTCGCCCAACTGCGCACCCGGCTCAACACCGATCCCAACGCCGAGCAGCAGCTGATCCGGCTGCGCAATCTGCGCGCCCAGTTCGAGCGGATCCGCGACCAGATCGGTCTGGAGCCGCCCGCCCAGCAGCCCGGCGCGCTCGCCAAGCTCGACTCCCTGGCGCAGCGCGCCGCCGATCTCGCCGGCAAGCGGGAGCGCGGCGGCGACATCGGCGGCCTGCTCGGTCCGCTGGAGATCGACGCCGCTCGCTACGAACGGGATCTGATCGTCACCGCCGCGCAGCGCCGGGAAGCCCGTGATCTCGTCACCCGGGCCCGAGAGACCCACACCGCGCTGGCCGCCCGCGAACTGGCCGTCCGCCAGGTGGCCGCCCAGGCCGCGGCGACCTGCTGGCCGCTTCCGGTCACGCCGGTGCCGGCGCTGGCCGCGCTCGGACCGATCCCCAACACCAGGGCCGCGCTGCAGCCCTACCTCGCCCAACTGGACGGCTACGCGGCCGCGCTGGCCACAGCCCACCGCGATCTGGCCGCCGCCATGGAGGAGGTCGGACGCGCCCGGGATCTGCTGTCCGCGCTCATCGCCAAGGCCGGAGCGCTGGGCTGCGCCGACGATCCCACCCTGACCTCGATCGCCGCCCTCACCGCCGCCCAGTTCGACACCGGGGAGCCGACCGTCCTCCCGGTCGTCAACGAACTGCTCGCCGCCTATTCGGCCCGGCTCGACTACCGCAAGACCAACCCCGGGAGCGGCGTGTGAGATGCGGCCAGCCGGGTTGCACCGGCACCATCGTCGACGGCTACTGCGACGTCTGCGGCATGCCGCCCACCCCCGGCACGATGCCGGTGGGCCGCGGGGTGCCCGGCTCCCGTCCGTCCACCACCGCCACCGGCCCCTGTCCGCAGCCCGGCTGCGGGGGACGGATCGTCGACGGCTACTGCGACGTCTGCGGGCTGCCGCCCGAACCCGCGTCCTCCCCCGGCACCGCCGCGTCCAGCGCGAGCTCGCTCACCCGGGCCTCCGCGCAACTCGGCTCGACCGCGCTGGGTTCGGCCCGCGCGAGTTCCTTCGGTGCGCCCGCCGTCCGCCGCCGCCCGCCCCGCAGGAGCGGACCGGGCCGCATCGGGGCCGGGCTCACCTACGTTCCGCCGGCCCCGGCGATCGACCCGTCCAAGGCCGTGCTGGTCTCCCCGGTGGTGCCCGAGGACCGCCGGGTCTGCCCCAACTGCGGCGTAAAGGTCGGCCAGTCCTCGACGGTGGGCTCCGGACGCAGCGAGGGATTCTGCCCCAACTGCGGCGCCCCCTATTCGTTCACCGCCAAGCTCGCCGCCGGCGACGTCGTGGCCGGTCAGTACCAGGTGGAGGGGGCCCTCGCGCACGGCGGCATGGGCTGGATCTACCTGGCCCGCGACCTCAATGTCTCCGGGCGGTGGGTGGTGCTCAAGGGGCTGCTCAACACCGGCGACTCCGACGCCCTCGCCGCGACCATCAGCGAGCAGCAGTTCCTGGCGCGGGTGGAGCACCCGCTGATCGTCGAGATCCACAACTTCGTCACCCACGACGACGCCGGCTACATCGTGATGGAGTACGTCGGCGGCCGCTCGCTCAAGCAGCTGCTCAAGCAGCGGATGGAGGCCAACGGCGGGGAGCCCAACCCCCTCCCGCTGGATCAGGCCCTGGCCTTCCTGATCGAGATCCTGCCGGCCTTCAGCTACCTGCACGAACTGGGTCTGCTCTACTGCGACTTCAAGCCTGACAACGTGATCCAGGTGGGCGACGCGCTGAAGCTGATCGACCTGGGCGGCGTGCGCCATGCCGGCGACGACGACTCGGCGATCTATGGGACGGTCGGCTTCCAGGCGCCGGAGGTGGCGACGGCAGGCCCGTCGGTCGCCTCCGACATCTTCACCATCGGCCGGACCCTGATGGTGCTGTGCGCCGACGTCCCCGGGTATCAGACCAGCTACGAGTTCACCATTCCGCCGGTCGACGAGATCCCCGTCTTCGCCGAGCACGATGCCGCCTACCGGCTGCTGCTGAAGTGCTGCGCGCGCGACCCCAACGACCGCTTCGCCTCGGCCGACGAACTGCGCACCCAGCTGATCGGGGTACTGCGCGAGGTGGTGGCCGCCCGCACCCAGGGCGTCGCCACCACGGCCGCAGCCTCGGCATTGTTCGACCCGCCCACCGCCACCGGCGATCGCTTCAGCTGGCGCCAGCTGCCCCGGCTCCGGCCCGACGAGGCTGATCCGCAGCGGGCCTGGGTGGCCCGCATCAACATCGACGACCCGGCGCAGCGGCTGGCCGCGTTGGGCGGGGCTCCCGCCCAGACCGCCGAGGTGCTGCTGGCCCGCGGCCATGCCGCCCTCGAGCTGGGCGACGCCCGGGCCCTGGACGCCTGCGTCCAGCAACTGCTGACCGCGGACCCCTGGGAATGGCGGGCGGTCTGGCTGGCCGGCCTGGGCTCGCTGGCCGCCCAGGACTACGCCACCGCGCAGTCCTCCTTCAACGCGGTCTACGGCCAGGTGCCGGGCGAGCTGGCTCCCAAGCTCGCCCTGGCCGTGGCCTGCGAACTGGGCGGCGAACCCGACCTGGCGCAGACGCTGTACCTGGTCTGCGCCTCGACGGACGCCAACTACGTCACCCCGGCTGCCTTCGGGCTGGCCCGGGTGCGGGCCGGACGCGGCGACGCCGCCGGAACCCTGACCGCCCTGGAACTCGTCCCGAACACCTCCCGGGGCTACCCCGAGTCGCAGCGGCAGCGGGCCGTCCTGCTGGCGACCCAGGCCCACGACATCCCCGCCATCGACCGGGCGCTGACCGCGATCGGCGCGTCCCGCCTCGAACCGGTCGCGCAGGCCGAATACGAGCAGTTGCTGCTGGAACGGGCTCTCGACCTGGCCGGCAAGGGCCCGGTGCGGCTCGGCGGCCAGGACTTGGACGCAGCGGGGCTCCGCGGCCGCCTGGAGCAGGCCTACCGCAACCGCGCCGCGCTGACCTCCGATCCGGCCGAACGCGCACACTACGTCGATCTGGCCCTCTCGATTCGACCCTGGAGCCTGCTGTGAGCAACGAAGAACCCTGGCCGCTGCTCGATGGCGGCGGCACGACACCTCCTTCGGCGGTCGAAGGCCGCTGCCCCACCTGCACCTACCCGGTGACCGCCTGGGCGAGCTTCTGCGAGGGCTGCGGCGCTCCGCTGCTGCCCACCGCGCCGCCTCCTCCGCTGCAGCCCAGCGGGGGGTCGACCGCGACCCGGCGCCTGGGCGCCGAGGCACAGCCGCGCAGCTGCGCCCAGTGCGGCGGGACGATCGACGCCGACGGCTACTGCCAGACCTGCGGCACCAAGGCGCCCGACCCGCGGGATCACAGCGAGGCGGCGCCGGCGCCATGGCTGGCCGGGGTCTGCGATCGAGGGGTCCAGCACACCCGCAACGAGGACGCACTGGCGCTCTGGGTCTCCCCGGAAGGGGATCGCGCCGTGCTGGTGGTGTGCGACGGCGTCTCCAGTTCGGCCGAGGCGGATGTGGCCTCGACCGCGGGCGCCGAACAGGCCTGCCGGGTGCTGGCCGAGCAGGCCGTGGGCAGCGATGACGCGATCGCCGAGGCCCTGGTCGCCGCCGCGGCCGAGGCCAATGCCGCCATCGCCGCAGCCACGACCGGTGAGGGCGTCAGCGCCGGATCGGCCACCTTCGCCGCCGCCGTGGTCGTCGCCGGCTCCCCCGGCCTCGATCCCGGGATCCACTACGGCTCGCTCGGGGACAGCCGTGTCTACTGGATCGGCGACCCCGGATCGGCTCCGGATCAGGTCGAGCGGCTGCTGCTGACCCGCGACGACTCGATGGCGCAGGAGTTCATCGAACAGGGAATGCCCCGCGACGAGGCGGAGGCGATGCCCAAGGCACACGCCATCACGAAGTGGCTGGGCAGCGATGCCACCGACGTGGTGCCTCGCACCGGCGTGCTTCGTCCGGGCTCCGACGGCTGGCTGGTGGTCTGCTCCGACGGTCTGTGGAACTACGCCTCCGAGCCGGCCGCCCTGGCCGAACAGCTCGACGCCGCCGCCGTGGCCGACCCGTCCCCGCTGGCCATCGCCCGGGCGCTGGTGGCCTGGGCGAACGCCCAGGGCGGGCAGGACAACGTGACGGTGGCGCTCGCCCGCCACACCGTTAGGCTGGAGGAACCGGCCGCGGACGTCGCCGCCGGGGAAGGGAAACCCATCGATGGCTGAGTTCACCTCTGCGGTCTACCAGAACGAGTACCTGCCCGACGGTGGCACCGACGTGAACGCGATCGTGACGATCTCGTGCACCGGCGCCGGCGAGGCCGGGAAGACCGGGGCTGGCGACGCGGGCGAGATCATCATCGTCGACACCTCGGGCTCGATGGGCCAGGCGAACATGAACGCGGCCAAGCAGGCGGCGATGGTGGCCCTGGATCACATTCTCGACGGCACCTACTTCGCGGTCGTGGCAGGCAACCACAAGGCCTACCTGGCCTACCCGATGGTGCAGACCGGCGCCGGCATGGTGCGGATGGATCCGCGCACCCGCGCCGAGGCGCGCCGGGCGATCAGCTTCTTCCGGGCCGACGGCGGTACCGCCATGGGGACGTGGCTGAACCTGGCCAAGGCTCTGTTCGCCTCGGTCGGGCCGCTCGGCAACAAGCACGCCATCCTGCTGACCGACGGGGAGAACCACAACGAGACCCAGAGCCAGCTCGACACGGCGATCGCCAACTGCGTCGGCCATTTCCAGGTGGACGCCCGCGGCGTGGGCGTGGACTGGAAGGTGGCCGAGATCCGCAAGATCGCCCAGGCGCTGCTGGGCACCGTCGACATCATCCCGAACGCCAGCCAGTTGGGCGCGGTCTTCACCGAGCTGCTGCGCAACTCGATGGCCCGCGGCGTGGCCAACGCCGAGCTCCGGATCTGGATTCCGCAGGGCGCGCAGGTGCAGTTCGTGCGTCAGGTCTCCCCCACCGTGGAGGATCTCACCCACCGCGGCACCCCGGTCAACCAGCTGACGATGAGCTATCCGACCGGCTCCTGGGGAGACGAGGAACGCGACTACCACCTCGCCATCCGGCTGGCTGCCAAGACCGTCGGCCAGGAGCAGCTCGCCGCACGGGTGCAGCTGGCCGTGGGCAACGAGCTCCTCACCCAGGGGCTGGTCAAGGCGAAGTGGTCGGCGGACACGAACCTGACCGCCCAGATCAATCCCGAGGTGGCGCACTACACCGGCCAGACCGAGCTGGCGCAGGTGATCCAGGAGGGCCTGGCCGCCCAGGCGGTGGGCGACGAGGCGACAGCCACCACCAAGCTGGGCCGCGCCGTCCAGCTCGCCACCGAGACGGGCAACGCCGAGGCAACCGCGAAGTTGCGCAAGGTGGTGGACGTGACCGACGCCCGCACCGGTACCGTCCAGCTGCGGCGGGCGGTCGACAAGGCCGACGTGATGGCGCTGGATACCGCCTCGACGAAGACAACGAGAATCAGGGGCTGACATGCCGATCTGTCCAGCAGGGCATACCTCCACCGCGACCGACTTCTGCGACACCTGCGGCCTGCCCATCCCGGCGGGGGCGCCGGCGACCCCGGTTCCGCCGCCGGCAGCGGAACCGCTGCAGCCTCCGGCGGCGATGGTCTGCCCGGCCTGCGGCACGCCCAACGTGGCCGACGCGCTGTTCTGCGAGGCGTGCGGCCACGACTTCATCGGCGGCCCGGCCGCGCTCGCTGCGGAACCCGCCGAATCGCCCACCGAGCCGGTCGAAATCCTCCCTGAGCCCGCCGAGACCGTCGCCGAGCCGGCCGAGGCGACCGCCGTTCCCGCGGTGGAATGGATCGCGGAGCTGTGGATCGACCCCGACTGGTATGCCGCCCAGGGTTCGGCCGATCCGCTGCCCTCCCCCGGCCTGCCCGACATCGTGCCACTGGTGAAGGAGACCAACCTGATCGGACGGATCTCCACCAGCCGCAACATCTACCCCGAGGTCGACTGCGAACTCGACACCGGCTGCAGCCGCCGCCACGCCCGGCTGACCACCGACGGCAGCCGCTGGTGGATCGAGGATCTGGAGTCGGCCAACGGCACCTTCATCGGCACCGCCGCCGGCCCGCTGCCCGCCATGCCCATCCCGCGCGGCAAGGTGGAACTGGCCCCGGACCAGCGCATCTACCTCGGCGCCTGGACCCGCATCGTCGTCCGCCGGGCCACCGAGGACGAGAGGGCGGCGTTTGCCGGAGTGTCCGCCTGACTCCTGGTTGCGCTCTGGGCGTACTCCGGCCGGATTCGCGGCATCCCGCGTATAGATTGGCGGGGCAGACTCACAAGGAGGCATGGTGGAGATCAAGGTCGGCATTCAGCACGTGGCACGGGAGATCGCCGTCGAGACCGACGAGACGGCAGCCGACGTCGAGAAGAACCTGCTGAAGGCGCTGGCCGACGACAGCATCCTCACCCTCACCGACGCCAAGGGACGCAAGGTGCTCGTCCCGGTCGACAAGATCGCCTACGTTGACCTCGGCCAGGAACACGTCCGGCCGGTCGGGTTCGGCACCGGATAGGCAGGTCGGGCTAGACTGGGCGGGCACGCAACACCTGCGTCCCCGCTGTGGCTGCCTTTTCGCGCTGCTGGCGGGTTCCCTGACCAGCGTCAACCCGCTGGATGACGAAGAGGCATGACCCTGAGCACCGACACCATCGACTCCGCCCCGGTCGCGGACCAACAGCACACCTTCGCCGATCTCGGCGTGATCGAACCGATCTCGGCGGCGCTGGCCGCCATCGACATCACCCACCCGTTCCCGATTCAGGCGCTGGCGATCCCGATCGCGCTGGCCGGCACCGACATGATCGGCCAGGCCCGCACCGGCACCGGCAAGACGCTGGCCTTCGGCATCAGCCTGCTGCAGCGGATCCTGGTCGCCGGCGACGAGGGCTACGACGACATGCCCGCCAAGGACCTGCCGCAGGCCCTGGTCATGACGCCCACCCGCGAGCTCGCGCTGCAGGTGGCCCGTGACCTCGAGGTCGCCTCGGCCGTCCGCAAGGCGCGGGTGCTCACGGTCTACGGCGGCGTCGGCTACGAGCCGCAGCTCGAGGCCCTGGCGGACGGGGTCGACGTGGTCGTCGGCACCCCGGGCCGGCTGCTCGACCTGGTGCAGCGGCGCAACCTCAACCTGGCCCACGTCAAGGTGCTGGTGCTCGACGAGGCCGACGAGATGCTCGACCTTGGCTTCCTGCCCGACGTCGAGCGGCTGATCTCCAAGACCCCGAAGTCGCGTCAGACGCTGCTGTTCTCGGCCACCATGCCGTCGGCCATCGTCGCCCTGGCTCGGATGCACCTCAACCAGCCGGTGAACGTCCGCGCCGAGAGCCACGACGCCCAGATGACGGTGCCCGACACCACCCAGTTCGTCTACCAGGCGCACGACCTGGACAAGCCCGAGATCATCGGGCGCGCGCTGCAGGCCGAGGGCCGCGGCCGCACCATGATCTTCACCCGCACCAAGCGGGCAGCCCAGCGGCTGGCCGACGAGTTGGTCGACCGGGGCTTCCAGGCGACCTCCATCCACGGCGATCTCAGCCAGGTGATGCGCGAGAAGGCGCTGAAGAAGTTCCGCGAGGGCAAGGTCGACGTGCTGGTGGCCACCGACGTGGCGGCCCGTGGCATCGACATCACCGACGTCACCCACGTGATCAACCACGAGTGCCCCGACTCGGAGATGACCTACGTCCACCGGATCGGACGGACGGGTCGCGCCGGCGCGACCGGCGTGGCCATCACCCTGGTCGACTGGGCCGACATCACCCGCTGGAAGGTGATCAACAAGGCGCTCGACCTTCCCTTCACCGAGATCCCGGAGACCTACTCCACCTCGCCCCACCTGTTCGCCGATCTGGGCATCGCCGAGGGCACCCGGGGACGCCTGAAGGAGGCCGAGCCGAAGCCGCCGCGCGAACCGCGGGAACGGCGCGATCGCGGCCGTCGCCCCGAAGGCTCCACCGGTGAGGGCGACAAGCGGGAAGGCTCGCCGCGCCGCAAGCGGAGCCGTCGCCGCACCCGCAACGGCCAGCCGGTCGAGCAGGCGCCCGCGGCAGCCGCGACCGAGTAGGTCCGGCGACCCGGGATCTCCTGCCCGATCGGGGGATCCCGGCCCGCTCCGCGCATGACGAAAACGCCGTTGTTCGGCCCGTTACCGGTGCCCGGACAACGGCTATCTCATCGGATCGTCTCTTCGGTTGCGTTCCCCGACGGGGTAATCAGTACTGCATCCCCATGGCGGTGCGGACCTCGTCCAGGGTGGCGTCCGCGATCTGGTTGGCCCGCTCGTTGCCGGCGCGCAGCACCGAGAGCAGGTGGCCGGGATCGGCGGCCAGTTCGGCGCGCCGGGCCCGGATCGGAGCGAAGTAGGTGTTGATTGCCTCGGTGACGAACCGCTTCAGTGCGCCCCCGCCGCCGTCGCCGATCTCGGCGGCGATCTCGGCCGGATCGCGGTCGGCCGCCAGGCCGCCCAGCAGCAGCAGGTTGGCGACCTCTGGCCGGCGCTCCGGCTCGTAGGTGATGAAGCGTTCGGAGTCGGTCACCGCCTTCTTGATCAGGCGCGCGGTGGTGTCGGCGTCCATCCCGATCTCGATGGTGTTGCCCTTGGACTTGCTCATCTTGGTGCCGTCCAGCCCCAGGATGCTGGGTGCCTGGCTGAGCAGCGCCTCGGCCTGCGGAAAGACCGGACGATCCGGGTTCGCGCGTCCGTACCGCTCGTCGAAGCGGCGGGCGACCACGCGGGTCTGTTCCAGGTGCGGCAGCTGATCCTTGCCGACCGGCACCAGGTTCGCCTTGCAGAACAGGATGTCGGCGGCCTGGTGCACCGGGTAGGTCAGCAGCAGCCCGGAGAGCGGGCGGTCGCCGGCTGCCTCCTGCTCAGCCTTCACCGTCGGGTTCCGGCGCAGTTCCGCGTCGGTCACCAGGGAGAGGAAGGGCAGCATCAGCTGGTTCAGCGCGGGCACGGCCGAGTGCGCGTAGATCGTGGTGCGGCTCGGATCCAGCCCGACCGCCAGGTAGTCGGCGATCAGCGAGAGCGCCCGCTCCCGGATCGGGCCGGTGCCGTCGCGGTCGGTGATCACCTGGTAGTCGGCGATCAGGATCAGCGTCTCGACGCCAGCGTCCTGCAGCCGTACCCGGTTGGCCAGCGAGCCGAAGTAGTGGCCCAGATGCAGGTTGCCGGTGGGCCGGTCCCCGGTCATGATCCGGAATCGGCTGGGGTCGACCGCGATCTCGGCCTCGATCTCCGCGCTGCGGGCCATCGTCCGCTGCAGGGAGGCGTCCGAGGTCGACGAGGCAAGTTGCTCGCCGGCATCGAAGGCAAGGTCGGTCATGGTCGTATCCTCCCGGGCTCAGACGGCGAAGATCGACTTTAGCATCGGCGGTCAGCCGCTGAGTGCCCGGCCCCCGGCGGCGGCGATCCGGGCATCGATCTCGGCCAGAACCTCGGGCGGCGTGGTGTGGGCGCCCAGCGGGTGGCCGGTCTTGCCGGTGCCGTGATAGTCGGAGGAGCCGGTGGCCAGCAGCCCCAGTCTTCCGGCCACGGCGCGCAGGTCGGCCCTGGTCTGGTCGTCATGGTCGTTGTGGTCGACCTCGACGCCGTCCAGGCGGTGCCGCTCGGCCAACGCGGCCAGATAGGGCTCGGGCAGCACCGCGCGGCTCACCCGTCCCCAGGGGTGCGCGATCACCGCAACGCCGCCGGCGGCGTGGATCAGGTCGATCGCCGCCGGAAGGTCGGCGGCGTAGAGCGGCACGAAGGCTGGCCCGTCGTCGGCCAGGTACGTGGCGAAGGCCTCCGCGCGGTCGGCCACGTGGCCCTGGGCGACCAGCGCGTCGGCCAGGT